>Ga0209810_1002327_pt1 | contig 23254 bp, 19 predicted proteins | sample Coa_R1_7_FD_187159 | JGI IMG/M metagenome (GOLD analysis project Ga0209810, IMG submission 187159) | Surface soil microbial communities from Centralia Pennsylvania, which are recovering from an underground coalmine fire - Coalmine... | ecosystem: Environmental > Terrestrial > Soil > Unclassified... | reverse complement strand
GGGTCAAGCCCGCCAGCCGCGCGCAGCGCGGAGACGCGAAGCGTCTGGCTTGACGCGAGCGCAGCCGTGGACCACCAATAAGCACCAGCCCTGTCCGGTTATTCAGGGGCAACTACAGGGGTGCTGATTCGGCGAAGGGGTAAAGAAGATGTGGGGCGGGCCGCCGATGATCCCGCCGGACGAATCGCGCGGGACGACGACGCCGAACCATTGGATCGAGGTGCCGGTTACCCTGATCAGCATGCGCGTAAGCTGCGGCGAAATCCACTGGCCATGGATCGGACCCCCGCCGTTCAGCGTCGACGGGTCGGCCACGAACCAACTATCCTGGTTTAGGATATTGGGGGAATCGGGGAGGACGACGGCACCGGTGATCGGCGCCGGCCCGGCCAATTGGTTCATCAGCCGGAGGGTCGGCCCGCCCGGGTCGACAACGCCATCGACGACCGGCAGCTGGTTCTGCGTTTGGAATGCGGTGATGGCGTCCGCCACTTCCGCGACCAGCGTGGTCCGATCGGTCGACCATGCTCCGGGCATGTCGGCGGTGCCTCCCTGGGACGACGGAATCCGGTCGAGCAGGCCGGTCACGGTCTGCAGATCGGCCTTAATGTTCGGCATCATCGTCACGCCGTTGCGGATGCCCACCGCTTGGCTGATCGTCTCCACCCTTCGCCTCCAAGTCGCCTTCCATTCGCCCCGCCCACAGGGCGGCGGCATTCGTTCAGAATGGCAGCAGCAGAGCCGGCCATACCGTGCGAAGCAAATCTGGAAAATAATGCCACCATGAGGGATACGACCAGTCGAAACGATGGTCATGCAGGCGTTGTGCCTTATTATCGCCGCCGAACTCATCCGCGTCCGCAGGGCCTCCCGGTCTCCCGCTCCGAATCATCATATGAATGAGGTCGGCTTTCTCGGTTGCGATCTGCGCGTCATTCATACCGAGGCGGGCGGCGCTTGCCTGGGGACAGGAAAACCTTAAATAGCCGTTCGCGTGAACCACGCACAGACACGCAATATCGTGGCCGCGCACCTGGATTCCGACGGGGGCGGCGCCCCGTTTGATGCGAGCGGCGAGCCTGTCCGCTACCGCCAAATCAATGCGATGTTTCTGCCGCATGCCGGCCCAGTCGACGCGCTCGAGCATATCTCTGACGTCGTCGGTATCGACATCGGCGGGCCATGCGGCGGAGCCCTGGATTTGTTGCAGCTCGTCCGCTGATAGGGCTATGGCGAACGACTCGTAATAGATTGTATTGCCCCTGATCCGCATGATGCTGATGCCTGGCTGATGCAGATGGGATTCAAGCTGATAATAAATCCCGCCCTTTGGCGGAGTGAACACCATGCCTGTGTGGTTCGGGCCGCGGACTTGGTGCGCTTCGAGCCATTTTCCTCCGGAGCTGCTCAACTGATAGATGAAAAACTGGTTCTGGAAGCTGTGGAACTGCGCAATATCTCCGCGCTGCACGTTATTGGCTCCGACATGCCGGCCCCACGTATAGGGACGGGTGTTTTGCTGGATGTGGAGAGCCCGATCATGATCCAAAGCGCGCGCTTCAAACAGTGCGGCGTAGATCCAATGCGTGCACTCATTGCCAATACCAGCCGGATTAAAGAGCATTTGGTAAATACCGAAATCCGTCAAGGTTGAGCGATGATTGGCGTCTACATCCGCCATGACCAGCTCCCTTATACAGAATCCCGGTGGCGAAACCGCGGCATGGCAGGCGCCGCCGCCTCCCGCCTGCCTCACCCGCCGATATTGCGACGCGTTCGCAGGACAAACGCGCGTCTTATATTATTCGCAGCAGCGGGCCGCCAATGATGGATCCGCCGATGCTGAACTGGACATCGACACCGCTCGCGTCGACATTCGTGAAGAAATCCTTCGATGCGAACATGCATTTGCCGCTCGGCTCGCGAAACCACAGCGGCCCATAAACTGAGATGAGGCACTTGATGACACCGCCGATATTGCCGGCACCGACCGATTTGATCTGGCATATGGCGCCGTCGAGGTCTCTGAAGTTGAACGGTGTGTCAGCGGTGAAGCTGCTCCACTCAATATCGCTGACGCTGGTCCCGCTCAATATCCTCTTCAGCCATTTGTTTATATCGCCCCATCCCGGTATAAGCCAGGACATGCCGACGCCGGCAGCGGGCAACGCGTAGTAGTGGATGATTGGTCCCGCATCCTCATCCAGACGGAAGAGAACGAGATTGCCGGCCAGGGTGCCCGGCAATAATGGAATAGGATTCCCGCTGAACCCGACCGGGATCGCCACAGACCATTTTCGAAAACGGCGGCCGCCCGGACACGGATCGGGCGGCACCGGCTGCGGCGGGGGCGGCGGCGGATCGTCTAGAAAGACGTGTATTTCCACCGCCCGCCAAAAGGCGTCGTCATCCGATGCCGGCGCGGAGTAATCCCTGCTGCCCTCCGCCCTGAACTGGTCTATCCGGGTCGTAACGCGCGGGTTCACCAGCTCCATGATTTGCGCCGCCGCATTTGCCCTCTTATACGAAAGCGCCACGTTGGAGGCGTCCGATTGCTGTTCGTTCTGCCCCCGGAATCCAAGCTTGGAAGCATAGCCGAAGATGTAGATTCCGAATTTGCGACTGTCGGGGATCGCGCGCGCCGTCTGCACAAGCCAAGCCTCGTGCTCCCTTCGCAGATTGGCCGTGCCGGTGGGGAAATCGATCAAACGGACGGCTCGAAAGGCGGGCTTCGGGAATTTAAGGATCGCCGGAGCCAGGTACGATGACGAGACTACCATCGCCTCTCTTCCTCCTCGCGACCGACCACATTAACGCGCGCCTGTGGGTGCAAGCGGCCGCTCGGATTGTTGCCCGGCTTTGCTCTCGGTCGCTTGCTACCGCTTGCGCAAAAGCGTACCGGTCGCCCGTCGGTGCCCTTACGTCGTCTTCATCTGCGTCAGATCGTAGCCGACGGTCTCCGGGCTGCCGGTGATGCCCGGCTGCATGCCGGTGAACGTCTTGGTGATCTTCGTGAAATTGAGCGACAGCGATTCCATCGGCATGTCGCCGCCGCTGCTCAGCGAATAGTGACTGAGCCCGGTGTTTTCCAATTCATAGGTCAGGAACGTCTCGACCTTGCCCTTGGTCGTCGTCGTGAATTTGATCGTGACCTTGTTGTCGAGCTTGCCGGCGACCGCGTCGAGGAACAGTTTCGGGCTGGCGACGTCGGTCAGCTTGGTGACCGTGACCTCGCTGAGGTTCGGTTCGCTGTGCTCGCGCGACAGCGCGCCGCGCGCGGCCGTGCCGATCGACCGGCCGACGCCCCACTGGAACGAATTGAGCTCGATCCAGTCCTTGAAGCCCTCGGTCGTCACCGAGCCTTTGATGTTGCCGTATTTCATATAGATGGCCACGGCCCTCTCCCCTTGCCGGATTTTGCCGATCTGAGCTCCGCCTGCGGCCGCAAACGCTCCTCAGCCGCCTTGCGATCGCACCGTCACGCGCTTTGGCTCGCCCTGATGACGACGGCCAAGGCTTTTCTGTCTTCTGCCGGTATTTAACAAGAACTCCGCAATATAAACATAGCGGAAACCCGGGGTTTTGTCCATTCCTATTTCGTACGACCGCGGGGTCGCCCTCAACATCGCGGCTGGCGCCGCAGGAAGGCGGCGCGCTCTTCCGGCTGCTCGATATGCTCGGCCAGCCTTGCCCACAGCTCCGCCGCGCTCGTGCAGGCGGGAGCGGCGCGCCTCACCAGCACGCGGGCGATCGGGCCGATAATCCGGGCCAGTTCGCTCTGCGCCAGTTCGACAATCGCCGGCGCAATAGCGGCCGGAGCCCCGGCGCCGCTCGCCGTCGTCAAGCCGTTATCGCCGGCGGTCGGCGGGCGCTCCGCCGCTATACCGGAAACATGCGCCCGGCATTCCCGCCGCGCCTCGCGCAGAAAATCCCGGCGCTCTTCCGGCGAGTCGATCCTCTCGGCCAGCATTGCGCACAACGCCTCAACGCTCGGCGCCCGGCGCGCGGCGCTGTCGACCAGCAGCTTGGCGATCGGCCCGAGGTGCCGAGCCAGACGTCGCCGCAATGTCGCCAGCACCGCCTCGCCGATCGCGCCGCTCGCCATCGCCGGCATCTCCGCCGGCGCGGTCTTTGCGGCTTCGGAGGGCGGCCGCTGCGGCGCCATCACCGTCGCCTCGGCCGCCGTCGCATAGCGCAGCGCCGCGGCCATCGCCGCGGCCGAGGGGAAGCGATCTTCCGCTTGCTTGGCCAGCGCCCGGCGCACCACCGCGGCCAGAGGATCGGGAACCCGGCCCGTCAGATCCGGCGCCTCGTCGTAGAGCAGCTGCTTGACCACGACGGTGAAGTCCTGGCCCGGAAACGGTCTCTCGCCGGTCAACAGTTCGAACAGCACGATGCCGGCCGCGAACAGATCGCTGCGCTGGTCGACCTTTTCGCCGCGGCACTGCTCGGGCGCCATATAGCTCGGCGTGCCGACGACAAACCCGCCCCGCGTCAGCGCCGCCGTGCCGATGCGGGCGACGCCGAAATCGGTCACCTTCACCCGTCCGTTGTCGATCAGCAGGATGTTCGCCGGCTTCACGTCGCGATGGACGATGCCAAGGCCGTGCGCGCAGGCCAGCGCCTCCAGAACCTGCAGCATGATCCGGCAGGCTTCCTCGGGAGCAAACCGCGCGCCGCGAGAGAAGGCCTGGGCCAGGCTCTCGCCTTCGACATATTCCATGACGAGGAAGGGGTGGTCCTCGTGCAGGGCAAAATCGTAAATCGCGACGATATTGGGGTGGGCGCAGCGGCCCGCGGCCTGCGCCTCGCGCCGGAACCGGGCGAAATACTCCGCGCGCTCTTCGCCCTCGAGCAGATCGGAGCGCACCAGCTTGATCGCGACGGGCCGGTCGATCTCGGGGTCGTGCGCGCGATAGACGATGCCCATGGCGCCGCGGCCGAGCACGCGCTCGACCCGATAGCGGCCGATATGCCAGGGCGCGTCCGTCATGGCGACGGCCGGATCACTGCGGCCTCTCGAGCAGTCGCAGCGCGCCGACAAGGCTGCGTCGCATCCGATTGAAGGAGGAGGCCAGCGAGGCGATCTCGTCGCGGCCGCGCGGCCGGTATTCGGGGATGTCCAGATTACCCAGGCTGACCTCGCCGGCCACCGTCGAAATCCGGCGCACCGGCCGCACGATCAGGAAATGTAGCAGCAGGTTCAACAACACCAGGGTCACCGCGAACACCGCGGCCATCCCGCCCATCAACACCAGAAACAAGCCCCGCGCCTTGGCAAAGGCAACCGCCATCGGCACCGTGACGATCTGGGCGCCGACGACCTGGCCGAGCTTCCAGCCGAAGCCGTTGGTCGTCCCGTAAAGATCGAGCATCGTCGCGGGCGCCCGCTGCGGCGTCGAATGACAGCTCAGGCAGCCCTTGTTGTCGACCCGCACCGGGCGCGCCAAGTTGAGCGTCGGCCCCTCCGGCGTATCGCGCTGGACAACCAGATCCCGCCTTGCGGGGTCGCGCTGAAAGGCATTGATGATGTCCGCCTGCCAGTCGGTTGCCCGGTCGGCGGGGTTCGTCGGGTTGAGCGCCGCCTCCTTATAGGCGTAGTCGCGATAGCGCGCCGGCAGCGCCCGCAACACCGTCTGCGCCGCAAAGAACGGGATGGTCTGCGGCAGGAAGCGCACGCTGTTCTGCGCCGCCAACAGGGGGCCGACCTCCTTGTCGGTGTAGCCGCGCACCGCCGAAGCCGCATCGATCAGGATGCGGGCCTGCTGCAGCACCGCTGCGCGCGCGTCCCGCTGCACGATCGCATAGGCCAAGGACGCCGCCAGGGCGAGGCCGACCAGGAAGGCGGCAAGCATGACGAGGTTGAACTTGGCTTTCAGTCCCATGCCGCCCCCTGCAATGCCTCCCGCCGCCTCTACCGGCCGGTCAGCGGCAGCCCGGCGAGGAGGCGGGCTGCCTGCTGCGGGGTCAGCGTTCCGGTCTGCGGCACGCCGGCATCGTGCTGATAATGCCGGATCGCGGCACGGGTCTGCGGTCCGAAGACGCCGTCCACTACGCCGCCATAGTAGCCGAGCAATCGCAACGCCGCCTGCACGCGCCGACGGTCCAGCAGCGAGTACTGCCCCTCGGCCGGCATCCCGATCGCCGGCGCCGCAGGCGGTGGGCGGGCCGGCGGCGCCGGGGCGGCCGCGGCGACCAAACTCGCGCCGCCGCCATTGCCGAATACCGCAAGGGCGACGCCGCTTCCCGCCAGATCCTTGCGGATTGCGGCCGAGATCGCATCGAGATCGCCGGGCGGCTTCGCCAACGCCGCGGACAGCGATTGTGCCAGCGGCGTCGCCGTCGCGGCGGCGGCGCTCTCGCTTGCCGCCATCACGATATGGCCGGGGGGAAGGTCCGGCCGGCGGCAAGGGTTGGCAAGGCCGCCGGCGCATTGGCGCGGGTTTGCGGCCGGGCATAGATATCGAGGGCCGTCAGAGCGACGCGCGTCCGGCGATCGGCGATATCGAGGAGCGATTGCGCCGGGATGCCCTCGGCCAGCGCATCCGAGGGGCGGCCGAGCATCGCGTCGATCGGCAGCAGAAAGCTTCTGCCGTCGAATTCGACCGCATGGCCGCAGAAATAGATCGCCACGCTCGGATGCCGTGCAGAAGCGGCCCGGCGCGCCAGCGCGATCAGCATCGCACCGATTTCACCGTTCGTCGCATCGTTGCGCGCCGCGACGGCGAAGCCGAGCCCCCGCAGCCGGGCGGCGACCGCCTGGGCGGAGAGGCTGCAGGCCGGCGCCGCCGGCAGGCGGCCGTAAGCTGCTTCGCCGATCACAACGGCAAGACGCTCCGCCGGCGGCGCGGCGCGGGCGTCGGGGGCCGGCCCCAGCAGGCAGGCAAGCAACCCCAGCCCGATCCATGCCCGCCATCGGCGGGACCCGATGCAAGCGCCAACCGGATGGCGGGCGCGGGCCGGCCGCAGCCTCATCGAAGGCGAGTCGGGTTTGCCGTGCGGACACCGCCGGCGCGCAGCGCCGAGAGAGCGTATTGCGATGCGGCGGCGCAATCCCGCGAGACCGGCGTCGGCAGCCACGACCCTCTCCCATTGCCAGAATGCGCCTCGGCGGGCCCTCCCCGCCGACCGCCGGCCTCCCGGATGCGGACGGCCTGGCCGCCCCGGCTTGCCGACCGCCCATGCCGTCATCGCGCGATCATCGCGATCGCGGAGGACAAGAACGATTAGCAAATATCGTAACAAAACCCCCCGGTTTCGTCGATTCCGACCTTGACGCGAGCGATCGATTGCCCCTCGGCCAGGCGCGCCAGCGCCGCCGCCGACAGCTCCGGCAATAATGTGCGCGACAGGATCTTTTCGATGTTGCGGGCGCCCGAGGAGGTCTCGGTGCAGCGCCGCGCGATCGTCTCGATCAGGGCCGGCTCGTATTCGAACCCGGCGCCGTAGGCATCGCGCACCCGCTCGCCCACGCGGGCGAGCTGCAATGCGACGATGCGGCGGATGACGTCGTCGGACAGCGGCAGGTACGGCACCAGCATGACGCGGCCCAGGAACGCCGGTTTGAAATGTTTCATCATCTCCGGCATCAGCGCGTCGGCGAGCGCGGCCGCCGCGGGCGCGGTGTCGGGATCGGCGCACAATTTGCCGATCAATTCGCCGCCGGCATTCGAGGTCATGATGATGACGGTGTTCTTGAAGTCGATGTCGCGGCCCTCGCCGTCCTTCATCGTGCCCTTGTCGAAGACCTGGAAGAACACGTCCTGCACGCCGGCATGCGCCTTCTCGATCTCGTCCAACAGGATCACCGAATAGGGGCGGCGGCGCACCGCCTCGGTCAACACGCCGCCCTCGCCGTAGCCGACATAGCCGGGCGGGCTGCCCATTAAGAGGCTAACCTTGTGCTCCTCCTTGAACTCGCTCATGTTGATGACGGTCAGGTTCTGCTCGCCGCCATAGAGCAGCTCGGCCAGGGTCAGCGCCGTCTCGGTCTTGCCGGTGCCCGACGGCCCGACCAGCAGGAAGACGCCGATCGGCTTGCGCGGGTCGGTGAGCCCGGCGCGCGCGGTGCGGATCGCCTGCGCGATCACTTCGAGCGCATAGGACTGCCCGACGACGCGCCGCTCCATCGCCGCTTTCAGATCGAGGATCGTGCGGATCTCATCAGCCTGCATGCGCCCGGCCGGGATGCCGGTCCAGCCTTCGACGATCTCGGCGATCGCCGGCGCATCGACGAGCGGATGGATCAGCGGCCGCTCGCCCTGCACCGCGCGCAGCGCGGCGGCGGCGGCGGCCAGCCGCGCGCGCGCCGCCTCCTTGTCGCCGCCCGCCGGGTCCTCGAGCGCGGCGCGCAAGGCGGCGATTTCCGCCGCCAGCTTTTTCTCCTCCTCCCATTGCGCATTGAGCTTTGCAAGCGCGGCCTCGGCATCGGCGCGCGCGGCGGCCAGCTCGGCCTGGCGCGCCCGATGGTCGGCGCCGCTCGCCATCTCGCGCTCGAGAATGCCCAGCTCGGCGTCGATCGCGGCGATCCGCCGCTCTTTGTCCTCGATCGGCGCCGGGATTGCCGACTGGCTCATCGCGACGCGGGCGCAGGCGGTATCGAGCAGCGAGATCGCCTTGTCCGGCAGTTGCCGGCTCGGGATATAGCGTGCCGACAGCCGCACCGCGGCGCCGACCGCCTCATCGAGGATGCGCACCCGGTGATGCGCCTCAAGCGTGCCGACAAGGCCGCGCAGCATATGGATGGCGCCCTCTTCGTCCGGCTCTTCGACCTTGACGAGCTGGAAGCGGCGGGACAGCGCCGCGTCCTTTTCGAAATACTTCTTGTATTCGGCCCAGGTCGTCGCCGCGATCGTGCGCAATTCGCCGCGCGCCAGCGCCGGCTTCAGCAGATTGGCGGCGTCGCTCTGCCCGGCCGGCCCGCCGGCGCCGATCAGCGTGTGCGCCTCGTCGATGAACAGGATGATCGGGCGCGGGCTGGCCTTGACCTCTTCGATGACCGCTTTCAGGCGGTTCTCGAATTCGCCCCTGACCCCGGCGCCGGCCTGCAACAGGCCGAGATCGAGCGTGCGCAGAGCGACCTCGCGCAGCGAGGGCGGCACGTCGCCCTCGGCGATGCGCAAGGCCAGGCCTTCGGCGATCGCGGTCTTGCCGACGCCGGCCTCGCCGGTCAGGATCGGGTTGTTTTGGCGCCGGCGCGTCAGGATGTCGATGACCTGGCGGATCTCGCCGTCGCGCCCGAGGACCGGGTCGATCCGGCCGGCCCGCGCGGCCGCGGTCAGATCGAGCGTGAATTGCGTCAGCGCGCCCGCCGCGGCCGCCGCCGCTTCCCCGCCGCCGGCCGCGGGCGGGCCCGCCGCGACCGCGCTCGCCGCCTCCGCACTGCCCGCCGTGACGGCGGCGAAATCGCGCTTCAGCCCTTCGACCGGGATGCGCAGCAACTGCCCCGACATGTCGCGCGCGCGCCGTGCCAAGTTCTCGTCGGCGAGCAGGGCCCATAGCAGATGCCCCGAGCGCAGGCGCATCAGCGCGTGCTCGACCGAGGCGAACAGCCAAGCCTCCCGGGTCAGCGCGACAATCTCCGGCGACAATGCCGGCGCCCGCGCATTGCCGCTCTTCAGGCGGTCGAGCGCGCGCGTAAGGTCGGCGCGCAGCCGCCCCTCATCGACCCCGTAATGGCGAAAGATCGCCGCGACGTCGCCGTCGGCGACATCGGCGAGCTTCAGCAGCCAATGTTCGAGCTCGACATTGTAATGCGTGCGCGACAGCGTCATCCCCGCCGCCGCTTCGAGCGCGCGCCGACACGGCTCGTTGAGGCGGCCCACCAGCGACTTCAGGTCGATCGCCGCCACCTTTTCGCTCCCTAGCCACGCATTTGCCCAAGCCTAGTCGACAAATCGTGGAATTGTCCAGAACCCCGTCTCCTTTCAAGACGATTACGGCCGGTTGCGCCGGCCGATCGGCGGGTGTATGGGGGCTTGCCGCCGACCCTTCCGGGAAGGGGCGCGGCACGATCGCGATATGTTCGCGATGGCGGGGGAGCGATGGAGGAATTTCCGGAAGGCTTCGACCTCGCGAAACTGCTCGCGCCGATCCCGGGCGCGGCGCCGGCGGGCAGCGATCCGCGCCTTGATAGCTCGCCGCAATCGCTCTATTACCGGCTGCGCGATGCGCGCGCCGAGGCGCGCGCCGACGAGCGCAGATTGGAGAGCCCGGACCCGGCCTCCGAGGAGCCGCTGCCGCCCTGGCCGCCGCCGCAATGGCGGGTGATCCGCGAACTCGCCGAACAGGCGCTTGCCGGCACGGCCAAGGACCTCGAAATCGCCGCCTGGCTGACCGAGGCGCTGTTGCGCAGCGACGGGCTTGGCGGGCTCGCCGCGGGGGTGCGGGTCATGACAGGGCTCGTCGAGGGCTTCTGGGAGGATCTCTTCCCGCTGCCCGAGGAGGGCATCGCGACCCGCGTCAGGCCGATCGCCGGCCTCAACGGCGAGGGTCGCGACGGCGCCCTGATCCCGCCATTGCGCCGGATCGTCCTGTTCCACCGGCCCGATGACGGAGCGCCGTTCACGTTCGAGGCCTATGAGAAGTCGGAAAGGCTTGCCGGCATCGCCGATGCGGCGCTGCGCGAGCGGCGGATCGCCGCCGGCGACGTCCCGCTCGAGGCGGTCGAGAGTGAGGCGCGCCGCATTGCAGGCGGACATTTCGCCACATTGCTGCGGCAGGCCGAAGCGGCGGTCGCGGCCTGGCAGGCGCTCGGCGCGGCCTTGCAGAGCCGGGCCGGCGCCGAGGCGCCGCCGATGGGCCGGGTGCAGGAGCTGCTGGAGCGGATCGCCGCGATCGCAAAGCGCCTTGCCGCGATCGTCGGGGCGGAGACGGCGCCGGCCCCGGCGGCAGCGCCGGCCGCTGCCGGGGCCGCGGTCCCGTCATCGGCGCACGGCCCGGGCGATCCCCTGCCGACCTTGGCGGCCGGCGGCGGTCCCGGCTCGCGCGAGGAGGCGTTGCGCGCGCTCGAGGCGATCGCCGAATATTTCCGCCGCACCGAACCGGTATCGCCGCTGGCCTATACCTTGCAAGAGGCGGCGCGGCGGGCGCGCCTGAGCTGGCCGCAATTGCTCGAAGAGATCGTCCCCGATGCGGCCACCCGCGCCGCCATCCTGACGAGCCTCGGCATCCGCCCGCCGAGCGAATAATCCCGGGCGGGATCGGAATCGCCAATGTTTTAAATCGATAGGGCCACAGGCTCGCTTTTTAACGCGCGCTGGTATAAGATCTTATTGAATAGGATCGCCCGAATCGGCTGGGGAGGTACCCAATTATGAGCGGCAGCATCCACGACAAACTGCAGCGCGTGCGCAAGCCGCGGGTGCATATCACTTACGAGGTCGAAACCGAGGGCGCCCAGGTCTTGCGCGAGCTGCCCTTCGTGGTCGGCGTTCTCGGCGATTTTTCGGGCGATCCGACGCAGCCGCTGCGCCCGCTCGAGGAACGCCGGTTCATTCAGATCGACCGCGACAATTTCAATCAGGTGATGGCGCGCATGACGCCGGGTCTCAACATCCGGGTCGACAACAAGCTGGCCAACGACGGCAGCCAGATCGCGGTGGCGCTCAAGTTCAATGCGATCGAGGATTTCGAGCCGGCGCGCGTCGCCGAGCAGGTGCCGGCCTTGAAGGCGCTATTGGAAACCCGCAACAAATTGCGCGAGCTGATGAGCAAGGTCGACCGCTCGCAGGGGCTTGAGAGCCTGCTCGAGCAAATTCTGCAGAACGAGAACGAACTCAAATCGCTGTCGGACGAGCTCGGCATCGGTCCGGCGGAGGAGGGCTGAGCCATGTCCGAGACCAAGACCGCCGCCGCGCAGGCCGCGGACGCCGCCGCCGGCACGAGCCTATTGGACCAAGTCGTCTCGGCGACCCGGCAGACCGAGCCGGATCGCGCTCAGGAGCTGGTCAAGACATTGGTCGAGCAGGCGCTCGCCGGAACGGTCACATTCGACCGCAATCTGACGCGCACATTTCAGCGCGCGATCGCCGCGATCGACCGCAAATTGTCCGAGCAGCTCAACGAGATCATGCACCATCCGCGCTTTCTGCAGCTCGAAGGCAGCTGGCGCGGCCTTCACTATCTGGTCATGAACAGCGAGACCGGCACCAGTCTCAAGCTGAGGGTGCTCAATGTTGCAAAACGTGAGCTGGTGCGCGATCTCGGCCGCGCGGTCGAATTCGACCAGAGCACGTTGTGGAAGCAGATCTATGAGAGCGAATTCGGCACCCCCGGCGGCGAACCCTACGGCGCGCTGATCGGCGATTACGAATGGAGCAGGCATCCCGACGACATCGAGACCTTGCGCCTGATCTCGAACGTCGCGGCCGGCGCGTTCGCGCCGTTCATCTCCGGCGTTTCGGCCGCGATGTTCGGCTTCGAGAACTGGACCGAACTGTCGCGGCCGCGCGACCTTTCGATGATCTTCGAGAGTCTTGAATACACGAAATGGCGCAGCTTCCGCGACAGCGAGGATGCGCGCTTTGTCACCCTCGTATTGCCGCGGGTGCTCGCCCGCCTGCCCTACGGCGCCGCCACCAAGCCGATCGACGAATTCGGCTATGAGGAGGCCCCGTTCGACAATGCGGGCGCGGCCAAGCCGATGGCGCACGAGCATTACTGCTGGATGAATGCGGCCTATGTGCTCGGCGCGCGGCTGACCGACGCCTTTGCCCAGACCGGCTTCTGCGTCGCGATCCGCGGCGCCGAGGGCGGCGGCAAGGTCGAGAACCTGCCGTTCCACGTCTTCACCTCGGACGACGGCGACATCGATGCCAAATGCCCGACCGAAATCGGCATCACCGACCGCCGCGAGTTCGAACTGTCCAATCTCGGCTTCCTGCCGCTCTGTCATTACAAGAACACCGATTACGCGGTGTTCTTCGGCGCCCAGAGCACGCAGAGGCCGAAAAAATACGACCGGCCGGCGGCCACCGCCAACGCCGCGATCTCCGCCCGCCTGCCCTATCTGATGGCGACTAGCCGTTTCGCCCACTACCTGAAGGTCATGGCGCGCGACAAGATCGGCAGCTTCATGGAGGCCGAGGATGTCGAGATCTGGCTCAATCGCTGGATCCAGAACTATGTGAATTCCAGCGAGAGCGCCGGCCAGGAGATGAAGGCCCGCTTCCCGTTGCGCGAGGCGCGGGTCGAGGTCAGGGAGATCCCCGGCCGCCCCGGCTCCTACAATGCCATCGCCTATCTGCGGCCGTGGCTGCAAATGGAGGAATTGACGACCAGCATGCGGCTGGTCGCGCGCATTCCGCAGCGCGCATAGGGCCGGGTTCTCCTCTTCCGCCTTTGCGTTGCGGCGCGGTGCGGCAGAGAGCGCGCGAAGGGCAGGCGCAGGATTGGCAAGGGTGCATGCAAGCCGATGAACGAAGTCGCCGCCATTGCCCCGGTCCGGCCGGCCGCCGCGAAAGGCGCGCAACCAGCTCTGCGCGAGGCGGTGCTGGCGGGCGCGTATTTCGGGCGGCATCACGCGGCCGCCGCGGCGCGGCTGGCCGCTTTTGCGCGATTGCCCGCGGCCGCGGCGTTGGCCTGCTGGTTCGGCCCCGCCGCCGCGGCGCGGCTGGCCGCCGATCCCGAGCAGTGCCGCGCCGCGCTCGATCGCGACATCGCCGCGCTCGACCACCTGCTCGGGGAGCAGCTCGATGCGATTTTGCATGATCCGCGGCTGCGCCGCTTTGAAGGGAGCTGGCGCGGCCTCGCCTGGCTCGTCGGCGGCCTCGATCCCCGCGACGAGACGGTCAAGGTCAAAGTGCTGAACGCCTCATGGGCGGAGCTGTGCCGCGACCTCGAAGGCGCCGTCGAATTCGATCAGAGCCAGTTGTTCCGCAAAATTTACGACGCCGAATTCGGCATGCCCGGCGGCGAGCCGTACGGGCTGCTTGTCGTCGACCACGAGGTGCGCCATCGCCCGGCTCCGGGCGCGCCGGGCGACGATGTCACCGCGCTCGCCCAGCTCGCCGGGATCGCCGCCGCCGCCTTCGCCCCGACCGTGCTGGCGGCGTCGCCGAGCCTGCTGCAGGTCGAGGCGTTTACCGATCTGGCCATGGCGACCGATCTCGCCGATCCGTTTCGCGGCCCCGAATTCGCCCGCTGGCGCGGATTGGCCGCGCGCGAGGACATGCGGTTCATCGCGATCGCATTGCCGCGCCTGCTGGCGCGTCCGCCCTGGGGCGATGATCCGGCCCGCGCCGACGGCTTTCGCTATCGGGAATATGCGCCGGATGCGGCCGCGCGCGTATGGATGACCGCCGGCTACGCCTTTGCCGCAATCGTCGCGCGCGCCTTTGTCAACCATGCCTGGCCGGCCGATATCCGCGGCGCCGCCACCGATTATCTCGGCGGCGGGCTTGTGACCGGACTGCCGATCGAGCCGTTCGGCACCGATCCCGATCATGTCTGGGTGCGCCCGCCGGTCGATCTCGTGCTGTCCGATGCGATCGAGGCGGCGCTGATCGAGGCCAGGCTGATGCCGCTGTCCGCCCTGCCCTTCGGCGAGGAAGCGGTGTTCTCCTCGGTGCGCAGCCTGCAGGCGCCGGCCGGTTTCATCGGCGCGAGCGCCGCCGCGGCCAACGCCAATGCCCGCCTCTCGACCCAGTTCAACGCGATGCTCTGCGTCTCGCGCTTTGCCCATTACCTCAAGGTGATGGGCCGCGAGCTGGCGGGCTCGTTCCAGACCGCCGAAGAGATCGAAGCCCGGCTGCAGGCCTGGCTGACCGGCTATGTCAATGCGAGCCTGAGCGGCGGGCCCGAGATGCGGGCCCGCTATCCGCTCGCCGCCGCCAGGGTCAGCGTGCGCGAGCGGCCCGGTCATCCCGGCGCCTTTGGCTGCGTCGTGCATTTGCAGCCGCATTTCCAGCTCGACGACGTGTCGGTGAGCTTCAGGCTGGTCACCGACATCGCCGCGCCGGGCCTGCGGCCCTAGGAGGAGTCCTGCCGATGTCGCAAACCGCGGACAGCGCCGGCGCATTGTTTCGCGCGGGCCGGCTCGACGCCGCGATCGAGGCGGCGAATATGGCCGTGCGACGCGCCCCGGGCGCGCTCGGCGAGCGCATCCTGCTCGCCGAGCTGCTGCTGTTTGCCGGCAATCTCGAGCGCTGCGACAGGGTCCTCGACGCCGCGATCCACACCGACCCGGGCGCGGCCGCCGTCGTCGCCGAGTTCCGCCAGCTGCTGCGCGCCGAAGCCGCCCGCCGGCAGATGAAGCGCGAGGGCCGCCTGCCGGAATTCCTCGAGGCCCCGAGCGCGGCATTGCGCGCGGCGCTGGCCGCCGCGGTCGCGCTGCGCGCCGGCGATGCAGCCGAAGCGGCGCGCCAAGCCGCGGCGGCCGAAGCGGCGCGCCCGCGCGTTGCGGGCAGCCTCGGCCCGCCCTCCGCGGAGATGCGGTTCGACGATTTCCGCGATGCCGACGATCTGTGCGCCGGCTTTTTCGAGGTGTTGACGGTAACGGGCAAGTATTACTGGATCCCGACCGAGCGGGTCGTCTCTCTGGTCTTTCAGCCGCCGCGCCGGCCGCGCGACCTGATCTGGCGGCGGGCGCGGATCGCGACCGCGGGAGGGCCGGACGGCGAAGTCTATCTGCCGGCGATCTACGATGCGCCCGACACCGGGCTCGACGACGCGTTCCGCCTGGGCAGGGCGACCGATTGGCGCGCCGAGGATGGCGGGCCGGTCCGGGGCGTCGGGCAGCGCGTGTTTCTGATCGGCGAGGAGGCGCGCGGCATCATGGAGTTGACCGCGGTTCGCTTCGAACCGGCGGCGCCGGCATGAGGATGCAACCCGCTGCCGAGGCGCCGCGCCCTCGGCCCTCCCTGCTCGACCGGCTGATCGACGACGCGCCCGACCGGCTGCGCGACCCGCAGCCCTCGGCGGGCGAAGCGCTGATGGCGTTGCGGCAAAGCGTGCGCCGCGACCTCGAAGCGCTGCTCAATGCGCATCGCCGCTGGCGTTCCTGGCCTGCCTCCTACAGTGAGCTCGACATCTCGCCGCTCGCCTGGGGCATCCCGGATTTCACCGCCGGCGCCTTCACCGACCCCGATCAGCGCGAACGGCTGTGCGCCGAGGTCGAAGAGGCGATCCGCCGTTTTGAGCCGCGTCTCGCCCGGGTCCGCGTCAGCCTGCGCGATCCGAAGGACGCGCTGGCGCCGACATTGCACCTGCGCATTGACGGTCTGTTGCGGATCGAGCCCGCGCCGGAGCCGGTCGCCTTCGACACGCTGATAGATCCCGCCACCGCCGCGGTGCGCGTGTTGGCAAACGCCGATCGGAGGTCGCCGCCCGAGGATGTCTGAGGCGCTGTTACCGTATTATCAGCGCGAGCTGAACGCGCTGCGCCGGCTCGCCGCGGAGTTTGCAGCCGCCCATCCCAAGATCGCCGGGCGGCTGCGCCTGTCGCCCGATGCGGTCGACGACCCGCACGTCGCCCGGCTGCTGGAGGGGGTCGCCTTTCTCGCGGCCCGCATCAATCACCGTCTGGACGACGAATTCCCCGAGCTGACCGACGCATTGTTGGGCGTGCTTTACCCCCATTACCTGGCGCCCGTCCCGTCGGCTGCGATCGTGCAGTTCCAGCCGCAGCCGGATCAGCTGCTGCCGTTGCGCCTTGCCGCCGGCCTTGCCCTCGAGACCGAACCGGTGCGCGGCGAGCCCTGTCGCTTCCGCACCGCCTGGCCGGTGACGCTGTGGCCGATCGAGGTCACGCTGGCGCGGCTCTCGGGGCTGCCGCTTGCGGCGCCGGCGAACCCGCTCGCCGCGGGCGCGGTCGCGGTGCTGCGCATCGCCCTCAGATGCCGCTCGCCGGAAGCGAGCTTCGCGCGGCTCGGAGTCGATCGCCTGCGCTTTTTCCTGCGCGGTTCCGCGAATGTCGCGTTGCCGCTCTACGAGCTTTTGTGCGGGCACGCCGTGGCGGTCGCCTATGCCGACGGCCCCGCCGACCCGGCGCCGGTCGTCTTTCCCGCCGCCGCGATCGAGCCGGCTGGGTTTGCCGCGGAAGAGGCGCTGTTCCCCTGGCCGGCCCGCAGTTTTTCCGGGTTCCGCCTGCTCACCGAATATTTCTCGTTTCCGGACAAGTTCCTGTTTGTCGATTTCTGCCGGATCGACGGCAAGAGCCTGCTCTCCGGCGGCCGCGAGCTCGAGATTTTCGTCTATCTCGATCGCGTGCTGCCCGAGCTTGAGCGCAATGTCACGGCCGAGGCCCTGGCCCTCGGCTGCACGCCGATCGTCAATCTGTTTCCGCAGCGCTGCGAGCCGATCCGGTTGAGCCATACCGAGAGCGAATACCGCATCGTGCCCGACGCGCGCCGCCCGGCGGCGATCGAGGTTTGGCAAATCGAGCGGGTGCGCGAGAGCCGGCATGACGGCACGTCGCGGCCGTGGCGCCCGTTCTATCGCCTGACCCACGGCGATCCCGAGCGCGAGACCCCGGGCGGCTTCTATCACGTCATCCGGCGCGCCGGCCCGGAAGGGCTTGGCGGCAGCGAAGTCTATCTGGCGCCGCACGACCCCGAATTTGACCCAGACGCTCCCGCCGGTTCCGTGCTGTCCGTCGATGCGCTGTGCACCAATCGCGACCTGCCGGGCGATCTGCCGTTCGGCGGCGGGCATCCCGAGGTGCGGCTGGTCGATGGCGTGGCGGGGGTGGCGCGGCTGCTGTGGCTGACAAAGCCCGTCCCGCCGTTGCGCGCGCCGCTGCGCGAGCGCCGCTTCTGGCGGCTCGTCTCGCATCTTTCGCTCAGCCACCTGTCGGTCGTCGGCGGGTCCGAGGGCGCCGCCGCCCTGCGCGAGATCCTGCGGCTCTACGATCTGCGCGACAGCGCCGAAACCCGCGCGGCGATCGAGGCTCTCGTCGGGGTGACCGCGGCGCCGGGCACCGCCCGCGTGCCGGGCGGACCGGCCGGCGCCTTTTGCCGCGGGCTCGATGTGAGGCTCGAATTCGACCCCGCCGCCTGGCAGAGCGGCGGGCTTTATCTGCTCGCCGCGGTGCTCGACCGCTTCCTCGCCTTGCACGCCACGGTCAACGCGTTTGTGCGGACCTCGGTCGTATTGCGCGGCCGGGAGGGCCGTTGCGCCGCCTGGCCGGCGCGCGCCGGGATGCGCGTTCTGCTATGACAAGAACCTCTTCCTCCCCTTCCGCCGCCGCCCGGCTGTTCGCCGAGCCGGGCCGCTTCCGCTTTGACGCCGCCGTGCGGATCCTGCTGCGGCGGGCGCGCGCGACCGATCCGGCCGAGGCGATGCGCTTTACGACCCCCGCCGGTCTCGCCTATCCGGCCGCCGAGGTCGCGGCGGTGGCGCCGCCGCACGAGGGACGCCCGCCGCTTGTCGCCACCCCGGTGATCGGACTGGCGGGTCCGACAGGGGTACTGCCGCGGCTCTATACCGACGTGCTGATCGCGACACTGCGCCATCGCTCGCGGGCGCTCGCAGATTTCTTGGACCTCCTCGGACAGCGCTTTACGGCGATGTTTGCCCGCGCCGGCATCAAATACCGCCTCGACCGCGCGGCTGAAACCGCGGCCGGCGCGCAGGCGGCGGAGCCGGACGATATCAGCCAGGCGCTGCTCGCCTTCACCGGCCATGCGACCCCGCATCTTGCCCCTCGCCTCGGCGCCGGCGTCGCGCCGCTGCTGCATTATTGCGGGCTGTTCGCCGCCCGGCCGCGTTCGGCCGAGCGGCTGCGCGCGCTGGTCTCAGACTGGCTCGGCCGCGAGGTCGAAATCGTTCAGTTCGCCGGGGCTTGGCTGCCGCTGCCGCCCGATCAGCGCACCGCGCTCGCGCGCGGCCGGCAGCCCGGCGCCTGGAACCGGCTCGGGATCGATGCGGCGATCGGGGTGCGCGCCTGGGACCCGCAGGCCCGCATCGTGCTGCGCATCGGCCCGCTCGATCTCGCCGGCTTTATCGCCCTGTTGCCGGACCGCCCCGGATTGCAGCGGCTGGTTTCCCTGATCCGCGCCTTTCTCGGCCTCGAGATCGGCTTTGCCGTCAATCCGGTGCTGGCCGGACCGGAGGTGCCGCCGCTCGCCCTCGCCGCCGGCGCCGATTGGGCGCCGCGCCTGGGCTGGAACACATGGATCCCGGCACCGGGCCCGCCTCCCTACGGCGCGCGGCGCCCCGATGCCGAGGAGGCGGTTTTCGCGGCCGAGATCGTCGAGGCCGAGGAAGCGGCCGGCAGGCACCGATGACGATCGCAAGCGCCGATTGGGGCGGCGGGTATGTCACCGACCTCGCCTATCTGCCAGGCTACTATCGCCAGCAATCTCCGTCCCATCTGCATCTCGCCTGTCTGCTGGGCGGGGTGGCGGGGATCGAGACCGCTCCCGGCGCGCCGCTGACCTATCTCGAACTCGGCTGCGGCCACGGCTTCGGCGCGCTCGTGCTGGCGGCCTCAAACCCGGGCTGGCAGGTCATCGGCCTCGATTTCAACCCGGCGCACATCGCCGCCGCCCGCGCGCTTGCGGCCGAGGCCGGCATCGGCAACGCCCGCTTTATCGAGGCCGATCTCGCGCGCTTTGCCGGAAGCCCCGGCGCCGATGCGCTGCCGGCGGCGGACGTTGCGGTCCTGCATGGGCTGTGGAGCTGGGTCAGCGATCCGGTGCGCGCCGGGATCGTGCGGCTGCTCGACGCCGTCGTGCGGCCGGGCGGGATCGTTTACATCAGCTACAATGCGCTTCCCGCCTGGGGCGGCGCGCTCGGATTGCAGCGCCTGGTGCGCGAAGCCGGAACCCGCCTCGCCGCCGGCAGCGATCGCCAGGCCGCGGCCGGGTTCGAGATCGCCCGCGCGCTGCGGCAGGCAAACGCGCATCATCTCCGCGAAACCGCGTTTGTCCAATCGCTGCTTGCAACCGCCGAGCGGCACCAGCCGGCCTATCTTGCGCACGAATATATGAGTGCCGCCTGGCGGCCCTGTTTTCACGCCGACGTCGCCGCAGCGCTCGCGGCGGCCAAGCTCGAATGGGTGGCCTCGGCGCAATTGCTCGAAAACTTTTCGCCGCTGATGCTCGACGAGGAGGCGCGCAAGGTGCTCGATCGCTTCAGCGATCCGATCATGCGCGAGCTCGTCAAGGACATGTGCGTCAACCGCAGCCTGCGGCAGGATGTTTTCGTGCGGGGCGCGCGCCGGCTTGGCGCCGCCGCGCGCGACAGGGCGCTCGGCGAAGTCGTGCTGGCGCTCGCGTGCGGCGAGCAGGACTTCGTCTGGGAGCTCGATGTGCCGGCCGGGAGGGCGGCGATCGAGCGCGGCTTTTTCGGCCCGATCGTCGCCGCGTTGGCGCGGGCGCCGCACGCCGTGCGCGACTTGTTGGCCCTGCCGGGCCTGCCGCGCCGCGACAATCCGGGCGAGGTCGTCGGCATATTGGTCGGCAGCGGGCAGGCATTGCCGCTGAGCGCGCCGCCGAGCCCGTGCGAGCCCCGGGTCCGCCATCTGAACCGGGCCGCCGCCCGGCATTTCGCGCGGATCGGAAACCTCGACAGTGGCATGGCGCTCGCCACCTCCGGCAGCGGCACCCCGTTTCCTTGTCCGATGGCCGAGCTGTTCGTCGCCGGCCAGTTGCAGGACGGCGAGAGCCCCGATCCGGACGGCTGGGCGGAGGCGCTCGCGCCCGACCTGCCGGTCGAGGAACGGCGGCGCCTGGCCGCGATGCTGGCGCGCATTGTCACCGAACGCGCGGCGATCTGGTCGCGCTTCGGCATCCTGCGCCGCGATGCGGGGCGGTGATCGCATCCGCGCAATTCGGGCGGTTCGATCGCGCGATTGTCGCCATTCAACCAATATGATAGGCTAGATAACCCTTTCCGGGTGATCGGGCATGCTTTCCATCGAAGCCGGCAACAGCGGCGGGCCGGCCTGCAACCCCGGAGCGGGATCGTCGTCCGAGCGGCGATGAAGGGCGTGCAAGGGGGTCGGTGAGCAGAACTGCCGACCCGGATAGGCGGCAACTCCGCCGCGACGGGGCACCGGCGCAGCAATGCGGGGCGGCGACGCAAGGGTGGCTTCAGATGGTCAAAGGATGCGCAACGGCCGAGATCGGCCCCCGCGGGTCGCTTTCGGTCACGGGCACGATGTTGACCCATCCGGGCCTGGTCCGGCGAAACAACGAGGATGTCGTCGCCTATGTCCTCCCGGCCGCGGCGGAAGCCGCTTCCGCACGGGGCGCACTGGCTCTCGTCGCGGACGGCATGGGCGGACACGCCGCCGGCGAGGTGGCGAGCGCGATCGCGGCAGACACGATCCGCCGTCTCTATTACGAGCTCGAGGGCGCGCCCGGCGAGGTACTGGCGGCGGCGTTTGCCGCCGCCAATGAAGCCATCTACCGGCGCAGCGCGGCCGATCCCGCCTGCGCCGGGATGGGAACGACCTGCACCGCGCTGGCGCTGCGCGACGCCGCCGCCTTTCTCGCCCATATCGGCGACAGCCGCGCCTATCTGTTGCGCGACGGCCGTCTGCGCCAGATCAGCGAAGACCATTCGCTGGTGGCCCAACTGGTGCGCGACGGGGCCTTGACCGCGGAACAGGCGGCGAGAAGCCCGCAGCGCCATGTCATCCTGCGCGCGCTCGGCACGGAGCCGAATGCCGAGCCCGCGGTCTGGCGGCAGGGATTGCCGCTCCGCCCCGGCGATGTCTTTGTGTTGTGCTCGGATGGCCTGAGCGATCTGGTCGACGACGGCACGATCGGCGACATCGCCGGGCGCCTGCCGCCCGCAGAGGCCTGTGCGGCCCTGATCGCGGCGGCGCTCGCCGCCGGCGGCACCGACAACGTCTCGGTCGGGGTCTTCGCGATCGAAGCGGCGCGGGCGCAGGCGGACGAGGTGCTGACGACGCGTCCGCGGCCGTTGTCCCGGGGCGGGCCATGAGTCTCGGCAATACCGGTCCCGTCGAACTGCACGAACCGATCGGCGAGGACGGCCGGTACGAATTGCGCGAGCTGCTCGGCGAGGGCGGCGTCGGGCAAGTCTACGGCGCTTGGGATTCGGTTCTCGGGCGGCAGGTGGCGATCAAGATGCTGCGCCCGGAATTGAGCCGCGACCGCGAGTTCCTCACCCGCTTTTACGGCGAAGCGCAACGGCTCGCCAATCTCAACCACGCCAACATCACCACCCTCTACGAATACGTCAAAGGGCAAAGGCCCTTCATGGTGATGGAGCTGGTCCGCGGCCGCACCCTCAAGGAGCTGCTCGCGCACAGGCACCATCTGCCCGTGCGCGAGAGCCTTGCGGTTCTCGCGCAGACCCTTGACGGGCTCGCCCATGCCCACCGTCTGCGGGTCATTCATCGCGACATCAAGCCGTCGAACCTGATGGTCACCGACGGCGGCGTCGTCAAGATCATGGATTTCGGGATCGCGCGCGTGCACGGATCGCAGCACATGACGCGCGCCGGGCAGGCCTTTTTGACCCCCCTTTACGCTTCGCCCGAGCAGATCAGAGGAGAGGAGGCCGACGAGCGCAGCGACCTCTACAGCCTCGGCGTCGTCTTCTACGAAATGCTCGCCGGCCGACCGCCGTTTATAGCCAAAAGCGAGTATCTGCTGGAACGGGCGCATCTCGAGGAACCGCCGCCGTCATTGGCGATGCTGGTTCCCGGCCTTGACCCCCGGATCGAGGCGGCGGTGATGCAGGCGCTCGCCAAAAAGCCCGAAGAGCGCTTTGCCAGCGCCGAAGAATTCGCGCGCGCCGTCGGCGCCAGAGCGATCCGCGGCGATGCGCCCGACATTCTCCAGGAGTTTATCGCCGAAGCCGGCCGAAAGACGGCGGACGAGACCCGGCTGAGACCCCTTGCGCAACCGCCTTCCATCCCTCTCGCCCCGCTTTCTCCCCCGCCTGCCGCAGCGGCCGAGCCCACCGCAGCGGCCAAACCGGCCGAAGCGACCGGGCCGGTCGGCGGAGGGGGCCGGCGCCGAATCGCGCTGATCGGCGGCATCGCGGCGGCGCTGGCGGCGCTGGTCGCTCTGTTCGCGTTGCTGCAGCCTCTCGATGAGGTCAGGATGGCGATCTTCGGGGCGCCCCGTACGCGGCCGACGCCGCCTCCGCTGGCGGCGGCCCTGGAGGTTCGCACGACGCCGGCCGGGGCGATGCTGCGCATCGACGGCCGTGCCGCCGGGGCGGCGCCGCTGTCGCAGAAGCTGGCGCCCGGCCAGCATATGATTGCGGCGAGCCTACCCGGCTATCAGGCGAAGACCCTGTCGGTCGCATTGCAGCCCGGCCAGAACCCGCC
>Ga0209810_1002326_pt1 | contig 23256 bp, 14 predicted proteins | sample Coa_R1_7_FD_187159 | JGI IMG/M metagenome (GOLD analysis project Ga0209810, IMG submission 187159) | Surface soil microbial communities from Centralia Pennsylvania, which are recovering from an underground coalmine fire - Coalmine... | ecosystem: Environmental > Terrestrial > Soil > Unclassified... | reverse complement strand
CAGTACAACGGTCATGTGATGGTCGCGGCGCAGGTGGGCAATGGTCTCGATTACCTCGCGCTTGCCAACGGGATCAAGATCGCTCGTTGGCTCATCGAGCACCAGGATCCGGGGGCGCAGGGCGAGAAAGGCGGCAATGGCGACGCGCTGCTTCTGGCCGCCGGAGAGGTCGGCGGGATGCAGGTAGGCGGCGCCGTGCCAGAGATGCTCCAGTCCAACCCGGCGCAGCGCCTCGTAACTACGGCGCAGGATTTCCGCGCGCGGCACCCCCTGAATCTGCAAGCCCAATCCCAGTTCGTGCAGCAGCGTCATGCGCAAGAATTGATTTTCGGGATCTTGCAGCACCATGCCAATCTGGTTCGTACCGGCGGTTTCAGGTGTGACTGGCCTGCCCCGCACCATGACGGTGCCGCGAAAATGCTGCTGCAATTGCTCGCCGGTGAGCCGCGCGCTGTAGGGCAGGATGCCGAGCAGCGTGCGACAGAGCGTGGTTTTTCCAGCGCCACTCGGCCCGGTGATGCCGAAGCACTCGCCCTCTTCCACGCGCAGCGCGATATTACGCAGCGTCCACGGATTGGGCGTGTCGCTGAACGTCGGGTAACGCCACCACAGACCCTCTACGCTTAATGCCGCTTTCATGCTTCCTTCCTGTAACTCTTCCATAATCCGTAGTGCTCAATTTCAAGATGATCTTCACTTTGCGCAGCCGCGCGATGATGAAGGTGAACAATCACCACCGGGAAGCAAGCATGTCATCCTGAGCGAGAGCGAAGGGCTGCGGCTCACGCGCCCGGGATGACATCACGATGCTGGTCGTTAATCTTCATCATCGCATACCTGCGTGTTTAAATTATCTTCAACCATTGCATTACCAGGCTCGTCAGGTCAAAGCGCGGGCCGAGCGTCAGATAGAGCAGGAAAAGGCTGAAGAACAGCACAAGCCAGTCGATGAGCCGCCAGGGACTCGTCTCGTAAAAGTTGGCGTTGGAGCGCCGCAGGCTGTAGCCGCGCGCCATCAACGCATCCCCGATCTCGCTGGAGCGCCGGATCATCATCGCCACCAGCGGCACGGCGGTACTGGCAACGTCACGGACCTGGCGGATAAAGCTGCGCGGGCGTGCATTGATCGCGCGAGCTACCTGGGCCTGGTGAATAATGCCGTAATCGGCGAGCGCCAGGTTGAGCGCACGGAAAACGGTGCTCAGAAAAAAGATCACCGCCTGCGGCATGCGCAACTGGCGCAGCGTGCCGATCAGCTCAACGTCGCGGCTGGTGACGACCAGTGCGATTGTCGAGAAGACCATGCCGGAATAGCCGATGACTTTGGTGATCGCGACCAGCAGGCCGCGATCACTGATAAGCACGGTGAGCGGGCGAAAAAATGGCACATGAAAGAAGGTCCAGCCAGGGAGCGCGAAGAGATGAGCGACGATAAAGGCGACGATGCTCGCGACGAGGATGCCCGTCGCGAGCCTGCGCGTCCACCAGAAGTATCCCACCACAATCGCCAGCCACACGACCATCCAGAGCGAGACCCCGATATCGATAGAGCCGGGATAAATCATGGAGCGCAGCAGTACATGCCGGCCCGGCACGGGATTAAAGAGCGCCCAGGTGGTAAAGAGGCTCAAGAGCGTAGGCACGGTCAGCAGGAGATAGATGCGGGCCGTGCGTAAGCGCATGCCGCTCAGGAAAAAGAGCAGCAGCGCGAGCAGCCAGAGTAGCGCGGCGGCTGCCGGATCGGGATGGGCCGCGTCGATGGTGCGCAGTTGCAGGCCCGACATGCACAATACCAGTACCGTGCGCGCAATGAGATGCACCTGCGCGAAAGGGGCGTCAATGCGCCGTGAAAAGAGGAACGAGCGCACATAGCGTTTTTCAGGCGGTGGCTGTAAGAAAACTGGCTCATTTACGGCGCGGCTACTGTCAGACAAAGATCACTTCCCTTCCATAAGTCTCTAAAACCGCATAGCAGCGAGAACAAATTACACTCCATGTCTCACAGTAATGCCATTATATACTATATACTCTGGCATCTGCTACTTCGTAGGACACCGGTTTTCTGTAAGAGCATCTCAGTTTTCGAGGACGCGCGCGCGCGCCTGTGGCGCTCGCGTTCTGGATGAGAGTGTTGTGAGGAAATGCGCGGCGCGCATTTCCTCACAACACTCTCAATCTATTGGGCAGTGGAGTTGCACACACCTTCCATTGGAGTTTGCTGTGTGGTTCAGGTGCGGAGCGCCTGAACCACACAGCAAACTCTATCGTTGGTGCGACTGCACCGCGCGAAGGCATCGTGCGTGGAGACATGAATATCGGACACACGCTAAAACATCGCGGCATCGCGTTTAGTTCCATAAAAAATACGGGGTGCTCTATGTCTGACACCGAAAGTGTACTGCCAGGTAACTATCTCCTGCAACGATGCGTGAGCAGAGGGGGTATCGCCAGCGTTTACGCTGCTCGCCGTCAAGGAGAAGAACGCGATGAGGTAGCGGTGAAGGTTTTCCGCCCCGACTATGCTCAACGCGAGTCGTTTCGAGAATATTTTATGGCCGGGGCGGAGAAGATTGCCCACCTGGCTCACCCGCATATTTTACCTTTACTCGAATATGGCGAGAGTGAAGGACTGCTTTATACCGTGACGCCGTTTATTGCCACAGGCACGCTTGAGGAGCTGTTGAAACGTGTGGGAGGGCGCTTCTCCGCCATGCAGGCCCTTCCAATTCTCCGGCAATTGTGCAGCGCTCTCCAGTACGTTCACGAACGCAATGTGATTCACGGAAACATCAAGCCTTCAAACGTATTCGTGGCAAGCAATGGGCGCATGCTGCTCGCCGATTTTGGCATCGCGCGCGGTTACGACGATAGCCAGCAATCACTGACGCGCATGGGTTGGGGCCTGGCCGAATATACCGCGCCTGAGCAATCGCTGGGCGTGCTGCGCCCGGCGAGCGATATCTATGCCCTGGGTATCCTGCTATTTCGCATCCTGACCGGCGCCCCTCCCTTTACCGGCCAGACGCCGGTTGAGGTGCTGCTCAAGCATGTGCGCCAGCCTCCGCCGTCAGCGCGCGCTATCGTCCCCAGTATTTCAGATGCCGTCGATAGCGTGCTGAGCACAGCGATGCAGAAACGTTCGGATGATCGTTTTGCCTCCCCGGAGGAGTTCTATCAGGCTTTTCTCAGAGCGGTCACAATAGCGCCGGTAGCTTCTCCTGTCGCGCGCTCTATTCCTCCGGCGCAACCTCATCCCGAATCTGGCCCGCTCTCCGGCAGCAGCGGCACGCAGACGCCTGCGCCCCAGGTATCGCCATCGCTGCTGTCCTCAAATACCGCGGAACCGGCCACTGGCAAGGTTACGAAGATACGCCGGCAGAGCTTCCTGAGCGATGACAAAGCCGCCACTCCCTCCTTGCCCACAGGACCTGCCGAGTGGTCTCCCCTGGCAAGCGCGGTGGCGGACGACTCCCCGGGCGCCGTGCCGCTCACGGCTGAGGAGTATCTGCATAAAAAGTCGCTGGCTCCCTCCGCTACCTCTGAGAAGGAGGACTCACTTTCGTCCTCTTCTTCTGAGGACGACGAGCGCCAGTCCTGGCTGAAAAAGTGGCTGCCGCTCGTGATCGTGATCCTGCTCTTGCTTGGCCTGCTGGGGACGCTGCTTTCATCCCTTTTTCATGTGTAGCTGCGCGTCGCCATCCTGGTATAGTAGCTGTGATTCGCCAGCGTCCATAGCTCCTGGAAAAATGCCGGATCACGCTGCTCCAGGCGCTTGAGGAGCATCTGTTGTTCGTCTCTGCTGGCGCGGCAAAAGCAGCCTCCTGCCGCGCTATCCAGGTCATGTAAAACGCCTCGCAATCGTTTCTCGTTCAATGTGAGCATAGTAGTATTGCGAGCGGCTGGTAGCAGGTGGTGTAAAAATTCATCGATCAGGTGGAGACTGGATGGAGGAGGAAAATTTTCATCGGCAGGAATAAGAAGATCAAGGATGGCATTCAACTGAGCGCGTTCTTCGTGAGTCAGTGTAATTGCTGGCTTGCGCCTGAGGGGTGCGCGCTGAAGCATGTTGTTCATGGAAGCTCCTCTGAGAATTGGTTGGCGGCCTTTTCTACGTCCTAATAGTATCATACACCTCCTTAATAATTCAAGCTTTTCAATCCTCCAGATGCAGCGATAGAGGTAGGATGGAGTCGCCCGTCTCCCGCGCGGGAGACGGGCGACTCCATCCTACCTCTACCTATCTCTGCTGCAATGAGAGTTGCAGCAGTTCCTCTTCCACTTCACGCCAGGCGATCAGCTCCGCATCCGGTCTCAGAAGGGTCTCGCCGCGCCGCGAAGCCTCGATCATATGTTGCGTCACACGCTGCTGAAAAGTGTCGAGAACGGGTTGTTGCTCAGCACGCGGCGGCATGACTCCAAACTCCAGGTCGCGTATATTGTAGAAGTCCTCGGGATTGAAGGCGAAGACCATCAGATCAGCGTAGTTCTGAAGGAGGTTGATATGCGTCTGCGTAAAAAAGTTTTCGCGCGCGCTCGTGACGCAGAGGCAGCCCGCCGCATAATCGGATTGCAGAATAGGAAAGGTAGCGCAGCAGCCCTCCAACTCGCCGAAGTGGGTGGGATAGACACGCGCGATCTCTTCACGATTCTGTGTGATAATAGGGCGGCCCGCAAGGAGGGTTTGCCCGGATTGCGATTCCGCGCCTAAAAATACTGTTCGATGCTCCATGTGCCGCTCCCAGGGTGGTGTGCCTCGCCCCACCGTTGTACGGAGACTGCGCACCTTCTTTCCTGGTCCGGGCGCAACGCATTGGATAGCGGTAGCTACCAGACCTTTCTGATGGGGATCGAAGTGGGAGACAATCTGCTGCAATATAAGAATGCTAATCAATGAGGCGCGCAGCATCGGCATGCTGGTAACACGGGCATTGAGCACACGCGCGTAGAACTCCGAAGGAATCTCGCGGGGAATCTCCTCCGCAAGAGCCTTTTCAACAAGGAAGTGGGGAAATTCCTTCGCGATAAGTTCGGCGAGCTGCTCTCGATATTGCGGCAGGGTCTCAAGCAAAGCAGGCAGGTTATCCTGGCGAGGATTTGACTTGCCTATCACCCAACGGGTGATAGTAATAGGTTTAACACCAACTGCCTCTGCGACTCGCTGCCGTTCCTGGGGATCGCTCGTTAGTTTGCCAAGCAGATCACGCCATGTCGCTACATCATCCATAGTTACCAACTTACGTCAATGTAAATAAAAATAATGACGAGAGGTATCGCTGATCGCTGTGCGTCTTCGTGTATCCCGGTAGTGCAACCGCGCGGAAATCGTGACTTGTGTAAAGCATAACTCGTCCGCGAAGATCAGTCAATAAGAAGCAAGCTGCAAAGCAGGGCGTTACTTTTTGGTCCACCTCGCCACCTTCGGTGGCTCACCCCGGCCTATCAGGTTATTGGTTCAGACGCCGGCAACGGTTAAGAGGCTGTGTGCCAGGATATCCCGAATCGGCTTCTGACACTCAGTCATCGGTATTACCTGCGCTTTCTCTAACACAGACCTGGCCTATCAGCCAGTAAACTGGCACAGAGTAAGGCATGCTCGTGCTGCACCGTTTCCAGCGTGGGAAATTTCAGCGTGTTCAGGGCATTATAGAACAGGGCAATATAATATTCGTTCAGATCATCATTTCTGCCCTGCATCACTTTCTTAGCTGCCAGAGTGCGCAGATGGATCACAGAGGCAAATGCCTTTTCAAGCGCCCGATTACCCACCGCAAATTCGCTCGTCATCTGCTGTAACTGGCCGAAGTGGCTGGCCGAACATAGAACCTCCTCCATCCGCAAGCGCTCCTCCAGCGTGGCCTCCTGTGCCGTGAGCAATTGAAAGCGTATCACCGAGTCCAGCATAGCCAGATCGCGCAGAATGTGGCCGGGTTCCGTCGCCTGAAAATCGATTAGCCAGGTGAAGCCGGCTTGATCAACAAAGAGATTATGCTGGTTAAGGTCCCCATGCATAATACAGGTATAGGTGTAGCACGTAAAAGATGGATCAGTTCTGGTAAGCAATGGGTTGGTAAATTTGCGATTGCTATTCAGAGATGCGAATTCTAATTTCTCCTGTAGATATATAGAAGGAAGGTGTTTAGTAAGGATACGTTCAAGCTTTTTTCGAGAGTAGTTAAAAAACCGCTGATACTCTGTTACCAGAGCGAGCGGCTGTATACGTGAACGGTTTATATACCAGTTCGCACAGGTATCTTCAAACAGGCGGTCCAGTACATCAATAATTCTGGCTATATCATCCGTGTTCTGGTAGAATTGAGCAAAGTCTACTAATTGATCCTTGCCAGCACCCAGGAGAGAGTAGACGATGCCTCCAAGATGCGCTGTGTAGCGCACGTCATTAACGGTTGTACATCTTGCCCCACTCAGCAAGTTTTTTACATATCGTTGAAAGTTATAATGCTCTCCCTTGATCTTATTCATATCACCAAATTTGACGATCACATCTTCTCCTCTCCCGCTATCTTTAAAGTAAGGCTGTACCAGAAGCACTCCCGAGCCGCTCCATCCCTGCGTTAGAGGTCGTACCAGAACCATTTCAGCTTCGTAGAAGAGTCGGCAGAGCAAATCCTCCAGTTCCTCCATGACCTGCCTGCGTAAAGTGGCATTAGTTGCGAAGCGCTTCCCGTTTATTTTCAGATTGCCGACAATTTGCTCAATCTCCTTTTTCGTCTGCCACCTGATACCAAGCCCCAGATTAATTTTTAGCTTTTGATCGAATATCTGCTGCACGCTCTTCAGCAAGGTGGTTCCTGCGTCTGTTTTGGAGACGAAATCTGCCACATCATAATCTTTAAACGCCTCGCGCGCCTGTTCCAGGGTGCCGTAGCCTGTGAGCATAATTACCCTGGTTGCTTCGTTCAGACCAAGGCCGCTCAGTTCTCGTAACAGGGTGATGCCCTCGGTATTGGTTGGATCGTCATTCTCAAAATGGATATCGAGGATGACAATATGATAGATAGCAGTACTCAGATGTTTCAAGGCATCAGCAGTATTCCCCACAGGCTCTGCACTAAAGCCGTTTCTTCGCAAGGTTTCGGCTAATTCCTCACGCCAATTTTTCTGATCATCGACAATCAGGATACGGCCCTGTTTACTCATAGGCTATCGTCTCTTTACCTTCTTAATTCCAGGCGATCGGCAAGCAGGCTGGCACAGAGCAGGGCATGTTCGCGCTGCATCGAGGAAAGCCCGTAGAAACGCAGCGTATTGACAGCGTTGTAGAACAGCGCAATGTAGTATTCACTGATATCGTCGCCTGGATTCTGTGATACCAGTTTGCAAGCCAGAGTTCGCAAATGCACTACAGTAGCGTAAGCCTTTGCTAGCGACGGGTTTTGCGTTGGCAAAGTAGACTCCAGGTAGGCTACCTGGCTGAAGCGATCAGGACTGCATAGCACCTCTTCCATGCAGAGACGCTCCTCCAGGGTAGCTTCGCCCGGCGCCAATAAAAAGAAGCGAATCTCGGAGTCAAGCTGAGCGAGATCACGTAATATATGGCCCTGACCGGTCCCCTGAAAATCGATCAGCCAGGTATGTCCACTTGAATCTACAAGCAGGTTATGTTGATTAAGATCGCCATGTGTGATGCAGGTATAGGTGGAGCGTATCAGTGGCGGCCCTTCCAGTGCAAGCAGAGGGTTAGTAAAGAGGCGGTCACTCTTAAGAGATTTGAAGACCAGCTTTTGTCCTCCCTGCACATACTTCTGTAGCTCCAGCAGCGCACGTTCAAGCTTCTTTGTTGTAAAACCAAACATCTGCTGATAGTCTCTGGTGAGATCAAGGGGCCGTAGATGACCAGCATTCGCATACCAGGCTCGGCACGTATGCAAGAACAGGTGATCCAGCACGCCCGCGATCTCGTTGACCGAGGAATGCCGGTAATAACTACCAAAATCCTCCAGATGGTCATTGGCAGTCCCTAGCAGCGAGTAAATAATGCCTCCAAGTCGCGCAGTGCGCGCACGCCCAAAGACCGCTGTATTACGTCCGCCGCCGACGAATGGCTGAACGTATTGTTTGAAATTGATCTCTTCTTCCTGTATTTTGTGAAAATCACCGAACTTGACAACAACGGCGTTAGCCCCTCCGCTATCATAAAACGGTTCCACCCATAGCACGCCTGTGGCGCTCTGTCCCATCGCCAATGGCTGTACCAGGATACTGGATGCCGGATAAAACAGGCGGCAAAGCAGATCATCCAGGTCGGCTGCGATCCGACTTTGTAAAGCGGGATTGCGTTTCAGGCGAACCCCTTCAATTTCCAGATTGACTACAACCTCTTCTGGCCGCTTTACCTGCTGCCACTGAATAACAAGCGACAGGTTGATATGGAGATCCAGGAATACCTGCCGCACGCTCTGTAAAAAGAGCGACCTTGAGAAATTGTTTTTGGAGAGAAAGTCGGCTACTTTGTAGTCTTTAAAGGCCAGGCGCATCTGTTCCTGTGTCCCATAGGCGGAGAGGATTATCACGGCGGTTGCCTCGCCCAGACCGCGTTCGCCCAGTTCACGAAGCAGTTCTATACCCTCGGTATTGCTGGAATCAGAGTCTTCCAGGCGGATATCGAGTATTAACAGATGGTAGAACGTCTCGTTCAGACGCTCCTGAACTTCCGCAGTCGTAGATGCAGAATCTGTATGGTATCCCTCGCGTTGCAATGTGAGGGTCAATTCTTTGCGCCACGTTTCCAGATCATCTACGACCAGCACTCGCCCTTTTCTGTTCACTGTACACCTTTTCCTTCCATGCTAGAGCCTTTCACAGCCGCGCAGTTCGGCTGCTCTAGACTGTTCCTCCGTCGGTTCTGGGCAAGAGCAGCGTAAATGTCGTGTGCCCTGGCTGGCTCTCCACCCTCAGTTCTCCCCGATTAAGCCTGGCTTTACGGAGGGCGCTCCACAGGCCGAAGCCAGAACTCCCCTTCGTTGAATGCGATAAATCGAAGATCTTCGCCAGTTGTTTTTGAGGAATACCAACTCCTGTATCTATAACCTCCATTGCTACAGAGCGCCCCAGATTATGCGCTTGCAGCATGATTTTCCCACCGGCAGGCATGGCATCAATAGCATTGGAGATGAGATTGCGCAGTATATCAGCAATCTGGCTACGAACGACCTGTACAGGCCCCACGCCTTCATCAATCTCCACGCCTATACTGATATTGGATGGCAATGGCATAGCCCTGGCCGCATCTTCGAGCAGCACTCGCGGAAAGACCAGGACACGTTCCTGATCCGAGTCTTGCGCTACTTCGCGCTTTAATACATCACTGAGAGACAGCACCTTTTTCACAGACCGTACAATATCGCCCAGCTTTTCAATGATAAGCTCATTCTTCACACCTGATTCTCTCAGTTGCCATTGAATATCTGCTGCATAAAACTCTACTAATCCCAGATCGTTAGCCAGGCGGTGTGTTAGCTCAAAGGCAGACTCACCTAGCGAGCTGATCAGTTCCAATTCCTGACGCTCTCTGGCCTTTTCCAGTCGATAGATTGTGCTGGCTAATTGATCTGCCAACCCTTCAAAGAAACTGATCTCGCTGCCACGAAAATACCCTGCTTCGCTATGACCAAGCTCGATGTTTCCATAATAGCGATCCTTGAACTGGATAGGAACGATCAGCAATGAGCGAGTTGCGGGTCGCAACCATTTCAGCACTACCCCCTCCGGCAGATTCCGCGTATCGATGATCATCTTGCACTGCCTCTCCTGCGCCACCAGTCCATTGAGATCTTCATCCAATTTTATCCGCATGAAAGGCAAAGCACTTTGCGGATAGGACGTGCGTGCTATTGCTAGCTCCTGGGTGTTGTCCCCATAGAGCCAGATGACTATCTGGCAGGGACTATGCTCCTCAGCAATGCGCTGAATAATATCATAGACTTCCTCATTCTCTTCCCAGTAGGTAATCCTGGCAAGTTCCTGTCCGCCTTGATAGAGCATCTGAAAATGTTGCGCCTCCCGGCCAGCCTTCTCATACCGTTCAGTGCTCTGCAATGCCACAACAGCCAGATCAGCCAGGCATTTGAGTAGCCGTACATCTTCCTCATCGAAGTGATTGACCTCCGCGCTTTCGACATTCAGCACTCCGCGTATTTCATTCCCTTCAAGCATAGGGATAGCCACCTCAGAATGTACGCCGGGAGAAAATTCTATATAGCGCTCCTTCCAGGGTGATCGCGAGATATCTTCTACCCTGCACAACTGTTTGCGTTCCGCCGCATAGCCCACGATTCCCTCACCCGGTTTTTGACGGTGGCCTCTTTTCTCTTCAACGACGCCAGATTCGGCAGCCATACGCAAATCGCCCAGGACAGGATCATAGAGATGTAACGAGCCAATATCCGTTCCAGTGGATTCCAGCGCCTTCTTAAGAATGAGTTGAAAGATGGAGGTTGAATCGGTCCGGGTAGCGATCTCCTGGCTGATCTCATTGAGAATCCGATTTTCTGCGGCAGCGTGCTTCTCTCGCTCATACGCTTCCGCATTCTGCAAAGCAATAACAGCCAGATCGGCTAATCCACGTAATAAGCGCTCACTGCTCTCACTAAAGTTGTGAGGGAGAGGACTTTCGACGTTCAGCACTCCATAGAGCCTGTCTCCTGCGAGCATAGGCACAGCTAGTTCAGAGCATACATCAGGAGAAATTTCTATATAGCGCTCTTTCCACGGCGATTGTGAGACATCATCTACCCTGCACACCTGTCTGTGCGCCGCTGCATAGCCCACGATCCCCTCGTCCATCTGCTGGCGCATGCGCTTCTTATCCGCAGCCACCCCGCGCTCCGCAGCCATCCACAGATCGTTCCTGTTTGCATCATAGAGCATCAAGCTCCCTTTAAAAGCATGCGTCAAATCCAATGCTTTCTCCAGGATCAGATTAAAGACATACGCGAGATCGAGCTGACTGATAATCTCTTTACTGATCTCATTCAGTACCTGGGCTTCTTCCTTGAGCACCCGTGATTCTTCGGCAAGATACTTTTCGCGCTCATAAGCCTGCGCTTTCTTGATCGCCAGCACGGCCTGTCCGGCCAGGGTGAACAGGAACAATTCTTCTTCCACTCCGAATGCCGCCTCGTTCGTGCTTTCAAAATTGAGTACCCCCACAACCTCTTCTCCATCGAGCATCGGCACATCCAGTTCCGAAAGAATATCAGGGGCTACCGGAAAATGGAGTTCCCGCCATTGTACATCCCGATGGATATTTTTCACACATGCAGGTTTTCTATTCTCCACTACCCAGCGCGTGATAGCTTTCGTTTCATGCAAATAGATTATCTGCGTCCGACTGATCTCGGCATGACGGCCAATAGCCGCCATCGTCTTTAAAGCCTTGCTCTGGGCATCGTAGAGCAGAATCGATGCCTCTTCCGCTGGCACATGCGCATAGCCCAGCTTGAGAATAGTATCAAGAACATTTTCAAGATCCAGGGGACGGCTCAGTTCTCGATCAATATTCTGCAAGATTTCCAGCTCACGCACGCGCCGCCGGCTCAATGCGCCAAAGACCTGAGCATTTTTAATCGCGATGGCGGCATAGTGCGCCAACCCTTCAATGAGCAACTTCTGTGGCGTGGCAAAGCGCTGCTCCTGGCGGAAGTTCACAAACAGGACGCCAACGGAGACTTCGCCGACGCGCAGGGGCATGATCGCCGCCGATGCGACCTTTTCTCGCTGCTGAAAATTATCCTGCTGCACAGACTTGAGACCATTGCGCAGCAGAGCATAAATAGCGGCGCCCTGTCTGGCATAGATTGGCTCTGCATGGTTCAACGCTCGCACCACGATATCCTCGGGTCGGAGAAACAACGCATCCAGTGGCGTCGGGTCCACCAGTTTCCCGGCGACGCGGGGAGGAAGCACAAAACGTTGCAATGCTGGATCATATGGATAGAGGATCACGCTATCGGCTTCGGTTGCCTGCCAGATCTTGTCTACCGTCGCCTGCAAGACCTGTTCCGAGTCGAGTTGCTGCGTCAGGAACTGGCCGGCCTCATTCAGGCGCAGGAGACTATCGTAGAGACGCATATCGTAGAGCGCCAGAGCGATATGATTGCCTAACAACTCCAGGATGGAACGGTCTTCTTTGTTATACGCATCCGCATCGGGATGCTGGATGGAGAGCGCTCCCAAAGAGACCCCGCGCAATGTCAGCGGCACAAAGATCTCAGATTCTCTCTCCCCGCTCCCTGGAAGAAAGACACGTTGAAAAGGCAACTGCTCCTTGCTCATGCGACAACTAAAAAACGTTTGCTGCTTCTCCACGCTATATTGTATAGCGCCTCCTGGCAACCTGTCTTTCAGGAGCCGCGACTCCCCTTCTTCAAACATATAGAGATCAAACGTGTTCGTTGGCGACATGTAGACGGCCAGCAGCAGGGTGTAACTGATGTCAAGAATGCCGGGGAGGTGTTGTGTAAGCTTCTGAAAGAGCACCTCGATGGTTGCCAGCTCCTGGTTGATCTCATGTCCGATACGGGCCACCTCACGGTAACGTCGGACCAGCCAGGTTTCCTGAAGAATATATGAAATCTGATCGGCGAAGAGGCGGAACAGATCATGATCGTCAAGGCTAAAGTGCCTGGCATCCTTGAAACCTAAATAGAGCACGCCCAGTGCTTTCTGCCTGTGCTTCATATACAATGCCAGACCAGCAAGGGATTGTATGCCTTTCACCCCGGCGAATGGGCGTTGATAGGCAGATCCTTCTTCTAAGATTTCTACGACCAGCATCCCATCCTGGAGAACTTGCTGTGTAACCTCCCCAGGCTGCCTGAAAAGGGGTTCGCTCTTTATCGCATCGTCCACGACAGTCAATGTTTCGACAAAGCGACCGGTAATAGGGTTAATAGCATAGATGGCGCATGCATCCGCGTTAAAAAACTTTTGTGCCGTCAGAACGATATGCCGCAGCGTGCCCGTTAGATCACCCGGTTCGCCTGTTGTTTGCTCCAGTATATTCAGTAATTCACTTATCCTGTGCAATGATCGAGGTTTTGTTCTGCGCATCTAACTCCTCGGCATATTTTTGTACGATCAGGAAAAGGTTGCGTTTACTACTATAGACGTTACAGGCATAGAGAGATTAAAATGATTATACCTCAATCTGCATATGATGGTAAAATACGTTTGATCTAATCCTGTCGATCTCTTTGCTCTATCAAATGCGTCGAAGGGGGTGATACAGTGGGGATAGCCCGACTCCCGCCAGGAGAGTGCCCCTGGACCCCTTTGACCCTCACTCCACCGGATTTGATTGATTATTTTGTGATGAAAGCCTCGTTTTCTCAGAGATACATCCTCAGAAAGATGACCACAGCTCTCAGAGAGCTGTGGTGCGTAAAATGAATGCTTTATGAGTATGAGCGAGATTGCCCCTCGGCTAATCCACGGCTCGTACAGCAGGATGGAGCAGCCCGCAGGCAATCATAGCCGCGCTGAGCAGGCCGCCAGCAACGAAAACGAGGGCGGCCCCCCAGTGATCGGCGGCAATGCCGGCCAGCCCATATCCAACGGGCAGGAGCACGTATGAGCCGAGCGCATCGATGCTCGCCACACGCCCCAGGCGATCAGGCGGAACGAGTTCCTGCAAACTATTCGTCCAGGCCAGCCCCAGCAGCTCAATGCCCGCACCCCATACGCAGATCGCGAGGCTCATCACGGCAAAAGGAAGCGGCAGGCCCATCGCAAAAAGCATCAAACTTGCCGCCAGCCAGGGGCCATAGACGAGGTAGGCGCGCCGGCGCAGTCGCTTCTGCCAGCCGGTCCAGAGGGCCGCGAGCACCGAACCCACCGCCGCAAATGATAGCAGCAGCCCGTAGCTCTGGGCTGCTGTGCCGAAACGCTCTTTGACCAGCAATGGAAGGGCAGCCTCGAAAGGCCCGCTCAAGGTGATATTGCTGATCCCCGCGATGGCAATGGTGATCCACAACCACGGCGATTGGAAGACCGTTCGCATTCCCTGTATGAGATCCTGGAGCGCATTCGAGGGCGATTTTTCCTCAACCGCGCGCGATGTCACACTGATGCGTGGGACCGCGAGCAGGCACAGAGCGGAGATGCCAAAGGAGACGCTATTGAGAGCAAAGGCGAGCGGCGTGCCACCCCGCGCGACAACCCACCCGGCGGCGGCCGGGCCGACGATTCCGGCAAGCTGAAGGCTGATGCTTCTCAGCGAGTTCGCGCTCGGCAGTGCGTCGGCGGGAACCACGTCGGGTACAACCGCTGTGTAGGCGGGATAGAAAACGGCGTCCACTGCGCCAAAGATCGCGCTCGCCACGAGCACATGCCATACTTCCAGCCGGTTGCTTGCCGCCAGAAAGGCGATCAGGCCGGCCATCAGAGCGCGCAGCAGGTCTGAAGCCAGCATTAAAGAGAGGCGCGAGAAGCGGTCCACCAGGACGCCGCCGGGCAGTGATAGGGCGACCTGTGGCACCGTCGTGCATATCAGGACCAGGCCCATAGCGGCGGCGGATCCCGTTTTTTCCAGCACCCAGAGGGCCAGCGCTACGGTATAAAAGTTATCTCCAAGCCGGGAGACGGTTTGCCCGCTCCATAGAAAAGCAAACGAGCGATGCTTGAGAGAGATGAAAATGTTCATGGAGAGCGTATGCTTCCCTTCTTCGATGATAATCTGATTCCCCACACAGGCGCTCGCCGGGATGGATGCGCGGCTCCGCCGCGCGAACGCCGATAGAGAGGATAGGAATACTGAGTATCCGTCAGTCAAAAATCAGCAAAAATGCGTAAGGTGAGGGGGGAATGTGGCGCTCTTAAGCAAAATGAAGCCGCAATGGAGAGAAAGGAAGGGCAGAAAGAGACGATCTTTCCACAGCATAAAGTGTACAGGAGCCGGGGATGAAAAATTACCGGCTGCCTTTACGCACACTGCACGGGAAACGCCACATGACCCGATGTGGCTAAGTACCTCATAGAACCTCCATGAACTGATTAACGGAAGTATATCACGACTACTTACGAAAAGCAAGGCTTTCAGCAGGTTGGGTGCCTGTCGCTTTTTTGCACTCCTCGCCACCTTCGGTGGCTCGTCCGGGAAGGAAGCAGGGCTGGCGGGCAACTTCGTTGCCCGCCAGCCCTGCTTCCTTCCGGGGGGAAGCGCCGCAGGCGCTACGACGTTTAGGCGCCTGCCGGGGGGCGGCGCTCTGGCTTCCTTCCAACAAGGGAAGCCCCATAGGCGCTACGACGTTTAAGCGCCTGCCGGCGTGCGGCGCTCTGGCTTCCTTCCGGGGCGAAGCGCCGCAAGCGCTACGACTCCACGACCTTGATATGATGCCTGTCGCCGCTATTGTGCCTTCCTTCCAACAAGGGAAGCGCCGCAGGCGCTATGACGTTTAAGCGCCTGCCGGGGTGCGGCGCTCTGGCTTCCAGCGAGTCGGCGCTGGCTCGCCAAGCGTATTGCGCAGAATGCCGATGCCGGAGACTTCAAGCTCTACCACGTCGCCGGGCTTGAGCAGCCTGCCCAGTTCGAGGCCGCAGCCGAAGCCAACCGTGCCCGAACCGATCAGTTCTCCGGCCTGCACCCCTTCGCCTCTGGAGACGTAAGCGATGATCTCTTCAACGCGCCACATGATCGTCGCACTCGATCCACGCGACCACTCCTCCCCGTTCACCCGCGCAATCATGGTCAGGTTATGCACATCCACTTCATCCGCTGTGGTGATCCACGGACCGAGCGCCGTAGCGAAATCCTTGCCCTTCGCCGGCCCGAGCATACCCCCCATCTCATACGATTGAATATCGCGCGCGCTGAAATCGTTGAAAATAGTGACGCCGAAAAGACACGCACGCGCCTCCTCGGGCGTCAGATTTCGGCCCGGGCGCCCGATCACGAAGCCAAGCTCAAGTTCGTAATCCATGCGCTGCGTGTAATCGGGCCAGGGCACGACCTGCTCATGCCCGATGAGCGTTTGCGGGTTGCCCTTGTAATAGATCGGCATCGTGTAATATTGCTCGGGGACGCTCCCGTGGAGCTTCATGAAGGAATTGCGCAGGTGCTGCTCGAAGGCCAGGCAGTCGCGCATTACGGGGGGATCAATCGGCGCGAGCCAGTGAACGCCGCCGATTGGCAGTGTGGCATGCTCGACGGCCGGCGACTCAATGCTGCGCTGGACCGTCGCTAAAAACTCAGGTCCCTCCGCTATCGCGTCCCTCATGCTCGGAGGATAGAGCGCAGAGGCGATCCGGTACGCCGCGTCCGTCGTCGCGCCTGCGTGCAAGAGGCGCTGGTACTCGGCGCTGGCAAGGTCGATCACGCGGCCAAGCTCCGGCTGAGCGACTACCAGGCGAGGCACAGTGCCGTCAAGCGTTTCACGGAGAATACGTCCTAGTTTCATGCAATCTACCTCTAATGTGTTTTCCCGATAAAATCAACGATAATCTGCGCTAACTCCTCCCCCTTGTCTTCCTGGAGGAAGTGGCCGGCGCCCATAATCGTTCTGTGGGGCTGGTCCCTGGCTCCGGGAACGAGCGACTGGAAGGCGCGATCACCACCCCGGGTGATGGGATCGGAATCGCTGAACGCGGTCAGGAAGGGCTTTTCCCAGCGTTTCAAGACCTCCCATGCCCGTCGATTAGGAATAGTTGCGGGATCATCAGGTGAAACAGGCACGAGCATCGGGAACTGGCGCGCGCCCGCCAGATAGCGCTCGTCGGGGAAGGGTGCATCATAGGCGGCGATGATTTCGGGCGCCAGATCATTAACGGTGGCGCCTTTGACGATGCCGCCGGCATGGAAGTTCGGCGTCTCCTGAGAGTAGCGCCGCCAACGCAGGAAGGCTTCGCCGGGAGGCTGGTCCCCGGTGGGAAGAAAGGTGTTGGCAGCGACTATGCGAGCGAAGCGTCGTTCGTGCTCGGCAGCGAGCCGCAGGCCAATCAGCCCGCCCCAATCCTGGCCGACAAGCGTGATGTGCCTGAGATCCAGCGCCGCGATCAGGCCATACATCCAATCGACGTGGCGCTGGTAGGTGTAATCCTCACGCCGCGTCGGCTTATCCGAGCGCCCGAAGCCTATCAGATCGGGCACGATGGCACGATAGCCAGCAGCGGCAATAATCGGGACCATCTTACGATAGAGATAGCTCCAGGATGGCTCCCCGTGCAACATCAAGACCGGCTCGGCATCTTCGGGGCCTTCATCAACATAATGGATGCGCAGGCCGGCAATCTCGATATAGTGAGGGGGAAAGTTGTAGCCGGGCAAATCGACGAATCGTGCATCGGGCGTGCGGAGAATCTCCATTGGTGTACTCCTCTCATTGTACATGGCGGATTCTGCCCCTTATTCTACCACTTTTTTCGCACGCCTCACTCATGTTGAAGCTGGCCCTGACACCTATAAAAGCAAAGCTGGCCGCTCTGAGGATACAAGGTCAAGCGCGCCGGCGGCCGATCTTCATAGCCACGGCACCCGCTGCCGCAGCGCGGGCAGCGCCTGCTCGACAGCTTCACGGCCAGCGGCCACGAATTTGCGCCCCTCGGAGAACTGGCGCAGCGAAACGCGGTGCAGCCTGGGACGAATCACGACATCGGCCTCGCGGATGCTGTGCATGCCGATGGTTGCCATTGCCAGATCGTAGGTACGCAGCAGGAGATCGATAATATGCGGAGACGTTGCGCGCGGGTTTGACGCAGCGGCCTCCTCGATCCACGGCGTGGCGCTGGTAAGCGAGGGCGGTCCCTGCTCGCCCAGCTCGGAGGCCAACAGGATGTGTGCTCCCATCTGCCGCACGACGCGGATCGGCACCGGATCGTGCATGCCCGCATCGACAAGGATATGCTCACCGATCAATACAGGAGGAAAGATCCCCGGCAGGGCCACGCTCGCCAGCCCCGCCTGCCAGAGCAGGCCGCGCTCCAGCACCACCCCGGAGCGCGTGGTGAGATCGGCGGCTACCATCGCAAAAGGCGTGGTCAGATCCTCAAAGCGCAGATCGCCACAGAGGCTGCGCAGCATGCGCCTGATCCCCTGACTGGAGAAAATAGCGGTGCGCGGAAAGCTCCACTGCACGATATGGCGCTGGATCTCCATGAAAATCTCTTCGCTCTCTCTTATCGATTTCCCCATGAGATACATGCCAGGCGCAATGATGCCGCTGCTACAGCCAGCGATATAGTCGAGCGGGATGTGATGCTCCAGCAAGCCTTCCAGCACTCCCAGGTGAGCAAAGCCGCGTGCGCCCCCGCCGCCGAAGGCAATGCCGAGGGTCTGGCGCGCGATATGCCTGGCGACAAAATCGACGGCCCTGCTCAGCGCAGCATCCGGCGCGAGCTGGCCCGGCGCAGCTCGCGCCCGCCAGCAGCGCTCAAGGAGTTCGGCGTCGGCGGGCAGCAGTCGCCTCACACCCTGTCCCAGTTGTCGCGCATAGCGATCCTGCGCGCCGATGGTTGGCGGCTCCGCTACATGCGTGACGAATATATCGTGGGGAGAGGAACGCGCCGTAGCCGGATAGCGCTCCAGAGCACCGGCGGAGATGAGCGTGATCGTTTCCGTGATCAGATCCGCCTCACGGCCAACGGTGAGGGCCTCCAGAATGTGTTCTGGCGTCTTCTCGCTCGCCACCAGCAGCAGGTAATCGTAGAGCAGAGCCAGTTCACCGAGCACGAGCAGCGAGCTGGCTTCCAGCGTTTGCGCCTGCTGCTGAGTTTCGGCTAGAGTCGCGCTGGCTGCAATGCAATGGCTATCAGCGTTGAAGGTGGGAGTGCGATGCGCCTGCAAAAGCGTGCGGTCCGCGCCGCAAGCGCGCAGGTCGGGGCGCACCTGCCCGGCATGGACGGCGAAGCGAGGACCAATAGCCTGGTCGCGCCCGCATAGTTCGAGCAGCAGGACGCGCCGGCGGCTGCGCCCGGCAAGAGCATCTGCGATGTGAAAGGCCAGCGCGTGCTCCGGAGCAGTTCCGGGCGCCTCGATGACGATAAGGAGCAGCATCCGCGCCGCCTGTTCGGAGATGAGGTGCCGGTTAGCGCGCGCCAGGCGCTGCGAGAGGATGCTGTTGATGTTCTGGAGCAGCGTCGGACAGGTGCCGATGAGCGTGAGGAAATCGGTCTGCGTCAGCGACCAGAGCACGGTATCCTCCTCGGCGCGGATCGTGGCGCTCGGCGGCTCGCCGGTGATGAGCGACATTTCCCCGAAGCATTCGCCAGGGCCAAGCCGTGCCACGACGTATGGCCCGTTCGCGCCGCGTTTTCTACGTTCCTCACGGCCCCCGATGCTCTCTTGCTCCTCCCCATCCTCGTCTTGCAGCAGGACGCTGACCTGCCCGGACGCAATGATGTAGAGACGCCCATGCCAGACGCCGCGTTCGAGGATACGCGCGCCACGAGCATAGCGCGAGGGCTGGAGCAGCGCACGTATCGCCTCCGTTTCGTATGGCTGCATGTGACGAAACAGCAAGCTTTCCGCTATGAGATGCTGTGGTTCTGGCTCCTGCATGCCCAGATTGTAACGGCAATACAACACGCTTGTCCAGTAGTAGTTTCCGCTTTCTCGCTCTCCATTGAGAATAACGGGGTAAAGGTTACTGCTGTTGTCTGCAATGGTACGCGAACGAGAGGAATGCAATGAATATCAATGAGCAGTTTGAAAGCTTCCTGGCAGAATTAGGAGTAGAGATGGAACGACCAGAAGAACGCTATGATGATGGCGACTCCCTTCCAGAAGTATCCATTTTCCAGGCATCACGCGATCATTATGGTGTCTTCTATCGCCTGGATATCGTCAATCACAAACCGGAACTGCGCATCATGGTCCCGGTAGATAAAGGCGAGACGAAGATGGATATCTATCTTGTGCGACTCAGTGAGCGGACGCCACTCAATGCCAGCTTCGGTGCCATGTCTGCCTACGAGGGCAGCGACGCCTATGAGCACGGACGCGAGGCCACGCTGCAACATCTGCTCTACGCCGTAGCTGAGATGATGAAGCAATTGTTCTGGTCCGGCGATACATCGTGCATGAGCTTTCCGCCGGAGATCGTGGTCACTCCGCTGCTCCTCTCCGATGAGCGCAGAAGCACGCGCTGATCTCACGCTAACTTGCATACACAAGGGCAGGCGGCTCATGCTGCCTGCCCTTGTGTATGCGAGATGGTATGCCTCATTTTGCGCCCACAGCCTGCTATGGTACACTATGGTCAGGCATCAATTAACAAGAAAAAGGGATTTCGCGCAATGTCCGATCTTATAGAGCTTGCAGGCAGAGAGGCGCTGGAGCATCTGGCACTCAAACACGCGGCGCGCGAACGTGCGCTTCCCAAATCGCGCACCGCCATTCGCCATTGCGCCAATAGCGTGCGCGCGACGCACCGCCACGAATTCCAGACCGCCGAAGAGTTGATCGCCCAGGCCGCGACGCTGATCGCGGAGATGGCGAACGACCTGCGCGACCACCAGGATATCTATTACGCAGGTTTCGTGCAGGATGCCCAGAAAGAGTACGCGGAGGCTGTAGCCTTCGCCGCTCTGGCGCGGCGCCGCCCTCTGCCAACGGCGGACGAACTGGCGATTGGCGCCGCTCCCTATCTAAACGGGCTGGGCGAAGCGGTGGGTGAATTGAGGCGCTACGTGCTCGATCAATTGCGTCGCGGCAACCTTGAAGATTGCGAAACGTTTCTCGGCTTTATGGATGATATTTACGCCCTGCTTATCACCGTGGATTATCCCGATGCCATTACTGGCGGGCTGCGTCGTACCACCGACGCGACACGCGGCATCCTGGAAAAGACGCGCGGAGACCTGACCTCGGCCATGGCGCAGGCTCACTTGCAGCGCTCAATGCAGGCGCTCCAGCAGCAGCTCGAACGCCATCAATCGGGCAGAGATAAATAACGCGATGTTCATGTTGTTGTGCGCCTGCGGCGCTCAGCCCGCAGACTCCACATCCCGGGCGAACCGCGCAGCGGTGAGCTGCCAGGAAAATAAAGAGTAAAGCGGCCCTGCTATTTCTTAAAGAGGAGAAATCACACATGCCAACCTTAGAGCTTGAGACCATGCGCTGTGAGGTACAGGAGCCACTGGCGCGCTTACGCCTCAATCGCCCGCAGGCCCTGAATGCAGCCAACTGGGCCTGGGTACGCGATCTCGTCACCGCCACCGACTATTTAGCCCAATGCAGCGGCGTCCGCGTCGTCATCGTGAGCGGCGAGGGACGCGCGTTTTGCAGCGGACTCGATGTGAAGGAGCTGGCCCATAGTAATCTTTCCATCGATTGGTTCGCTACGTGGGAACGCGGCGTGACGCGGCTCGCCAACCTCGACGCCATCACCATCGCCGCCATCCAGGGCTATTGCCTGGGCGGCGGGCTGCAACTCGCTATCGCCTGCGATCTGCTCGTGGCCTCCAGCGACGCCATCCTCAGCATTCCCGCCGTGAAAGAGGGCATCATCGCCGCCCTGGGACCGATGCGCCTCACTCGCATGGTTGGTACCGCTCGCGCAAAATATCTCTGCTTCCTGGGGCGGCGCTTTTCGGCTCAGGAGGGTCTTGAAATGGGCGTTATCCATGAGGTAGTGCCACCCGCCGAACTGGAGCAGCGCGCGCTGGCTCTGGCCCAGGAACTCCTGGAGATTCCTTTCACCGCCCTGCGCCACACGAAACGCCAGATAGACCGCTCCTTCGAGCAGGATGTCGCGACGCTCACCGACGAATTCCTCGCCGGCCAGCAGGAGTGCCTGCGCTCGCCCGAGCACGCCGCTGTGATGGCGGCCTACCGCGAGCAGCAGGCGCAGCGCCAGAAGCAGCGCCAGCAATAAAAAAATAAAGAGCGCGAGAAACTTTCAGTATCCTCAAGCGGATCGACATATCACTCCCGACCAGGCCGGCTCGCGCCTTGAGGAGTATATGTCTGGTCAAAAGGGGTTTGCAATATGGACCAGACAGCGACAAAAAAAGAAGGCTACATCTGGAATCCGCGCGTTGAGCAGATGCCACGCGCACAATTGATCGCGTTACAAACGCAGCGTTTGCGGCAGCAGGTGGCCCGCGCTTACGAGCGCGTGCCGTTCTACCGGCAGGCATTGGAGCAGCGCGGCGTGCAGCCACAGGATATTCAGACGCTCGACGACATTACGCGCCTTCCCTTCACGGTCAAAGACGACTTCCGCACCACGTATCCCTATGGCCTCTTCGCTGTGCCCCTGCGTGATGTGGTACGCCTGCACGCTTCGAGTGGCACAACCGGCAAACCCGTGATCGGAGGCTACACGCGCGCCGACCTGGAGATGTGGGGCGAAGTGATGGCACGCACCCTGGCCGCTGGCAGCGTGACCGCCGACGACGTGTTTCAGAACTTCTATGGCTACGGGCTTTTTACCGGCGGCCTGGGCCTGCATATTGGAGCGGAACTTATCGGAGCAACCGTCATTCCTATGAGCGGTGGCCTGACGCGCCGCCAGCTCCAATTGATGGAAGATCTCGGCAGCACGATCATCGCCGGTACGCCTTCCTACACGCTGGTAGTCGCCGAAGTTGCCGCCGAGGCAGGTATCGATCTGCGCAGCCGTATGAAGGTGCGCGCCGGCTTCTTCGGGGCGGAACCGTGGACCGAAGGCATGCGCCAGGAGATCGAAGAACGCTTCGGAATCGAGGCTTTTGATCTTTACGGCCTCACCGAAGTAATTGGCCCCGGCGTCTCCTTCGAGTGCTCTTACCATCACGGACTTCATATCAATGAGGACTATTTCTATCCCGAAGTGATCGACTCCGAGACAGGCCAGCCGCTGCCTGAGGGGACAGTCGGCGAACTGGTCCTGACCTGCCTGACGCGTGAAGCGCTCCCACTTTTGCGCTATCGCACACGCGACCTGGTTGCTCTGGACTACAGCGCCTGCCCCTGTGGACGCACGGCCGTTCGTATGCAGCGGGTGCGTGGGCGCAGCGATGATATGCTCATCGTGCGCGGCGTCAACGTCTTCCCTTCGCAGATCGAAGAGGTCCTGCTCTCCCATCCTGGCCTGACAAGTAACTACCAGATCTTTGTTGACCGCCAGCGCGATCAACTCGATGAACTGGAAATACATGTGGAGGCCGCCGAGCCGCTCCATAGTCAGGGCAGCGAAGCCATGGCGCGGCTACAGGTCGCTGTCACCGAGGCGATGTACCAGGCCCTCGGCTTACACGCACACGTACTCATTGTAGAACCGCATCACCTGCCACGCAGCGAAGGCAAGGTCAGGCGTGTCA
>Ga0209810_1002325_pt1 | contig 23279 bp, 16 predicted proteins | sample Coa_R1_7_FD_187159 | JGI IMG/M metagenome (GOLD analysis project Ga0209810, IMG submission 187159) | Surface soil microbial communities from Centralia Pennsylvania, which are recovering from an underground coalmine fire - Coalmine... | ecosystem: Environmental > Terrestrial > Soil > Unclassified... | reverse complement strand
CGCGCTCTGCCGCTGCGGGCGCCGCGGGCACGTCGAGGCCTACGCGGGTCGCGCGTCGATGGAGGAGCGCGCCCGGCGCCTCATCGCCCACGGCACCAAGTCGGTGCTGCTCTCGGTGATGGAGACGCGCGGGCGCGACCGCATGACCAGCGGCGTCTGGGCCAAGGCGCTGGAGCAGGACGACAAGCTGGCCCACCACCTCGTCGACCGCGCCGTCGAGGCGCTCGCCACCGGCATCGCCTCGGCCTGCACGCTGCTCGACGTCGAGGCGGTGGTGATCGGCGGCGGGCTCGGCGTGCGGCTCGGCCAGCCGTACACCGACCGCATCGCCGCCCGGGTGCGCCCGCAGGTGTTCCTCCGCGAGCGGCCGCCGCACGTCCTGCTCGCCTCGCTCGGCGACCTGGGCGGGGCCATCGGCGCCTCGCTGCTGGTGGACGAGGCCGCCACGCGCGCCGCCCCCGGCAACCGTGCCCGAGGGCGGCGCGCCGTCAGCGCCTAGGGGAGCCGGTAGGCGATCAGGTAGCCCTGCTGGGGCAGGCCGGGGTCGGGCGCGCCGGTGCCGGCGGTCGAGCCGCCGCCGCTGGCCGCGACGAAGACGGTGTGGTCGGCGATGGCCACGCCGCCGCTGGTCAGGGCGGCGTTGGGGAACTGTGTGTCTGCGGCCATGGCATGGCGCAGCAGCGGCACGCCGGTGGCGGCGTCCCAGGCGTCGAAGAAGCCGAGGGTGTCGACGGTGTAGACGACGCCGTTGGCGCTGCTGATCGACTCGTAGTGCGCGCCGTCGCCGACGGGCGAGGCCCAGGTGCGCGAGCCGCCGCTGCGGTCGAGGCCGTTGAGGAGTCCCCCCGGCGTGCCCTCGACGAAGACGCTCGCCGCGTCGACCGCGGTGCTCGCCGCGTTGCACGCCTGGCAGGTGCCGCCCACGATGGTGTTCCACACCGGCGCCATGCTCTGCGCGTCGGCGACGTGGTACACGCCCGACTTCTGCAGGTCGCCGACGACGAGACGGCCATTGGCGGTGAACAGGTTGGGCGCTGCGCCGAAGTCGAGGTCGAGCTGGCCGCAGGCGGGGTCGTCGAGAGGATCGGGCGCGCCGGTGCTGGCGGAGCACACCGGCGTCTGGGAGAGCGCCTGCAGCGTCTGCGTGTACTGGTCGACGTTGCCCTTGTACGAGGCGACGATGTCGCCGAAGGTGCGGCTGTCCTCGCGCATGTCGACCTTGAGGATCGCGTTGGTGTGCACGTCCTCTCTGTCCTTGCTGTACGGGTTGCCCGCGCCCACGTAGGCGAAGCCGCTGCGCGGATCCCAGGCGGGCGTCGACCAGATGCCGCCGCCGGCGAAGCCCTGTGCCTGGTCGGCGGGCGAGATGGTCGGCGTCACCTTGACGATCCGGCCGGTGCCGGCGTCGACGAGGGCGAAGCCGCCCTGGCCGGTGGAGTCGCCCTCGGGTGGGGAGAAGCCGGCGAAGACGGCGTCGCCGATCACCTGCGGCGTGGCGTTGGTGTAGTAACCGCTGCCGGTGGCGATCGGCCTGCTGCTCCACACCGGCAGGCCGGTGTGCTCATTCAGGGCGATGAGGTACGGACCCGCGGCGCCGCCGTCGCCCTGCGCGTTGACCAGCGCGTAGACGCGGCCCTCGCTCACCGCCACGCCGCCGACGATGGCGCCGCCCAGCCCGGGGGTGGGCACGGCGACGTCGTGCTTCCAGAGGAGCGCGCCGGTGGCGGGGTCGACCGCGTCGATGCCGCCGGCGCTGGTGGTGAGGAAGGCGCAGCCGTCGGTGACCACGGGCGTCGAGTTGAGCTGGCCGGACTGGCCCGCCGAGCTCAGCGAGAAGACCCAGGCGGGGGCCAGGCTGCCGGCGTTGCCGGTGCCGATGGTGGTCTCGGCGCCCTGCGTCCGCGAGTTGGCCGGGTCGTGGCCGTAGGAGGGCCAGCTGCCCCCGGGCGGCGCGTGCTCCTGGTCACAGGGAACGCTGGCGTCGGTGTCGCCCGCGGTGGTGATCACGCCGGCGGTGGCGGCGGCGGCGGCCGGGCCCGGGTCGGCGAACCAGCGGTCGGCGGCGACGGGCTGGACGGTGACGGCGGCAAGGCCGAGCGCGGCAAGACAGACGGCGGTGAGGCGCATGTGCATTCCCTTCCGTGGCCGGGGCTGGGGGCCACCGCGGGAAGGATACCGCGCGGGGTTACGCGGCCAGGCCGGGGACCATCGCCGTCCAGACACGCCCGCCCATGCCGAGACGCGGGTCGACCAGCGCGGGACCGAGGCCGCCGACGTCCTCGCGGTTCAGCATCATGGACCGCAGCACCCCCGCGGCGCGGATGTCGCCGGTGAACCGGAAGCCCACGATCCTGCCATCGGTGACAAAAACCTTGCGCAGCGAGTCCCCGTCGCGGGTGCTGAAGGTCTCCTCCCCCTCCATCGCGCCCACCGCCATGATCGGCAGCCCGAGGTGCTTCAGGCTGTTCATCGACTCCGCGCCCACGTAGGCGACGTCGTCGCCGCAGAGGTTGCGAGCCACCACCTCGGCCTGGGCCACGGCGTTGGGGAAGATGGCGTGGACGTAGCGCTCGCCGCTCATCCGGTCGGCCGCTTCGGCGACGTCGCCGCAGGCCCAGACGCCGGGTGCGCCCGTGCGCAGGCGATCGTCGACCTGCACGCCCCAGCGCACGGCGATGCCGGAGCCCTGCAGCCAGTCGACGTTGGGCTTGACGCCGGTGCAGGCGATGTAGAGGTCGGCGCTGAGCACCCGGCCGCCCGCCATGCGCAGGCCGCGCACCTCGCTGTCGCCCACGAACTCCATCGCCTCGTCGCCGAGCTGCACGTCGACGCCGCGGCGGCGCAGCACCGCCTCGGCGATCGCCGCGGTCTCGGTGTCGAGCATGCGCGGCATCACCCACGGGCGCCGGCCGAGGATGGTGGGCACCACGCCGAGGTCGGCGAGGAGCAGGGCGATCTCCACGCCGATGAAGCCGCAGCCCGTGATCAGGGCGGTGCGGGCGGTGCCGCTGCGCACCGCCTCGACGATCTGGGTTGCGGCCACCAGTGACTTGAAGTTGAGCACCCCCGGAAGCTCGGCGCCGGGCAGCGGCGCGTGCAGGCTGCTGCCGGTGGCGACGACCAGGGCGTCGTAGTCGAGCGCCGCGCCGCCCGCCAGCTCGACGAGGTGCTCGTCGGGACGGACGCGCATTGCGTGGACCCCGCGCCGCTCCTCGACGCCGAGCCGCGCGCACACGTCCTGGCCCTGCCAGAACAGGGTGCTCTCCCGACCGGTGAGGAAGAAGTCGGCCAGCGCCGGCGGCGCGTACGGCGGGTACGGCTCGGCGCTGAGCACGGTGATCACGGCGCCGGGCATGCGCTCCCGCACGCGCGCCGCGACGGTGATCCCCGCCGGGCCGCTGCCGGCGACGAGCAGCCTCATCGCACCGCGGCGACGGCGGGCGCCGCGCTCGCCTCCACGACGTCCTCGGCCGCCAGCGCGCTGAGCCCCAGCCCCCTGCGCTTCTCCTCGATGTGGCGGCGGATCAGCACGGCCGCCTTCTCCGGGTCGGCCTCGACGGCGAACTTCGCGCCGACCACGTCCTGCAGGCCGCCCGCGAGCAGCGAGACCACCTTGGGGCTGCCGAAGATGGGCGGCTGCACGCCGAGGAAGGTGGTGATGCCACTGGCCACCACGTACGCGCCGATGGCCAGCGCCTTCTCCGAGTACCACTCGGGCGCGGCCCCCGCCAGGGGCAGGGCCTCGATGTCGACGCCGAGGTGGTTGGCCAGCGCCGCGGCGAGGACCAGGATGCGGCTGTTGTCGACGCACGAGCCGACGTGCAGCACCGGCGGGATGCCCAGCGCCTCGCACACGCCGCGGAGCCCCGGCCCGGCCATGGCGGCGGCGGCCTCCGGCATCATCTGCCCCGCCTTGCCGCTGGCCACCGCGGCGCAGCCGGTGACCAGCACCAGCACGTCGTTCTCGATGAGCCTGCGGATCAGCGTGGTGTGGCCGTGGTCCTGGGTGACCTTGGGGTTGTTGCAGCCGACCACGCCCACCGCGCCGCGGATGCTGCCGTTGACGATGGCGTCGACGAGCGGCTGCGGCGTCCCGCCCAGGGCGCCGAGGATGGCCTCGACGCTGAAGCCCGCCATCATCTGCACGGGCTCCACCGGGATCTCCACGCGCGCGGGGTTGCGGTCGGGGAAGGCGTCGACGGCCATGCGCACGATCTGCCGCCCGATCTCCACCGCCCGCTCGGGCTCCATCTCGATGTGCGTCGCGCCGGGGAAGTGCGCCTTCTCCGAGGTGGAGATCACCTTGGTGTGGAAGCAGGCGGCGACGTTGGTGAGCGACGGCATGATGCACTGGTAGTCGACGACGATCGCCTCCAGCGCGCCGGTCATGATCACCAGCTCCTGCATCAGGTGGTTGCCCACCATGGGGATGCCGCGGCGCATCAGCAGCTCGTTGCCGGTGCAGCAGAGGCCGACGAGGTTGATCCCCTCGGCGCCGTGGGACCGCGCCAGGGCGAGCAGCTCCGGGTCCTCGGCGGCGCGCACGATGACGTCGGACAGCAGCGGGTTGTGGCCGTGCAGCGCGATGTTGACGTGGGTCGCCTTGAGGGTCCCGAGGTTGACCGTCGACACCCTCGGCGTCGGTGTCCCGAAGAGGACGTCGGACAGCTCGGTGCCGATCATCGAGCCGCCCCAGCCGTCGGCGAGGCCGGTGCGCAGCCCGTGCAGCAGGATCGAGGTGGCGTCGTTGTCCACGCCCATGTGGGTGCGGTGCATCATCTCGACGTTCTCGCGGTCGATGCCGCGCGGCGTGAGGCGCAGCTTCTCCCACAGCGCACGCCGCTTGTCGGGCGCGCGGTGGACGAAGCTGAGCGCCCGGCCACGGGTGCCGAAGTTGTCGAAGAGCACGTCGGCGACGTCGCCGGCGATCTCCTTGACCTCGCGGCCCTCGCAGGGCACGTCGAGCTCGGCGGCGAGACGGCGCAGCTTGGCCTCGTCGGTGATGCCGTAGGCGGTGGTCTCGCCGTGGGCGACGAGGTCGAAGACCTCGAGGATGTCGCGGCCGTGGTCGGAGTGGGCCGAGGACCCGGCGGCGATGGCGCGCCCCAGGTTGCGGGCGACGATGACGTCGGCGTCGGCGCCGCACACGCCCTTCTGGGGCCCCTCGCCGAAGGGGTCGATGCGGCACGGGCCCATGGCGCAGTTGCGGCAGCTCACGCCCAGCTCGCAGAAGCCGCACTGCGGCTGCTGCTCGCGCAGGCGGTCCCAGACGGTCTGGATGCCCTCGCGCCGCGCCACCTCGAGCATCCGCTGGGCGTCGGTGTTGATGGTCAGCGGCTTCATCGCAGGACTCCTCCGTTGCCGAGCGGCACCGCCGGGACCAGCGGCACGACTCCGGCCAGGGCCAGGCTGGTGTCGCGCAGGCGGCCCTGCGCGATCAGCTCGTTGATCTCCCCGTAGACGAGGGCGCCCACCTTGCAGGCCTCGACGCAGGCGGGTTCCGGCTCACCGCGGCGCAGCCGGTCGACGCACCCGTCGCACTTCACCGCGCCGACGCGCTCCGCGCCTCCGTCGGGGATGGCGTGGAAGGTGATGCAGTCGAAGGGGCAGACCATCGCGCACATGGCGCAGACGATGCACTTCTCCTCGTCGACCAGCACCAGGTCCTCGTCTGGATTGCGTGACATCGCAGCCGTCGGGCAGACCTGGACGCAGGGCGCCGGGCTGCAGTGGCGGCAGCGGTTGGGGAAGGCGGTGCCCTCCACCGGTCCCGCCTCGACGTGGATGCGCGCGCGGGGCAGGGGGTCTTCGCCGACCGCGGTGACGAGGTCGCGTGAGGCCGAGTGCTCCACCGCGCAGGCCACCTGGCACTGCATGCAACCGATGCAGCGCTCAGGATTGACGAAGACCGTCTTCATCGGTGCGTCTCCCACGCGTGGGTGCCTGCACCGATCGTCCTCCTGCGCGCACGCAGGGGATAGGGCCCGATGGCCCGCCGCTACCGGCCGTTCGGCACCACGTCGGAGAGGACGCTGCGCGGCGCGCCGCTGGGCGGAAGCTCGGGACGGCCGAAGAGCCAGCCCTGCCCCAGGTGCACGCCCAGCTCGCGCATGAACAGCGCGGTCGACTCGGTCTCGATGCCCTCGGCGATGGTGCTGGCGCCGAGCTCCTCGGCGAAGGCGACCACGGCGCGCACGGCGGCCCGCGGACCCGGGCTGGCGGCGTCGATGACCAGCGAGCGGGCCACCTTGATGAAGTCGGGCGAGGTGGCGGCGAGCACCTCCAGGGTGCTGTGCCCCTCGCCGACGTCGTCGACGGCGAAGCGGAAGCCCTCGCGGCGGTACGCGGAGACGACGATCTTGAGGCGGCTGAGGTCGCCGACCAGCTCGCGCTCGGTGATCTCCAGGACGACGTCGCGGGGGTCGCGCCCGGCCGCCTCCATGACCAGCAGCATCTGGTCGACGCGGTGCACAGGGTCGACCAGACCGCTGAGGTTGCAGTTGACGAACACCGGCACGCCCGAGGGCACCCAGGTGGCCCCGGCCAGCGCGGCGCGGCGGCAGAGCCAGTCGAGGTCGCGGCCCAGGCCCATGCGCTGCGCCGAGCTGAACATCCGCTCCACGCTGATGTCGATCTTCTCCCGGTTGGGGCGGGCCAGCGCCTCGTAGGCGACGATGGAGCCGGCGCGCAGGTCGACGATGGGCTGGTACGCGGCGACCACGCTGCGGTCGTCGAGGAGCTGCTGCACCACCGCGTTCCACTTGGTGGCGTCGGCGGGCAGCACGGGGGCGCCGGTCTCGGCGATGCGCACCCGGTCGCGGCCGCCGACCTTGGCGGAGATCAGCGCCTCCTCGGCGCGGCGCATCAGCTCGAGGCTGGTGTCGCGGCCGTTCCAGGCGGCGATGCCCACCGACACGGTCTGGTCCTCGGGCACCACCATGCGCAGCCGCTCCACGATGGCGACGGCATGCTCGACCCAGCACTGGCGCAGCAGGACGGCGAACTGGGCGCCGTCGTAGCGGGCCAGGGTGTCGGTGTCGCGCAGCACGTCGGTCCAGGTTGCGGCCATCCTCTGCAGCAACCGGTCACCCTCGGGATGGCCGCGGAGCTGGTTGAAGGCGTCGAAGCGGTCGAGGTCGAGCACGGCGACGACCATGGCGCTGCCGTCGCGGCGGGAGCGCGCCATCTCGCGGGGGAGCTCCTCGTCCCAGGCCCAGCGGTTGGAGGCGCCGGTGAGCTGGTCGGTGCGGGAGAGCTGCTCCACCTGCGCCACCGCCTCCTGCAGGCGGGCCACCAGGTGGCGGATGGTCAGCGCCGCCACGGTGAAGGCGCCGATGATCATCGCCCACTGCTCGCGGCTCAGGTCGACGCGCGAGAACGCCGACTGGTGCGGCGTGGTCAGCATCCCGATGGCCAGCGCACCGAGGCAGAGCGCGGCCAGGGCGAGCACGGAGAGGCGCACGCGGTTGAAGCGCCGCGCCCGGGGGCTGGGAGCCACCACGAAGGGCAGCCGCTGCTCACCCGGCAGCATCTCCACGGCGGCGGCGCGGCTGCGCCAGGGCAGGCGCGTGGTGCGGCGGTTGTGGGCCTCGGCGACGGTGCTCATCTCATCCTGCCGCCGTGGTGGGCACCGCGCCGACGGTCTCGAAGCTGGGCCGGCTGAGCAGGTAGCCCTGGCCGTAGGTGATGCCGATGCGGCCGATGCGCTGGGCGTCCTCGACGCTCTCCACACCCTCGGCGATGACCACGGCGCCGGCGCGCTGCGAGAAGGTGAGCACGGCGCAGAGCGCGGCGTGCTCGATGCTCCCCTCCTCGGCGTGGGTCAAGGAGGGCGCCACCTTGACGAACTCGGGAGTTGCGGTCACCAGCGTCTCCAACGCGGAGCGACCGTCGCCGATGTCGTCGATGGCGAAGCGGAAGCCGTGGCGGCGGTAGTCGGCGAGCACGGTGCGGAAGCGGTCGCGGTCGGCGATGTGGTCGCGCTCGGAGACCTCGAGCACCAGGCGCTTGGGCGACACCTTGTGGTAGTCGAGCAGGAGCAGCATCTGGTCGACCTCGTGGAGCGGGTCGAGCAGCGCCGCCAGGCTGACGTTGAGGAAGAGCAGCGAGCCGGCGGGGATGCGCCCGGCCGAGCGCAGCGCGGCGCGGCGGCAGAGCCAGTCCATCTCGCGGGTCAGCCCCATGCGCCGCGCGTTGGCGAAGACCTCGCCGATGGGCACCCCGGTGGAGCGTCCCGAGGTGCGCGCCAGCGCCTCGTAGCCGAGCGCGCCGTCGCTGCGCAGGTCGACGATGGGCTGGTAGGCGGTCATCACCGCGTTGGCGTCGATCAGCTCGCGCACGGCGACCACCCAGCCGCTCGGCGGCGGCGGCGCGGTGTGGTTCCACTCGGCGACGGTGAGCCGGTCGCGGCCGTGCTTCTTGCTGGTGTAGAGCGCGTCGTCGGCGCGGGAGACGAGCTGCAGCGGCGTCTCGCGACCGTCCCAGGCCGCCAGCCCCACCGAGCAGGTCTGACCGTCCGGCGTCGCCTCGCGCAGCCGCTCCAGCACCATGGCCGCGTCGGGCAGCGTGCAGTCGCGCAGCACCACGGCGAACTCCTCGCCGCCGTATCGCGCCAGCAGGTCCTCCTCGCGCAGCTGTCCCTGCCAGGCGGTGGCCGCGCGCCGCAGCAGCACGTCGCCCTCCTGGTGTCCGCGCGAGTCGTTGAAGGCCTTGAAGTGGTCGATGTCGATCATGGCGACGCAGACGGTGCGGCCCTCGCGGCGGCAGCGGTCCAGCTCGGGAGGCAGCGCCTCGTCCCAGGCGCGGCGGTTGGGCACGCCGGTCAGGGTGTCGGTGCGGGCGATGCTGTCGAGGATCTGCACGTACTCGCGCAGGCGCAGCACCAGGCGGTGGATGAGCACGCCGCCGAGCAGGAATGTGCCGACGGTGAGGAACCAGTGGATGCGCGACATGTCGCCGGACTGCGCCGCGCTGTCGCCGCTCTCTGTCAGGTAGATCGCCGTCGCGGTGGCGGCGCTGCCCACCAGGGTGAGCAGGCGGCAGGTCCACCGGTTCATGTGGTTGGCTCGGACCCACAGCACCGCCGCGGCGCCCATGCCGGCGCCGATGAGGGCGAAGACGGCGGGGCGGGTCTCGCTGGCCGGCGCGATCACCAGCGCGGCCAGGGCGAAGAGGGAGCCGAGCAGGAAGAGGTAGGCCAGCCCGCGGGAGAGCGCGGCATAGCTGTCCCTCTGGCTGCGCAGCCGGATGGCGGCCGCAGCGTCGGGACTGGCGCGCGTGCCCAGGCTGGCCAGGTTCACGGAGACGCGCCGGTTGCGACGGAAGAGACGGCGGCTTGCTCCCACGTTTGCAATGGAACACCGGCACCTGCGACACCCCGCTCGCGCCGTGTCGCGATGGCATGACGGCGGTCGCCGCGATCGGCGACATCGCGCTTGGGCATGCCCGGCGGGGAGAATCGCGGGCATGGTCGGTGCCCTGCGCGTCCTCGTGGTCAACCCCGGGTCGAGCTCGCTGAAGCTCAGCGTGGTCGGCGCGGGCGACGCCGTGGCGGCCTCGGTGGAGACGCCCGGCGGTGGGCTGGAGGAGTTCCTCGCCCGTGAGGAGGCGGCCTTCGACGCCGCCGGGGTGCGGGTGGTGCACGGCGGGCCGCGCCTGCGCAGCCCCACGCGCGTCGACGCCGGCGTGCTCGACGAGCTCGACCGCGTCTCCGACCTGGCGCCGCTGCACAACCCGCCCGCGGTGGCGGCGATGCGCGCGCTGCTGGGGCGCGCCGGGGCGCGGCCGGTGGTGGCCTGCTTCGACACGGCCTTCCACTCCACCCTTCCCGACGCCGCGGCCACCTACGCGGTGCCCTGGCGCTGGACCGCCGAGTACGGCGTGCGGCGCTACGGGTTCCACGGGCTCTCCCACGCCTGGGCGACGCGGCAGGCGGCCGAGCAGCTCGGACGGCCCGCCGAGGCGCTGCAGATGGTCACCTGCCATCTCGGCGCCGGCGCGTCGCTTGCGGCGGTGCGCAATGGTGTGTCCGTCGACACCACCATGGGCTTCACCCCGATGGACGGGCTGGTGATGGCGACGCGCTCCGGCTCGGTCGACCCGGGTCTCCTCCTGTACGTGCAGCGCCGCCGCGGCGTCTCCGTCGAGGACGCGGAGCGCCTGCTCGACCGCGAGTCCGGGCTGCTCGGCGTCAGCGGCATCTCCGGCGACATGCGCGAGGTGCTCGACGCCGCGTCGCGGGGCGAGCCGCGCGCCGTGCTCGCCGTCGACGTCTACGTGCACCGGCTGCGCCAGCTCATCGCCGCCATGGCCGCCTCGCTCGACCGGCTCGACGCGCTGGTCTTCACCGGCGGCGTCGGCGAGAACGCCGCCGGCATTCGCGAGCGCGCCCGGGCCGGGCACCTGGCCGGCACCGCGCCGGTGGTGGTCGTGCACGCGCGCGAGGACCTGCAGATCGCCCACGAGGTGCGCACCCTGCTCGGCGGCTGACCTCCTGTGGTGCGCCGCGGTGCACTTGCGTAGGCTGGGCGCATGAGCACCGCCACCACCCCGTCGCAGCGCGCTTCGCTCTCCGCCGCCGAGCTGGACGCCATCCACGCCTGGTGGCGTGCCGCCAACTACCTCTCCGTCGGGCAGATCTACCTGCTCGACAACCCGCTGCTGCGCGAGCCGCTGCGTCCCGAGCACGTCAAGCCGCGCCTGCTCGGGCACTGGGGGACGACCCCCGGGCTCAACCTCGTCTGGGCGCACATGAACCGCGCCATCCGCGCCCGCGACCTCGACGCGATCTACGTCTGCGGACCAGGCCACGGCGGTCCCGGCATGGTGGCCAACGCCTGGCTGGAGGGGACGTACACCGAGATCTACTCGCACATCCCCCAGGACGGGGTGGGGATGCAGCGGCTCTTCCGGCAGTTCTCCTTCCCCGGCGGGATCCCCTCGCACGCCGCGCCGGAGACGCCGGGGTCGATCCACGAGGGCGGTGAGCTGGGCTACGCGCTGGTGCACGCGTACGGTGCGGCCTTCGACAACCCCGACCTCGTGGTGTGCTGCGTCGTGGGCGACGGCGAGGCGGAGACGGGCCCGCTGGCGACCTCGTGGCACTCGAACAAGTTCGTCGATCCGGTGCACGACGGCGCGGTTCTGCCGGTGCTGCACCTCAACGGTTGGAAGATCGCCAATCCCACGGTGCTGGCGCGCATCCCCGAGGCCGAGCTGCTGGCGCTGATGGAGGGCTACGGGCACCGGCCCATCCTGGTGAGCGGCGACGACCCCGCCACCGTGCACCACGCCCTGGCGGCGGCGTTCGACGAGGCGCTCGACGACATCGGGCGCATCCAGCGGGCGCACCGCTCCAGCGCCGACGCCGCTTCGACCCTGCCGCGCTGGCCGATGATCATCCTGCGCACGCCCAAGGGCTGGACCGGCCCGCGCATGGTCGACGGCGTCCAGGTCGAAGGCACGTGGCGGGCGCACCAGGTGCCGCTCACCGAGGTGCGCAGCAACCCGACGCACCTGCGCCTCCTCGAGGAGTGGATGCGCAGCTACCGCCCCGAGGAGCTCTTCGACTCCGACGGCGCGCCGGTGGCCTCGATCCGCGCCCAGTCACCGCAGGGCGAGCGGCGCATGAGCGCCAACCCGCACGCCAACGGCGGCCTGCTGCTGCGCGACCTCGACCTGCCCGACTTCCAGGACTTCGCGGTGCCGGTGGACACGCCCGGCGCGACGTCGTCGGAACCGACCCGGGTGATGGGGACGTGGCTGCGCGAGGTGGTGCGGCGCAACCCCCACAACTTCCGTCTCGTCGGTCCCGACGAGACGGCGTCCAACCGGCTCACGCCGGTGTTCGACGTCACCGACCGCCAGTGGGACGCCGAGATCCGCCCAGGCGACGACCACCTCGCGCCCTCAGGGCGGGTGATGGAGGTGCTCAGCGAGCACGTCTGCGAGGGCTGGCTGGAGGGCTACCTGCTCACCGGGCGACACGGGCTGTTCAACTCCTACGAGGCATTCGTCCACATCGTCGACTCGATGTTCAACCAGCACGCCAAGTGGCTGAAGGTCTCCCGCGAGCTGGCCTGGCGGCGTCCGGTGGCCTCGCTGAACTACCTGCTCTCGTCGCACGTCTGGCGGCAGGACCACAACGGCTTCTCCCACCAGGACCCGGGCTTCATCGACCACGTGGTCAACAAGAAGGCGGAGATCATCCGCATCTACCTCCCGCCCGACGCCAACACGCTCCTCTCCGTCGCCGACCACTGCCTGCGCTCGCGCGACTACGTCAACGTCATCGTCGCGGGCAAGCAGCCCAACCTCAACTGGCTGTCGATGGACGAGGCGGTGCTGCACTGCACCCGCGGCATCGGGGTGTGGGACTGGGCGTCGAACGACGTCACCGGCGCCGATCCCGACGTGGTGATGGCCTGCTGCGGCGACGTGCCCACCCTGGAGACGCTCTCCGCTGTGGCCCTGCTGCAGCAGCACCTGCCGTCGCTGCGGGTGCGCGTGGTCAACGTCGTCGACCTGATGCGGCTGCAGCCCACCAGCGAGCACCCGCACGGCCTCTCCGACACCGAGTTCGACGCCCTCTTCACCACCTCGCGCCCGGTGGTCTTCGCCTTCCACGGCTATCCCTGGCTGATCCACCGCCTCACCTACCGGCGCACCAACCACGCCAACTTCCACGTGCGCGGCTACAAGGAGGAGGGCACCACCACCACGCCCTTCGACATGGTGATGCTCAACGACCTCGACCGCTACCACCTGGTGATGGACGTCATCGACCGCGTCCCCGGCCTGGGCCCGCGCGCCGCGCACGTGCGCCAGCACATGGCCGACCAGCGCCTCCGCCACCGCCAGTACACCCGCGACCACGGCGAGGACGCCCCCGACGTGCGCGATTGGGTGTGGCCTGGCGCACCTGGCGGGCGCACCGCGCCCCCGCCCGCTTCGGGGGACGACACCTCTGGGGACAACCCGGGCTAGGAACTCAGCAGGACGGCTTGCCGATCAGGGCCTGCATGGTCGTGCGATTGGTCAGCTCGTCGAGGACGTCCGACTCGGCGAAGGGCTTGAACGGCCGGCCCGCCAGGGTGTGCAGCGCCTCGCGGCTGCGCTCCAGCTCGCAGAAGACCGTCTGGATGCGCCGCTCCTCGGCCGGGGTGAGCGGGGTGCCGGTGCCACGCGCGGTGCGTCGCTGGATGAGGATGCTCATCCAGCCCTGCGCTCCGGCGACCACCTCGGTCTGGTGGTTGGGCAGGACCGCCCAGACGCGCTTGCGGTCCTTCACCGTCGCCTGCGGCTCGAGCAGCTGCACGGGATCCCACCAGCAGCCGTCGTCCAGCGCATGGGCGAGCGTCGCCTGGTAGTGGAGGAAGTCGTCCTGGATCACCAGGGCCGTCGCCGAGTCGAGGGCTCTGTCGCGCTTGCGCTGGGCGCGGCCGTTCTTGACCAGCGTGACGTAGGTCGCCAGGAAGGCGAAGAGGCCACCGGCGACGGCGCCGAGGAGTGCAGCCCAGCCCTGGTCCAGTGTCGGCATGTGTCAGTCCTCAGCGGGCGAGGACGGCCTCCAGCTCGGTGAGCATGGCGCGCACCTCGGGCTGCGCGAAGTGCTCGCGGGCGGGGGCGAGGCGGTCGACGAGGTGGTCGGCGAGGGCGGCCTTGGCGTCCATGGGGTGGAGGGCGCCGGAGACGTAGGCCTCGCGCAGCTCGTCGTAGGCGGCGAAGGTGATCGGGCCGCCGTTGGCCTCGCTGCGGTCGATGCGCAGCGGCTCGGTGGACATCTCGAAGTAGATGTGCTGCAGCCAGTTGAGGACGGGGTTGAACTCGGCGTCGCTCGGCGGGCAGAACGCCTTCATCACCTTGCGCCGCACCTCGTCGGGCTCGTCGTGGATGAACACCGCCGACGAGGGGTCGGACTTGCTCATCTTCATGGCGGCGAAGGCGTCGCGCTCGCGACCCTCGGGGATGGGCCACACCGGCGGCTTCTTCAAGCCAAGCAGAAGCGGGTGATGCGCCGCCAGCGGCTTGAGCGGGCGGCCGTCGGCGTCGCGCAGCGGGTTGCTGCGCACGTGGGTGGCCACGTCGCGCGCGACCACGTGCGCCTTGCGCTGGTCCATCCCGGCGTGGGCGATGTGCACGCCGAGCGCGAAGATGTCGGCGGCCTGCATGGCGGGATAGATCAGCTTGGCGAAGTCGACCTGCTCGCCCTCGGCGCGGCCGAGGATGGAGATGGAGCGCTGCATGCGCGACAGCGTCGTGTTCTTGGAGACGTCGATCACCGTCGCCCAGTAGTCGGGATGGCGCGCATAGAGGTCGGAGCCGAGCACGAAGCGCAGCGACGCGGGGTCGCCGCCGACGCACTTCATCGAGGCCCTGAAGCCCTCGGTGAAGTACCCCTCGGCGACGCGGTGGATGACCTCGCGGTCGCCGCCCAGCTTGTCGTTGATCCAGGTGTGCCAGTCGGCGAGGAACACCGTGCACTGCACGCCCGCCTCGGTGAGGTCGCGCACCTTGCGCATCGACATCAGGCCGGTGCCGAGGTGGATCATCCCGCTGATCTCGAAGCCGATGTAGTGGCGCAGCTCGACGCCCGAGGCGAGCAGGGCGACCAGCTCGTCGTGGGTGAGGAACTCGGCGAGGCCCCGCTCGATGAGCGCGGCGCGCTGCTCGACCTTGTCGTCCAGGGTGAGAGTCATCGGCGGGAAGTATGGTCCTGGGGGGTGGATTCGAACCACCGATACGGCTGCTAGGCGAGGCCCGTGGGTCAGCCGACGGTTCAGATTTCGTGCACCCTTGTGTGCGAATTGGGTTTCGAGGACGCCCCCCGGGCGGCGGAAACGGATCCGGTGGCGAGCATTGTACCCAGCCGTAGACCCGCCAGGGCAGGGACCCAGCGCACGCCGGGACGGCGAGGGCATCCTGGGGGTGCGAGCCCCGGCCCGCTGGACTCGGCCATCCTCGCCAGGCGCCAGTTTCGATCCTCACCCGCGCCGACGTCGGGTGCGAGCGCCGTCGTTGGGGAAGATGGGGATGGGGGTCTGGTTTCGATCCTCACCCGCGCCGACGTCGGGTGCGAGGACGATGACGTCGTAGTGCTTGGCCTGCTCCAGGGTGTGTCGATCCTCACCCGCGCCGACGCCGGGTGCGAGCGCCGACGGTCGCGTTGGGGCTGCCGTCCTCGGGGGTGTTTCGATCCTCACCCGCGCCGACGCCGCGTGCGAGATGTCGGCCTCCATCGGCGTGTTGCGCATGTAGGCGTTTCGATCCTCACCCGCGCCGGCGCTTGGTGCGAGGGTCAGCTTGGGCATTCGCCTACTCCTCCGTCCCGTTTCGATCCTCACCCGCGCCGACGCCGGGTGCGAGTCATCGCCTGCAGCTGCTCGGGAGTGATGCTTATCGTTTCGGTCCTCACCCGCGCCGACGCCGGGTGCGAGCAGGTTGTTGCCGCCGCCGAAGTACTTGCAGCACCCGTTTCGATCCTCACCCGCGCCGACGTCGGGTGCGAGAAGATCGTGCCGGCGTCGTAGCGCAGCACGTCCTCCAGGTTTCGATCCTCACCCGCGCCGACGCCGGGTGCGAGGAGACGACGACAAGCCTCCGTCATCGAACCAGTCCGGTTTCGATCCTCACCCGCGCCGACGCCGGGTGCGAGTAGGTCCACCAGTCCCAGCCGTAGCGCTGGAACACGTTTCGATTCTCACCCGCGCCGACGCCGGGTGCGAGCTGCCGGGCACGACCTGGCCCGACATCGAGGGCGGCCTGTTTCGATCCTCACCCGCGCCGACGCCGGGTGCGAGCCGAACGTGCACACGGTTGATGTCCGTCATGACCCGTTTCGATCCTCACCCGCGCCGACGCCGGGTGCGAGCGCCGTGAGCTGCAGCTGGTACTTGCACTCCTGGGAGTTTCGATCCTCACCCGCGCCGACGCCGGGTGCGAGTTGCGGGCTCTGCTTGGCCGCCTGGATCGTGGTCAGGTTTCGATCCTCACCCGCGCCGACGCCGGGTGCGAGTCGCGGGCTTCATCGAGGGCGCCCAGGTGCTGATGTTTCGATCCTCACCCGCGCCGACGCCGGGTGCGAGGTCGAGCGCCTCGGGATCCTGGACCGGGTGAAGCTGTTTCGATCCTCACCCGCGCCGACGCCGGGTGCGAGTGTTCGCCCCACCCGCATCGATCGCCATCACGACGTTTCGATCCTCACCCGCGCCGACGCCGGGTGCGAGAGGTCCCTGGGCGGTCACTCGGTGCCCTCCAGGCGCGGGTTTCGATCCTCACCCGCGCCGACGCCGGGTGCGAGCGCGACCGCGCAAACGCGGCCCCGACTACGGTCAACACGTTTCGATCCTCACCCGCGCCGACGCCGGGTGCGAGGAGGGCCAGGTCGCCTACGCGGCCAACGGGCAGACGTTTCGATCCTCACCCGCGCCGACGCCGGGTGCGAGGGGGTCACAGTGACCGCACTTGATAACCGTCCAGTAGTTTCGATCCTCACCCGCGCCGACGCCGGGTGCGAGTGATCCAGTAGGTGATCCGCACCGCCGCGATGCTCAGGTTTCGATCCTCACCCGCGCCGACGCCGGGTGCGAGGCGGATGACGCGCGGGCGCCGCTCCGTGCCGTCGCCGGTCTCGTTTCGATCCTCACCCGCGCCGACGCCGGGTGCGAGGTCACATGGAGCACCGTCAGCACGCCGATGGACATGTTTCGATCCTCACCCGCGCCGACGCCGGGTGCGAGGCCCGGCGTTGACGACGTCGGTGGTGAGGACGCCGTTTCGATCCTCACCCGCGCCGACGCCGGGTGCGAGTGGGTGACGACTACTACTCGACGCAGGCGCTGGTGTTTCGATCCTCACCCGCGCCGACGCCGGGTGCGAGTGCCGAGGTCGGCGACGGCAGGGCCCAGGCTCTTCAAGGGTTTCGATCCTCACCCGCGCCGACGCCGGGTGCGAGGTGGACGTGGAACAACGCCAATCCGTGTCAGAGGTTGTTTCGATCCTCACCCGCGCCGACGCCGGGTGCGAGCCATCCCCGGCGTCGCGGTGCTCGACTTCGAGAAGAACCCGTTTCGATCCTCACCCGCGCCGACGCCGGGTGCGAGTCAACCGGCCTGCGGCGATAACAGCGGCGATCATGTTTCGATCCTCACCCGCGCCGACGCCGGGTGCGAGGTCCCAGGAGCCCTGGATGGTCGCGCCGTTGACCGTCGAGTTTCGATCCTCACCCGCGCCGACGCCGGGTGCGAGTAGACGAAGGGCAGCTCCGAGGGCTGCACCACCGTGGCGGCGTTTCGATCCTCACCCGCGCCGACGCCGGGTGCGAGAGATCCACATCTTCGAGGCGGTCACCGAGGCCTGGGTCCGGTTTCGATCCTCACCCGCGCCGACGCCGGGTGCGAGGCTACACGATCGTGCGACCGCCGCAGGTGGCGCACAAGTTTCGATCCTCACCCGCGCCGACGCCGGGTGCGAGTGACGTCGCAGAGCGCCATGGACGCGGTGGCGTTGTAGTTGTTTCGATCCTCACCCGCGCCGACGCCGGGTGCGAGCCCCTGACAGGTCGACCCCTTGGCTATACGTTTGGTGTTTCGATCCTCACCCGCGCCGACGCCGGGTGCGAGTTGCGCCCCAGGGCGTCGGCCAGGGCCACCCACTCGTCGTTTCGATCCTCACCCGCGCCGACGCCGGGTGCGAGGGTCACCGGAAGCGTGTAGAGCGCGGCATCGCTGACGTTTCGATCCTCACCCGCGCCGACGCCGGGTGCGAGCGCGACGGATGACGGATGACATACCGACTGACGGTCCACGTAGTTTCGATCCTCACCCGCGCCGACGCCGGGTGCGAGATCCATCGCTTGCCGTATTCGGGAACGGTGGCGTCGTTTCGATCCTCACCCGCGCCGATGCCGGGTGCGAGGTTGGCCGTGTAGGCGACCTGGCCCTCCACCCGCGTGTTTCGATCCTCACCCGCGCCGACGCCGGGTGCGAGTCCGCAGGGAGGCATCGCCCGATGAGGCGCGCCTGCTCGTTTCGATCCTCACCCGCGCCGACGCCGGGTGCGAGGCCAGCAGCGCGGTGCACGGCGACTCCGTCCACACGTTTCGATCCTCACCCGCGCCGACGCCGGGTGCGAGGGTCCGCCATGATCCAGGCGTAGCACTCGGTGAGGTTTCGATCCTCACCCGCGCCGACGCCGGGTGCGAGGGGAGGTGGAGCGCGCGCAGGGCGGCATCGTCAAGTTTCGATCCTCACCCGCGCCGACGCCGGGTGCGAGGCCAACCGGCTGTGTCCGCATTGCGCGCGGCGTCGCAGCGTGTTTCGATCCTCACCCGCGCCGACGCCGGGTGCGAGCTCGTCCACGAGAAGCATCCCGCCCCCGCGCAAGGTGTTTCGATCCTCACCCGCGCCGACGCCGGGTGCGAGGAGGCAACCGCAGCGACGGCAACGCAGACGGTCGAGCAGTTTCGATCCTCACCCGCGCCGACGCCGGGTGCGAGCCATGGCGTTGGAGGCGGGACCGCGACCTTCGGGGCCGAGTTTCGATCCTCACCCGCGCCGACGCCGGGTGCGAGTCAAGGACGTGGCCGCATGCTCCTCGGGCTACCACCGTTTCGATCCTCACCCGCGCCGACGCCGGGTGCGAGTAGGAACACGAACAGGCTGGCGTCCCAGACGGTAGGTTTCGATCCTCACCCGCGCCGACGCCGGGTGCGAGGTCGCTCCACATCGGCGGCAGGACGTCAACCTGCACCGTGTTTCGATCCTCACCCGCGCCGACGCCGGGTGCGAGCGGTCGCGCAGCTTGTCGCGTGCGCTGACGGCTGCAACGAAGAGTTTCGATCCTCACCCGCGCCGACGCCGGGTGCGAGGCGCCCGCCGTACGGCCTCCCCGTCATAGTGTTGTAGTTTCGATCCTCACCCGCGCCGACGCCAGGTGCGAGGGGGCACGAGGTTGAACACGAAGGCGCGCATCTCGAGGTTTCGATCCTCACCCGCGCCGACGCCGGGTGCGAGGGACAGGAGCCGGTGACGGCGTCGCCGTCTGCGCCTGTTTCGATCCTCACCCGCGCCGACGCCGGGTGCGAGGGCACATCGAGGACATGGCCCCCGGCGTCTTGGCGTTTCGATCCTCACCCGCGCCGACGCCGGGTGCGAGGCCCCCAACAGCGGAGGTCTCACGACCGTGCATCCCGGTTTCGATCCTCACCCGCGCCGACGCCGGGTGCGAGTCACGCCCGGCGACCATGGTGTTGTTGCCGGTGCGCACGTTTCGATCCTCACCCGCGCCGACGCCGGGTGCGAGCGCCCGACGGCACCATGTACTGCACGCCATTGAAGCCGTTTCGATCCTCACCCGCGCCGACGCCGGGTGCGAGGCCAGTCGGTGAGGCTGACGGCGGCGCTGTTCTTGCGGTTTCGATCCTCACCCGCGCCGACGCCGGGTGCGAGGTCCGCAGTGCGCGAGATCGATGTCGACGGGCCTGCCCGTTTCGATCCTCACCCGCGCCGACGCCGGGTGCGAGGTCACACCCGACGCCACCGCACCGAATCCACTGTGGTTTCGATCCTCACCCGCGCCGACGCCGGGTGCGAGGGGACTCCTGTGCTGGAGCCAGCGAACCACGGGTCGTACGTTTCGATCCTCACCCGCGCCGACGCCGGGTGCGAGGTCGATCGCCTTACTCACGTCGAGAGACTTCGGGTTTCGATCCTCACCCGCGCCGACGCCGGGTGCGAGATTGGCGAGCATCTGCTCCACGATGCAGCCCATCCACGCGTTTCGATCCTCACCCGCGCCGACGCCGGGTGCGAGGTGACCCAGTGGGCGGGAACCCGCCGCGCCCGTCAGGTTTCGATCCTCACCCGCGCCGACGCCGGGTGCGAGGCGCGCGGGCTTGGGGCGCACCTCATGGGCACACTCGGCGAGGTTTCGATCCTCACCCGCGCCGACGCCGGGTGCGAGCAGCCGCGACGCGAACACCAAGGACGCCTCGTCCACGAGTTTCGATCCTCACCCGCGCCGACGCCGGGTGCGAGGAACCGGGATGCTGCGCGCTACCTTGCGAATCGTCAAGGGAGTGTTTCGATCCTCACCCGCGCCGACGCCGGGTGCGAGCGCACATCGCATGACCACGGCCACGAAGGCCACGCAGTTTCGATCCTCACCCGCGCCGACGCCGGGTGCGAGGCAGGGGCCGCCGCAGCAGTCTTGGGCGGTGAGGCGTTTCGATCCTCACCCGCGCCGACGCCGGGTGCGAGTCGTCCAGCAACCACGTCTACTACACGACCACGGCCGTGTTTCGATCCTCACCCGCGCCGACGCCGGGTGCGAGAGTAACTCCCTGAGGGTTGACGAGACGCCGAAGCTACGAGTTTCGATCCTCACCCGCGCCGACGCCGGGTGCGAGCAGCCACCCCAGCGGTTTCAGGAGCAGCACGCCAATGGCGTTTCGATCCTCACCCGCGCCGACGCCGGGTGCGAGGTCCCTCCGCAGTCGCGACCCGGTGATCACCGTCCCGGGGTTTCGATCCTCACCCGCGCCGACGCCGGGTGCGAGCAACCGCCCCGGCGATGGCGGTGAGCGCCTTGTCGATCGTGGTGTTTCGATCCTCACCCGCGCCGACGCCGGGTGCGAGTACTCCCAGAGGCGGAGCAGCCATCGCACCACCACGTTTCGATCCTCACCCGCGCCGACGCCGGGTGCGAGGCGCTGCCCGCGGTCACCATCAACAAGTACTACGAGTTTCGATCCTCACCCGCGCCGACGCCGGGTGCGAGCTCAGCGGGAAGGTGGCGCTACCATCCGATTCGTGTTTCGATCCTCACCCGCGCCGACGCCGGGTGCGAGGATCGACGCGAGCATCACCTGCGCGGTGGTCGGCACGTTTCGATCCTCACCCGCGCCGACGCCGGGTGCGAGCCGAGGTCACACCCGAAGCCCTGGCGGAAGATGTTTCGATCCTCACCCGCGCCGACGCCGGGTGCGAGGCTGGGCAACGTGCAGAAGCACCTTGCCGACATGTTTCGATCCTCACCCGCGCCGACGCCGGGTGCGAGGCCGTGGTGCGTCGACGAGCCCGAGCTGGGCGCGGTTTCGATCCTCACCCGCGCCGACGCCGGGTGCGAGCGAAGCCGATCAGCGGCGGGATCACGTTGTCCTTGACGTTTCGATCCTCACCCGCGCCGACGCCGGGTGCGAGACTACGCTCGCGCACCGCATGATAGGGCAGAACTACGCGTTTCGATCCTCACCCGCGCCGACGCCGGGTGCGAGGGCCTGCGGAGGCCCGGGCGAGCAGGCTCCCGGAAGATCTGGGTCGTCCCTTAGGGACCTATCCGCGGGAGTATCGGCGCCGTGAATTATTCCATCTTCGCGAGTGTGAAGGTGCTCCACGAACCGCTCAGGGTTCGCGCTCTCAGATGATCAGAGGCTCCCGGGGGCTCAGCGCCACGTCGGTGCCGTAGACTTCCGCCCGTGGAGGGGCGGCCCCAAGGTGATAGATGCGGAGGCTGTCTGCTTGACCGTCGATGGTGTGGACGAGCCGGTCGACGAACCGGACGACCTCAGGTGTCTCCAGCACGCACTCGAACACCGACTTTTGGACGCGGACCCCGTGCGCACAGCAGAGGTGTGCCACCTTGCGCAAGCGGCGGCGCCCGTCAGGGGTCACGGTCTCCACGTCGTACGCGACCAAGAGGTGCCGCAAGCGTCCGCTCATTCGGGCGCGAGGAATGCAGGATAGCTGGCGAGCTCACCGCGAAGGTGGCGAGCCAACAGACGGGCTTGGACGTGCAGGACCAGCCCCCATGGAAGTTCCTCGCGCAGCAGCCCGTGCCGCACCGGCTGCTGCCGACGTTCGGCCCAAGCCCGGTTGACGATGCGCCGGCCGCTCAAGGCGAGCCAAACCGCGCCGCCAGGTTGGACCTCGAAGTCGTCCTCGGACAGCTCGCGCCGGTTGACCAGGCTCAAGGCCAGGCGATCCGCAAGCGGTGCGCGCAGCTCCTCGACCATGTCCAGCGCGAGGCCGGGCCGTCCGGGGCGCAGGGCGTGGAGATATCCCACCTGGGGATCGAGGCCCACGGTCTCCGCGGCGGCCACCGCCTCGTGAGTCAGAAGCGTGTACAAGTACGAGATCAAGGCGTTCATACGGCCCCGAGGCGGTCGCCGCTCACGTCGGTCCAGGGCAAAGGCGCGTCCAGGCCTGGAGACGAGATGGTGGAAGCTGCTGAAGTAGCGGCGCGCCGCATCTCCTTCGTGTCCGCGAAGAGCGTCCAGGGTGACTGCCGTGCTCGCAACCCCAACAATGGCCCGAAGTTCGCCCGCCACCGCCACCACCGCGCCGCGCCCCTCCACGCGGGCGTCTCGACTTCGGCGCATTAGGAGGGACCGGCTGTTCTGCAACTTCGCGAGGACCACGTTTCGCGCGATGCCCAACCCAACGCCGCTGTCGACGGCTCGATACTGCGCCATTCGCAGGTGCACGCTGCCGGTCACGGGTCCGACGACGCGGGCCGTGAAGACGCCGCGGCCGTCGAGTAGGGTGAGGGGCCGACCGGTCTCCGCAAGCCGTTCGATCACCCGCGCGCTGACAGCTCGCGGTCGGGTCACGATCACGCCGTCGACGCCCATCAGCGGAACCGTCTTGGTGGCCTCACCCTCGATGTCGATTCGCAGCGCATCGTGGTCGATGCCGAGGTACGCTCCTGGTGTGGTCACATAAAGCGATCCCAGAATCGCCTGCTCAGCCACTGGTGGTTCTCAATGCGCGCTCGTGCCATCTGACCGCCCTTGGTCGCGAGATCACCTCTGGCAGGCAGGCGGGCCGCAACGAGCAGCGGCGGCACCGAGGCTCGACTCGCTCAAGAGGGACCTCACGCGAATCGATCAGGTTGCGCGTGTCCTCGATCACCTGTAGGGTCTTCTCGCGGAGAGTTTGGTCGAGGACCACCTCGCGGCGGCGGCGCGACGCTGCGTAATAGACAGCGCCGCTCGGCACCTCCTGCCCGAACATCTCCTCAAGACAGAGAGCCTGCGCGCAGAGCTGGATCAGCTCGTGGTCCCAGCTGCGCAGCGCGCCGCTCTTGTGCTCGACAGGGTATGGCGGTGCATCGTCAGCGAGCACCACGATGTCCGCGCGACCAATCAGGCCGAGGTGATCAGAGTAGAGAGACATGGCCCGCACCACTCGGCCCCCTCGCCATGGTACGGCGCTATCGACACCTTGGTGGGCACTGCTCCCCCGTGCGGTCCAGAGGTTGTCGATAAAGCACGCCTCCACATG
>Ga0209810_1002324_pt1 | contig 23292 bp, 18 predicted proteins | sample Coa_R1_7_FD_187159 | JGI IMG/M metagenome (GOLD analysis project Ga0209810, IMG submission 187159) | Surface soil microbial communities from Centralia Pennsylvania, which are recovering from an underground coalmine fire - Coalmine... | ecosystem: Environmental > Terrestrial > Soil > Unclassified... | reverse complement strand
TTGCCTGCTTCGAGAGAGGACTTGGAGGCTGATGACCGCTTGGTGCTCGCTAAAAAGCGAGCACCAAGCCTCTAATGAGCGGCTGGCCTATCTCCTCAAGAGGACCCAAGTGCATCCCACGCTCTAGTATTAAGCACAGGGTATAGCCGACATCGGCCCATCCTAAGGAAAATGCTCTGTCTCACCCGGCGCGGTCAATGGAGATGGTCTTGCTCTGGGTGAAGAAGTCGCGGGCGGCCTGGCCCTGCTCGCGGCTGTAGCTGCTGGAGGCTTTCATGCCGCCGAAGGGTGCTTGCGGCTCCACGCCTGCCGTCTCGCCGTTGATGCGCACCATGCCGACCTGCGCCCGCTCCGCAAACTGGATCGCGGCGTTCAGGTCGCGCGTGAAGAGGGAGGCGGAAAGGCCGTACTCCACGTCGTTGAGGAGGGCGAGCGCCTGGTCAAAGTCGTCGGCCTGCATCAGGCAGAGGACGGGGCCGAAAACCTCCTCCTGCGCGACCCGCATCTGCGGGCGCACGTTGCCGAAGATGGTCGGCTCAACGTAGAAGCCCTTGTCGAAGACCTCGCCGCGCGGCACGCCGCCGCCGCAGAGCAGTTCTGCGCCTTCCGCCCGCGCCGCTTCGATGGCTTGGAGGATGCGCTGCTGCGCCTCCTGCGTGATCACCGGACCGAGGTAGGCGTTCGGGTCGTCGCCGGGGCCGACCTGGAGGGCTTTTGTCTTCTCCACCAGGCGCGCGGTGAACTCCGCGTAGATGTCGCGGTGGATGATGGCGCGCGCCGTGGCCGTGCACTTCTCGCCCGCCGACTTGAATGCGCCCTGCAGCGTCAGCGTCACCGCCTGATCCAGGTTGGCATCCGGCAGGACGATGACCGCATTCTTGCCGCCCATCTCCAACTGGTACTTCTTGCCGTGGGTCACGGCCCATCCGGCCAGCATCTTGCCCGCGCGCACCGAGCCGGTAAAGGAGACCGCCGCGATGGCAGGATGCGCCGCCAGCGTCTGCCCGAAGCGCGCGCCCTGCCCGAAGACCACATTGAAGACGCCTGCCGGCAGGCCCGCCTCCGCCAAGCATTGGGCGACGTGCCAGGCGGTCAGCGGCGCGTGCTCGGAGGGCTTGAGGACGACCGTATTGCCGAAGGCCAGTGCGGGCGCGGCCTTCCAGACGGGGATGGCGATGGGAAAGTTCCAGGGCGTGATGAGCGTACAGACGCCCAGCGGCACGCGGCGCGTATAGAGGAACGTCGCGGCACTGGCCGACGGAATGACCTCTCCCTCCGGGCGCATGGTTTCGGCGGCGTAATAGCGCAGCAGCGCCACGGCGCGCAGCGTTTCGCCCTTCGCCTCCGGAAGGGATTTGCCCTCCTCGCGCATCAGATCGCGGGCCACTGCGTCGGCGCGCTTTTCGAGGATATCCGCCGCACGGCGCAGGAACTCTCCGCGCGCCTGAGAAGCCAGCGCCGCCCAGCCCGACTGTGCGGCTGCTGCCGCTTCGATGGCCCGCCCGGCGTCCGCCTCGTCGGAGTTGGGAAACTCGCCGAGAATATCGTTGCGGTCCGCCGGGTTGATGTCGGGCAGGTACGCGCCGCTGGCGGGCGCGGCCCAGCTTCCACCGATGAAATTGGCATATCTACTGCTCAATGGTTCTCTCCGTTTCCTGGCAGGTAGCAGGAAGCCAACGAAAGGAGAGAACAGAAATGCAGCCTCAAGAGTTCTCTCCGTTTCCTGGCAGGGCCTGCGGGAAGAACGCCTGCCTGTTTTGTTCGTCAGGGTGCTTTGGTGGCCTTGATCAGGCTCTGGAAATTGGCTTCCTTGATTTCTTCACGTGTCCATCCACATAGGCAACGGCGCGCATGCCGTCCGGTCCGGGGCTGGCCTCGTACAGGAGCGGCGTCTCTGCGGGTCTGGATATCGCCGCCAGGCTCTTGCGCGACAGGTTGACGTTGGGCTGATACGGCTCCTTCGTTTGCGGATGGACGAAAAGCTCGTCGTTCTTCACATAGGGATCGATTGCCTTCTTGGGCGCGCTGGGGTCTTTCATAGGCGGGAGCTTCTCGTTATTGTCCTGGGAATACATCAACACGCCCAGGGCCAGCTGCTTCAGATTGCTTATTGAGGACGTCTCTACCGCGTTCTCGCGGGCTTGCTGAAAGACAGGCGCAAGGATACTGCCGGTGTCGCCTTCGGCAAGCTCCTGGTTGAGATCGAAAGGTCGAATCTCGGTCAGGCGGCTGATCGTCTTGAGGTTGAGCAGCGCCAGCGAGAGCGAGCCCTCCGAAGTGCGCTTGGCGGCAAGCAGTTGCCCGAAGTCCGGTTCCTTGTTGGGATTCTGCTGCGCTTGGGCCATCAGGGTCATCGGGTTCGGCTGCTTCTTTTGCAGGGTATAGGCAATTAAAAAGGTCTCCCCGCCCGGGGTTACCGTCCGCCCCTGCGTGTCGTACACGCTGGCGTTGCTGCCGCCGCCGAACAGATTGCTCAAGAACATCATGCCCAGCATGGCGTCCATGTCCGGGTTCTTTTTGCCCGCACCGCCGGACATTCCGGCCAGCATTCCCATCTGCATGATCTGGTTCATCCTGTCCTCGAAGCCGCCGAACGTGGTGGTGTCCCGGACGCTCATGCGCCGCCAATCGCCATTGAGGTCCTTGAGTTGGAGGCTCAGGGGAACGTCCTTGCCGGAAAGATCCTTACCGGAAAGCAGTAGTTGAAAAGCCGTCTCCTACCCGAACGCGGGAACCGCCAGAGCCAGGATTACCGCGCACAGAGCTATACCGCGCATCGTCGTTCTCTCCTTTTTAGATCGGTGTATTGCGTTGCGCCGGGGCAGCGAGCGTGAGAGTTGCAGCGCGCCTACCCGAATACAGGACACAGCACGTAGGGGCGCTGCTTGCGCGCCCCTACAAAGTACCGGCTGAGAGCGGCGAAGGGCCTTCACCGCCTGTGGGATCAGACGCGCCCCTCGGCCAGAGTACAATAAGCCCCATAGATCTCTAAAAGCTGTAGCCGGGTGGCCTGAAGCCGCTGGGCGATAATGCTGGCGAATTGCTTCATCAGCGCATAGCCCAGATCGTGGTCTTCTTCGCACTTGCCACGCAGACATTTTCCGTCCAGGGCAAAGGCGAGGGTCGGTTCGACCGCGCGCGCATCGAAACGCCATCGGTGCGGCGGAATCAGCCAGGACCACCCCAGCACATCGCCCTCTCCCAGCGTTTGAATAGTGATAGCGGCGCGGTCGGGCATGGACACCTCCAGCGCAACTTTGCCGTGGCGCAGAAGATAAAGCTGATTGGCTTCCGCGCCCTCACGAAAAATAAACTCTCCTGGAGCGAAGCGCACATTCGCGGCACACCCAACCATCAGGGGCAGGTAGCGTCGCTCTAGCCCTTCGAAGAAGGGATGCGCTGCCAGAACACGTTCCAGTGTCTCCATCGGCCTTCTCCTTCGGCACGGCGATCCCTGGCGCAACTTCCTCTTCACTCGTCTCTCGTAATCCCGTTCTCCACCGATGCCGCGCCCAATACCTGAACCCGCGTGATGGCGATAGTGTACAGAGCGGCCACGAAAAAGTCAAGACGTTATTCCATCGGGATAACGCGCAGGATTCTGCCGATTGTAAGGCGAACGGGAGCGTGGATTTGCGCGTAACTAGGACATCGTGACTTAAGAAGTGGCAGCCCCGCTCTAAACGTAGTTGAAGGAGGAAGGATGAAGGCAGAAGGATGAAACAAGCAAGGTCTCTTTCATCCGTCCTCCTTCCGCCTTCATCTTTTGGAGAGACAACTACGTTTTAGCGGGGCGTTACCTAAGGAGTTTGCTGGAGTGAAGATACACGAATACCAGGCCAAGGAGATATTGAGGCAGTACGGCGTGCCCGTGCCCCAGAACGCGGGCGTGACGGCGACGCCGCAGGAGGCGCGGGCTGCCGTGGAGCGGCTGGGCGGGCGCGGCGTCGTCAAGGCGCAGGTGCATTCGGGCGGGCGCGGCAAGGCGGGAGGCATCAAGGTCGCCAACTCGCCGGAGGAGGCCGAGCAGATGGCCCATCAGATGCTGGGAATGCTGCTCAAGACCCATCAGGTGCCGCAAGGCATTCGGGTGGACAAGGTGCTGATCGAGGAGCCGATCACCATTGCCAGGGAGTACTACGTCGGCATCGTTCCCGACCGCGAAACGCAGCGTAACGTTTTCATCGTCAGCGCCAAAGGCGGTATGGAGATTGAGGCCGTAGCTGAAGATGATCCGGGCGCCATCGCTCGCCTGCCGATAGACCCTCTGGAGGGCGTGTGGGACTTCCAGTTGCGGCAGGCGCTCTATGATGCGCGGATTGACCTCGCCCTGGTCAACAAGATGGTTCCGATCCTGAGCCGGCTTTATGCCGCCTACGTAAGCGCCGACGCCACCCTGGCCGAGATCAACCCACTGGCGGTGACCGACGACGGGCGGATTCTGGCCGCCGACGCCAAGTTCCAGATTGACGACAGCGCGCTGTTCCGCCATCCGGAGTTTGCCGCCTACGCGGAGGAGAGCGAGGAAGACCCCATCGAGGCGGAGGCGCACAAACTCGATATCGCCTACGTGCGCCTGGGCGGGGATGTCGGCATTCTCTCCAACGGCGCGGGCCTGACCATGACGACGATGGATGAGGTCAAGCGTGCGGGCGGCAACCCGGCAGACTTCCTGGACGTGGGCGGTGGCGCGCAGGCCGACCGGGTGCGCGCCTGCCTGCAGCTCGTGCTCTCCGACCCGAACGTCAAGGGCATCCTGATCAACATCTTCGGCGGCATCACGCGCTGCGATGAGGTTGCCAAAGGAATCGTCGCGGCCACGCAGTCTATTGAGATTAACGTGCCCATCGTCGTGCGGCTGGCCGGGACGCGGGCGGAGGAGGGCACGCAGATCCTGGCGCAGGCCCACCTGATTCCCGCCGGCACCATGCAGGAGGCTGCCGCCAAGATCGTCAGTCTGGTCAAGCAGGCGGCATAGGGCATAAGCCCGGCCTCTCTCCTTTAGAAGGAGAGAGGCCCTCACCCCCGGCCCCTCTCCTGTTCTTGGGGGAGGGGAGCAGCCCTTACTCCTAGGTTCTTCCGTTCTGGGTAGACACTCCCAGCCGTATTGATCAATCTCACGCAGCCTGCTGCTGAGGAGATACGTCCACACCGTTGGGAGCGATTACCCCGTTCTGCCTTCTCTCCGCTCATCCCCGGCCCTTCTCCCTGCAAGGCAGAAGGGAGAGCAGATGCCGACTCTCCCCTCTCCCGCAGCGCCGGGAAAGGGGATGGGGGTGAGGGCCATTCGGGCCGGGGGGGTTAGGTCAAACGGTTGGAGATACGGCTACGGCGTTAATCGCTGCATATCGCGCGGGAAGAGCGTGGTTTCCCGGATGTTCTGCGCGTCCACCAGGCGGGCGACCCAGCGTTCCAGGCCGATGGCGAAGCCTCCGTGGGGCGGCATTCCGTATTGGAACGCTTCTAGATAGGAAGCGAACGGCTCCGGGTTCAGGCCGCGCGCCGCCAGCGCGGAGAGATAGTCCGCATAGCGATGGAGCCGCTGCCCGCCTGTTACCAGTTCCAGTCCCCGAAACAGCAGGTCGAAGCTATTGGAATATTGAGGCCGCTCCGGGTCAGGATGGGTGTAGAAAGGCCGCTTGACCATCGGGTAGCCGGTCACGAACAGAAACTCCGAGCCGTGCTGGCGCAGCGCCCATTCGCCCAGCCAACGCTCATGGGCGGGCGCGAGGTCAGGTTCATTGCGCGCGTCTTCCCCGGTCTGCCGGAAAATCAACTCCTGGGCCTCGGCGAAATGGAGGACCGGAATCGGTGACGGCACTTCCGGTACGACTACCTTCAGCAGTTCCAGCGCCCCCTGCGCCTCCTCCCGCAAGCCTTCCACCATCCCGCGCACTACCTCGGTCAGCATCGCCATGACCGTCGTATGGTCTTGAATAAAGCCCATCTCTACATCCAGCGAAACATACTCGCTTAGATGGCGCGGCGTGTCGTGCGGCTCGGCGCGAAACACCGGCCCGACCTCGAAGACACGCTCAAAGACGCCGACCATGATCTGCTTGTAGAACTGCGGGCTTTGCGCTAAATACGCTTGCCTGCCGAAGTAGTCTATGGCAAAGACGTTCGCGCCGCCCTCGGTGGCCGAGCCGACGATCTTGGGCGTCTGAATCTCGACAAAGCCGTGCGCCTTCAGCGTCGTGCGAAAGCCGGACATTGTAGCAGCAGCCATCTGGAACAGGGCGCGCTGCCGGGGATGGCGCAGCGCCACCGGCGCATGGTCGAGCAGCATCGGAAGCTGCACTTTAAGCGCCGGGCGAAACATCTCGCAGGGCGGCGGCGCGACCGCCGGAGAGAGTACCTCTACGCACGGCTGATGTATTTCATAGCCGCTCGCCGCCTGCGTCCCCGTGATTACCGTTCCCTCGACGGCCAGCACCGACTCCGGATGTAAGCCTGCCAGTTGCCCGACGAGCGCCGGGTCTTCCACGACGATCTGGGCCAGCCCTTTGCCGTCCCGGAGAATGAGGAAGCTGACGTTGCGAAGCTGGCGCAGACGGTGCAGCCATCCGGCCAACCGCACGCGCTCTCCCACATGCCGACCGATTTCGGTCGTCCATACACGCTGCATAGTGACACCTCCAAAGAGAATACGCCCCCTCGCCATGCGGACGAGGGGGCGTCGTGGTGCCACCGCATTTCGCTGCGCGTTAAGAATGTGCCTGACGACCAGGCCCCGTCCTCTCCCCAAGCATTGAATGGAGAGAAGACGAGCGCAAGGGCGATATTCACTCTAGAACAAAACGCAGCCTTGTATGCCCAGTAACGGAGGCAAGCCGTCGGGACTTACTGAGTCACAGAGATATGTGGCCGTTCCTTCCCGCGCTCCGGAGGGTCTTCACAGGGATTGGAGGCCGCCATTCCAGCAACGGCGGCTCTCTGGACTCCAGGCGCTCCTGCTACTTCTCTCCATCATCGCTTTCCACAATTATAAAACACTAAAAACGAATTAACTTCGCTGAAAATTCAGAGGAGACCATACCCGTATGCAATTACCTATCTAATACTTGTCTCCGATCTCGGTCGAGTCGATGAGGATCAGTTTACTTGGTGGGCCTTGCAGCTTCAAGTAGTAGGCGTAGAGCCTACCTCCCCGGACAACGAAGACATACGGCTCACTGCCGGTCGCCGGGATGGCCGAGACATGCCCGTCCTGCGTGTCTGGAGCCGCGCTTACCGGTGCGGGCGTGAGGGCAGCCTGCAAGAGCAGGGCCAAGAGCGCGGCAGGAAGCAGGTATAGGAGGAGCTTGGGTACTCGATCCATGGTCCTGCGCAGGTAAAGCGGGAACGGGTCTGCGTTCTGTTGATCCATCGCAATGGTTCCTTTCGTTCACCATTTGAGAGCGTCAATGGCAGTAAGGGCATCAGGCTGGTCCCTGGTTAGGTCGGATTGACGTCTGTAAACGGAGGAAGAGTTTTCTGGCGTACATTCAAGAAAGGCCGCTTAGAAGGTCAGTTCCAGCGCCTCACCTTTGGGCAACTGCGCCCAGCGTTTGTGAAGGTCACGGGCCTTCGCGCGTATCTGCGTCAGTTGTTCGACCGTGATGGGCGGCATGGAAACTTCACGGGCGGCACACGTCTGCGCCAGCGTCTCCAATAGCTCGGCATCGCTCATGGGCGGGCCGCCGCTATAGCCCGCAAACTGCACCAGACCGGCCAGGCCCTCCGCCCAGCCCTCTTCCTGCGTGTAGTTCTCTTTCACGCCGTCCCTGGTTCCGAACGAATCGAGGTCGCGCCCTTTCGCCACCAGGCCGAGAAAGGCGTCCTTGTAGCCGAGCGTCGTCTCGACGGCGTAGTGGATAAGGTCATGGTAGGCGAAAAAGTCCGAGGAACGCTGCCATGTAGTAGAGCCATCCTCGCGGATGCAGGTCAGCGTGCCGGGTTTGCCGTTCTTGCCTTTCGAGAGGCGGATAACCATCGCAACCTTCCTTCGAGAACATGAGAACAGAGCAGAGCGGTCATCGCAGAGCAAGCGGCGAGGCTCGACCATATCGCAACCTTCCTTCGAGAACGTGAGAACAGAGCAGCCCCGCCTACAATTTGGGAGAGTTCCAGGGAACCTCTGCCTGGCTAAGATAAATTTTGCGCGCGTAAAGTTGCAGTGGACCTCTGGCGAACCTATCCTGTTTTACGTTGGAGATACCCGAATGCGCAGCCAGCGATAAGCGACAGGAGGCAGCAGTAACGAGCGGCGGAGTCGAGCACGTTTATAATCGGGCTATTGCGGAGCGCGCGGAAAATGTATATCATTGGGACAGGCAGAAGCAGACAGAAAAAAGAGAGTGGGACGGCCATCCCACTCTCCCTTGTCAACTTCTGCCTTGCGCGACTTGACTGGCGCGCTTGCCGCGCAGACCGGACTGTGTGACAGCACAGTCCTGATACTGCGCCAAAAGAAAGGAGGAAGTGAGGTATGACCACAACATACCTGCTCCTCGGCATCGTGGCTCACACGATGGCCATCGCCTACTACACCTATGCGTTCTGGCGCATAAGGCGTAAGGACCGCGAAGGCTAGGGCGAAGGCCCTGCCGCAGCCTCGCTGGAATGACTCTTCCGGCGGGGCTGTCTTTCCTTCTCCGCCGCGCTGGGCGGTCGCGGCATGGATGATCGGAATCAGTCCATGTCGCTTACGGTTTATTGTAGCACGATGCACATGTAAACGCAAGCGCATACAGAAAGGAGAGAAAGATCAATTCATTCGCCCACGGTTGTAACACGGTATCTCAGGAATTGTCAAAGCCTTTTTCCGCATTTGCTATCCAGACGGCTTCACGTTTGCGGCCAGCGGCCATTAGCGGCGGCGTATCTCGTAAATCTCCCAGGAACGCGGCGCCATCGTTATCTCCGGCAGCGTAATGGTGCTGCCTCCGGTGAACCCGACCGGCTTGCCGTCCTTGAGGCGGACGATCTGAATATCGCCCGAATCCATCCGCACGAGATAGTCGGAAGGGCGGAAGGCGACCGTGGCCTTGTCGGGCCTATCTCCGGGGTTCCACAGGCAGATATACCCGTAGCGCCCGTTCAGGGCGTTGCGCAGGTGCAGCACGCCGTCAATGTGGGGCTTGGCGTTCGGGTCGCGCGGATCCCAGGGCTTGCCGAGCGAGGCGAGCGGCTGCGTATAGGCCAGCCAGGGCCGGTTGTCCTCGTTCCACTTGATCCACTTTTGCATCAGCGCCCGCTCCGCCGCGGTCATCTCATCCAGCTTGCCGTGTATCTCCACGTTGCAGATATAAGCGCCGATGCTGGTGAAGTGGTACTCCAGTGCGTTCGCATCTACCGGGTTCGTTGGGATGTGGCAGGGCGTCTCCCAGGCGATGGTGAAGGACGGGCGCACCCAGGTTAGATCGTAGAGGGTGCGGCGGTAGATGTCGGCATTCTTGTACCACCAGTGGGGGTCGGCCATGCGTTTGGGATCATAGCCGATCTCCCAATCGCCAAACCAGCCCTCATCCTGCAAAGCGGTCACTTCCGGGCCGCTCTCCCAGCCGCGATCCAGGATGAAGCTAGGGTCCAGCTTGCGCATCTTGTCGCAGAAGGCGCTCCAGTGGTCTACCTGCGCCGCCATGCTGTGCCCGACCGGGTGATCGTGGGCAGGCACGACGCAGCCATCCTCAAACAAGCCCGAATCGAGCTTGAGGAAGGAGACGGTCAGTTCTCGGCACAGGTCCAAGAAGGATTCGCTGTAGTTCTCTTCCCAGCCGCTGGTAAAGCACATGCCCCAGGTGCCGTCCCACTCCTTGACGCGGGAGCCGTCTGCGCGCTGGAGCAGCCAGTCCGGGTGCGCGGTGGCCGCCTGCGACTTCTCGCTGACCATGATGGGCGCCGTCCACAGGCCGAAGCGCATGTTCCGCTCGCGCACCAGCGTGGAGATGGGCAACAGCCCCTGCGGGAACTTCTCCTTGCGCCGATCCACGACCCAATCGCCGTACTTGCCGCTGTCGGGCGGGATATTGGTCTGCCAGCCGTCATCAATGACGAAGAGCTTGACGCCCAGATCGGCGGCTATCGGGATAATCTTTTCGCAGGTGGTCGCGTTGATGTCGCCATAGTAGCCGTACCAGGTATTATAAAGCGGCGGCACGCTGGTGGGCGTGGCATGGGCGACATACTGGCCGGTATAGAGCTGGTAGAGGAAGGCGCCGGTGGCCGCCGAGCCGTGATAGAAGCCGGTCAGCGCCTTCGGCGTCAACTGGCGCTCCAGGGGCCGGAGAACGTAGTAAGGGCGCAGGACGGCGGCGACGCTCTTGCCGTCTTCACTGACCTCGCTGGCGCCCAGGGGCGAGAGCACGGCGGTGAGCAGGCCGTCACGGGTTTCCGGGTTGGAGGCGACAAAGCCCGTGCCGGGGAATTTTTGCGTCTCCGGTCGGGAGCCGGGCAGCAGCCAGCGGTCGAAGGTCACCTGCTCCATCAGATAGTGCGGCTGGCGATGGCTGACGAACATGAACCACTTGGCGATATAAGGCTCGTCGCCGGGATAAATCTGGTAATTGACGTCAATATCGAAGCCCTCGTACTTGCGCAGGCCCGACAGGCTGATGGTCAGGACCTTGCTGCCCGCCTCGCCCGCGTTAACCGAGTGCAGGACATAGCGCCAATCGCTATTGAGGTCCAGCGAGGGCGGGGCCGTGCCGACTTCGGCGATGCCGATGGCGCCATAGAGGCCGTTGGGCTTGCCGTGCCCGGTGAGCTTGATGCCGATGACGCGGTTTTTGGGCAGCAGGTCAAGCTGATAGGTATGCGCCCTCGGCGCGTCGGCGACGGTGTATTTAGCAACCTGCTCGCCATCCACATAGACCTCCGCTTCGTCCAGGGCATGATCCAGGATCAGGGCGTAGGCGTGATTGGCCAGCATCCGGCCCGGCGGGATCTCGTAGCGGAACCACCAGGTCTTGTTCTCCTGGTCGGACTTAAAGGGCAGCGTGACCGATTTCCAGGCCGCATCATCAAAACTGGGCCGCAGCCAATTGATCGGCGGGAGTTTATCGGTGACTTTCCAGCCGGCAAGGAGCGGTTTTGGCGGCTCCAGCAGGGGCGCGACAAAGGAGATGCCTCCCTCCGAGTCGGGAGCGGGACGCAGGGTGCGGTTGCGCCGCAGGTCAAGGAGGCCAGTAGTGTGCAATGCGCCCGTTTTAGAGTCAAAGTGGATGGTGCGCGCAATGGCCTCATTTTGAAGCGTCCAGGTCAGGCTGTCCTTGTCGAAGGTAACAGCCGGGCGTGCCGTGGAGGTAAAAAAGTTGGCGCGGTGGGTAGCCTGCGCGTTGACGGAGATCAGGGAGAGGAGCAGGAGCAGCAAAGCGGCTCGAAAACGGCAGAGACTGGTCATGCGGTAACTCCTGATTCTAGGGCCGCAAACGGAAATAGAGGGTCTTTTCGCGGCTCGTTCTGGCTCCCATTATCGGCCAGAGCAAGGAAAGTGCGGAGAGCGTGCGTGTTTGAGTTCTAGCAGAAAGGACCGCATTCCTGCTGATAGCGCGCCTGATCGGTAAAAACTACAGGGATTTTTCCGCCATGGAGAGGGGCAGGGGTTGGGCTGCCGCGTGGGTACTTTGCTGGTTAGCTCTGTGGCTGTTGGGCCTGGGGGGATGGGCTGCCGCCGGGGAGAGGCCCGCGCGGCGTGTGGTTGTCGTGCTCCTTCCGGGGCTGCGCGCCGACGACCTGACGCGCCCGGAAGTCCCCACGCTGCGGCGGCTGATCGCGGAGGGCGCTTCCGGCTGGATGGTCAGTCGGGCTGCGCGCGTCACGGACACGCGCCTGCTGCGTCCCGATGGGCGCGACACGACCGCCTCCCTGCTCCTGACGTTAAATAGCGGGTCGCGGGCCATCGCCCTGCCGGAAACCGTCCCGCTCGTTCCGGCGCCGGATGCGGCCCAACCCGGCGCGTCCGCCCTCCCCGCCTCCACGCTCAAAGTCTTACAGGCCGCCAACCAACGGCTCGATCATCCGGTGCCGCTGGGCGCTATGGGCGATCTGTTTCATCGCGTCTCTCTCAGGACGGCGGCGATTGGCAATGCGGATGCCGGGCAGCCCCTCCCGGCTGCCTTTCTACTGGCGATGGACTCGGCGGGGCGCGTGGATTCCGCCGGAGATCGTCTGGACCGGAACGCAGAGGATGTCGCCGCGCCGTATGGCTTTCGCGCCGACACGCGGGCGATGCTTGCCGACTATGCGCGCCTGGAGGCGCAGGCCGGGTTGATCGTCCTCGCGTTCGGCGACCTGGCCCGCGCCGACCGTTACGCGCCGCTGTGCCTGCCGCCCCGCGCCGCCGCCCATCGCGCCGCCGCCCTGCGCGCCCTGGAGGCGCTGCTGGCGCCGCTGTGCGCGCATCTCCAACAGGAACGGATCGCGTCCGGGGTCGAGCGGCAGACGCGCCTGTTCGTACTGGCGCCCGGCCCGGCGGAGTCGGTGACGGACCCGCGCGACCGGCTGGCGCCGGTGATCCTCTGGGGCGACGGTGTAGCGTCCGGAACGCTGACCTCCGCCTCCACACGCTGGCCCGGCCTGGTCGTCAACACGGATTTTCTAGCTTCGGCGGCGGATTTTCTCGGGCAGCCTCTGCCGCCCGGCGCGACGGGTCGCCCGCTGCTAAGCCAGCCGTCGCCGCCCGACAAGCCGCCCACGCCTGCCGCCCTTCGCGCCGCCTATGCCGCCTTCCTGCAAACCGCGAACCTCCAATACTTCCTGGGCGGGCTTCCCACCGTGCAGATGTTGCTGGTGCTGGCCGGGCTGGCTTCGTTGTTCTGGCGGAAAGCGCCCCGGCTCGTCCCGGCAACGGCCCTCGCGATTGTCTCCCTGCCACTGGGAATGCTCGTGCTGCCGCCGATTTCGCCGGGCAGCCTGTGGGGAGCGAGCGCGCTGCTTGCGGCCTTCACCCTGGCGCTGGCGGGACTAGGCGCGCTGCCGCCGGAGGCAGAACGCAGGGCGCCGCGCCTTTTCTATCTCCTCTGCGCCGCACTGGTTCTCATCCTCCTGGCCGACCTGCTGACCGGCTCCGCCCTGCTGCGCCGGGCCTGGATGAGCTATTCCGTGATGGAAGGGCAGCGATTTTACGGCATCGGGAACGAGTACATGGGCACGGCCATCGGCGCTGCCTGCGTTTTGCTGGGGGACATGGAGCAGAGAGCCGAAAGCCGCGGCAAAGGCGCCATGCCCTACCCTATTCTCTATTTCCTGCTCCTGGCGTTGCTGGTCGTGATGGGGCTGCCGAGCTTCGGGGCCAAAGTCGGCGCGATACCGTCGACGGGGGCGGCGTTCGGGGTTGCGCTGCTGGTGCGGTGGCGTGGGGAAGTGCGAGGCCGCGACCTGCTTCTCTTGCTGGCGGCGGCCGTGCTGCTGCTGGGTGCCTTTGCCGCGTGGGACTTGCACCACGCGGCCGGAGAGCAGTCCCACCTGGCGCGGGCGTTTTCCGGCGCGGGCGGCGGCAGCCTTGTTGGCATTGCGCGGCGCAAGCTGGCGCTGGAGGGCTATCTGCTGCTGCATAGCCCCTGGAGCGCCACGCTGGCCGTCAGCGCTTTCGGCCTGGGATGGCTGCGCCGCACGCATCCATGCCTGTTCGGCGTGGGAAACGCGCCAGGTTCCCACGCGGCGCGCGCGGCCTTTGCCGGGCTGGTCGCCGGCGCCATCGCCTCCCTGCTCTGCAACGATTCGGGCGTGACCGCCGCCGCGCTAGTTCTGCTCTATGGCTGGGCCTGGGCTGTCGTCCGTCTCAGGCCGATACGCGCCTGATGGATCTGGCTCAACTATTGCGTGCTCTTGGCCTCTCCCCCAGCATGGCCGGGGGCAGCCATAGCTGGCTTCTTATTGCCCGGCTTCGCGGCGGGATTTCCTGCCATAGCGTTCTGGCCTAGCTTCATCCCCTGGCCGATCCGGCCGATGCCCGGCCCTTCCGGTATGGGCCTGTCTAGGTTCTTGTACCAGATCACGAATCCGGCTAAGGCGATAACGCAGACGATAATGATGGCTGCAATGCTCGGAGGGATCTCCTTTTTCATCCTCTTCATCTCCTCTCAAAGTATCCATACAGGCCCCCACCCCGGCCTGCGGCCACCCCTCCCCCAATTCTAGGGGAGGGGAGAGCAGAAGCCAGGGTTTTCCTCTGCCCACGTCGGTGTCGCAAGGCGGAGGGCCGAATTATTGCAGCCCCGACCCTGGCAGTCAGCGGGCCTGGCTAGGCGGAGGCGCGAGCGAGCGCAGCGCCGACCCTTGCAGCGCCCCACAGCGGCAGGGTTTAGCCTGCCGAGAGAACAGAAGCCGGGTCCCCCCCTTCCCTAGCGAGGTACGAGCGGGCAGGATCGCCAGGTGTCGCAAGGCAGAGCCGCGAACCGTTGAGCGGCGTCCCTTGCAGTGGCGCGAACCATTGCAGCGCCGACCCTAGCAGTGGGGGCCGGGGGGTTAGGAAATGAGAACCAAAGCCTAAGGCCGCTGTGCCGTCGGCAGCCTGCCGGTAATGCCCCGCCCTTCGGTGACGATGTAGCTGGCATCCGCCGGGACATCCTGGAGCACATCCTGCCGTCCGCTCGGCCAGCGGACTTCCACCTTCGTTACGCGTGTGGCCGGGCCCAGGCCGAAGTAGACGCGCGGGTCGCTGTAGGACAGATAGCTCGACCCGCCGCGCACGGTGGCGGTCTGCCTCACGCCGCCCGCCGTGAGGACAAACCGGGCATGCCTCCCATCTCGATTGCTGCGGGTGCCAACAGTTTTGAAACTAACCCAGTGATTCGGGCTGCGGTCGCGGTTATGGAAAAGCTGCGCGGGTCCGTTCTGGTTGTTGACCAGCGCATCCAGGCGCCCATCGTTGTCAAAATCGCCGATAGCCAGCCCGCGCGCCACGGTCGGCACAGCCAGGTCCCCCAGCAGCGCCGGGTCCGTGATCTCCCGGAAGGCGTCGTTCCTCTCATTATGAAAGAGCTGCTTGCGCTCTTTGTAGCCTACGCCCTCCAGGATGGTGTCGGCGTGCACCTGGACATGGCCGTTGGCGACGAACAGATCGGGCCATCCGTCCGCGTCGTAGTCCATAAACTCGCAGCCGAAGGTCAGGAACTTCATGTGCGGCAGCGCCAGGCCCGCCTCCGCGCTCGCATCCTGGAATCGCCCGCCGCCCATATTGCGATAGAGCATGTTGGGCAGATTGGTGAAGTTGCCCACGTACAGGCTCTCCCGACCGCTGTGGTCGTAATCGGCCACGCCGATACCCATGCCCGCCATCACCGCTCCGGAGCTATCGTAGGCGCAGCCCGCCTCAACGGCAACGTTGGTAAAGGTGCCGTTGCCGTTGTTATGCCAGAGCATGTTTGGGGTCAGGTCGTTGGCGACAAAGATGTCCTGCCGCTCGTCACCGTCGTAGTCCACAAAGGCCACCGAAAGACCGCGTCCCTTCGCCTTCGTGATGCCCGCCTTCTCGCTGACATCCGTGAAATGGGTGCCGTCGTTATGGTAGAGCCGGTGCGTCTCCGCCTCGTAGATCTCGGGAGTGCAATATTCAGGACGATTCATCGGGTCGTGGCAGGGCTTATCGGCCTTCCAGGTCCAGGGCGTATAGTAACAGACGTAGAGATCGAGCCTGCCGTCGTTGTCATAGTCGCCGAACGCCGCGCTCGTCGCATAGCCGGTGCTGTGGAGCTTGCCCAGCCCCATCTGCGCGGTCACGTCCTTGAAGAGAGGGTGTAGGGTGTAGGGTGTAGGATGTAGGGCATTTTCCCCTTTCCCTTTCTCTTGTTCCCTCTTGCCTAGCTCGTTATGCAGCAGATGGTTGCCGCCGTAGGCGGTGACAAACAGGTCCTCGTAGCCGTCGTTGTCGTAGTCGCCGACGGCCACGCCCTGCCCATAGCCCAGGTCTGTATCCAGCCCCGACCCAGCGGTCACATCGGTAAACGTCCCGTTGCCGTTGTTGTGGTAGAGGGCGCAGCGCGGGCGGTTCGTGACCGTGCCGGGCGGCTCCGAAGGGCCGGACTGGACTAAGAAGACATCCAGCCAGCCGTCGTTATCGTAGTCGAAGAAAGCGCAGCCGGCGGGCGTGTTCTCCACAAAGTAGAACTTGCCGGTCGCGCCGCTAGTGTGGACGAAATGAATTCCGGCGCGGTCGGCCACGTCCTCAAACAGGGCGGAGGGGGAGACGCCGGAGGTCACCGCCGCCTTTTGCGCCGCCAGTACCGGCTCCGTGCGCGATTTGAACCCACAGCCCGCCAGCGGAATAAGGGACAGGGCCGCAGCCAGAAGCATAACTTTCTTACGCAATCGCAATTTCTCTAGGGGCCTCCTGCGGCATGGGATGAAGTGCCGGACTGGCCGCGCTCTCCGGAGAGCGCGGCCAGTTGTCGGAGGGCCGCTTTGGCCTGCGAGTCTCCAGGGCGCAGTATCAGCGCGCGGTTCAGATAGTAGTCAGCCCGGTCATAGTCGCCGGTCTTGAGGGTCAGAAGGCCGAGCTGCAAGTGATTGGCGTAGCTGTCGGGCTCGATGGCGCAGCGCTTCTCCAGGCTGCTCACCCGGTCGGCATCCTGGCGCAGCGCGACAAAGCGCCGGCGGGCGCGGACGGCCTTCTCCGGCTGACGGACCTGGTCGTAGGCGCTGGCGAGCGCAAAGAAAACGTCCGGTCTTCTGGGCGCAAGCCGCGCCGCCTCTTCCAGATAGGGGATAGCCTTTTGCGGCTGCCGCATCTGCAGGTAGACCTTGCCCAGATAGAGGCGCGGCGTGGCCGCCTGCGGACTCATCTGTACCGATTTGAGCAAATCTGCCTCCGCCTGCGCTAACCCCTGCGGCATAGGCCCCTCGTCGAAGGCGACCCGACCGCGCAGCGCATAGGCTTCGGCGTTGTTGGGGTCCAGTTGGAACAGGCGCGCGATGACGGCGCGGGCCTCCGCGTTAAAGTGCGTGCCGACCAGCGCCCGGGCCAGCATCGCCAGTATATCGGGATCGTCGGGGCGCAGACGCGCCAGGCGGCGCAGGTACTCCAGCCGCCGCTTCTCTTCTTCCATCACGCTCAGCACGCGGGCCGCGATGACGAGCGCGCCGACGTTATTCGGGTCCCGCTTTAACTCCCGCTCGGCATCGGCAAGCGCGGACAGCGGATCGCCGACCTTGAAGGCGCAATCGGCCAGGCGCACGTAGATATGGGGCGTATCCGGCTTCAGGCGTGCCAGCTCGCGCAGCGGCTTGAGGGCGTTGGCCCAGTCCTCGTGGGCACTATAGTACTCGGCGAGCAGTTCCCAGGCGGTGGCGTTGTTGGGGTCCAGGCGCACCGCCTCTTTCCAGGCCCGTTCCGCCTCCTGCGGACGTCCCATGCGGACAGCCTCCCGGCCCGCCTCCACCTGCGGCGCCGCAGGACTGCCCTGCCCCAGCCCGAAGAAGACGAAGCCCCACACAGCCGCCGCCAGCAGCACCAGAGCGACGGCCACCGCAGGACGCTTGAATAGAGAAGGAGACGAAGCGGGAACGACGTGCGGTTTCATTCTTGCTTTCCATAGGCCGGGATAACCCACAGCGCGTTGTTATAGACGAAACTGATATGCGCCCCGTCGGGCAGCCAGCGCACGGCCAACGGCCCGGATCTGCCGTCGCGCGCCGTCTCTACGCTGCCCAACTCATAGGAGGCCAGGCTATCCCGGCCTATCACCCAGAAGCCGGTCGTCTTGCGCCCGCCAAGCAGCGCGGCGAGAGGCTGCCCGTACTCCAGCACCCAGACGGCGTAGTCTCCGGTCGGCGAGAACACTAGATCGCCCCTATCGCACTCATGCGGGGCCGGGAGAACAAATTTGCCGATGCGCGAGGGACTTGCCGTGAAATCGGCGGCGATAACGCGCGCCGGGCCGATCTTTCCGGCTCCGCCGTTCCAAAAGTTCGTCATCAGATGTCCGTCCGGTGTGATCATCATGCTGGAGACATTCAGCGTATTGGGATCGCTGGGCAGCAACGGGGTGATCGGCTTGTATTTGAGTTCTTTGGGGCTATCCACCGTGTGGAAGATAGCCTGGCTGAAGTCCGTCCCGTCATTCAGGATTTCGACCCATCGGAAGCCATCGAGCAGCCAGCGTTTCTCGGCGGGGCCGTGCGAGGGCGTCTGGAAATGTCTGGAGCCGTCCAGGGTCGAGACAAAGGTATCGCCCCGCGCGCCCGTCCAGAGCAGCCAGGTCCCCTCCGGCGAAATCTGCGCGGTTTCCGGCTTGCCTCCCGACGTTCGGAAAAGTTGGGTCAGCGCCGCCAGCGGCGTCTCATTCCCCGTCTTTAGATTACGGCGCACCAACGTCCAGTCCTGCCTGGCTGGATCGCGGAAGTACAGGAATTCCTGTTCGGACACCCACCAGTAGAACGGATACGCGCCGTTGATAGCGGCAACGCGCCGGGCATGGGGCAGTAAGGGCGTTTCCTTTGGGCGCAGGGAGAGAATCCCCCAGGCAGCCACGACGCCGATCAATATTGCCGCCAGCAGCCAGCGTTTTGCTTTGCGAGGAAACAACACAACCTCTTTCTTACTCTCACAGATCAAATGGCGCTCACCGTGCCGCGACCGGCGCGGGCGGAGCCGACTCTGACTTGACCGCCGGATCGCCTTCCCGCAGGGCGATATAGCGATCCGCCGTCAGATTCTTGTAGGTATCCGTATGGCCGCTCGGCCAGCGCACGGTCAGGACATCTACCCGTTTCGCTCGGTCCAGCCCGAAGTGTACGCGCCGGTCGGAAGCGGAAAGATACGAGCCGCAGGTCTGGCACTGCTGGATCAGTGCCCGCTTGCCTATCTTCGCCGTCAGCACGGCCCCATAGCCGTCCCGGTTGCTTTTCGTCCCTACCAGCCGCACTCCCAGCCAATGCCCTGTGGCGCTGCACTCATTATGCAGCAGCAGCGGCCTGCCCTCCGAGTCGACAATGAGAACATCCACGCGCCCATCGTTGTCGTAGTCCCCGACGGCCAGGCCCCGCCCGACAATCGGGCGCATCAGATCGGGAGAGGTCTGATCGGCCTCCTCATAACCGGGATACTTTCCGCTCCTATTGTGAAATAGCTGCGTGGGCTGGCGGTAGGTCGAGAGATGGTCAACCTCGTGAATGTTATCCTGCACGTGGCCGTTGGCGAGGATAATATCGAGCCGGCCATCGTTATCGTAGTCGAAGAACTTACAGCCGAACGCGACATAGGGAACGCCGGCGCTGCCGATCCCCATTTGGAAGCCTCTGTCGCTGAACTGTCCCTGTCCGTCATTATGATAGAGCGAGCGCGGTTCGCCCTGGAAGGTCGCGACCAACAGATCGAATTTGCCGTCGTTATCGTAGTCGCCCCAATCCAGGCCCATGCCGCCGTGCGTGTTGCCTTCGCGGTCATAGGCGGTGCCGGACGATTCGCCGAGATTGGTGTAACGGACTTGCGGGCCGTGCGGATCAGGTCGTAACAGGTCGCCGGGCAGCTCATCGTTGGCAAGAGCCAGGCTTGGCCGTCCGCTGCCATCGTAATCGGCGAAGGCCACACCTAGCCCACGCCCCTGCACCGCTGCCGCACCGCTGGCCTGGGTGATGTCCGTAAAATGGCCGTGTCCGTCGTTTTGATAGAGGACGCCGGGGAGAGGCTTGTATTGTTTGGGGCCGCAGGAGGTCTCTACATCATGCTGCATGCAGAGTAACGGGCCGACATCGAGGCTGAAATCTGCATAATTGGCCATGTAGAGGTCCAGACGCCCGGAGCCGGGCACGGTTTCCGCAAAGGCGCAGGAAGTGCCCCAGGGCTGAGGCTTGAGACCGGCCTCCTGAGTTATATCCCGGAATGTCCGCCCGCCTTCGTTATGCAGCAATAGGGCCTCGCGATAGCCGCTGATGTAGACATCATCATAGCCGTCGCCATCCACATCCCCAACCGCACAGCCCAGGAAGCGACCGGAGAACTTCTCCAGTCCGGCAGCCGCCGTCACATCGGTAAAGTGACCTTTGCCGTCGCCTTTGTAGAGAGCCAGTTTGGGACCGACCAGCAGGAGGTCGAGGTTGCCGTCGTTATCATAGTCCAGGAAGGCACAGCCATTGCCGATGGTCTGGAGGATATTCAAGGGCCGCTTGCCTTCAATTGTCCATTGATAGTGAATGCCTGTCGTATTAGCGACATCTACAAAGCGTACGGTCTTCGCTGCCTCGGTGAAATGGGCGTAAGTCCGCATCATATAGCGAAACTTCGGTGGGTCTTCGCGGGCCGGGCCGTAAGCATGATGACAGCCAATCAGCAAAGGTAAGCAAGCGAGACCTACGAACCGGCGCTTCCATCCTGCCATACAAAAGTAACTTTCCAAAGCCTAGAGTGGGTGGATAGATAGACATAAAGCAAGGGAGCAACACCGCTGTGGGTACGCATGCATTGCTCCCCGGAACAGGCGAAACCTTACCTGGCTATTGTGTGGAACTGCCTGATGGCTGCTGCGGCATGCCCGGCATGTGGGGGGGAACGCCCGACAGACGAGGGGCGCGTCCCTTCTTAGCCTGTTCCTGCCACTCTTTGGTGTTGTAGGGGTACAGATCCGGATAGCCGGGGAGCGGCGGCACCTTAGTCACTATGGTAGCAGGCTTAACCACCGGGTTGACATACGAGTGGTACATAAAGACCATGAAGAGAACAACAACAACCGCCGCGCCAATGAGGAGCGGCATGGTCAGTTGTCTGGGTTCACCGGACGCGCGCTGCGTCGGCTTGTTCGGCCCCGCAGGCTTGCTGTCCTTGTTGACCATATACGGCATTCGAGTCCCCCTTGCGCGACACAGGCTTGCCGCGTGAGCGAATGGCTTGTCTCTGGCGAAGCAGAGGGCGCGAGCGTTGTTCTGCCCGCGCCATTGTTCAATGCTTCCTCTACGCTTCAGAAAAGGTCGGGAAGCCGACGCCGCCTGGCTTGCGCTGTCCGGCGTTCGGCCTCCCTCTCAGCATTGTCTGGAACGGTACGAAAACTACTCCGAAGACGCCGTCCACTCCTTCATCGTCGTGGTTCGCTTGGTCTTCACATGGCCGTCTACGTAGAGATAGTTGCCCGTTTGATTGTGCAGGTGAACCGCACGATCCAGACAGGGGTAGACTTCGCCGTAGCAGTCCGTGCCGTCATCGGTCTTCACGCCCCACGAGATCGAGGCGGCGAAACCCGGCCCGTTGTAAGCGTGCGCCATCTTCCGGTTGGCGACGTAGCCGGGCGGGTTAAATGGATAAGCCTTCTGCTCCAGCGAGAGGTTATCCAGGCTAGATGAGGATCCGGATATGCTTGGCGGGTAACCCATGTTGTAGTGGGCGCCGATTCCGACATCGCCTTCGCCAAACAGGATGCTCTCGCCGGGATGGCCGACCTTCGCCAGCTTTGTGCCGGTCGCGCAGCCCCAACCCCAGCTCTGCTTGGCGGGGTCCTGGCCGCAGAGGAATTCGCCTAACGCGCCCTCCTCCTGAACCGGATCGTTGTGTACATAGGCCTGGGTCAGACCGTAAGTAACGGAGCCCCAGCCGGATTCACCGCCCCACTCTGCACCATAGTCGGTCAGGAAGTTATTGACCGTCGGGCAGGCGAACACGGCCCGGTTGCCCTTTGTGCGGTTCCTGCCGTAGCCGTCGCTGCCGGCCTTCACGTAGGGGTAAACCAGGTCGGGCCAGTAAGCGCCCCAGTTGATGCCGGTGAACGGCGCACGGTAATTCTGATCCACGATGGGGAAGTCGCCCGCGATGAGGTTGCTCTTAACCCACAACGGGGTGCCAATCTCGTCGTAATCCTGAGCATACATAGCCCAGGCATTACCGATCTGCTTCAGGTTGCTGATGCACATGGTCTGCCGCGCCTTTTCACGGGCCTGTGCAACTTTAGTTTCCGGTAAATCAGGCCGCCTTTCGGAGTTCGGGCGACATTGTCGAGACTTTACGGCGGCGATGCGCCTTCACCCCTTTGGGCAAGTGGGCCGTCACGCTTTCCTTTTTGCGAAATTGACCTTCCGACAAGGGCAAATCCGAAAAATGCGTCCGTGACAATGCCCGACGCAGTCGTCCACACGTGGGACGCGCCGCCCTGTCCCAGAAGCCCGTCGCCACTGCCGTCGAAGTCGCGGCGACATAGGAAAGGACGTTGCCCGCCAACAAAGCCAACTCCGGCAAACGCTGTCGGCTCTCTTTTGCGAAGACGAACGCGCGCTCGGCTCCCAACATCTGCTTGGCGGCTAAAGGCAACTGCTCGATAGGCCATCGCTCGCGGTACAAACACCACAGGGCGTAGGCGGATACCCAAAGATTGGTCGCCAACACCAGCGGATTGCCATAGAGCGGGTCGAAAATGACGACCATCCGAAACGAAGCCGACCCCGGCTTGGCCTCGCAGAGCGTCAGGTTCTCAAAGAGGTCGGCACGGATAGTCCGCCCGCCCGCTTTCCAGCGCGCCGTTTTATCGGGCGCGCTCGCTCGGATGGTTTCTCCCTTGCGGTTTCGAGGCAAAGGGCGGACGCGCTCTCCATATTCCGGGGGACGCCCCTTCCCTTTGTAAACGGGCAAGTAATTGCGTCGAGCGGTCGCATTCTTAGCAAGACGGACGACGAAGCGCGGGACGCCACAGGCCAAAATCTGGGCCAGAGCAAATCCGGCATCCACCAGGAGGGCTTCGTCTTGGGCCAAGTTCCGGCTCGCCTGACGCAGGGTTCTTGTCTGTAAGTCGGCTTCGCTTTTATCGCCGGGTTCCTGCCGCAGCAGAAGCCTGGGCAAAGCCAATCGCTGTTGACCGACGTGACCGACTTCGGCGACGAGGGCCAAGACGACGGCGGGCAAGGCCCGTTGCGCCGCGCTGTGGAAGTGTTTGCCCGCGCATCCGCTAAGACGCGGACGGAAGAAGCCAACCAGATCGCAGGCAACCGGACGCAGGCCTTCGTAGCAATGGGCTTGCCATAGGCCCTCTCGGACCACGACGTGCCGCCACGCCAGGAGCAGGTCCGCGATGCGCCAACGCCCGTAGCATAAAGCCGCTTCGGCCCGACGAACGGCCTCGTCAGGCAGGCCCAAGTCGGCAAGCGCGGGAAAGACGGCTCCGCGACTGGACAGAAACCGACCGGACACCAAGGCCAAGAGTAGGTATAGAAGTCCCAGGTTGGTTCCTATCGGAACCCAGAGCAACAGACGCCGCAAGAGCGCGGCCATGCGGTAGACTATTTCTGACATCGGGTGCGTCCTCAAGAGAGTTTGGTGTGGAAACTTCACTCTACCTGAGAACACGCCCGATGTCCTAATCAGACGGGCGTCTACCACTTTTTACCGGAAACTAAAGT
>Ga0209810_1002323_pt1 | contig 23293 bp, 23 predicted proteins | sample Coa_R1_7_FD_187159 | JGI IMG/M metagenome (GOLD analysis project Ga0209810, IMG submission 187159) | Surface soil microbial communities from Centralia Pennsylvania, which are recovering from an underground coalmine fire - Coalmine... | ecosystem: Environmental > Terrestrial > Soil > Unclassified... | reverse complement strand
TGGTTTTTCACCCCCTCGGCTTTTGGCGGCGCAAGCCGAAGCGAATATCGCCCTGCCAGGTCTGCCCGGCGCCAAGCACGATCAGCCCGGCGTCGATGCCCTTCGGCTGCAGGTTGACGGCATCTGTCGTGCAGGTGTAAGGCTCCAGGGCGATGACCGGGCGGTCCTTAGGCGCGTAGAGCACCCATTCGCGGAATTGCGAGTCGGCAGCCTGGAACATCTCCAGGCCCGTCCGGGGGTCTTGCAGGCCGCCCTCGCTCCATTCATCGGGACCTTTGCGGATTCGCGTAAAGACCGTATCGAAGAACAGGCCGTCGAGCGGGCGAAAATCGCGCAGGTCCAGCTCGTCGGGCGAGGAATCGACCGGCACGATATTGCCTGTGGGCATCAGATGCTCCAGCTGCCAGATGGCGTCCGCCGGGACATGTACCTCGGCGCGGGCGCGCTGTTCCTGCGAGATCGCGGTCAGTCCGTCCGGCAGGGTGACGCCTGGCTGCAGCGCCACCGGAAACCAGGGATGGATGCCGAAACCCATCGGCATGTTGCCCGTGCCCGTATTGACGACCTCGGTATGCATCTCCAACCTGCCCTCACGCAGGCGATAAACGACCGTAAGGCGGCAGGGAAACGGATACTGCTCCACGATGTCGTCGAAGGCGTCGAGCTGAAGATGGCAGCGTATCGCCGCGCCGGTCTCATCGCCGCGCGTCTCCTCCACCGTCCACGCCTTGTCGGCTACCAGGCCGTGGATCGCCTGCCCGGCCCCTTTATCCCAGCCATGCGCGAGCAGCTTGTCCATGTGATAGGTGCGCCCTTCGAAGGTGTACGTTCCGGCGCGGACGCGGTTGGGAAAAGGGAAGAGGATGGGCAGCCCACCCGTGAAGGGGATATGGCGCAGGCCCTCGATGGGGTCCGGCGGCACGAAGACATCCACCGGCTCCGTGGCCGTGCCGGAAGCTCCCGCGCCATCGGGGTCCGGCGTGGTGCGAAACGCCACGCAGTTGTTCCCCAGCTCCGGATAGACGACTGCCTCCGCGCGGCGCGCTTCATCGATAAGAAAGAAGGCCGCAGCGCCATGCTCGCGGCGCTGGGCAACCTGGTATCGTGACATCGTGGACGACACTCCTTTCTGGTGGGAACCAGTGCTCTTTTCGTTCACCCCGACCGGCCTCAATCCCTGCTGAGCAAGGCCTGGAAACGGCCCACCGAGGAATTTTAGCTTCTTGAATTCATCGAGAAGGAGATTGCTGACCGGGGGGAGAATAGGGAACTGTCATCGCCCCACTACAACATCCGCTTCTCGAAGCGGGTACGAATGAAAGATGGAGGAGTTCCTGATGAGCCAATGGATGATGCGGGCTGGCACGACTCTGGCCCTCGTGGCGCTGACCGCCGGCATGGCGTTTGCCGCCCCGCCGAAAGCAAAGCCGCATCCCAAGCCCGCCAAGGCGGCTGCCGCGACCTGCCCGGTCTGCCACATGCCCCTGAGCAAGACGAAGACCGCGGCGAACCCGGTGGCCGTGAAGACGCCGCACGGCGTTATGTACTGCTGCTCTAAGTGCAAGATGCCTGCCAGTGATCTGGCCAAGCCTTCCGCAAAGGGCGGCGCCCACAAGGGCGGTCACATGGGCAAGAAGAAGTAACACAAGGCGCTCTTTTCTACATGCGGCCTGGAGGTGGGCAACTGCCTTCAGGCTTTTTTTCGCCTTTTCAGTCCAGGAGAGACATTACAAGCCGCCTGGCGAAGGCAAGAGGTATCGCATGAGAGCCGATCTTAAAGGGGCGCATACCGGCAATGCGATAAATGTTAAAAATAGGGAAATCCCTGATAGCAAAATACAGACTTTCCCGGATAGACAAAGCCAGCCGACCCGTGTATATTACCTATAAAGCAGGTTTCCATTTCCATAGGCGCTCCATACTTTGATGAGCCGCAGGACCGGCGCCAGGCGATAGGAACCGCGAGAGCCTACAGGCCCGCTGGCGGCTCTCGAAAGCGATTTGCCCCCTTCCTCCTGTTGTGTCCCCTGAGGGCTATTCCACCTATTCTCCTCCGGCATTGCCTGAAGTGGGCAACGCCAACAAACGCGGCGACGGATGCCGCAGAAGGGAACCCATGATGAACACCCGATCTCTGTCCAAGACGCTTAGTGTGCTTACCTGCTTGTGGGCTCTAGCTGTCCTTGTTCTTGCAGCCTCGACAGCCTCAGCCCAGACCTGGCCGCCCGCCTACAGTAGCAATTGCACGCAGAACCTGGGCTCTGCCGTGTTCTCGACCTCCTATGGCAATGTCACCGTTACATGTCCCGGAACCTACAGCAAAAATGACGGTACCGATCCCGTCGCAACCGCCACATTAACCTACAGTGACAGTGACAACCCTCCGGACAATAGCGCGCTCAACTACATTCAAAATGCCGTTAGCGTCTATACGGTCGCAGGCTCCGGCTCGACGACATTTGCCCTGGACAATCCCGTAGGCACGGACACGGTCTTGACAACCTACCAGCCCCTGTGGCGGACGGTCGATAAACCCCAGTTATGGAGGTATCTCTATAACGAGAGCGACCTGGACTTCTATACCGGTTCCCTGACGGATACGAGCGGCACATCTAGCGCCCCTCTCTACTGGAAATTCCATATCACAGGACCGGCCAACAGCGGACCTTACACGTACAAGATCGCCCGCGCCTATAAAGCGTATATCGACGTGAGTCTGCCATCCGGGAATAAGACCACGGCGAGCATGAGTACGCCGCTCCAATCGTATAATACGGGTCTGCTGACGGGTCCTTTTACCTCCTCCCCTGGAGAGTGGGGAACTTCTAGCCTGGTCTACTCGACATCCAACGACATTGTCGTAACGAACCTCATGATCGGTTCCACCGGCATCGTCAATCTGTACGTATCGACGTGGTCCAACGCCTCGATCAGCAATTCGGGGACAAACAATACCACCGAGAGCGTGCAAGCAGAAGCCAGGTATGAGGTCAAGTTCTATTCCTTGACCGGTTAAAGGGTCTAGCCATAGAGCTCGTCGATCTACAACCCCTCTGGACAGAAATACCACCTGAGGGTTGTCCCGGAATCTTCACAAGGATGGGAAGATCAATGCCATCCCGCCTCCCCAGGATCCAATCTCCTTAACCGCTGCGTCCCCTCTTTCACCTTCGGAAAGAGGGGACGTTATTTTGGCTGGCGCATAGGGACGGGGATAGCCCGATCTGTCGGCGAATTTTACCAGGAGGCAGCGCCTGGACTCCGATCCTGCTCTCCGCAGACACTGCCAGCGCACACGATGGAAGGGGAACAGGTTCCTGCATTGCGCTACAATTTTGTTGAGCCACCGAGAAGTTCGGAACGCAATACGGCTACTGTCGATAGACGGAATCCATCTTACCTGTTGCGAACCGCCTGGCGAATGCGGCCTTGAAACATCTGGGTGAAGCGGCTCACATCGACGCTGGTGGCGATCTGGCAGATCGGGGCGCCTGCCTGGGGCGGGTCGTATTGGATAACGCCGGACTGCCCTCCATGCGTATGGACCGTTGGGGACACAGGAGCCATAGGAAGCAAGGTCGCGTCCAGCAGATAAGAAAGGGCCAGGCCGTCATGCATCGGGGAGCGGTCCGAGCGCAGGGCGGTCAGCCAGACGCGGTGCATGCCCACCAGCGCCTCGGCCAGCGGCCCGCCGATCGCCTCCAGCGCGTCCACGTCCTGCCGGGTCATGGCGGTCTGGGAAGTGACGTTGAGGCCCACCAGGGTGACCAGCAGGCCGGAGCGCAGCACGATCTCGACGGCGACGGGATCGCAGGCGACGTTGTGCTCCCAGCGGGCGTTTTGCGGGCCGAACCCACCGAAATCGGAGGCCATGGCGACCACCTGTCCGATATGCGCTGCCGTTTCGGGATAGCAGCGCAGCGCCAGGGCCAGATTGGTCATCGCGCCGATGGTGCAGACCGTGAGCGGGACGCCGGCGGCATGGCTTTCCGCCGCGCACCGCGCGATTCTCTGCGCGGCGTCTACAGACGCTTCCTCCGCATACGGGCCGGCAGGCAGCGAGAGGCCCAGACCCTCATGCCCCATCCAGCCGCGCCGCTCGCCCGGAGTCAGCGAAAGCGAGGCGCCCATGCTTACCAGCACGTCGCGGCGGCCCAGCAGGTCCAGAATGTGCCGCGCCAGACGCGCGCGTAAGTGGACATCGCTGTTGACGACCGTTACCGCGCGCAGGTCCAATTCTGGAGAGACGGCCGCCAGGATCAGGGCGTAGACATCGTCGATGTCGGTGCCGATATCCGTGTCCAGCACGAGGGGCAGGCCGTTTACAGAAGCGGGATGTGAGGCGAGGTCAGGCATAAGTCGGCTCCGGTCCGGAAAGGTTCGGAAGGATGGCGAACAGGCGCAAAGCCCGCCAAACGGAAAGGTCAAGCAGGAACTTGCAGCCAAACACATAATAATATCTTAAGAAGCGTTCGCGTTACAAGTCTTGGACGCGGACGGTGGCGACAGGAGGAAAAAGCATATGTCACGCGTTGTCTCACGAACGTATGTGCGCTCCCGGGAAGGCACCGGGATGGGAATCGCGGAATGGATCGTCATGATCGCCATCGGCATCGGGATCTACGCAGCCGTACGCTATTATATCAACTATCGTCATGGGCCCACCTATGCGTTGAGCTCGTTTCTCGGCGCGGTCAAGGCAGGCAACGTCGAGAGCCAGTACGCGCTCATCGACGACGACGATAAACGGAACCATTTTCCGACGCTGAACGACTATGAAAAGACCTGTCCTTTAGCACGTGGCTATACCGAGCGCATCAGCAGCTTCACCTTGAGCGATCCGAAGATCGATCCCAAAAAGCAGACGATCGCCAAAATCGATGCGACCGAATCCGTCCGCGTGCTCGCGGGGACGCAGAGCAAAGATCTGCTCAATGCCGAATCGCAATCGACGACGGACCACTATACGCTGCATAAGGACAGTAAAGGGGACTGGAAAATCTGGCTCGGCCATTCGTCCCTCGGCATCACCCAGGTGACACCGAATCCGCCGGGCGATTTCATCGGCAACAACTGATGCGGGTCCGTCCGTAGAAACGGCCGCTCGCCGGGGCGCCGTCCGGGCGAGGAAAGGAATAGCAGATCATGATAACCTGCCCGCGCTGCGGTCAGCAAGTAGACGAGACGACGCGGACGACGTGCCCGGCCTGTTTGACGCCGCTCGCGCCTCAGACCGCAGCGCCGCCCCAAGCGCCTGGAGCGGGGCCTGCCCCACCGGCGCCACCTCTGACCGGTCCGGTACCCCTGGCGGGGCAGCCGCTCCACAGGCCGGCCGCCCAGGATTTGAACGCCGCATCGACTCCCGCTGCGCCAGAACAGGCGGGAGCGCCGCCGCCCAGGCCAGCCGCCCCTCAGCCTACCGTGCGCCGGACTCTGACCGGAGAGATCGTCCAGGAAGCGCCGACGGTTGCCGCGTCCCCGCCGCAGCCGGGCGGTTACGCGGGCAGCGCTCCCCATGCCGCATCGTCCGGGCTGGGCGTACGACCGGCGCCGACCAACATGGTCACGATGGCGCGGCGGCAGGAGCGGCCTGCTTCGTCGCGATCGTCCGCCGGTCCCATCGCCGCCGTCCTGGCGGTTATCGTCGTGCTGGCACTTGCCGGGTTCGGCGGATGGTGGTTCTACACGCATCGCGGGCCGACGCCCAAGCAGCAGGCAGATAAGTTCCTCACTTCCCTCAAAGCCCTCGACTTTAAGGGAATGTACGAGACAACCGAGGTGGATAAGAGCAAATACCCGACGGAGGAGAGTTTTATCCAGCAGTCTCAGCAAGACATGGATAAGATGCCCGGCGCGAAGTCTTTCATTAGCTCTCTTCTCTCCAGCATGCAGTTCAAGACAGGCGAAGCCACCATACATGGCGACGAGGCGACCGTACCCGTAACCCTGACCTTCTCTTTGATGGGGCGCACGGCGAGTCAAAACATAGATTTAAAGATGACGCGCGTCGATGGGATATGGAAGGTCAGTAAAAACAATGCTGCCTCCAATCCTCTGGGTGGGATGTCGGGCGGCGGCGCCTCCGGAATGCCGGGTGGGCTCGGCGGAGGCGCTTCGGGTATGCCTGGCGGGTTCTAAGGCCGTTCACGGCAAAATGATCCGTCCTAATAGCGGGCGCGTCCAGATCGGCAAAGGGCTGATGTCCCTGCCAGGATGGACGCGCCCGTCCATGATAGCGGCTCCTTGACTCCTATCTATAAGCGTTGTGGGGAGCAAAATAGCCCCGCTAACACGCTACAAGTCCCAACAATCATAAAAAAATCTGAAATATTTGTAAAAATGTGCCGTTTCCCTCTTGCACTGTTGGCATAAATCTGTTAAACTGGTGAGCAATCGGCATATATAGGGCCAAAGCGACGATTCATGGCTAGCCCTAGACTCTCAACCGGCCCGGCAGGCGGAATCCTGGAGCGACTCACCAGGCCGTATGACAGAGACACAGATCGCTGCAAACATCCGGCGTGTGCAAGAGCGAATGGCCGAGGCGGCGAGCCGTGCCGGCCGCAACCCGGAGACGATCACGCTGGTCGCCGTGACCAAGACGGTAGAGCCGGCGCGCATCGCCGAGGCCTACGCGGCCGGGATTCGAGATTTCGGCGAGAACTACATGCAGGAGGCGCTCCGCAAGATCGGGACGCCCCCGCTCGATGGGCCGGACGTTCGCTGGCACTTCATCGGCCACCTGCAGCGCAATAAGGTCAAAGAGGCCGTCGGGCGCTTTGCGCTGGTGGAGAGCGTCGACTCGGTCGCGCTGGCCCAGGAGATCGGGCGCCGCGCCGAGCAGGCCGGCCGGGTCGTGGAGATTTTGCTGGAAGTCAATCTTGCCTCCGCTGCGACACGTTACGGGTTCGCTCCGGAGGCGGTCGCGGCAGCCGCTGCAGAGTGTGCGTTACTGGCCGGCGTCCGGATGCGCGGGCTGATGGGAATGGCTCCCTACGCGCCCGATCCGGAAGCGGCCCGCCCCTACTTTCGACAACTGCACGCGCTGTTTTTGCAGTTGCCGCCCGCCACGCAGCAGATCCTCTCGATGGGCATGTCCGGCGACTTTGAGGTCGCCATAGAAGAAGGCGCCACGCAGATTCGTATCGGCAGCGCCCTCTTCGGCCCACGATCACCCTAACGCAAACCAGAAACCGCTCGCCGGGTCTGCAGGATCCGGCAGCCCATCTGCGCTCACTTTGCAGAGACAACAAGGGAGGAAATCAGAACGGTGAATGCACAGCCAATGCCGGAAGACTACGAGCCGAAAAAAGGCTTTTGGTCGCGCGTCACAAACGGCCTGTTTGGAACCGAGGAGGCGGAGGAAGAAGAGATGGACATCGCAGCGACTCCTGGCAAAGCCCAGCAGCCGCTGCGGCTGCAAAGCGCACGTGGCCATCGCGTCTCCGTTCGCCGCAATGCCCAGGTCTTTGAAGATGCCAAGCTCGCGGCCGACGGCCTCAAGGGCGGCGAGCATCAGATCGTCAACCTGGAGCGGGCCACGCCGCAGATGGCGGAGCGAATCATCGACTTTCTCAACGGCGTCTGCTACGCGCTGGACGGCACGGTAGAGCGCGTCGGCGAGAAGGTCTACATGTTCGTTCCGGCCAACGTGTCCGTGGAGATCGACGAAGGCGTGACGGCGGCCAATTCGGGCAAGCGGTCTACCTTCGGCGACATTCGCGAGTAGGAAGCGGGAGCGTCATGGCCCGCCGTCCTGCGGAGCCTTCCGAGCCGGAGGAGGAGGCCGCCCCCGCGTCTCCTCCGTCGTCGCCTGCCCGCGCGCGCGCGGCGGCGGCCCGCCCTGCGGAAGCCGAGCCGGATGTTCCTATACCCTCTTCGCCTCCGAGCGAGGAGGAGCCTGTTTCGGCGCCCCCCGCGTCCGCACCACGGAAGGGTCCGCCGTCTTCCCCCGAAGCGGCGGACCCGGATGCGGCGGAGGAGCCTCCGCGCGTCCCCGCGCTCCCGACAGGAAGCCGTCCGTCGGCTGCAACCGCGATGGCCGCGCCTTCTCTGCGCGAGAAGCGCATCGGCATCGTGGGCGCCGGGGCGATGGGCAGCGCTCTCTGCCAGGGGCTGGTCTCCGCCGGCGCCGCGCCCGCCAACCGCATCCTCGTCAGCGACGCGCAGTCCGAGCGTGTCCAGAACCTTCATGAACGCCTGGGCATCCGGGTGGCCGAAAGCAACAGTCAGGTCGCCAAATACACGGACGTCATCCTTCTGGCCGTTCCCGCTCCGGAAGTTTTGCCCCTGCTCACCGAAGTCGGGGACGCGCTCAAGCGCGACGCGGGCAAGCCGCTGCCGCTGATCGTCTCGCTGGCGTCCGGCCTGTCGATCTCCACGTTGGAGTCCCATCTGCCGGAGCCGCTGGCCGTCGTTCGCGCCGTTTCCAACATGCCTATCCAGGTGGCCGCGGGCGCCAGCGCCTATGCGCGCGGGGCGCATGCAGACGGCGCGCTGATGGCGCTCGCCTCCCAAATCTTCACGTCTCTCGGCATCGCCGTCGAAGTCCCTGAAAATCTCCTGGATGCGGTCATGGCGCTTTCCGGCGCCGGTCCCGCGTACGTCTTCCTCATCCTCGAAGCCCTCATCGACGGCGGAGTCCAGGCCGGCCTGCCACGCGAGGTCGCCCGGCAGTTGGCCGCGCAGACGCTGCTCGGCTCGGCCCGCATGGTCCTGGAGACCGCCGAGCATCCCGCCCACCTCCGCGATCTGGTCGCCGAGCCTGCCGGTCCCGCCCTTGTTGCCCTGGCCGCCCTGGAGCGCGATGGCCTGCGCTCCGCCCTCATCGACGCCATCGAAATCGCCGCCACCTTCTCCCGCCAACAGACTACCGACTAGAACCGTTCATGTTATAATAGAGATTGAGTTTGGAGGGATGAACGATGGCAATTACATTCTCAGCAAAATTAAAGGATGATGGCTCGCTTACGGTCCCCAAAGAAGCTGTCGAGCAGCTTGGGCTTCATCCAGGCGATGAAGTGCAGGTACATCTTGAATCAGCCAATGGAGCGATTCAAACAGATGAATCGGATCAGACCACACTGCAAGCAAAGTTTGAACGTTTTTTGGAGAAATTAGATGCCCTTACCTTCGAGAAGCCGGCCAAGTTTCCCGCAGGCGATCCGGCGGAAGCGGCATTTGTGGAGGCGATGGATGAAAAATTCCGGAAGTTGGGGTTCAAAGGGTGACCCTCGCGGATGCCAGCGCCCTTTTTGCACTCATAGATAAGACCCAGGCCGCGCATACACGCTGCCGCGCCATCTTGAAGACACTCTCGAAGCCACTTCTCACTCCCTGGCCCCTGTTTCACAGAAGCCATGTACTTCGCCTATAAGGCAGGCGGATGGCCAGGACAGCGGCTTCTCTGGGAACTGGTCAAAGACGGGCTATTACGATTTCACCATCCAACAGACGCCGAAATAGAGCGGATGCAGGTTCTCATGCAACAATATCGCGATACCCCGATGGATATAGCCGATGCGGCGCTTGTGGCCGCTGCCGAAGCGTTAGGGGAAAAGCGTGTCTTTACACTGGATAGTGATTTTTATGTTTACCAGAGAAACGGCAAAGAGCCGTTTGAGGTTGTTCCTTAGCCGATCGATCATGGAAAGTCGTGCTTGCCGGTCTTTTGGCGATTTCGTGCAAAGAGTTCGTGCAGGTCCTCCCGAGAAAGGACAACTACCTTGTTCAGGCCCAACGGATTTCGACCACGCTGATACTTGAAATCAATCCACCGATTCGATGGCAAGTTGGTCGGGTAGGTCTCCCACATCGTAATAAGTTTGGCTTTGTCTTCGCTCTTTATGGATCGTCTTTCTCATCCACGGCTCATATATCCTGCCAGCAGGAACAGGCTTTTTTGCCTATCCGTGTATCGGGCTAACGTCTCCTCGGTGATATTCTGCGGCTCGTCCATAGTGGAGATGTTCTGAGACATCATCCAGGCAGGGCCGTAGCCGACGTGCAGCGTCTTGCGGACTTGTTGAGAGCGATTGGTGAACCCGCCGTGACGCAAGTTCTCGGTAAAGAGAATGGCATCGCCGGCCTGAACTTCTAGGCCGACCATGCCCGGCTCTTCGTCGGGGCCGAGCTCATAGGGAGAATTGAAATGGGATTTGTGCGTGCCGGGAACCGCACAGAACGCGCCTTGCGCGTTGGTCACATCCTGAACGAAATAGACCATCCGCACCATCATACAGTCGATGCCCCGGTTGTTGAAGGCGTAGCGGTATTTATGATCTATCGGGCCGCCCATATGCACTTCGGTTGCGTTACCGGGGTAGCGGATACGGATTTCGGAATTGTTGATACGAATAGGTCCCTGGACGATGGCGCGGATATAGGCCATCGTTTTTTCGTGATCTACGAGAAAGTCGAAGGTCGGGTCGGCATTGAAGAAATCTTCTACCATCATCGTCTGCCCATACGCATTGGAGCCGTGGACAAAAAAGCCTTTTTCAGGATGTTGATGGTAGATCGGTCCCCAGAGGGCACGCTTTTGCGGAGGGCTGTCTACATGCTCCAGCGCATACGCTTCCAGCCGATCGATGGCGGCGGCCAGAGCGGCTACCTCCGCGCTGGTAAGCATCTGCCGGATGATGAGAAAGCCCTGCCGGTCGAACTCATAGGCTTCGTATTTATCCATAGGGGTTTACTCCTGATGATGGTCCTATTTCCTGCTGCTATCCAGCTATTCGGCATTTCGCAGCCGATTTCCTGAGTAGACCTCACCTCCATAAACCTCACCCCCTATACCACCACGGGCCTAGCGGCCCTGCCTCTCCTTCGTAAGCAGAGGGGGAAATTTGTATTGAAATCTCCCCTCCCCTAAAATTGGGGGAGGGGATTAAGGGTGGGGGCCTTAGCCCGCTTTGGCGGGCTTTGTGTTTCAGCACCGGGTTTTGACTCCGTGTAGAAAAAAGGCCGCTCGATCCGATGAGATCGAGCGGCGATGAGGGGGTTGGTTTACGAGGGAATGTTCCTGATGTGAGGATGTCTGCTAGGCCGCCTTGACCTGTCGCTGCCAGATCCAGAGGCGCAGCACGGCCAGGATCGTCAGGCCGATGGCGACCGGCAGCGGGGTCAGGAAGAACGCGCCGACGACCGCCAGACCGATAATGGCGAAGCCGAGATTACGCGTGAAGGGCGATAGAGGCCGTATCTGGTCTTCTTGGAGCGGTAGCTTGCAGCCCGGCGCTTTCGTGGGCGCACGCTTTGAAGAAGTTCGTTTTGCCATGACGTTGTTCTCCTAAGCGTTGGAATCGGCGTTCGCCGGATGCATCGGCCTGGCGTAGGTGTCCGCCATCTGGGCCGGGACCGGTTCTTCCAGGCCTGCCGGGGGATACATGTCCTCCGGATAGGCCAGGGTGCCGAACTCCGGCACGTCCAGACCTTCCAGTTCGGCTTCGGGCGTGACGCGGATCTTCTTGATGGCGTTGACGATCTTGAAGACGATAAACGTCGCCCCGAACGCCCACAGGATGCAGACGGTCGAGCCGAACAACTGGGCGTAGAGCTGGCTGGGATCGCCGTGGAACAGGCCGGTCACGCCCTTCAGAGCCGCTCCCTTCGTGCCCAGGTATTCGGTCACGCCGGTGCCATTCCATCCGGTCCCGTAGTGGCCGTCGGCGAAGAGGCCGACGCAGATGCCGCCCAGCCAGCCGCAGTAGCCGTGGACCGAGACGGCGCCGCACGGGTCATCGACCTTGAGCACGCGCTCGTTGAACAGGACCCCCACGCAGACGAGGATGCCCGCCAGGACGCCGATCAAGCAGGCGCTGGGCGCATCTACGAAGGCGCAGGGCGCGGTGATGGCGACCAGTCCGGCCAGCATCCCATTACAGGCCATCGAGATGTCCGGTTTGCCGTACTTCATGCCCCAGAAGATCATCGCCGCGGCGGCCCCGAAGACGGCGGCCAGGTTCGTATTGATCGCGATCACGGAGATGCGCAGGTCCGTGGCCTGCAAGGTCGAGCCGGGGTTGAAGCCCATCCAGCCGAACAGCAGAATGAACGTGCCGGTCACCACGAAGACCAGATTATGGCCGGGGAAGGCGACGGGCTTGCCATTCTTATCGTATTTGCCCAGGCGCGGACCCAGAATGACCGCCAGCGCCATCGCGCAAAAGCCGCCGATGGCATGGACGACCGTCGAGCCGGCAAAATCGACGTAGCCGTGGCCTAAGTGCATGGACTGCCCGATCTGCGACAGCCAGCCGCCGCCCCAGACCCAGCAGCCGAAGATCGGATAGAGGAACGCGCCGATGAACAACTCGCAGAGGACGAACGCCCAGAAGGTGATGCGCTCGCAGATCGCGCCGACGATGATGTAACCTGCCGTCTCCATGAAGACGACCTCGAACATCATCAGGGCGAATACGCCCGCATCGTAGGCTGGGCCGGAGAGCAGGAAGCCGGTTTTACCGAGCCAGATGTGCGCGCCGCTGCCGATGGCTGCGGTGAGCGTGGGCGTGCCGCCCAGGCCGCTTGGCGCGGCGTTGATGGCCGCGCCGCCGTACATGAAGGCGAAGCCGCAGACGTAGTAGCCAATGAAGGCGATCACGTAGGCCGCGAAGTTGAGCATCATCAGATGCCCGGCGTTCTTCTTGCGCACCAGCCCGCAGGTCAGCAGCGCGAAGCCGGCCTGCATGAACAGGACCAGGTAGCCGGTGTTCAGGACCCAGGCCATATTGGTCGCGACCTTGATGTGGCCGACGCCGTCGGCCAGCTTGACGGCCAGCGGCTCTTTGGTCGCCTGCGCCGTATAGGTGTCGAAGTCCTTCTTTTTGTCCGCGTAGGTTGGGTCGGTCTTATCCGTCGGCTCTGCGGGGGCGAAGTTGTTGCCGCCCGCGTCCTGCACGGTCGTCTTGTCACCCGTCGCCGTGCCGGCGGGATCCGGCTGCGGCGTGGACGGCGCCGCCGGAGCGGCGGCCGGCGGCGCTGCCGCCTGGGGAGGCGTGTCCTGGGCGCCGGCGCGTCCCAGAGACAGCAGCGCCAGGCCCGCGAGAATCGGCATGAGGAGCCAGAGGGATCTTCCTGGCAGAACGATACGGAAACGCTTCATAGAGTTTCTTCCTCCTGTAGGTAAGAATAAGCGATCAGAATCACGAAGAGCACGGATGGCACGGATAGAGATACCGGGGGCTTCTCCGTGTTCTCTGTGGTCATCCATAATCAGAACTTGTAGACTTCTCCCAGTGTGAACGTATCCTGGTAGGTGACCAGAGAGCCATGCGAATTGAAAAACGGGCTGGTGGCGTCGTCGTGGCGATACTCCAGGCGGGACAGCAGGTGGCCTCCTTTGTGGGCGTATTCGAGCGTGAGGGTGATCTCTCGCAGTTTCAGATAGCCTATGCCGAACCGCAGGCCGCCGGGCCTGGGTCCCGCGCCGGGGATATCCTCGAGCTGCTCGATGCGCAGGGCGGCTGCGATCGGCGTCGTGATCTGATACCGCGCGAAAGCGGCCAGACCGACCCAGGAGCCGGAGACGTGCGTGTCGTCGACGTTGCCGGAGCCGTGCCCGTAGTCGGCCCAGGCGACCAGCTTCAGCCGCGAGGTCGGATTGGTGACGACCTGCGCGTCGAGCAGGTCGGTGGCGATGGCGGCGTTTTTGGGAATGGCGCTGCCGTAAGCGCCCGTGCCCTCGTTGCCGCCCATGTAGCCCACGATAGCCGTGTATTTGGGCGAAGGCGCCCAGGTGATCTGCGTGATGATGCTCTTCGAGTCGTTGTCGTCGGCGATGTCGTTCCAGCCGTTGACCACCCCGGCGAGCAGGGTGATGGACCTGGTGACCGGGGCGGTTATGCGCAGGCCCGCGTGGTAGAAGGGGATGGCGTAGGTGAACAGCAGACCGCGCGAATAGTTGTCGTTGCTGCTGCTTTCGATGACCTCGTAGCCGTAGGGCGTGACGAACACGCCGAAATCCACGTTCAGGCTGCCGGTTTTTATGGGCGTCGCGCGGGTGAGATAGAGCTGTTGGAGCCACTGCCAGCGTCTTGTGCCGCCGTACTCGGTCGAATGGACGATACGCGCCGTATCGCCTGCCGTGAAGGTGCCGGTGATTCCAAAAGGCAGGCCCTTGCCCTGCGTCCGCTGGATATTGAGCTCGCCCAGGCTAAAGACAGGTGTACCGTCGATGACGTCGAAGGCGCGCCCGTTGTTCTGGATGGGAATGCTCTCGCCATCGGGCGTGACGAGGTACGTCTTCGCCGGATTGCGGGCGTTATATTCGTAGTAGACGTCCAGCAGCCCCGAGACCGAGTACGCGCCGGGCGCCGGACCGGAAGGGGCCGGAGGCGCGGCTGGAGTAGGCGGCTGGGCGGGCGTCTGCGCTGCAGGGGTTCCGGTTGCCGGCGCCGGTGAAGAAGACTGCTGCGCTTGCGCGCGCAACGCCGCTCCCAGCAGCAGGGAAACGGCAAGCATCCAGAAAAAGCCGGGAATCCAGGCGGGAAGCCGCCGGGAAGCGTGGGGTGACACGTGGCAAACAGTCATGTAGCCGTGTACGCTCCTTTTCAGAGATGTAAGAACTTGTCGGGAGGCAGGAATAAACGAAATACCCTCCAGCACGCAGGTCCCGACGTGGACCCGGATGGAGGGCACGAGTGCGCAACGGCTACGTTGCGAGAGGCGGTATGGAGTTTGTAGGGCTGCGCCTGTCGGCTTCGCTATGGGCGCAGATCAGAGAAAAGAGGTTTTGCGGGTAATGCGTTCCGAAAATCGACCGTTGATTTCGATACGGACAGGATAGCAGAGAAAGCGGGCAAGAGTCAAGGGTTTGTTATAAAATCGAAGAAATTCCCCTCTTGGAAGGAAAGGTTGTTCGCTCAGGCGAATGCTATCCAGCAAATACATCCCGGCGAGTCCGATGATCCGAGACCCGTTATGACGGCTCTATTGAACGCAACCGACAATGCCCTCATCGACGGCATCCTGGAGGGCATCGTCACTATCTACGATCTTGCCTTTGCCGGGCAGATACGTGCCCTCTACCTGACCGGCAGTTGGAGCAACGGCACGGGCGTCTATCATCCTGGAGATGCCTATAACTCCAGCGATCTCGACCTGCATATTGTGTTTGGGGCTTCTTCCGCGCCTGAGGAAAAAGAGCGTGCCCGGCAGTTTCTCGGCGCCTGCCGGCAGATCAGCCCGGTCGGTCTGGATGGCTATCTCTGCCGCGAGGAGGATTTGGAGGGCTACTGGGACACCAGTCTCAAGCAGAGCAGCCTCTTGCTGTATGGCGACGATATCCGTGACGCCATCACGCTGCCGGCTTTAGAAGATCACATTCAGCGTGTTCTGACGTTTCCGCCTTACTGCCTGGCTGAGCCGCGTCACCAGCTGGCTGAGCCGCGTCACCAGCAAGAACCCTGTCTCCTCTTTCCGTTGTCCTATCCCGATCCGGAAGGGGAGTTCTATGGGTACGATCATGTGGAAGCTTCGCATTCGATCCGGCCATCCACACGCGCGCTTGTCGGCAGCGTAACCTGGGCAGCAACGGTGATGCTGGCTATACAGGCGGGCTGCTACGCCGGCAACAAACGGGATGCCGTGCATCTGTATCGGGAACACATCCATGATGCCTGGAGCGACCTGATCGAGACGGTCTTCGATCAGTGTAAATTGACCTGGCAGTTTCGCGTTCCCGAAAAGGCGGCTGATCGCAGGCATCTGCGGCAGATGTGCCGGCAGATGCCTGGCCTGGAAAACCATCTGCTCTCGATATACAGAACTTACCTGCTGCAAGAGCTGGCGCAGCCGGAGGAGGAGCGGCAGCAGTTTGCGATCGAGATGCTGGGCCAGGTCATTTTCCTGGATGAGGAGGTAAGCGCCCTCATGCAGCAATATATCCTATCTCCCCGTGCGCGCTTGCAAGCGGCGGCCCACCGTACGCTGGAAAAGATAGATCATGTGCGCTCCACCGTTGAATCGCCTGCCATGTATAAACAAACGGAGGAGCTATAGAAACCCACAATAGGCAGCAAAGCAGACACGTCTCCGGCTCATGTTTGTGATGGAAAGGAAGCGATGCGGATCCGGCTGTTGACACTCTTGCCGGCACTGGTGATTTTCCTGGCCCTGAAGGGAAGCATGACGGCTCTGCCTGGCAGAAAAACAAGTCACAATCCGGTGGGGTAGGCGTACAGGTTATTAGGAAGTGACAGCGAACGGATGTACTCGAATGTAATATTCGTGGAGCCTCTTCCTGATAGCACAGGAAAGCGCCTGATCGAATTTCAGAAGGCGCGGGTCAGGCTGGATCGGAGAAGATCATGTTACGCACCCCCCGTACTTACGTAGCTATCACCCTGGGGCTTGGAGCGGCGGCCCTGGCAGCCGTGGCAAGCTATTCTCACCTGACCGCCCGGATGCATCCCAATCCAAATCCGGTAGCGACCGCTTCGACGACGGCCCCGGAGACGTTTCAGGCGTATACCATTCTTCACGGTCTGCCTCCCAGGCCGGCGAAGCGAACGAATCGGCATGGCAAGCTGCGCCTGACGAAGATCCACGGGAAATATTATTTAGCTGGAGCGGACAACCACTACTACCTGGCCGGACGAGATAGGCAGGGCCATCTGGTTCCCATCTATCACGAGCCGCAGACGGATAAGGACTATCCGCTCTATTACGATGGCGACCGCGACCGCTACTACCGCATTACCGAGGACTCTCAGACCCATCAGTTCTATCGCAACTACGAAGGCGATCCGGAAGACCGCCTGTATGAGGAGGGTCATGACCAGCGCGACGGCCAGGAATACGCGCAGGACAACGGCGATCGCGGAGACTACCAGGAAAGCGATGATTATCCGCCCGCGCCGGAGGATCAGCCGGACATCGTCGTTGCAGACTCTGCCCGCAGCTCGGACGAATGGCTTCTCGCCATCCCGGTGATTGCAGCAGCCTTCCTGCTGCTGCCCAGGCATCATCACACGCCGCATTTCACGCCGCCGACCAACATGGTGATTGCCGGTAATCCGGCCCGGTCGCATGGGACGCTGCCGGGGCCGCGGCCTCACATTGCGAATCCTCCCATTTTCGTACGCCCGCCCGTCGTGCCGCCGGTCAACGGCAAGCCCTCCCTTCCGAATCCCGGCGTGCTGACACATCGCTGGATGCCGCCCGGATCGGCGCCCGTCGTTCCACCACCGGCGGTGGTCGCTATGCATCGCACGGCGCCGCCGGCAAAGCCGCCTCTTTTCCAGCGCCTGGCCCATCAGGAGGTCTCGATGCCTGGAGAGATACTCACCACCGGACATCACCCAGTACCGGCAATCCACGCGGCACCGTCCGCGCATAACGTGCCCTCTATAACCCATCATGCGGCGCCGGTGTCCGGTCGCAGTATCAGCATCACATCCCGCCCAGCCGTGCATGTCCCGGCTCCGGAAACCACGAAGCAAACCACTGCATGGCCGTTTCATGCGACACGGCCTGCCGGCAAGGTGGCAGACGGACATGTTTCCACGGCGCAGGAACGGCGCTACACGCAGGCCAAGACTCTTTCCACGCATACGACGGCAGCCTCGCCGGCGCGCCCGGAATCGGCGTCTGCTACCGTAGCAGCCCGCACGACCGATTCTTCGCCGCGACCGGGAGGAACAGGGCATGCGCCTGCGGTTCTCTCACCCGCAGGCCGCGAGACATCTGCGGCCAGACCGCCCAGCTATAGACCGCAGCCGCCGCAGGAGGCGTCTCCAGCCCGGCAGTCCAATACACCGTCCTCTCCGGCGCGTCAGGAAACCCGACCTTCTAACCCGCCGCGCCCGGCGGCAAATGAGCCGTACCGGCCGCCGTCGCCCGCTTCCCCGCCTCCAGCCACCCACAGCGCGCCGGCAGAACAACCGCATTACACTCCGCCGGAGCCGCCACGACCTGCCCCGTCCGAGCCGCCGCGACCCACACCGGCAGAACCGGCTCACCACGCCGCTCCTGCGCCCGAACCGTCGCACAACAATGAGAACCACGGGAACGACAACAACAGCGGGGGCAATAACGGGGGAAAGGGTAAAAAGGGATAACGCGCTTAAGCCATGTCCTCCAGGCGTTGCAGCAGGGAATCCAGATCGGAAGAAGTATCGAGGGCATTCATGAGCCGCTGGTAGCACACCAGCAGCTCATGGCGTGGTAGGGCGGCCCGTGCCGCCCATAACGGCTCCCGCGTCTGGGAGGGCAGCAGCGTCTCTTCGTATTGAGATAGGCACTGCTTCACGTCGATCGCCGGATAGAGGCGGCGTTCTGCCAGCGCATTGCTAAGAGGGATCCGCCAGGAGGATTCCAGGATCAGATGCTCCAGCAGGCGCAGGTGCGGATGGACCTCGCCTTCCTCCTCCGCTTCTTCGTCGATGGCCTGATGCCAGAGCGTTCCGACGAGGGTCAGGGAGCCGCCCAACGAGCCGCCGAGCGGCGTCTCGCCGTGGAAGCAGCCGGCTTTTTGTACCCATTCGCGCAGGCGCTGCCGGGCCTGTGACTGGTCGGCCTGCCTCTGGGCGTCTGCCTCCTCGACTTCCAGCATCGCTCCCCACAGTCCCGTTAGCGAATCCACGAGCAGGACCACGTCTTTACCCATCTCCGTCTGCCGCTGCGCCGCTTCCAAAACAAGATCGGTCAGGCGCAGCGTCTGTTCGGGCGTGCCTGTGTTGATGACGGAGGGACAGACGACGACATCCGCCTGCGGAAATCGCCGCCGCCAGTCCGTGACCTCCTCGCTGCGCGCCCGCAACAGCAAAATGAGGAGCACGCAATCCGGAGCGTTGACCGCGATTCCCTTTCCCACGCTGCGCAGCGTGCGGGTCAGGCCGCTGCCGTGCGGGCCGTAGATCACGCCCATGCAGCCGTTGCCGAGCGGAGCGGCGAAGTCGAGCATCCGGCCGGTCACGTCGTCCGGCCCGGTTGCCAGGGAGAGCCACCGGTCCGGCGGCGTCCGTTCGGAGTGGCTGCGCCGGGTACGCGGAAACGGGCGCTCCTCCGCTTCCTCAACAGACAGCCCGTTGATCCGCGCGATCTCCGTCAGGCGCTCGGTAGGCACGTAACGCGAGGCCGGTCCTTCCGGTCCGGCCTCGTTGTGGGAGGACGCTTCGTCGATTGGCTCGGCCATCGCAGGCGTATCGTCGCCTTCTACGTCTGAGTGAGCTTCCAACGGTTCCGTCGTGCCCTCGACCACCTCCCCGGTAGCGAGCCGGTAGGAATCCGCAAGCTCTTGCGGAACCTCGATCTCCGTGCCCGGCCCGCCGTTTTTGCCGGGCCGCAGGATCGTGGTCGTTCCATCCTCGTGTCGATGCACGATCCCATTATGAATAATCTGAAGAGTCATACGCCCTCTTAGAAACCGCCTTCGGCAAGATCGCGTTGCCGTCGGGTGTCTATACGTTCAAATTGCTGGCACAGCCAGCAATTACCGGTATAATACCGGATAAGAGTCGAAGGATGACCGTCCACCAATGGAAGCAGCCGAATACAGATTATGCATATTCCCCCTTTTACGGCCAGCGGTGATCTTCCAGTGGGATTGCACCCGGCCACACTGCAAGAGATAAAGCTGCGATTCGGAGCAACGACGACCCAACGTCAGATCATGGCTGCACGATTGGAACACATCTATCGAACAGCAGCAGGAACGGGGCATCTAGCGCGCTTTGTAATTTTCGGCTCCTTTGTGACCGCCAAGCTGGAGCCGAATGACGTAGATGTGTTCCTGCTTATGAAGGATAGTTTTGATTCAGCAACGCTTGTAGGCGAAGCCAAGCTGTTGTTCGATCATGGCAATGCAAATACCTATTTCGGAGCCAGCGTCTTCTGGCTTCGACGCATAGCCGCCTTTGGCGGAGAGCAAGCCGCTATCGAAAACTGGCAGATCAAACGAGACGGGAGCCTTCGAGGAATCGTAGAGATCATAGGAGAGTAGTATGATAGCGAACGATCAAGAACTTAAGACCACTTTAGAGCGAATTTCAAAATTCCAGCAGCAGATCGCACACCTCCGCAGTGTAGAAACCAATCCGGCGAACTATCATGGAGCGGTCTCCGGTTTCCTTGCAGAGATAGATCGAATGCAGTTAGAGGTGCGCGAATATCTTAGCCTTCATCCAGCAGAACTTGCGACAATCAAATAAGCGTCACCCGTCCAAACGAAAGCACAGAGGAAGCAATGATGCTTCCTCTGTGTTTGATCGCTCGCCGAGTCAAAAGCAGTGGGTGCCGAATTCTCTTCCGTTTAGGGATTATCTTCAGGCGTCCCGCCACCCGAAAATCCGCCGCGCCCATGCGGCATCATCTTGCCGCCCAGCGTAATCATAAGCGTGGTCCTGGTCTGCACGCGCGGAAGCGGCTGCCCTTTATCGAGTGCCGTGCCGGGTCCGTATCCGACCATCTGAAATGTGACGATGTCGCAGTCCTGGAAAATACCGGCCGGAACGGTCACCTCGACCCGGTCGCTATCCATGAAGATCTGATTCTTGACAAGATCGCGCACTTCCGACATCTGGGGGTAGTCGTTGCCGAAGTACCCGAAACCCATTCCCTGCTCCGGCTTGACCTCCGAGGAGCTCCACAGGATGATCGTGTGTTGGCCCTGCATGCCGAAGATTTGCGCGTAGTACCCGAGGATATTGGGAATGCTCTTCCAGTGGAAGGTGATGGCCTGGTCGAGCGGGATCGGCGCAGAGAGGTCCGGGCTGGACATCTCGATGGGCGCCAGGAAATTGACCTGGTCGGGCACGTCGATATCGACGTTGCCGGTGTAGTTGGTCGTCAGGGCATAATGTCCGGGCAATGCGGCGTCTTCATCGATCTGTCCGGGCTGTTTTTCGGAGGGCCAATAGCCGGTCGTCCAGTCGGGCTTATAGAAGTAGGACCCGGCGCCGGCGGCCCGGCGGTTTCTCGCCGCCTGGCGGCGAATGGCTGCTTTCTGCTCGTCGGTGAGGCCGCCGAACTCGATGACCACCGGCTGGCCGGGCTTGACCGTAGCGGAGGAGCCCCAGTACTGCTTGATGGTCATGGACGTATCGGCCGGCAGATTGCCTTGACCGCCCTGGTCGCCGCCGTTGCCGCTCTCCGGCCTGGGGCGGAAGATGTCGAGATCGAGCTTCGGACCCTGCTTGAGACCTTCCGGTACGGCGAGGGAAGCGGCTGCGTCGTCTTTGGCGATGCCGGGCGACCAGAGCCGTACCGTGAGCGTGCGATGGGCTTTGCCCTGGTCAAACATTGCCTGCGCCTGGGGCGGGAGCTTGACACCTGGCGGCAGCTTAGGCAAGGCGGGCATAGCGGGCATGCCGGCCATCTTCATCGAGCTGGTCTCGGCGAAAATGCCCAGATAGGCCTGCTGGTCGTCTGCCCGCGCCAGTACGGGCGAGAGGACGAGCAAAGCGGTCGCGAAGGGAAAGAGCTTCATTGCGGGATCTCCTGCCGCGCGGCCCTTTCGAGACACGCAAAGGGCGTGCGTATGGCTGATATCGGTGTTGCCTCTTCTATTATGACCGTTTTCCGGGCAAACTCGACAAAATCAGGGGCTATGGCTGCCTCAATTTGGCTCGATAGTGTTCGCGCAGCTTGGCGACCTTCGGCGCGATGACCACCTGGCAGTAGGGCTGGTAGGGGTTCCTGGCAAAGTAGTCCTGGTGGTACCCCTCTGCCGGATAGAAATTGGTGAATGGCGTGACCTCCGTCACGATCTTGCCCGGCCAGACATGCGCCTCCTCGATCTCTCGAATGACCTGCTGCGCGGTCTCTTTCTGCGCTTCGGAATGGGTGAAGATGGCGGAGCGGTACTGCGTGCCCACATCCGCTCCCTGGCGGTTCAGGGTGGTCGGGTCGTGGGTGGTGAAGAAGATCCCCAGCAGATCGTGAAAGGAGATGACGGACGGATCGAAGGTGATCTGAATGGCTTCCGCATGGCCGGTCGTTCCCGAGCAGACCTGCTCGTAGCTCGGATTCGCGGTGCGTCCGCCGGCATAGCTGGGCACGACGCTCTCGACGCCCTTCAGCTCGCGGAAGATGGCTTCCGTACACCAGAAGCATCCGCCGGCCAGGGTCGCGATCTCTTTGCCAGGTGGTGGCGTGGTTAGCTGCATAGCTTTTTCTCCTTGCTATCGCTTAATCATTCTCAGGCTTGCGCCAATAATAGCGCGGTTCCTCTTTATCTACGTCTGCGACCGCGTGGAAATAATCGCTCTTGGTTGAAAGATGCTTTAAAGCAGGAATACTCCCGGCTGCCCGCTAAAAACGGGGCAGCCTAGAGATGGGAGGAAAAAGAGAGCGATGCAGCCCGAACTGATTGCGGACTATGCGTGCGTGGTGGGCGAGAATCCCTTATGGCATCCCGGCGAGCAGCGACTCTACTGGACGGACATCGATACCGGGCGTCTCTTCTGGTACGAGCCTGCGAGCGGGAAGCATCAGGCGCTGGATATGGGCCGTAAGGTCGGCGGCTTTACCATCCAGGCAGATGGCGCGCTGCTGCTGTTTATGGACCGTGGGACCGTTCAGATCTGGCGGAACGGGCAGGGGCGCACGATCGTCGAGGAGATACCGGAGGAGCGCGAATCTCGCTTTAACGACGTCATTGCCGATCCGGCCGGCCGCGTCTTCTGCGGCACGATGTCGACCGAGACGCAGCGGGGCAGTCTCTATCGCCTGGATACCGACGGCGCGATCACCCGAGTATTGGAAGACATCGCCTGCTCGAACGGCATGGGCTTCCGCCGCGACGGACGGACGATGTACTATACCGATTCGGAACGGTATACCATCTATGCCTTCGATTACGACGCGAAGACGGGCGCCCTCAGCAACCGGCGAATCTTCGCGCAGAACCCCGAAAGTGAAGGATTACCCGACGGCATGACCGTGGATGTGGAGGGCTGCATCTGGTCGGCGCGCTGGGATGGCAGTTGCCTGGTGCGCTATACGCCGGAGGGAACGGAGATCCTGCGGGTAGCGTTTCCGGTCAAGAAGGTCTCCAGCGTGGTCTTCGGCGGACCGGACTACACAGACATTTATGTGACGACGGCGGGCGGTGATAAGAAAGAGACCGACGGCGCCGAAGCAGGGGCGCTCTATCGCCTGCGGATGGGCATTCGCGGCGTACCCGAATTTCCGTCTCGTATTGGGCTGTAGACAGATCACGCTTTCCAAATCTCTCAGAGCCTGTACGGAGACCTGCTGGCTTCTTAGCCGGGCATTGAAAACCGGGCATTCGATCCGGGCAATAAATTACCCGCCTGCGGGGCCCCTTCCCCGCTGTCCTTCGGACAAC
>Ga0209810_1002321_pt1 | contig 23332 bp, 23 predicted proteins | sample Coa_R1_7_FD_187159 | JGI IMG/M metagenome (GOLD analysis project Ga0209810, IMG submission 187159) | Surface soil microbial communities from Centralia Pennsylvania, which are recovering from an underground coalmine fire - Coalmine... | ecosystem: Environmental > Terrestrial > Soil > Unclassified... | reverse complement strand
GGGTGCCGAGGTAAAGTATCTTCAGAATTTCCCGCGCGCTCACGTGTTTCTGACGGCAATGTACGGGCTCAACGTCGCCTATCCGTTCAACATGCCGGTAACGGTATCCAATCCCACGTCCGGCGCTTTCATCGTCAACGGCCGTCAGTTTGCCAATATTCCGCAGCAGCAAGCCTCACTGGAACTCGACTGGCAGCGGCGCGGCTGGCACGCGGCCGCCGCCGGCGTGTTTCGCGGGAACAACAACCCGCTCAATCAACCGCCGCTCGTTTTCGTGGACGCCGCCGCGGGGTATGCGTTTGCCGGCCACGTCGACGTGACGATAGCCGCCACCAACCTGTTCAACGCCGCGGCTGGAAAGTTTCAAATCTTCAACGGCGGCGAACCCTATTACGGCGTTACGCCTTCGGGACGCCTCGGTCCGCTGCCGACGAATCTGCTCACCGTCGAACCCGCCGGAGTACGTCTGATCGTCACGGTTCGTCGCTAACGCGCGCCGCGACCGACCTCGCGAAGGCGGCAATCGCGGGCAGTACGAGATCCGCGCGATCCCGGTGCGGAGCGTGCCCGCACGCAGCAAGATGCAGCGCGTCGACACGCGCGCGTTGCGCATCGGAGCGGACGGCTTCGAGTTGTGCCCGCGAACCGTATTCGTCGTTCATGCCTTGTATCAAAAGCACAGGCGCGGTAATTTTCCGCACCGACGCGCCGATGTTCCAAGCGCGAAACGGCTGCGAGAGCCAAATGTCGTTCCAGCCGTAGAACGTGCGATCGGGATCCGCATGGTAACGCCGCAGCCGCTCGCGTAATGCGCCGGCCTCGTAATCCTTTTTGGCCTGCGCGATGCCGCGCACGGAAAGATCCTCCACGAACGTATGCGGCGCTTCTGCAACGATCCCGGATACGCGTGCGCCGTTCTCACCCGCGTAAATAAGCGCGATGGACGCCCCGTCGCTGTGTCCCACGAGAACCGCGCTGCCGATCTCGAACGCGTCCAAAACCTCGGTCAGCGCATCCGCTTCATCGTGCATGTACGTTACCGGACGTGCTTCCGCGAGCGGTTGCGAGAACCCGTTGCCGTAACGCGAGTATGCGAGCACGCCGCACCCGCTCAGTTCGGCCAGGTTTCGCGGAACTTGTTTCCACATCGCAACCGATCCGAGGCCTTCGTGAAGAAGCACGAGAACCGGCAACGTACGCGAGCCGGGAATGTAGCGCGCTTCCAGGCGACGGCCGGCCGCCGTTACGACTTCGATGGATCGAACGTGAGCGAGAGCGAATTGATGCAGTAGCGCGTGCCGCGCGGCGGGGGCCCGTCTTCGAACACGTGACCCAAGTGCGAGTCGCAGCGTTTGCACCGAACTTCGATGCGGTTCATGCCGTGGCTGCGATCGGACAGCAGACGCACGTTTTGCTGCTGCTCCGGATGCGTGAAGCTCGGCCAGCCGCAATGCGACTCGAATTTCGCCGCAGATTTGAACAGTTCGTTCCCGCACGCGCCGCAGCGAAACGTCCCCTCACCGCGCTCTTCGAGCAGGCTTCCCGTGTACGGCCGTTCCGTGCCGGCTTGGCGCAGGATGTGATAGCGCTCGGGACCCAATTCCTCGAGCCATTCGTCCTCGGACTTGGCGATTTCCGGGATAACGTCGTGCTGCATCGAGTGCTATTGTAGCATCTCGATGTCCGTGCCGGAATGGTCGAAGAGGAAGCTGCTGTCGAACGACAGCTGCTCGCCGGTCGCCGCATCGTTTACGCGGGAATGGATCGACAGGCGGTGCATCTTTTTCCCGTTGCGCTTCACCGTGCCGCCGTAAAAGTATTGCACCAGCGGGGTTTTGTCTTTTTCGAGCGGTGCAAGCCTGCGCGCCTCCACGAGCATCGCCAGCAGACGCTCTTGCAGGCGCTGCGGGATAAGCCGCTCGACGTCGTCCGCCTGCATGCGCACGAGTTCCAGTTCCTTCTGCAACTTGTTCTCGACGCTCACGCTTTCGTTGCTGCAAAAGCGCACCAGCGCGTCCCAGTCGTCGGCTGCAATGCCGGTGTATTGCACGCCGTAGCGCCAAACGGGTTTTCCTTGAAGCGTGCCGGGCAGGCACCATACCTGCTTGGCGCGCACCACGATGGCGCGCTCTTCCACTTGTATGCGGAAGTTGACTTCGTCTTTGTCGAACTTCGAAGGCGCGACCAGCCCTATCCCGCTCGCGGAAATATCGACGGGCACGAGCGCGGTCCAGCCGGTCGCCGTCGCGACCCAGGCGCGAAAACCGCCCGACCGGCGCGGATAACGCCGCCGGTTGTCCTGCCGCCGCGAGAACCACGTGAGCAAATCAGCGAGCACTTCGGTACTTTTATCGGTGGCTCGCCGGCCGGCCGTTAGAAAAACGGCGGGCGAGCCGCGCTCGCCCGCGTTTACCGCCTCATTCTCCCGCGCCGGTGTCGGCTCTACTGCCCTCTCCTCGATCCCCCGCGCCCATTGTGGTGTCGAGATCGTCGTCCAGTTCGTCCTGGTCGAGCTCGTCCTCGTCCATGCCGGCTTCATCGTCGCTTATTTCGCCGCGCTCCACATTCGAACGCCGCATCGTCGTCGTGTCGGTCGGCACGTCCCGCAGCTCGTCGGGGTCTTTGTTCCTGTCATTGTTCATGCACGTGTACCTCGGCCCAGACTTTTCCCCCGGCGGCGCGTTGTGTAACTGCTTTCCTCCTGACACTCGGCCTGGACGCCGGCAGGCTAGCGATGGTCTGATTGAGATTTCAAAACTCGAAACGCGCCGGGCGGGGGTCTTTTGCGAACCGCTCGTACAAATATGCCGCCGCGGCGACGTCTTCGATCGCCATACCGCACGATTCGAACAACGTGATGTCCCGATCGTCACGCCGTCCCGCGATTCGATTGGAGGCTACTTCCGCGAGATCGCCGGCAATGTGCGCCTGGTCGATGCGACCTTCGTCGATCGCTTTCCGTACGTCGTCCGATTCGGACAGGGCGCTCTCGCGCGAGTCCACGAAGAGGCGCGATTGCGCGACCGCGCCGGAATCGAGCTCCCGAAAGCCGGGGACCGACGCGCCCGCCGCGTTGACGTGCGTACCCGGGGCAATCCATTCGCCGGCGAGTATCGGTTGCGTCGCCGCCGTCACGGTGCAAATGAGGTCCGCTCCACGCACCGCTTCCTCAGCCGATGCGCACACCCGCACGTCGGCACAGGGTATTTCTTTTGCGGCCCAATCCGCGAACTGCCGCGCGTGCTGCCGCGTGCGGCTCCACACGCGAACGCGCCGCAGCGCGCGCACCGCGCGCATCGCTTGCAGATGCGTGCGCGCTTGCGTCCCCGATCCCAGGATTGCCAGGTCGCCGGCATCCGCGCGCGCCAGCAAGCGCGTTGCAATTGCACTGACCGCTGCGGTACGAATCGCGGTAATGGCTCCGGCGTGAAAGATCGCGAGCAGCCGTCCGTTGCCCGTTTCATGCAGCGTGACCACGCCTTGGTGGGAATCCAGTCCGGCTTCGCGGTTTTCCGGAAACACCGTAATGACTTTCGCGCCGATCGCGTCGTTTGCGCCGACGTACGCGGGCATTACGGCAACGCCGCCGCGCCGGTTCGGCTGCCATGCAATCGTGCGCAGCGGCTGCACCGCGTTCGCGTCGTCCAAGGTGGAAAACAGCCGGTGCATCACTTCGATGCAGTCCGGCATCGCAAGCAGCTCGTCGATCTCGCGCTCGCCGAAAATCAGCACCTGCATGACGTATGCGGGCGCGCTATTCCCCGGATTGCGACCCTGGTTCTACTACGACCGAGCCCGCGTGCAGCCGCGTGTCGGAAGCGATGTCGGGCGCTTTCCCGCCGTGTTCCTCGACCCAGTGACACGCCGCGAAGTGCCCCGGTTCGTATTCGTTAAAGGCGGGGACCTCGATTTTGCAGCGCTCGAACGCCACGGGACAGCGCGTGTGAAAACGGCACCCCGAAGGCGGATTGACGGGTGAGGGGATGTCGCCGGTCAGAACGATGCGTTTCTTGCGGCGCTCGGCGTGCGGGTCGGGGATGGGAATGGCGGACAGAAGCGATTGCGTGTACGGATGCAGCGGATTGTTGTACAGCCGATCGCGATCGGCCAGCTCCATGATCTTGCCGACGTACATCACGGCTACGCGCGTGGAGATGTGGCGGACGACCGAGAGATCGTGCGCGATGAAAAGGTACGTCAGCCCCAACTGCGCCTGCAGATCTTCCAACAGATTGATCACCTGCGCTTGAATCGAGACGTCGAGCGCCGATACCGGCTCGTCGCACACGATGAACTTCGGGTTTACGGCGAGCGCGCGAGCGATGCCGATGCGCTGGCGCTGTCCGCCGGAAAACTCGTGCGGATAGCGGTTGGCGTGATAGGGCTGCAGACCGACGAGACGGAGCAACTCCTGCACGCGTTGCCCCACGGCTTTGCCGTTTGCCAGGTGATGGATCTTCAGCGGCTCGCCGACGATGTCGGACACCGTCATTCGCGGATTCAGCGATGCGAAGGGATCCTGAAAAATGATCTGCATCTCCTTGCGGAGACGTCGAATCTCGTCGCGCGTGCAATTCAGGATGTTTTTCCCGTCGAACCACACCTCGCCGCTGGAAGCGGGGAGCAACCGCAGGATCACGCGGCCGATCGTCGTCTTCCCGGAGCCGGACTCACCGACCAGGCCGAGCGTTTCACCTGCGGGGATGCCGAAATCGACGCCGTCGACCGCCTTTACGTCCCCCACGTGGCGCGAGAGCAGGCCCGCGTGAATCGGAAAATATTTGTACAGGTTTTTGATTTCGACGAGGTTGCCGGCCGCGACGGGTCCGTCCGGCCGCACGCGCACCTCCGCCATCCTACGGTTTTCCGACGGGCACGGTCTCTACCTCGACCGGCCGCTGATCTTTGGCTCGCTCGTCGTAAAGAAAGCATCTCGCAACGTGCCCTGCTCCGAAATCGTACGTCGGCACGGGCTGCTCGCAAATCGGCATGCGGTAACGGCAGCGCGCCGCAAACGCACACCCCGGCGGTAAACGCAGCAGATTCGGCGGTTGCCCGGGAATCGGCTCCAAACGCTTGCGTTCGCTGATGTCTAGTCGCGGGAGCGATGCGAGCAGACCCTGCGTGTACGGCATCTTCGGCGTGTCGAAGATTTGCTCCGCGGTGCCGTACTCGACCATGTTGCCGCCGTACATCACGAGCACGTTTTTACAAACCTCCGCGACTATGCCGAGATCGTGCGTGATCATGATGATGGCCGCACCGGTTTCCGCCTGCATCTCGTTCATCAGTTCGAGAATTTGCGCTTGAATCGTCACGTCCAGCGCCGTGGTCGGCTCGTCGGCGATGAGCAGCTGCGGGTCGCACGCGAGCGCCATCGCGATCATGACGCGCTGCCGCATGCCGCCCGAAAATTGATGCGGATATTCGTGCACGCGTTTTTCGGGGGCCGGAATGCGCACCTTTTTGAACATCTCCACCGTCTTCTCGAGCGCATCCCTTTTGCTGTATCCCAAGTGCAACTCGACCGCTTCGGCGATTTGCTCGCCGACCGTCAGCACCGGATTGAGCGACGTCATGGGATCTTGGAAGATCATCGCGATCTTGTTGCCGCGGATCTTGCGCATCTCCGCTTCGCTCTTTTTCAGCAGGTCGTCACCGTTGAAAAGCACTTGGCTTGCGGGATCGATGCTGCCGGGGCGCTGGATGAGCCGCATGATCGAGAGCGCGTTCACCGATTTGCCCGAACCGGATTCCCCGACGATGCCCAGTGTCGATCCGGCTTCCAACGAGTACGAGAGCCCGTTCACCGCCGTGACGACGCCGTCTTCGGTTCGAAAGGTCGTGCGAAGGTTTTTGACTTCCAGCAGGGGCATCGGCCGGCAGCCCGTTAGATGCCGGTCAGCGAGAGAATCGTCCCGACGACTACGAACGCGACGGCGACGACGCCCGTGATGCGCTTGAGCTGTTCTTCAGCGCCGGGCCGGCCGTACACCGATTCCACGCGGCCGCCGAGCGTGCCGGAGAGGCCTTCCTGTTTCGTCGTCTGCACGGCCAGCAAAATGATGAGCGACAGTGAGAACAAGACGAAGAGCGCGCCGAGCGTATGCGTCAGCCACGAGGCATGCTGCTGGAACCACGTGAGGTTTTGATAGTTGATTCCGGGGTTGACCCTCAGCGGGCCCGGCGTGGGAACGGCGCTCACCGGCGCCGCTGCGGCGAGCAGCGGAAAAACCAAGCATTGTCTCCTGTACTACATTAGGGCCCAGACCCAAACTGGGCCATTTTATCACGGACGGACCGAGGCGACAAGGACGCTCGCTACGCGCCCGGCCACGTGTTCGCCGGTCAAGCCGAACAGAGCCCGCTGCTTGGGCTGCGCGTCGTGCTGCACCAGCGCGTTGTTCGGCACGCCGATCCGTTCGACGGCCAGTTCGAGCCCGTGATCCGACACGAACTCGACGACGGCCGAACCGAAACCGCCCGCGAGCGAGTGTTCTTCCAACGTAAGAACGTGCGAATGCGCGTCCGAAAGTTCCATCAGAAGCGCCTCGTCGAGCGGCTTGGCGAAGCGCATGTTGACGACGGTGGGCTTGCGATCGCACAGTTCCCACGCGTCCAGTGCGACGTCGACGGTGTTCCCGTATGCGAGAATTGCAACGCCTTTGCCGTGCCGCAGCACCTCGCCGCGGCCGTGCACGATCGGCGCGGGCTCCTCCGCGTGCTTTCCGTTGCTCGATCCGCGCGGGTAGCGCAGCGCGGCCGGCGCGTTCAGCGAAAGCGCATGCTCCAGCATGAGGAGCAGCTCGTCCTCGTTGCGCGGCGCCATCAGCGTGATGTTGGGGAGCGTGCGCAGGTAAGCGATGTCGTACAATCCCATGTGCGTCGGCCCGTCGTCACCGACGAACCCGGCGCGATCCATGCAAAACACGACGGGCAAATTCTGAATGCAGACGTCGTGCACGATCTGATCGTAGGCGCGCTGCAGGAACGTCGAATAAATCGCGCATACCGGTTTCAAGCCGCTCGTGGCGGCCCCGGCGGCAAAACAGACGGCGTGCGCTTCGGCAATCCCGACGTCATAATACCGCGACGGATATGCTTTCCCGAACTTGGCAAGCCCCGTCCCATCGGGCATCGCCGCCGTGATGCCGATTACGCGCGGATCTTTTTGCGCGACGGTAATCATGGCATCTCCGAATGCTTGTGAAAAGGTGCGCGGCGCGTTCGGGGCTTTGATGACGGTTCCGTTCGACTTGTCGAATGCTCCCAACCCGTGGAACGTTCGCGCGTCCTTCTCCGCCGGTTCGTACCCTTTGCCCTTGATGGTGCGCACGTGCAGCAGCACCGCGCGCGGCTGATTCTTTGCCGTGTTGAGCGCGTCGACGAGCGCATCGTAGTTGTGACCGTCGATCGGACCGATGTAGCGAAAACCGAGTTCTTCGAAAATGACGGCCGCTTTTTCCGAAGGTGCGATAAAGCGCATCGCGCCGAGCTCGGCCGATTCAAAGGCCTTCTTCGCCATCCCGCCGAGCGGCAGATGATCGAGCACGGCTTTGCCGGTATGGCGAGCGAAATTCGCGATCGGTTTGCTGCGAAGCACCGACAGATACGAGGCGATGGAACCCACGTTCGGTGCGATCGACATCTCGTTGTCGTTCAGCACGACGATGAAATTGCTCCGCATCTGACCCGCGTTGTTGAGCGCCTCGTACGCGAGACCGCCGGTGAGAGCGCCGTCGCCGAGCACGGCGACAATCGTTTCGTCGCGCCCCGCGTGATCGCGAGCCTTCGCCATGCCAAGCGCTGCGGAGACGCTCGTGCTGGCATGCCCCGCGCCGAAGCAGTCGTAGTCGGATTCCGACCGCATCGCAAAGCCCGACAGGCCCCCGCCTTTGCGAATCGTCGCGAAACGATCGCGTCGACCCGTCAGGATTTTGTGAACGTAAGCTTGATGACTGACGTCCCACACGAGGCGGTCGGCGGGAAGATCCAGCACGCGGTGAAGCGCAAGGGTCAATTCCACGACCCCGAGGTTGGGCGCCAAATGCCCCCCGTTCTGAGCGCAAACGGCGATGAGCAGCTCGCGTATTTCTTGCGCGGCCCTATCGATCTCGGCGCGGCTGAGATTCTTGACGTCGGCGGGGGAGTTGATGCGGTCGATCACCATGGTCACGCAAACCATTCGGTGGCCGGATCGACGCTCCCCCGCCTAAAGCAAGCAGGCACGTGCCGCCGTGCGGCGCACGCATCGCGAGCTATACCGGCGCTTCGTACGCGCGCCGCAACTCTTCGATGTCGAGTTTGTCCATCTTGAACATCGCTTCCATCGCGCGTTTTGCCCGTGCCGGATCCTCGCCGCCGACGTAGTCGCCGATTCCGCGCGGCACCACGTTCCAAACCACGCCGTAGCGATCTTTCACCCAGCCGCATTGCAAACTTTCGCCGCCGTCTTTGAGACCGTCCCAAAGTTTATCGACTGCTGCTTGCGAATCGCAGCTGATGAACAGCGCCACGCCGCCCGGGTACGGAGCACCGGGGTTTTTCGGGCCCTTGTCGCCCCCGTTCAACGCCATCATGTCTTGTCCGTCAAGTTGGAACTCGATCACCATCGCCGTTCCGGCGGGAAAACGCCCGCCTTCGCCGTAGCGGCTGATGCGCTCGATTTTTGAGTTCGGAAAGAGTGACGCGTAGTAGTTGACGGCCTCTTCCGCGTCGCCGTTAAACCAAAGGAAGGGGATGATCTGCTGCATCGTCTGCTCCTCTCTATACCTGAACGACACCGATTTTGCTGTCTTTGCGGATCCTGGATTCGCGGCGCGAACTTGCCGCCCTGAAGTAAAACGCATTCCGCAGCGGGAACCGAACCGGAGTGCACGGGCAGCATTCGGCCGGCCTCGCTCCCATTCCGCTCAAAAACCGGCGCGTTTGGCGCGATCTCGCGCGGATTCTCTCGACGATCTTCAATCCGTTTCTGACCGCGCTCGCGCTCTTCGTCATCCTGTCGCATATTCGGGCGCGTACCACCGAAGAGTTTTGGTGGATGCTCTTTCTTTCGACGTTCTTCACCTCGATCGCACCGATGCTCTTCATTTTTTGGCTGTACGCGGACGATCGCATATCGGACTTGGACATGTCCGTGCGCCACGAACGCGAGAAAGTGTTCGGCGTTTTCGTCGTCTTTTACTTGATGGGAACGGTTGCGCTGTGGCTCACGCACTCGCCGCGCCTGCTGATCGCGACGATGGCGGGCTATTCCCTTTCCACGATCGTCGTGCAATACATCACCCGATATTGGAAGATCAGCACGCACGCATTGGGAATCACCGCGCCGCTCGTCGCACTGTGTTTGCTGTACGGACGCCAGCCGCTGCCGTTTCTGGTGTTGATTCCGATGGTGTGCTGGGCCCGTGTATACTTGAAGGCGCACACGCCCGCGCAAGTGGTTGCCGGCTCGGCTCTCGCCGCCGCCAGCGTGGGGTTCTTCTTTTGGGTCTTCCACGTACGCGCGTTGACGTGGTGAGCGGTCGACGGCGCTACTACGGCTTGCGATGCAGCGGCAGCTCCACCGCGACGTGATTGCCGTATCCCGGCACGTGTTCCACCGTTACGTTTTTGCTGAGCTGCCGCACGATGAAAAGCCCACGCCCCGATTCGCTGAGTAAATCGTCGGGGAGGTGCGAGGGCGCGCGAAAAGCCGGGCCGCGATCGAGCACGTGCAGTTTCGGGCTGCCGTTCGTCCACTCGACGTCGATGTCGATCGCGCCGGGGGCATGACGTACCACGTTCCCGACAAGTTCGCCGAATACGAGCTCCGCGGCTTCCACTTCGCCGGCCTCGGCCGCGTATTCTCTCAGATAAGCGACGAATTCGCCGCGCGCGTCTTGTGCCGCTTTCGCGTTCTCCGCGTCGAACGACCACCGGATGCCGGCTTCGAACGAGATCGTCAGCACGGCAACGTCGTCCGAGGCGGCGCTGCCCAAACACGCTTCCTCGATAAAGCGCGCCGGGTGGTGCGTGTGCAAAAGCGCTTCGCGCATCACGATTTCGCGCAGCGTTCGGCTTCCCGCCAAAACGTCGTGCCGGGCCTCCGTGAGGCCGTCCGTATACAGCACCAGCATTCGCGCATCGCTCAGATCCGCGAATTGCGCGCGCGCCGGCGCGCCTTCCCTGCGCAGGCCGATCGGCAGTCCGTACGCGTGCAGCTCTTCGAGGCCGTGCGCGCGGCGAAGCAGCGGAGGCGGATGGCCTGCATTGGCGTACACGATTCGCTTGTGCGAAGGTTCGATGAAACCCAAAAACGCGGTTACGATGGTCTCCGGATACCGCCGGGCGAGCACCGCTTCAACGGTGTCCAAGATGCGTGCGGGATCGCGTTCGTACGACGGCGCTATCGCCAGCAAATGGCGGACCTTACCCATGATGACCGCCGCGTCCGCGCCGCGACCGGTGACGTCACCCGCGCTAACGACGATCGTTCCGTCCTCCATTCGAAAGGCGTCGTACCAATCTCCGCCTACTTGTGCTTCCGCCGCGCCCGGCAAGTACACGGCATCGAAAGCGAGCCCTTCCACCTTCGGCAGCGAGGGCGGCAGCAGCGAATCCTGAAGCGTTTCCGACATGCGCCGTTCGCGCTCGAACACGTCGGCGTTTTCCATTGCAATCGAAGCGTGCCGGCCGATCTCGACGAGTAAATCGAGATCCTCGGCTTTGAATTCGCGGCCGCCGTCCGTGTAGTAAGCGACGAGCGCGCCGTACACTCTGCCGCGCGAGTGCAGAGGGATCGTCACCATCGACTGCAGCGACAGCGAGGCAATCTCTTCGGAAAGATACGGCCAGACCGTGCGCGAGAGCGAACGCGGCGCAAAACCGGTGCCCACAAGCGGTTTTCGCACGCGCAGCGATTTGCAAAAGCGCTTCTCGGCCTCGCCGTGCATGACCCGGATGCCCACGAACGATCGCACGGCGTCGTCGGCAAGCTCATCCTGATGCGCGGCCGCGACCACGCGCGCTGCATCATCTGCTTCCAGACGAAACACTGCAGCCATGTCCGCGATTTCCGACACGATGATTCGGGCCAGATTGCCGAAGGCGTTCGTGAGATCGAAAGACTCGTAGACCGCCTCGGTAGCGCGGCCGAGAAACTGCAGGCGACGCCGCTGCCGCTGCTCTTCCTGCAGGGCGCGCATCGAGGAAATCCGCGTCGCGGCGCGCTCGGCCAGCATTTTGAGCACGTCGCCGTCGGCGGAGCTGAACTGCCGCCGCGACTCGCTCGAATACATGATGATGCCCCCAAGAGCTTCGCTGCCGTTCGAAAGAGGCGCGACGATTGCGGAATACAGCGCCATCTCCCGCATCAGCGCCAAGTGCGCCGCATCGCGCGCACCGGCTTGGAGCATCTCGTCCGTGATCAGCGGGAATACCACCGGACCGTCGCCGGAGAGCATCGACGCAAGCGCACTGCTGTCGGATACCGGATATTTGTCGAGATACTGTTCGATGTACCGTACGCGTTCCGAGTCGCGATGCGCCACCGCGGCGACGCGATAGTCTTGCGGTTTATCGCCCAAGACGAGGAAGCACCAGTCGGCAAAGCGCCGCACGGCAAGATCCGCGAAGTGGGTGCACACTTCCTCGATGCTTCGCGCCGATGCGAAGACGGTCGAGGACTCGAGCACGAAATCGAGGTTTTCTCGGGCGCGCCGCTCCGAATCGATGTCCGTTGCGCTGCCGATCCAATACGCGATCTCGCCGCTTTCGTCACGCGCGGCTTCTGCGCGGGCTAAAAACCACCGATAGCTCCCGTCATCGGCGTGCCGTAAACGAAACTCGCTCTCGAACGGCCTTCCAATGGCGAGCGAATCCCGCCACCGCTCGGTCAGCAGTGCCACGTCGTTGGGGTGAACGAGCGCGGAAAAACCTCGCTCGAGCGCTTCGGCTTCGGAGAATCCGGTGTACGTGAGGAACCGTTCGTTGTAGAACGAGATTGCGCCGTCGCGCGAAGCCACCCACACCAGATTAGGAAGCGCGTTCGCAAAAGCGCGGAACCCGGCTCCTTCAGAGACCAGCGCTTTCGCGAGCGAATCCAAATCCAGCTCCAAGCCCTTCACTCCCGAGTGCAACGCAAAACCCAGGCTCAAAGTCTCCGATGAGCCGTTCTAGGTTTTCCCGAAAACGTTGGGGGTTACCGCTCGTCACGTAATACGTGGCGGCGGAGCCGGCGAGAAGATTCAGCTGAGCGACCAGCCGGGCGGCGCGTTGCGCGTGGCGAATCGCGGGGTCGATTATCGGTGCACGCTCGCCGAGCACCGCGCGAAAATGCTCCGACAGCAGCGGGTAATGCGTACAAGCCAGCACGACCGCGTCGACGTCCGCCGGTAAACCGCCGCAGGCGTCGGCAACCGCCGCGTACGCTTCCTCGCCGTGCAGATTACCTGCCTCGACCAGCGGGACCAATGCGGGTGCCGCTATCTCCGTTACGTGCGTTCCGGGCTGTATTTCGCCGATGGTCAGCGCGTACGCTCCGCTGCGCGCCGTCGCGGCCGTGGCGATCACGCCCACGTTGCGATAACCGCCGTCCTTGACGGCGAGCGCCGCGGACTCGATGAGATCCAGGATCGGCACATCCGAAGGCGGCCAGCCGAACTCGGACGCCGTCGCGCAAGACGTGTTGCACGCCATGACGATGGCCTTTACGCCCGCCGCGTTGAGCTGCTGCACGTTGCGTTCGGTTAACGCAAAGAGTTCGCCGGGGCTGCGATCGCCGTACGGCACGTTTGCTTGGTCCGCGTAATACAAAAGATCGTGGGCGGGCAGCAGCTCCCGCACTCGGCGCAGTACCGTCAACCCGCCGAGCCCCGAATCGAAGATCCCGATCACTACTGGCCGCTTTCGGAACTCGCCGGCGGAGGTGCTCCGGCATAATCCTCGATGCCGTCGGCGATGGCTTGCGCCATCTGCTGGCGCCACTGCGCCGACTCGAGCAGCGCGCGGTCGTCGGGGTTTGAAAGGAACGCCGTCTCTATCAGGGTCGCCGGCATGTCGGCATGGTGAATCACGTACAGTTTGTTTTTGATCACCCCGTCGTTTTTCAAATCCAACTCGGCCGCGATGCGCTTGTCCACGGCCTGCGCCAGCGCGAAATCGGATGGTTTGTAATAATACACCGTCGCGCCGTGGGGGCCGGCGTTCATGAACGCGTTGACGTGCACGCTGACGAACGCGCGCGCGCCGTTGCGGTTCGCCAGGTCGTCGCGCGCCTGCAGCTCGTCGCGCGCGGAATCGTTGGGAGCGTAGACGTCGCGGTCGTCGCTGCGCGTCAGCAGCACTTGCCATCCGCGTGCCGCCAGGATGTCGCGCAACCGTTTGGAGATGTCCAGCGTAAGCAGCTTTTCGACGAGTTCGCCGCGATACGACCCGGGATCGCTTCCCCCGTGACCCGGGTCGATGACGATCAGGCGCGGGTTCGACGCGACATACGGCTTGCCGGTCGCGGCAACCGCTCCCGCACCGATCCTTCCCGAGCCGGAACGCAGCGTCGTTGCTTCATCCGCCACCGCGCCGCTCGCGGTGATCGTCACGCCCGACGCACCGGGCGTGACGTCGACGCTATCGAAACCGGCCAGCGAAAGCGCGATGCGAACCACTTGCGGGCTTTGCTGATGCACGCGGATCGCGGTTACCGGATCGCTGCCGGGTTCGTCGATCGCCGCAATTGCCAGCCGCGCATCGTGAACGTCGAGCCAAAAACGGTTGTCGGGCGGACGCAACCGATGCCATTCATAGGCGGCATTACCACTGACGGCTATATGAATGATGACTCGGCCGTTTTGAGGCTGCGTATCCACCGCGGTCACTTGCGCGACGCTTTGCGATGCGGCCGGCGCGGCTGGGTTGGCGGAAGCCGCAATCTGCTGCGCCGGTTCGCTCCCGGGCGCACTGAACGCCATCGTAAAATCACGCTGGTCGTCGGTACCGGGCGCGCTGTGCAGCGTTCCGGGAGTGAAGGCGACCGTAACTTGCGTTTGAGGATGCGCCGTCGTGCCCAACGTGCGAACGTCGATGCGCTGCACCGGCCCCGTGCCGACCGAGCGCGAGGGCGGCAACGTGCTCGCAACCCCGTCGAACGTGATGACGATTTTATCGTCGCGCGCCGCGCTTACTTGAGCATCGAGCGGAATCCCGCCGCGCGCCACAAGGCGCGCTCCGCCTGCGGCTGCCTGCACGTCGAGCGCCGTCAGCTGCGGTTGCACGAAAAGACCGCCGTTGTCGGCTCGCAAGGCGAGATCCATCGCATGCAGCAGTTCCTCGAGCGGCAGATACACGCGTCCGTTCAACTCGAACGGAGCCAGCGGCGCCGTTTGCTTGACGGGTCCAACGTCATAGCGCGCGTCGCCTACTGCGAAGCTTACGACCAGCGGCTCCGCGGTAGTAATCAACACGTAGCGTTCCCCCGGCTGCCACGTGACCGTCGCGCCCACTTTTGCAAGCAGTTCCTGCAGCCCGGGATCGTCGACGGCAACGGCGCGCACCGCGTCTACGGTACGTACGTGCGTCAGCGCAATCGACGCACCTTCGAATTGCAGCGCAAGCCGGTCGTCCGCGCGCGCGGGTGCTTGCGCGAGCAAACACGAGAGCGCCAGCGCCAGCAGACTACCAATCCGAACGGCGTAGCGGTTCATCAAGTTCAAGGTGCCCCCCCGGCAACGTCTTCAACGTTTGCCCGTGTACGCGGACCGCAACTTGCGTGATCCCCGGAAGCGCCGTGAGCGTCCAGACCAGCGACTTGAACGCCCCGCTTTCACCGAGCTCGCCCGACGATTGATTTTTCACTTCCTCCGAAAGGTCGACCGTTGCGGTCGATTCGTTAACGCCGGCGGATAGCACGTGCGTTCCCGGTGGAAAACGCATGGCGGAAACGCCCGACGGCGGACCCGCGACGGCCTGCGTCGCGGCGTAGAGCGCCGCGTTGCGCAGGTGCTCGCCCGCACTTTCTCCGGTTTGCTGCGGCCTCATGGAGACCGTCCACGGGACTTCGGTGGTGCCGTCGTCCTTGGTGTAGTACACCGTGACGTGATCGCCGACGGCGCTGCGCTGATGCGTTGCGAAATACCACGAAACGGCTCCGGCAACGATCAGGAACGCAATCAAAAAAGAGACCCGTGACGTTCTCACGGGCAGACGGCTTCGTCGGGTGCCGGTTGGCGGCCTTGCGCGTACGGTTTACTTTGTGGTACAAAGTAAATAGATTCGTTCCACCAAGGAGGCCGGCGATGTACCGTCGCGTGCTTGTCATCGTGATTGCTCTGGCGATTTGCATTTTCGTGCTCGCCTTTGCCGCCGAAGCGCTGCTCGCATTCGGGCGGCCGCCGCAACCGTTGCCGCTCGGCACTATCCAATGGTTTTACGAAGTAGGGGTCACCGTGGATTCCGTCTCGCGCGTCGCACAGATTGGAACCGGCCCAACCGCCGTTCGCGCACGCGGCGAATACTACGTCGTGCACGCGCGCATCATCGCGCCGTTCGGTTTGCGGCCGACCTGGCACGACGGCGACGTGGAAGTGCACACCTTCGCGCACACCGGGGCCACCATGCCGGAGCAAAGCTTCGCTATCGACGAACGCGCGCAAGCGGCGCTCGACAAGATCACACATCGCCCCGGCCCCGTGCATCTTGTCCGCGGCGCGCAGCAGCACGAGGATTTAGTGTTCGATCTCCCGCGCAACGTCGAACAGCCGGCACTGCTTTTTCTTCCGGCAAACGATCCGGCGGCGCTTCTCGATTTGCTATTCTTGGATTTTTGGCAGCCGCATCGCTTCAACTTGCGCTACGACTGAGCGCGCCGTGGGTTGCGTTGCGGCGGCGAATCGGCAGCACCACCCGAACGGTAAAGCCGCCCGCTTCCGTTCGGCGATACGAAATTTCCTCGCAGATGCGCTTCACGATGTACAGGCCGCGGCCGGTTTCGTTTCGATGACCCGGCAGCTTCGGTAATTCACGCTCGCTGAATCCCGGGCCCGCATCGGTGATGCACAGCGCGAATTTTTCGCCGTGCGGTTCCAGCCACACGCGAACCCCGCTCGAGGGCGCGTGTTTGATCACGTTCGACAGCAATTCACCGTACGCGACGGAAGCGGGGAAGAGATCGGCGCCTTCGGCCGCGTGTTCGGAAAGATAATGCTCCAGCAGCGCGCGCCCGGCAAGCGCGTCGCGCGCGCAGTCGGTTTCGAAGTACCAGGGATGCCGGGCCAGCAACATTGATCCGTGCATACCACATTTCTGGGGGTAATTCACGGTAAACGTCCGGCACCGGACATAAGGAGCTCGCGCAGGAGCATCGCATCGTGCGGCGCGGCGGCCAGCGTGTCGTTGTTGAAATACACGAAAACGTCGCGCGCTTGCCCGCTAAGCATGCGAATGCGGCGGGCCCAGTACTGAAGGGAACGGCGCGGGTAATTTCCGACGTACAGCCCGGTATATCCGTGAAGGCGCACGTAGGCGAGCAGGTCGCTGGTCACGACGTCCGGCGTCCTAAAACCGGGATAGTCGTGGATGCAGAACGCCATGTTGCGCTCGTGGAGAATGCGCTGTACCGGCGCGGCTATCCACGAGCGGTTGCGGAACTCCACGACGTACCGGTGATCGGCGGGAAGTTTGTCCAGAAACGCGCGCAAATAGGCGTCGTCACGCTCGAGATAGGGAGGAAACTGCACCAAGATTTGCGCGATCTTGCCGGCTTCGAAACATGCCGCGCGATGCATGTAATTCTCGATAAATTCGTCGACGCGCTGCGGCAGGGTCTTGCGATGCGTGATCAAGCGGCTGAGTTTGACCGTGTACACGAAATCCGGCGGAACCGCCTCGCACCAGCGCCGGATCTGTTGCTCCTTGGGAAGCCGGTAGGTCGTGGCGTTGAGCTCGACGGTATCGAAGTGCTGCGCGTAGTACGCAAGCCAGCGAGGTTGGCCGAGCCCTGTGGGATAGAAGCGTCCTCGCCAGTCGCCGTACACCCACCCGCTCGTGCCGATGCGGATCAAGTCACGCTACGTAGGGACTTCGAGCTCGGCGATCTCTTCTTTGACCGCCGAGGGAAGCAAATCGCGAATCGCCAGAAGCAGGGTATTGATTTCTTCGCGATGGCGCCTCGCCAGCGCGGCCGTCGAAGAATAGCCGCGCGCTCGCGCAGTCGTCTCGAGTAACAAGACGTCGGAGTGAGCCAGGCTCAAGGCCGTGTAGTAGTTACGCAGCGACCGCGCAACCGTCTGTGCGTTCAGCGATCGCGCGGCGCTGTGCAGCAGATCCGTCGCCAAGCTTTCGCCGGAACCCGCAGCGTGCGGATCGCCGCCGAGCCGTCGTACGTGTTCGCACAACTCATCGACCTGAGTCGCAAGCAATTCTTCGACACGCCGCAGCGCCCATTGCGCCTCCGGGAAGCGCTCGCTTTCCGCCGAGTGAATCTGTGCGCGTACCGGCTCGAGCAGCGCCTTATCGGCGGCAATCAGTGCGGCCAGGTGCGCGCGTATCTCAACGATGTCGTTGCCCATCCGGCTCCTCGTCCGCTTAGCCTTCCCGCGCTCCCCTCCCGCAAAACCTTTGGGGCGTTGCCTGAGGCAGGCTAAGCACCGGAATAGAAGCACGCCGCGCACATCTGCACGTATCGCGCGGCGCCTTCGATCGCGATTTGCTCGCCGGTGGTTATGCGGCGTCCGTGCTCGTCGATGCGCACGTTCATGGTCGCTTTGCGTCCGCAGCCGCAAATGTTTTTGACTTCCTCGATGCTGTCGGCGAGCGTCAAAAGATACGCCGAGCCGGGAAAGGGTTCGCCGCGAAAGTCGCTGCGGATACCGTAGCAGATCACCGGGGTGTTGAGCACGTGCGCGACGCGATGCAGCTGGCGCACTTGCCCCGGCTCGAGAAATTGCGCTTCGTCGATCAGCACGCACGAAAAATCCCGTTCGCGAGAAAAGCGTTCGAAGAATTCGGTATCGGCATCGAACGTGTCGCCCTTACGCCTTGGGCCCAAGCGTGACGTCACAAGCCCCGGGCCGTACCGCTCGTCGATAGCAGCGGTGTAAATCGCGACGCGGCGGCCGTGCTCTTCGTAGTTGTGCACAACTTGCAACAGCGCGGTCGATTTCCCCGCGTTCATCGCAGAGTAACGAAAATAGAGCTTGGCCAGCTTAGTGCGTAATGGGAACCGCTTGCGGGCACCCCGCGGGCGGCGGGGTGGGCGGCGCAGGGCCGAGCGGTGACGAGCTCGAGCCGTGCGAACCGAACAGCGCGATGAGCGGAAGCAGCAGCAACGGCCACAAGCGCAGATGATGCGTTGCGGGAGCCGGCGCGGTGCTTTCGGCGATATTGCCGTACGGCGGAGGTGTTGAAGGCGCTGCAGGCATGGCAACCTGTGCGGGCGCCGCGCTCGGCGCGGGCGACGGTGCCGGCGGAGCCGTTTGCGCCGCTTCTACGCGAGCCGGCGGGGGAGCGGGTGCGACATGTGTTTGCGCGACCAGCGGCACGGGCCGGCGCAAAACCGATAGATTACCGCATTTGTTCGGGATGAAGATCGCCACGATTTGGCCGTGCTCGGGAACGTCGACTTCCCACCCCATCGTGTTCGCGGGAATGACTACGTCGTGCAAAACGTGGATGCTTCCCCGGCTTTTCCACGACATCGCATCCAGATGCCGCGGGATCTTCACGTACGTGAGCCGCCCTTGTTCGATGCGTTGCGCGAATTGCGCAAACTCCGCCGGCGTAAGACCCAAGCGCGTACCTGCAGTTTCGAACAGCGCGCGTTGTCGCCGCAGGTCGTTCTGCAACTGACCCGTGGAAGCGACTTGCCCGACTAACGGTGCGGTTCCCAATTGCGCAATGACGTGCGCTTGGGCGAATGCCGGCATTGGAAGCGCCGCGCACAACAGGAAAGCCAGAAATCTCCGCATCATCGTGCCAAGAGATGTACCCGCCTTTCGATTGTCCCGCTCATGGGCCGAGCGGGCAAAGCGAGCAGGCATTAGACCCAGGCGAACGCCCGTTTTCCCGCCGCTCATGAGAGCATCTCGCGCATCGCTGCGGCCACTTCCCGATCTTCCGGGCGCGCCGAATGCTCGAGCGCGGCGACGACGCGCCGGCGGTCTTGCTCGGAGCGGTTTTGGCTGTATTTGAACTTGGCGTCCACGTGCGTCACCTCGATGCGCATCGCAGTAATTCCGCGAACCATGCCCGCAATGTAGTTCGCGTCGGCATGTTGCATGCGCCATGCCGGCTCGAATAGCTCGACGGTACGTTCTAGGATCGCGAGCATTTCCTTTTCGTTTGCAAGGTGAACTGTTCCGGAGCAATGGACGGCGGAATAATTCCAGGTCGGAACGCTCGCTTCGGGATGCTCGTACCATCCTGCGGAAATCATAGCGTGCGGCCCGCGAAAGATTGCGAGCGCTTTACCGTGCGCTGCCTCGCGCGCCAGCGGATTTGCCTTCGCCACGTGCAGCGCAAGGGTGAGACGTTCCGCGCGCTCGAGCACGATAAACGGCACGTGCGCCGCAAACAGCTCGCCGCCGACATGCGAAACAAGGATGCCGAAAGGGTGGCGTTCGATGAACTCCACCAATCGCGAGCGATCGTCTACCGCGAACACCGTCGGAACGTACATACGGCGACTATCCCACAGGAACGTCGCAAATGCCCGCCAAGCCCGCCTGCATGAGCCGACCCGGCGGCGCTGCGGGGCGCCGTGCCCGCGCATCCGCCTACACGGCGGTGACGACCGCGATTGTCCTGCTGTTTGCGCTCGCGGAATGGATGGTCGAACGGTACGTTGCGACTCACTCGCGAGCCGCGAGTACCGCTATCGAAATCGCCATCGTCCTCGTTGCCGCGCTGGTGTTCCGTCCCATCCACCAACGCGTCGAGGCGGCAGTGGAGGGCGCCTTCTACGAGCGCAAGCGTCGTGCGCTGGCGGCTCTGGCCAAATTTCGCCGCGAACTGTCGTCTTTTTCCGATAAGAGCCAATTGCTTCGGCGGGTGGTCGAAGCGATCGAACACTATTTGGAAGCGCGCGCTTGCGCGATCTATGTGGGCCGCGATGAGTTTCATGTGGAAGCGTCGTCGTTCGATTCCGCCGTCGAAAACGTCGTGGCGGGCGACCCGCTCGTTCTGCGTTTGAAATCGAGTGAAGCACCGGCACAACCGCGGCTGCTGAATTCATCGGTGCGCGCAACTCAGGCATTCGGAATGACGGCGGCAGGACAGCTCGTCGGCTTCATCCTGGTCGATTCCAAGCACGGCGATTACGACGCGGAAGAGAGCTCGATGCTCGCGGGCTTGGCGCAAGATCTCGCCGTCGCGCTTCTCGCGCTGGAACCGCGGCTGCGCGCGAAAACTGCCGCAGTACCGAACAACCTCCCCGTGAATTTACTACCGCTTCTCGGACGCGAGCGCGAGTTGCGTGAGGTTTGCGCCTCGCTGCGCGAATCGCCGTTGGTAACACTGACGGGTCCGGCCGGCGTCGGGAAAACGCGGCTTGCGTTGCAATGCGCCGTCAATTTGATGCACGAGCACGCGGACGGCGCGTGGTTCATCAATCTCGCGGCCATTACCGATGGGAAACTCGTTCCGGCAACGATACTCGCAGAACTTGGGGCCGGGCCTGCAGAGGAAGGCCGCGAGACGTCTGCGCTGCTGGAACATTTACGCGAACGTGACGTGCTGGTCGTCATCGACAACTGCGAACAAGTCGTTTCCGAGGTGGCCCGCGTCGTTACGCAAGTGTGCGCCGCGTGCGAACGCGTTGCGCTTTTGACGACGAGCCGCGAGCTTCTGCACGTCGCCGCAGAAAAGGTTTACCGGCTGGGTCCCCTTCGCGCTGAGGACGCCGCCGAATTGTTTGCGCGCCGGGCCTGCACGGTTTCGCCGGAATTCGAACCCGAAAAGCACGCCGCCGCCGTTCACACGCTTTGCGAGCGGTTGGACGGCCTTCCGCTCGCGATCGAACTTGCGGCCGCGCGCGTACGCATCCTCAACGTCGACGACATTCTTTTGCATCTTGACGAGCGCTTCAGATTGCTCGCCGGCACCGCGCGCGCGGGAGATCCCCGGCAGCGGACGCTCGCGGCAGCGCTCGAATGGAGTTACGATCTTCTCTCGACGGAGGAGCAGTCACTGTTCCGGCGCCTGAGCGTGTTTCGCGGCAGTTTCTCCTTAGCCGCAGCGGCCGCCGTTTGCGCCGGCGACGGGAACTGCGATGAATTTCACGTGTTGGACGTGCTCACGTCGCTCACGGACAAGTCGCTGCTCATCGCGAACGTCTCAATGGACACGCGGTACCGGCTCCTCGAAAGCATCCGAGAATTCGCGTCCGCCAAAGCCGCTCAACAACACGCGACGCAGATCGCACAACAGCAGCACGCGGCCTATTTTGCTGCGGCGGCCGCGCAGGCGTACCACGAGTTCGATTCGCAATTGCCTGGAGGATGGATGGCACGGCTCGCGCCGGATATCGATAATTTCCGTGCGGCGCTCTCGTGGACGCTAGGCAATGCGAATTCCGCTGCAGGCGCGCAACTCGCTGCGGATTGCGGTCCGCTGTTTCTGCGCATGGGGCTCCTTGCGGAAGGGTTGGCGTGGTGTGACCTTGCGCGTCAAGTACGCAACTTGAGCGCTGCCACTGCCGGCCGCATCGAATACGTAGCATCCATGCTGCACAACAACCTCGCGCAGAACGCCCAGGCTCTGCGCTGCGCGCAGCGCGCGGTCGACTTCTACCGGCAATCGCCCGACCAACGCGGCGCCATTCGCGCGCTCTCGCAACTTGCGCAGCTGTATGCGCGCGCTAAGGATTTCGATGCGGCGAGGACTCCGGCAATGGAAGCGATCGGCCGCGCTCGCGAGGCCGGTGAATCGCGACTGCTCATCGGCGTATTGCGCCGCTGCGCGTTCTCGCTGCCCCAAACCGAATGCGAACAGGCACGCGCCTATTATGCGGAAGCGCTGAGGCTTGCGCAATCGGCTCGCGAAGCGGACGAAGAATGTCGCGTCTTGGAATGGTGGGCGTATCGCGAAGCGGATTGGGGCAACCTCGAGCGCGCAATCGAACTCGCCGGCGACGGCTTGCGCTGCGCGGATCGAGACGCCCAATTGTTTCTCGAGAATCAACTCACGACGTGGCTGCTGGCACTGGGTCGAGTCGAAGAATGCCGTCCTCACGCGGAGCGAGCATTAGCTCTTGCTCTGGAACTTCAGCACGATCAGCTGGTAGCGCTGGGGATGGCGTACTGGGCACCCTTTGACGCAACGGGCGATCCGGCCCGCGCTGCGATGCTGTTCGGGTATGCGAAAGCGCGGCTTGCGCATCTGCGCTGGACGCCGGAACCGGACGACGACCGCGCGCTCCAATACGCGTCGAAACTGCTGCAGCAGCGCCTTACGGGCGAAAACTCCTCACAACTGCTCGAACGCGGAGCCGGCTGGACGCACGCCGATGCCGCGGCTCATGCGCGTGCTTCCTTAACAGCCGGGCGGGAACGACATGGTGCGGCGGTCTGAAGCCGCAACCGTGTCTGCACACGTTTGATTCAGCGTGTACGTACCCGTGTCACCCGCGCAGTTCGTAATTGCGGAGTAGCTTCCGCTGAGCGTGGCGGAAACGCCGTTATTCGTATACGTGCCCGTTGTGCTGAACGTACAAGTCGTTCCGCCGGCGTAGTCCACGACCATTGCGCCGCTTACGCTGTTCGATGCGGCAACCGTAAGCGCAACCTGCACCGAAATCGTCCCGGCTGCCTCTTTGTCGGTGATGGCCCCGCCGACATTGCTGCCCTGCTGCGCAAACGTCGCCGTCGCGATACCGTTTCCGCCCTGAGCGTCCTGCATCGTCCCGCTGTAGTCGCCGGAGAGGTTTGCCGATTGCGGGGTCGCGGTGGGGTTCGGTGCAGGCGTGGAAGCCTTGTTGCAGCCGCTGAGCGCAACCGACGCTGCGACGATGAATGCAGCGGCGAAACGGATCCCGTGGCTCATACTTTCCTCGCTTCTTGCGCGCGCGTCGGCGCGTATGTATTTGCGTAGTCTACAGCGTGCTACCCGGGACCTGCGCCAAAGAATTGGTGGACGCAGTACGAAGATGCCGGACCCGTCCGGGCGGCCCCGAGGTGGCGTTGTTCGACGATCCGCAAGGCCACCTGGTGGGGCTCGTAAATCCGCAGACGTGCGATTCTAGCGAACGAGGAAGTCGTCGAACCAGTCGACGGTCCGCTCGAGGATGTCGATTTGATTTGCAGGCTTTCGCGGGCTGTGTCCCTCATCGGCATATACGACCAAACGCGAGGGTACGCCGAGC
>Ga0209810_1002320_pt1 | contig 23335 bp, 23 predicted proteins | sample Coa_R1_7_FD_187159 | JGI IMG/M metagenome (GOLD analysis project Ga0209810, IMG submission 187159) | Surface soil microbial communities from Centralia Pennsylvania, which are recovering from an underground coalmine fire - Coalmine... | ecosystem: Environmental > Terrestrial > Soil > Unclassified... | reverse complement strand
TGCGATCGTGGCGGTGGACGGGCAGGGCTACGTCGCGCTGGTCCGGCAATTGCGCGAGGCGACGCGGAGGCACTTGCTCGAGTTGCCTGCGGGCACCGCCGAGCCCGGTGAGACGCCGCTTGAAACGGCGCGGCGGGAGCTGCAGGAGGAGTGCGGCCTGACCGGCGGTGAGTGGCGCGAGCTGGCGGTGTTCTGGACGACACCTGGCTTCTGCCGCGAGCGGATGCACCTCTTCGCGGCCGAGGGCGTCCAGCGCGGCGAGGCCGCTCCGGCGGAGGACGAGGAGCTCGAGCTCGTCCGCTGGCAAGTCTCCGAGATCGGCGACCGGCTGGACGAGATCGAGGACGCGAAGACGCTCGCCGGTTTGCTGCTCTATCTCACGAACCGCCCGCAAGGGCCTGTCCGCGCGGGGCGGGCACTTCGCTGACACCCCCGCCCAGGGTGGGGAGCTGCCCCTCCGCCCTCGCCGCCGACGCTATCGGACGCTCCGTGCCGAATCCCTGACGGCCGGTCGCGAGTCGCTGCCAAGTCTCTCGCGGCTTCTTGGCGCGCGGCCGGGGAGATAGTGTCTCCGGGCCTTGCGCATCGGCGTCCCGAAGGAGATCAAGACCGACGAGTACCGCGTGGCGCTGACGCCTGCGGGCGCTCGCGAGCTGATCCAGCGCGGCCACGAGGTCTTCGTCGAGGCGGCGGCGGGGGAGGGGAGCGCGTTCCCCGACGAGCAGTACGAGCGGGCCGGAGCCCGCATCGTCTCGGTCGACGAGGCTTGGAACGAGGCCGACCTCCTGCTCAAGGTCAAGGAGCCGATCGAGCCGGAGTATTCGCGCTTGCGGGAAGGTCTCGTGCTCTTCACGTATCTGCACATCGCCGCCGACGAACCGCTCACGCGTGCGCTCGCCGACAGCGGTATCGCGGCTGTCGCCTACGAGACCGTCGAGACCGACGACCACCGGCTGCCGCTCCTTGCCCCGATGAGCGAGATCGCGGGGAGGCTCGCTCCACAGGCCGCGGCCCATTTCCTCGAGAAGCCGCTCGGCGGTCGCGGCGTCCTGCTTGCGGGCACCCCTGGCGTCCAGCCCGGTCACGTCGTCGTGCTGGGCGGCGGCATTGTCGGTTACAACGCGGCGATCATTGCTCTGGGCCTGGGTGCGCGCGTCACCCTCCTCGAGCGCTCGATCGACAGGATGCGGCACCTGGACGAGATCCTCTCCGGACGCGTGAGCCTGTTGATGTCCTCGAGCCTCGAGATCGAGCAGACGATCGTGCACGCCGACGTCGTCATCGGCGCCGTCCTCATTCCGGGCGCGCGCGCGCCGAAGCTGATCAGCCGCGCGATGCTCTCGGAGATGCAGCCAGGCGCCGTCGTCGTCGACGTCGCTATCGACCAGGGCGGCTGCATCGAGACGGCACGGCCGACGACCCACTCGGAACCGGTCTACGAGGTCGACGGGATCGTCCACTACTGCGTCGCCAACATGCCGGGTGGCGTGCCGGTGACCTCGACGAAGTCACTCACGAACGCGACGCTTCCCTACGTCGAGGCGATCGCCGACCACGGACTCGCGGAGGCCGTGGCGAGCGACCCTTCCCTCGGGCGCGGCGTCAACGTCCTCGACGGGAAGATCACGCACGAAGCGGTCGCAGAGGCGCACGGCCTCGACTACACGCCGCTCGGGGACGTGCTTCCGCTCGCCGCGGTCTAGCTCTGCGCCGGGCTGTCGGGCTTGCGCGACGGCGTCAGCCTGACGACGACCCACGTCACGCCGGCCGCGACTCCGACGATCGCGAGGACGTAGCCGACGAACGCAAGGAGGCCGAGAGCGGTCGACACCGCTACCTAGAATAGCCCGGTGGCCAGGGCGTGCGTCATCGTGCTCGATGCCGTCGGCGCCGGCGAGCTGCCGGACGCCGGAGACTACGGGGACGAGGGCTCGGACACCCTAGGCAACGTCGCGCGAGCGGTCGGCGGCCTCGATCTGCCGAGCCTCGAGGCGCTCGGTCTCGGCAACGTCGAGCCTCTCGAGGGCTGCCCACCGCAGCCGGGCGCGCCCGCGGTGGCGGGACGGCTTTTCGAGCGATCGAAGGGGAAGGACACGACTACGGGGCACTGGGAGCTGATGGGGGTCGTCACCGCCCAGGCCTTTCCGACGTACCCGCACGGCTTCCCGCACGACGTGATCGACCCGTTCATGCACCGCACCGGTCGGGGGGTGATCGGCAACAAGGCCGCCTCCGGGACGGAGATCATCAACGAGCTGGGGGAGGAGCACCAGCGGACCGGCAAATGGATCGTCTACACCTCGGCCGACTCGGTCTTCCAGATCGCTGCCCACGAAGACACCGTTCCGCTCGACGAGCTGTATGCGGCCTGCGGGGCGGCACGCGAGATCCTCACCGGCAAGCACGCCGTCGGGCGCGTCATCGCGAGGCCGTTCACCGGCGAGCCCGGCAACTACGTCCGGACGCCGAACCGGCACGATTTCTCGCTCGAGCCGCGGAGGCCGAACTACCTGACGCTCGTCCGCGAGGCGGGCCGGAAGGTATACGGCGTCGGCAAGATCGGCGACATCTTCGCCGGCTGCGACATCGACGAGTCCCTGCCGACGAAGTCGAACATCGAGGGGATCCAGCAGACCGAACGCCTCCTGCGCGAGATCGACGACGGGTTCGTGTTCGTCAACCTCGTCGAGACGGACATGCTCTGGGGCCATCGCAACGATCCCGTCAACTTCCACCGCTGCCTGCAGGACTTCGACTACCGGCTTCCCGATCTGCTCGACGCGCTCCGGTCCGGCGATCTTCTCGTCATCACGTCGGACCACGGCTGCGATCCCACGACGCCGTCGACTGACCACTCCCGCGAGCACGCGCTCCTCCTCGCCTACGTCGAAGGGCGGAACGCAGCCGGACAGGTCCACGAAGGCGAGTTCGCGGATGTCGGAGCGACCGTGAACGCGTGGCTCGGCGGCAAGGCGCCCTCGCGCGGGATTCCGGGGCAGCCCGTCGTCACCCCGTAGGCGCCCGGCGGGCTCGCGCCACCTGACTACGCTGGCCCCATGCCGGAGCTGCCGGAGGTCGAGAGCGTCCGCAGGCAGTTGGAGCCCGCGCTCCTGGGTCGGCGCTTCGAGCAGGTGCGCATCGACGACGCGCGGCTGGTTCGGCCCTACGACCCGGCCGAGGTGGCGGCCGAGCTGGAGGGAGAGCGGGTCACGGCCCTAGAGAGGCGCGGCAAGTATCTGGTTGTTCGGTTCGAGAGCGGACGGGTTCTCCTGATTCACCTCCGGATGACGGGAAGCCTGTTGCGCGCGCCGGATGGGTCGCTCCCGGACGACCAGCATCGGCGGGCTGTTGTCAGGCTAGACGACGGATCGGACGTCGCGTACCGAGACGTCAGGCGCTTCGGAACCTGGCTCTTGCTCGAGCCCGGGGAGGCCGAGCCGTACCTCGGAGCGCGCGTCGGCGACGAGCCGCTCGACACGCTCTTCACCGCCGCTCGGCTTGGCGAGCGGCTTGCGGGCCGCCGCACGTCGTTGAAAGCCGCCCTCCTCGACCAGCGTACGCTCGCAGGGCTCGGGAACATCTATGCCGACGAGGCGCTCTGGCGTGCGCGCCTCAGTCCGCTGCGCCCCGCTTCCGCTCTCGACCGCGCGGAGTTACGGCGGCTCCACCGGGGCATCCGTGCCGCGCTCGAGCACGGTCTCGCACGGCAGGGATCAACGCTACGCGACTACCGGCTGCCGGACGGCAGCGGAGGCTCGATGCAGGACGAGTTCCGCGTCTACGGCCGGCGCGACGAGCCGTGCGACCGCTGCGGCACGCCGATCGCCCGCACCCAGGTTGCAGGGCGGACGACCTGGTTCTGCCCGACATGCCAGCCGACGCCGTCCGCTCAGGCGGCGAGGATCTCGTCGAGGCGGCCCTCGCGGTCGAGGCGCCAGAGCTCGGTGTAGCCGCCGATCGGACGTCCGTCGATCAGGATCTGGGGCACGGTCCAGCCTCCGGTCGCCTCGAACACCGTCTGCCGGAAGGCGGGATCGTCGTCGAGCGAGACCTCTTCGTACGGGAGCCCGCGAGACTGGAGGAGCGTCTTCGCGCGAACGCAGAAGCCGCACCAGCGCGTCGTATAGATCCGAATGCGTGGCATTACGGTTTACAACGAAGAAAGCCCTCCAAGTGTTCCCCGGTGCCGTCCCTAGACTCCAACGGGCATGGCCGAACGGACGTACAGCACGGAAGCCGTGGTGCTCCGGTCGATCCGGCTCGGAGAGGCCGACCGCGTGCTCCACCTCTACACCCAGGCGCACGGCCGGGTCGGCGCCGTGGCGAAAGGCGTCCGCAAGACGAAGTCGCGCTTCGGGGCGCGCCTCGAGCCGCTCTCGCACGTCGAGCTCGTCCTCCACCGCGGCCGCGGCGAGCTCGAGACGGTGACGGCGGCGCAGCTCGTCCGCTCGCACCGCGAGACGCGGGAGGACTACTACCGGTTCTCGGTCGGGATGATCGGAGCGGAGGCAATGCTGCGGCTGTTCAGCGAGGAGGAGGGGAACGAGCGGGCGTTCGGCGCAATCAGCCGCTTCCTCGACCTCCTCGACAGCGAGCCGCACGCAACGGAGCGGCCGGCCCTCGACCCACTGGGGCTCGCGTTCCAGCTGAAGTTGCTCTGGCTCGCGGGCTACCTGCCGCACGTCTCGGCCTGCGCCGAGTGCGGGATCGAGCGGGAGCCTCTCGTCGGCTACTCGACGCGCGCAGGCGGAGCGGTCTGCGCGCGCTGCGCGCCGGCGACCGAGGCGCTGGCGCTGGCCCCCGACGGGATCGCCGGCATCGAGGCGCTCCTCGCTGGGCCGCTCGCGGAGGCGCCCGGTCTAGGCCTCTCGGAACGAGCCCGGCGCGACGTTCTGCGCGTGATCACCGCTTCGTACGAGTACCACGGCGGGTTCCGCCTGCGAACCCTGAGCCGCAGCGCCTGATCAGCCGGCGTAGCCGAACGCCCCGAAGTGCAGCGTGCCCTGCTCGCACACGCTCGTGGGCGGCTTGATCGCCGCCTCCGTCACGCCGCCGCCTTCGGCGCTCAGCTGAAATGTGTGTGCCTGCGGCTGGCACGAGCCCGACTGCGAGTCACCGGTCCCTGGGACGTCCGGCGAGAACCGCGCCTGAGCCGTCGCGGAAGCACCGGGCGGGAGCAAGACCTGGCGCTTTCCGCCTCCCGCTGCCTTGACATGGGTGGGCAGTGCCGTCCCGTCCGAGCTCAGTAGCGTCCCGGACGGGGCGCCTCGGACGGAGCATGTACTCGGCGAGGAGTTCTTGACCGTCAGGGCGTAGGCGATCTGGCCGGCTCCGGCGCTGCCCGGGATGAGGGCGAACGTGGCGGCGAGCTGCGTTCCGGTGCAGGGCTTTGCCGACGCAACCGACCGGGTCGTCGTCACCGTCTTCGTCGTCGTCACGGCCTGCGTGCGGACGACGGTCACGGTCTTCGCCCCGCCGCCCAAGCCGCAACCGGCTGCGGTCAGCGCGACTGCGGCGAGACCCAGTCCCGCTCGAGCGCGTCGTCCAGCCACTCGCGTACTCCCCCGATCGGAAGCCGTTCCTGGGCGAGCGAGTCGCGATCCCGGACGGTGACCGTCTCGTCCTCGAGCGTCTGGTCGTCGATGGTGAAGGCCCACGGCGTCCCTATTTCGTCCTGGCGCCGGTAACGCCTGCCGATCTGGCCGCTGTCGTCGTGCTCGACGAGGTAGTGGCGGCGGAGCTCCTCGTAGAGCGCACGTGCGCGCGTCGACATCCCTTCGTCCCGTGGGACGAGCGGCAGAATCGCCGCCTTCACGGGCGCCACCTGCGGATGGAGCCGGAGGACGACGCGCTCGCGATCCGAGACGACCTCCTCGTGGTACGCATCGCACAGCAGCGCGACGAAGATGCGCTCGATGCTCACGGCCGGCTCGACGACGTACGGGGTGTAGCGGTTGCCGTCCGGGTCGATCCATTCGAGCTTCGTGCCCGAGTGCTCGGTGTGTTGCGTGAGGTCGTACGCGCCGCGGTTGGCGACGCCCTCGAGCTCCTGCCAGCCGATCGGGTAGAGGTACTCGATGTCGCTCGTCGCGCTCGAGTAGTGGGAGCGCTCCTCCGCCGAGTGTTCGCGTACGCGGAGGTTCTCGTCGCGCAGGCCGAGCCCTCGGTGCCAGGCGAGCCGCTGTTCGATCCAGTACTCGTACCACTGCGTGACGTCCGCCGGGGGGACGAAGAACTCCATCTCCATGTGCTCGAACTCGAGGACGCGGAAGAGAAAGTTGCCCGGGGTGATCTCGTTCCGGAACGACTTGCCGGTCTGGGCGATCCCGAAGGGAGGCTTACGCCGGGCGAGCTGCGCCACGTTCTTGAAGTTGACGAAGATTCCCTGTGCGGTCTCCGGCCGAAGGTAGGCGATCGAGCTCGCGTCGCGGAGCGCACCGACGTGCGTCTCGAACATGAGGTTGAACTGGCGGGCCTCGGTCAGATCGCAGTCGGGCGTCTCGCCGGGGCGCTTGCTCGGCTTGCGACCGCAGCGGCCGTCTTCGAGCTTGTCCGCGCGGAAGCGGAGCTTGCAGGTGCGGCAATCCACGAGCGGGTCTGCAAACACCTCGACGTGGCCGGACGCTTCCCACACGCTCGGGTTGAGGATGATCGCGGAGTCGAGGGCGACGATGTCGTCCCGCTCCTGCACCATCGCGCGGAACCAGAGCGAGCGGATGTTGTTCTTCATGAGCACGCCGTAGTGGCCGTAGTCGTACGTCGAGCCGAGCCCGCCGTAGATCTCGGAGGACGGGAAGACGAACCCGCGGCGGCGGCAGAGGGAGACGATCGTCTCCATCGTCACGGGTTGCGCCGTCTCGCTCATGGGCGGAGGTTACCCCCGGCCCTTCCAACATTTCGGGGCGAACTTGCAAGGGCGTCGACACGTGTGCCGACGTACGCTCATCTCCCCGGGTGGGTGGGGGTTTGGGACGGGACCAAGAGGCGCTCCCGGTTACGCTGAGTGCCCATGCCGAACCCGCCGGTCGAGCTTCACGTCGTCTCCGACGCCACCGGTGAGACCGCGGCGCGACTCGTCCAGGCACTCGAGGCGCAGTTTCCCGAGCAGGAGTTCGTCGAGATCCGCCACCCGCGCGTCGAGTCCGAGGACGACCTCCACCTCGCGGTCAACCGGATGCGCGGCCGGCCGGCGGTCGTCGTCTACACGCTCGTGCAGCCTCAGCTCCGCGAGGCGATGCGGACCCTCTGTCGCCGCGCGCGCCTGCACTACTGCGACCTACTGGGCCAGCCGATCGACGCCGTCGCGCGCGTATCCGGCCAGGCGGCGAAGATGACCCCGGGCTCACGTCCGCCCCTCAACTCCGCCTACTTCAAGAGGATGGAGGCGATCGAGTTCGCCGTCCGCTACGACGACGGCGTCGCGCACGGCCTCCACGACGCGGACGTCGTGCTCGTCGGCGTCTCGCGCACCTCGAAGACACCGCTCTCGATCTACCTCGGCTACCTCGGGCACAAGGCCGCGAACGTTCCCGTCGTGAAGGGAATCGCGCCGCCTCCAGAGCTGTTCGAGGTCGACCAGGCCAAGGTCGTCGGCCTGACGATCGACCCGGACCGGCTCGCCGAGATCCGCCGGGCGCGCGTGCGGGCGATGGGTGCGCCGGGCCGGAACAGGCAGTACGCGGAGCTCGCCGAGATCTACGAGGAGCTCGAGGAGGCGGCGAAGCTCCACCGCCGCCTCGGCTGCCCCGTCATCGACATCTCGGAGCTGTCGATCGAGGAGACGGCCCACCGCATCCTTCGCGTGGTCGAGGAGCGCGCGAGCGAGGCCAAGGCGCAGGCTGCCCGGTGACGCAGCGGGCTCCGAAGCCGCGGATCCCGCTGTGGCGCTGGGCGCTCTGGTCAGTCACCCTGCTCGTGGGCGACTTCGTCTTCTACGTTCTCTTGACCCCGGTCTGGATCGGGCTCCGCACGCTCGCGTGGGTCGCCGAATACCGCGCGCGGCGCCGGCCGACTACGCAGTGAGGACGCGCGTCTCGAGCGCCCCCTCGCCGGCGGCGTCGACGCGGTAGCCGCCCGAACCGTCGGCGGAGGACACCACCTCGACGAGCTCGGTGCCGTCGAACCGTGCCGCCGCGGCGTCGTCGAGCGCGATGCCCGGCGGGAAGCCGTTGCCGACGAGCTCGCAGTACACGGGCCGCCGCAGGTCCTCGCCGTCGTAGTGGGGACAGGCACTGCCGGGGAGGAAGCCGAGCCCGTCGCGCATGCCGGCGAGCTGCGGTCCGAACGAATCGGTCACACCCGCCTCGAACCAGCAGATCATCCCGGCGCTCCAGCCGAAGAGGACGACTCCCGCTTCCCACGCTTCCCGCAGGATCCGGTCGAAGCCGTGCACGCGCCAGACCGCGAGCAGATTCGCGGTATTGCCGCCGCAGACGAGGATCGCATCGTGTGAGAGCGCAAGCTCGCGGAGGTTCTCAGGCGGCCACGGCCAGAACGAGAAATGCGTCAGCTCACCCGGGAGCTCGAGCGGCGGGCCGTCGTAGTTCGGCGTCGCCGTGCCGTCGACGAGAATCCGCCGGCCGCGCGCGAGGCCGAGCACGTACTCCACGAGTGCGGAGCCGGGGAAGCCGCCCATGCCGACGATGGTTTGACGGTTCATCGTGGGCCGTATGACAACATCTGCGGCCCCATGACGCGCTACGTCTACGACTTCGACGAGCCCTCGGAGGGGGGCCGCGACCTTCTCGGCGGCAAGGGGATCGGGCTCGCCGAGATGACGCAGCTGGGAATCCCCGTCCCCGCCGGCTTCACGATCACGACCGATGCCTGTCGCGCGTTCATGGCCTCGGGCGGCAACGTCGAGGGGCTCGACGAGGAGGTAGCGGAGCACCTCGCGCGGCTCGAGGAACGGACGGGGAAGCGCTTCGGCGACGCCGAGGATCCGCTGCTTGTCTCCGTCCGCTCCGGCGCCGCGATCTCGATGCCGGGGATGATGGACACGATCCTCAACGTCGGGCTCAACGACGACTCCGTCGCGGGCCTCGCGCGCACGACCGGGAACGACGAGTTCGCGCGGGACTGCTACCGGCGGCTGATCCAGATGTTCGGGGAGACCGTCGACGACGTCCCGCACGAGCGGTTCAGCGTCGACGACTCCGTCGAGCAGGCGCGGGAGATCTATGAGCGCGAGACCGGAAACGGCTTTCCGCAGGACGCCCGTGCGCAGCTGCGGCGCGCGATCGTTGCCGTCTTCGAGTCCTGGAACTCGTCGCGTGCGCAGGTCTACCGGCGCATGTACGGCATCCCCGACGACCTGGGCACGGCCGTGAACGTCGTCCAGATGGTGTTCGGCAACAAGGGCGAAGACTCGGCGACCGGGGTCTGCTTCACGCGCGACCCCTCGACCGGGGAGCAGGGCGTCTACGGCGAGTACCTCGTCAACGCCCAGGGGGAGGACGTCGTCGCAGGGGTGCGCACGCCGCAGCCGCTCGCCGAGCTCCGCGACCGGATGCCGGAGGCCTACGACCAGCTTCTCGAGACGATGGGCGCCCTCGAGCGCCACTACCGCGACATGCAGGACATCGAGTTCACGATCGAGCAGGGGCACCTCTACCTCCTGCAGACCCGCACCGCGAAGCGAACGGCCGCCGCTGCGATCAAGTGCGCGGTCGACATGACCGGCGAGGGCCTCATCGAACGCGAGGAGGCCGTTTCGCGGATCGACCCGACGCAGCTCGACCAGCTTCTCCATCCACGCCTGGACCCCGACGCCGAGTTCGAGGTCGCGGCCCAGGGGCTCAACGCCTCGCCTGGCGCTGCGTGCGGCAAGATCGTGCTCGACGCCGACAGCGCCGAGGAGCGCGGAAAGGCCGGCGAGTCGGTCATCCTCGTGCGCTGGGAGACGACGCCCGACGACATCCACGGCCTGATCCAGGCGAAGGGCGTGCTGACCGCGCACGGCGGCATGACCTCGCACGCGGCCGTCGTCGCGCGCGGGATGGGGAAGCCGTGTGTCGCCGGCTGCGAGGGCCTGGACATCGACACGGGGGCAAAGACCGTCCGCCTGGGCGGGCACCAGCTGAGCGAAGGCGACGTGATCACGATCGACGGCGGCACGGGCCGGGTGATCGTCGGCGAGATTCCGCTCGTCCCGCCTTCGATCAACGAGGACTTCGAGACCATCCTCGAGTGGGCCGACGACCTGCGACGCCTCAAGGTGCGCGCGAACGCCGACAACGCCGACGACGCCGCGAAGGCGCGGGAGTTCGGCGCGCAGGGCATCGGGCTCTGCCGCACCGAGCACATGTTCTTCGGCGAGGAGCGGCTGCCCGTCGTGCAGGAGATGATCCTCGCTCGCGACGAGGCAGGTCGCCGCGACGCGCTCGACCGGCTCCTTCCGTTCCAGCAGTCCGACTTCGAGGGGATCTTCGAGGCGATGGCCGGCCTGCCCGTCACGATCCGGCTGCTCGACCCGCCGCTCCACGAGTTCCTGCCGCCGCTCGAGGAGGCGCGCGACTCGCGGATGCGGCAGCGGATCCGCGCCCTCTCCGAGTCGAACCCGATGCTCGGCACACGCGGTTGCCGGCTCGGAATCCAGTGGCCCGAGGTCTACGAGATGCAGGTGCGGGCGATCGCGCGGGCGGCGAAGGCCGTACAGGAGCGTGGGGGAGACGCACCGCTCGTCGAGATCATGCATCCGCTCGTCGGCTTCCGCGAGGAGCTGCGACGGCTGCGCGAGCTGACCGAGCGCGTCATGGAGGAGGAGGCGCCGGGGCTCGAGTACCTCTGCGGCACGATGATCGAGCTGCCGCGCGCGGCGCTGCGGGCGGACGAGATCGCCGAGGTGGCCGACTTCTTCTCCTTCGGCACGAACGACCTGACGCAGACGACGCTCGGGATGTCGCGCGACGACGCGGAGGGGAAGTTCCTCACCTTCTACCTCGAGGACGGCGTGCTCGAGCGGAACCCGTTCGAGGCGCTCGACCAGGACGGAGTCGGCGACCTGATGCGGATCGCCGTCGAGCGGGGGAGGGAGACGAAGCCCGACATCAAGCTCGGCATCTGCGGCGAGCACGGCGGCGAGCCCTCGTCGGTCGAGTTCTGCCACCGCATCGGGCTCGACTACGTGAGCTGCTCGCCGTACCGCGTCCCGCTTGCGCGCCTGGCCGCGGCGCAGGCGGCGCTGAAGGAGGCGCACCGCGCCGAGTACGTCCAGGCCGGCGGGTGACGGACGGCGCCCCGGCGCCGTATACGGGAGAGATGAAGTCCGCTTCGGCGCTGGTGCTCGTGGTGATCGCCGCCGCTGCCGCCGCGGGGTGCGGGAGCTCGCACGCCAAAGGCGGACCAAGCACCCGGTCCGTGGCGCCGCTGCCCAGCTCTCGCAGCCAGGTGAGCGCGGACGTCGACGCCGCGCGCGCGTCCAATCCCAGGCTCTTCTCCCTCTTCCCGCGTACCTCCGGCGAGATGCCTTGCACGATTCCCGAGATCGAGGGGATGCACGAGGCGAAGCTCGCGGGGACGTGCCGCACGAGCGTGGCGCACCCGGTGACGCACGGTCCTTACGCCGAGACGTTCGTCACCTTCCGCGAGAGCTGGGGCCGGCGCTACTCGTCCTGGACCGTGATCGTGCAGCGGCCCGCCGAGAAGGTCGTCGGGACGCAGCTCCGCGGCTGGCCGGCTCCCCAGCTTCGCTACGCCACCAACAGCGCGGGCGGCGGCTAGGCGTAGCCCCGGACGCGGAAGTACGCGAGCACCACGCTCCCGGCCGCCACGACGATCAGCCCGACCACGCCGCCGATCCCGAGCTGTCCGTACTGCGCACGGCCGCCGCGCCAGTGGGCGTACGCAAGCGTGACGAGGATCCCGCCAATCAGGCCGCCGACGTGGCCTCCCCAGGAGATGTTCGGGATCGCGAAGGAGATGACGAGATTGATCACGATCCAGGTCATCGCGTTCCCGGCGAGCCGGCCGGTGATCTGCCACTCGAGGATGAGCATCGCGCCGAGGATCCCGAAGATCGCGCCGGAGGCGCCGAGAGTCGGTGTGTGCGGGGCCTGCAGCAGCCCTCCCGCCGAGCCGGCCAGACCCGAGACGAAGTAGAGGCCGAGGTAGCGCGCCCGGCCGAGGTATTGCTCGACCGGCGTCCCGATCACCCAGAGGGCGTACATGTTGAACGCGATGTGGATGATCGAGGCGTGGAGGAACATCGCGGTGATGAGCCGGTACCAGCCGCCGTTCGCGACTGCGGGGCCGTAGAGGATCCACTTGTAGAACAGGCTTCCCCCGGGGGAGTTCAGGCCACCGCCGCCCTGCGCGACCGTGAGCAGGTAGATCCCCACGTTGACCGCGATCAAGGCCCTCGTGATCGGCGCATTGCCGCTGGCGAGCGCGACACCCTGCGCGCGACGGACCGGGCGCGGCCGCAGTCGCGTTGCGGGGCCTCGGCGGACTCCGGCGTGATCCGGGCAGCGGATGCCGACCGGAGCGAACGTCGCGCAGTCGGCGCAGATGGGCCGTCCACACTCTGAGCACGAGAGCCCGGTCTCACGGTCGGGATGCCGGTAGCAGTAACGGGTCTCGACGCTCGACATCGGACTAGCCTAATTCGCGTGCGCGTCCACGTTGCCTTCACTCCGGGCGAGCTGACGCCCGCTCCGGTCGGGATCGTCGTCGACGTGCTCCGCGCGACCTCGACGATCTGCCAGGCACTCGCTTCGGGCTATCGGCGCGTCCTCTGTTGCGCCGAGGTGGACGAGGCGCGGGCGCTCGCGGAGAGCGAAGGGCCGGCGAAGCTGGCCGGCGAGAGGCTCCTCGAGCACATCGAGGGCTTCGACTTCGGCAACTCGCCGCGCGAGCTCGACGGCGAGCCCGGCGCCGAGACGCTCGTGCTCACCACCACCAACGGGACGCGACTCCTCGTCGCCGCCGCCGAGCGGTTCGAGCGCGTGTACGTCGGTTCGCTGCTCAACGTCGACGCGGTTGCCGCGGCGGCGCGCGAGAGCGGGGAGGACGTCGCCGTGCTCTGCGCCGGCGTGCTCGGCGAGCTGGCGCTCGACGACGCCTACTGCGCCGGCCGCATCGTGGAGGCGCTCGACGGCGAGCCGAAGGACTCCGCCCGCGCCGCGATCCTGCTCGCGCGCAGCTTCCCGAACGCTCTGGAGGGGCTCGGCGCGAGCCGGAGCGCTGCGAACCTCCGGCGCCACGGCCTCGAGGCCGACGTCGAGCGGTGCGCGCAGGAGAACGCCCTCGACGTCGTCCCGCGCTACGTCCGCCGCGTCGGCCCCGCGGCCGAAGTGACGCTCTGACTAGGCGTTCGCGCGGACCGCGACCTCGTACTTCGTGACGGAGGAGCGGGTGCCGGGCGTGTCGGGGCCGGGCATCGAGTCCAGGACCTCGTGGGCCTTCTGGTAGTCCTCTTCGCTGTCGACCATGACGATCGCGAGTGACCGCTCGCCTTCGGGGTCGTGGAGGATCAGTAGCTCGGCCGGCGGCATTCCCTCGGGCGGGTTTCCGCTCTCGATTTGGCTCTTGAGATTCGCCATGCGATCCGAGGTGACTCCCTCGAACGAAACGACGCGTGCCAGTGCCATCGAAGCCCTCCCTGTCGTGGACGAGGCAACCCTACGCCCGTCGCTGACCCCGCCGCAACGCGTCGAGCCGTCGGCGCTCCTGCTTCGTGGGGCGCGCTCCGAGGTCGGCGCCGAGCGGTCGCGCCAGCCGTCGCTCGAGCGACAGCCGTTCGCGCTCCTGCCGCGATTCGGGCGTCTCCTCGTAGAGCGTCGCGGCGACCTTGGCCGGCCCGCGGCGATCGGCGATGCCGGTGACGACGACGACCCGCCGCGTCGGGCCGAGCCGGATCTCGATCGTGTCGCCCCGCGTGACCTCGCGCGCCGGCTTGACCCGTTCCCCGCCGACCCTGACGTGGCCGGCGAGGACGAGCTCGGTCGCCGTGCTCCGCGTCTTCGCGAAGCGCGCAGCCCAGAGCCATTTGTCGACACGCACTCGTTCCACGTCCTTCATCCTGCCAGCGAAGGTTTCAGAGAGCTTGACAGGGGAACGTGTGTTCGTGTAGAACATACGTTCCCATGATCGCCTGTCTCACAATCCCCGGGCTCAAGCTGAAGGCGGCGCTGCGGCGCACGCCGACGCTCGCGTTGCGGCCGGCAGCCTTGGCTCCGGAGCCGCAGGGCGAGCCGCTGCTCGGGCCGGTGACGGCGACCGCCGAGGCAGCCGGCGTCCGGCCGGGGATGCGACTGGGGGAGGCGCTCGCGACTTGCCCCTCACTTGCGCTCGTCGAGCCCGACGCGGGCGGCGCGGAGCGCGGGTGGGAAGAGATCCTGCACGCGCTCGAGGACGCAGGCTTCTCCGTCGAGCCGGCGTCGTCCGGAGTCGCGTACTTCGAGACGCGGGGAGTCGAGCGGCTCTACGGCGGTCTCGAGCCGGCGTTGCGGCGCGCGCTCGCGGCGGTCGGGTCGGAGTGGGATGCGCGCATCGGCGCGGCCGGAAGGCGTTTTGCCGCGCTGGCTGCAGCTTCGGTCGCGCGGCCCGGGCAGGTCGTCGTGGTCGCCGACGAGGAGCTGCCGCAGTTCCTCGCGCCGCTGCCTCTCACGCTCCTCCCGCTCGAGCGCGGCCGCTACGAGGAGCTCGAGGCGCTCGGAGTTCGCAAGCTGGGGCAGCTTGCCGGGCTGCCGGGTGGCGCCGTCGCCGAACGTTTGGGGCCGGACGGCCGGCGCGCCTGGGGCCTGGCGAGAGGTGGGACAGCCGCGCGCGTGCGCGGCCGGCGCCCGCCCACGGCCGTCGCAGCCTCGCTCGAGTTCCCGGAGGCGGTCGGCAACGAGCTGACGCTGAGGCGCGCGCTCGGGGGGCTCATCGAGACCGCGCTCGCGCGACCGGAACGGCGCGATCGCTTCGTTCGCAAGGTCGCGCTCATGGCCCGGCTCGAGAGCGGGGGCTCGTGGCGGCGAACGCTGACTCTGCGCGAGCCGAGCGCCGACCCGGACCGGATCCGCGTCGCGCTCTCGCCGCGGCTCTCCGAGCTGCCTGCACCGGTCAGCGAGCTTCGCGTGGAGCTCGTCGAGCTGACCGAGCCGACTGGGTGTCAGCTCGAGCTGCTTGCAGCCGGCGCCGAGGACCGGTCGCGCTTGCGGGACGGGCTGCGCCAGGTGCGGGCGAGCACCGGCTCGGGGTCCGTTTGCACCGTCGTGGAGGTGGCGCCGTGGTCGCGCGTGCCGGAGAGCCGCGCCCTGCTCGTGCCGAAGGACGAGTAGTCGCGCGCTTCAACGCGCCGCGTGCGGCGCGCGTCGAAGCCGACGCCAACGGGAGGCCGCTCGAGGTGAACCACCGCGCCGTCGCGCTCGTGCGAGAGGAATGGCGGGTCGTCGATCGCTGGTGGACGGAGGATCCGGTCGTCCGCCGCTACTTCGAGGTCGTACTCGAAAGCGGCGAGAACACCGTCGTCTTCCACGACGGCGCGAGAGCTAGCTGGTATACCCAGCGCGGGGCATGAGCGACTTCACAGAGGTCGAGCGCGAAGAGATCGCCGTGCAGTTCGTCCGCGTCCCCGACGGGCTCGAGCACATCCGGCGAGCCTGGGACGAGCTCGAGGCCGCGGTTCCGCTGCGCGGACACCATTTCTACGGCGCCTTCGACCCCGTGGCGAACGACTACCGCGCGTGCGTGGAGGTGCGGGAGGCCGACGAGCTCGTGCCCGGGCTCGAGTCCGGCACGCTGCCCGGCGGCCGCTACCTCCGTGCGCGGCTGCGCGGCGATCCGCCCGCCGTCTACGAGCGGATCGGCCCCACCTTCGACGAGCTGACCCGGCACACGAAGCCGGACGAGAGCCGGCCCAGCCTGGAGCACTACCGCCGCCACGACGAGATCGACCTGCTGCTACCGGTCTAGCGCTGCGCGTAGCTCGCGCGCCGCAGTCTCCGGGTCGTCGGCGTCCCGGATGGCGCGAACGACGGCGACGCCTCGCGCCCCCGCGGCCACGACCTTGGCGACGTTCGAGAGCTCGATGCCGCCAATCGCAAACCACGGCACCTCGAGAGCGCCGGCGGCGGCGCGAAGCAGCTCGAGCCCACCCGCGACCGCGTCCTCCTTCGTCGGCGTGGTGAACGCGGTGACCCCGACGTAGTCCGCGCCCTCGACCTGCGCGAGTTCCTCGACCGTGGATGCCGAGAGCCCGAGGAGCCGGTCGGGGCCCACGATCGCACGCGCCTCCTCGACTGTCGCGTCGCTCCGGCCGACGTGGACGCCGTCGGCACGGCAGGCCCCGACGAGATCCGGCCGGTCGTTGAGGACGAAGAGCGCCCCGTGCTCGTCGCAGGCCGCCCGGAAAGGCGCGGCCGCGGCGACGAGCGCCTCGTTGTCGAGTGTCTTGTCGCGGAGTTGCACGATGTCCACGCCTCCCCGCAGCGCCGCGTCGAGGAGCGGCGCCGGAGCCAGGCCGAGCGGCCGTGCCTCGAGCACGAGGTAGAGGCGGCAGCGCGCTAGACGCTCGCGGCGGGTCCGGCCGTCCACGCCGCGCAGCGTAGAGCGCCGCTTGCAATCCGTACCAAGGTACGGGTGCATACTCGTGCCATGAAGGTCGGAGAGGTGGCCAGCCGGGCAGGCGTGAATGTCGAGACGCTCCGCTATTACGAACGCCGCGGGCTGCTCCCTGCGCCGGAGCGCGAACCGAGCGGCCATAGGCGATACGACGAGGAGACCGTCCGCTTCCTGCGGGCGATCAAGGAGGCACAAGGGCTCGGCTTCACCCTCGGCGAGATCGCCGACGTGCTCAAGACGGTGCGCCGCTCTGGGAGGCCCTCCTACGCGCTGCGCGTGCGGATGGCGGCGAAGATCGACGAGATCGACGGCCGGATCGCCGGTCTCCGGCGCATGCGCGACGACCTCGCGCGCGTCGTCGGCTGCGCTTGCGACTCGCTCGACCACTGCACCTGCGGCGCCGCTTATCTGGCGCGGCGCGGGCGCGAGCCTGCCGCGCCACCGACGCTGCTCCACGTCACGAATGGGGAGAGCGCCGGCAACACCCTGCGCCAGACGGCGCTCGGAGGCGCGGTGCTCCCCTGGCAGGACGTTCTCCACGCGGGGCCGGTGCCTGCCGTGCCTCGCCGCGAGCTCCTCCGGCTCCGCGCGGGATTCCTGGCAGAGGCGGGCTGGGGTAGCCGGCGCGCGATCCTCTCCTCGCTCGAGCGCAGGGACGCCCAGCTCCTCGGCGCGTTCCGAGACGGGATCGAGGTCGTCCTCTGGTTCGAGCACGACCTCTACGACCAGCTCCAGCTGCTCGACGCCCTGTCGCTTGCAGCCGGCGTCGGCGCCGCTCCGGAGCTCGTCGTCGTGGGCTCGTTCCCGGGGAAGCCGTCCTTCCGCGGGCTCGGCGAGCTGACCGCCGACGAGCTCGAGACCCTCTGGCCCGCCCGACGCCGAGCAAGCGCGAAGACGCTTGCGACTGCCGCCGAGGCATGGGAGGCGTTCCGGGCGCCCGAGCCCACGGCGCTCGCGGAGTGGGCGAATCGCGACGACCCGGAGCTGCCGTTTCTTGCGCCGGCACTGCGGCGGCTGCTCGAGGAGCTCCCCGCCCCGGACGACGGCCTCTCCGGCACCGAGCGGCGTGCGCTGGAGGCGATCGCCGGCGGCCACGCGACGCCGCGCGACGCCTTCCTCGCGGTGCAGGACGCGGAGGCGGCCCCGTTCCTCGGCGACACCTGGTTCTACGCGACAGTGGCCGAGCTCGGCACGGGACCGAACCGGCTGCTCGAGACGGCGGAGGGCGAGCCTCTGCCGCCCGCACCGCCGCTCGGCGACGCACAACGCTTCGTCGGTGCCGCGCTCCGGCTGACGGCAGCAGGGGAGAAGGTGCTCGCGGGCAAGGCCAATCGCGTCGAGCTGCTCGGGATCGATCGCTGGGTCGGCGGCACGCACATCTCGGCGTAGCGAGAGAACATATGTTCGCCTAGACTACGCGGATGGCGCTAGTACTCCCGCATTCGCCCGATGAAGCCGTCGTGCGGCGTGTGGAAGTTGAGCAGGCGAAAAGCACTGCCGCAGGGGCGGAACCCGTGTTGGACATTCGGTGGTACCGAGAGGAACGTGCCGGGGCCGGCGCGATGCCACTCGCCCTCGACGAGGAACTCGACCTCGCCCTCGAGCACGTAGAACGAGTCGGTGTGTGTGGCGTGGGTGTGCGGGTCGACGCCCTCGAAGTCGGCGGGGAACGACAGTTCGAGCGCCTCGATGTGCGGCAGCTCCGCAAGGACGCGGTGCTGCCGGATGCGCTCGCCCTCGCCCGGTTGCGTGAAGAACGGCTTCTCCACTGCAGCGGATCATGACGTACGTCGAGCTCCACGCGCACAGCGCCTACTCGTTTCTCGACGGCGCCTCGCAACCGGAGGAGCTCGCGGCCCGTGCCGCCGAGCTCGGTTACGAGGCGCTCGCGCTCACCGACCACGACGGCGTCTACGGCTCGCTCGAGTTCGCCCACGCGGCGAAGCACTTCGGCGTGCGGCCGATCACCGGCGCCGAGGTGACGCTTGCCGACGGCTCGCACGTCACGCTCCTGGTCGAGAGCGCGCGGGGCTACGCGAACCTCTGCCGGCTCCTCACCGCCGCGCACGCGCACACGCGCGACACGACGAACCGCGAGCCGTCACCGCCGCGGCTCGATCTGGCGCTGCTCGAGGAGCAGAAGGAGGGGCTCGTCTGCCTGTCCGGCTGCGCGCGCGACGGCCTCGCGATCCGCGATCCGAACGCCGCCGCACGGCTCGCCCGTGCCTTCGGCCGCGAGCGCTTCTACGTCGAGCTGCAGCGCCCGTACGAGCGCGGCGACGTCCGCCGCAACGCCCACCTGCGCGACCTCTCTGCCTCGCTGGGCGTTCGCACGGTCGCGACCGGAGACGTCCACGCGCACGACCGCAGCCGCGTCGCCCTCCAGGACGTGCTCGTCGCCGTCCGTTGCCGCACCTCGCTCGAGGGCTGCGAGCGGGAACGGCGCGGCAACCACGAATCCGTTCTCCTGTCGCCGGCGGACGTGGAAGACCGCTTCGCCGACGATCGGGACGCTGTCCGGGAGACCGCCCGGCTGGCCGAGCGGCTCGAGTTCGACCTGACCGAGGAGCTCGGCTACCGCTACCCGGACTTCTCGGACGGAGCCGAGCCGGCGATCGTCCAGCTGCGCCGTGTCTGCGAGCGAGCGTTCGGCGAGCGCTACAGCGATCTCAACGGCCACAAGCGCCGCGTGCGCGGGCGGCTCGAGGAGGAGCTCGCGCTCATCGACGAGCTCGGGCTCGCCGGCTTCTTCCTCCTCCACTGGGAGGTGCTCGAGCTCGCGCGCGAGGTCGCGCTCGAGGTGCGCGGGCGCGGCTCGATGCGCCACGTCCTGCCGCCCGGGCGCGGTCGCGGCTCCTCGGTGGGCTCGCTCGTCTGCTACCTGACCGGCCTCTCGCACGTCGACCCGGTCGCGAACAACCTCTCGCTCGGCCGATTCCTCAACCGGGAGCTCGCGTCGGTGCCGGACATCGATCTCGACTTCCCCCGCGACATCCGCGAGAAGCTCATCGTCCGCGTCGTCGAGCGCTACGGCTCCGAGCACGCCGCGCTCGTCGCGAGCTTCGCGACCTACCGCTCGCGCGGCGCGATCCGGGACGTCGGCAAGGCGCTCGGCCTCCCGTACGCCGACCTCGAGCGACTCGCGCGGCTGACGGACGGCTGGAACGCGCAGCGCGTCGCCGACGAGATCGCCGCACTGCCCGACGCGGCGACGAAGCTCCGTTCGCCGCGCTGGCGCGCCTTCGGCGCCCTCTGCTCCGAGATCGCGGGCCTGCCGCGCCACATCTCGCAGCATCCGGGCGGGATGGTCATCTCGTCGCGGCCGCTGATCGAGCTCGTCCCCGTCCAGCCGGCGGCGATGGAGGGGCGGCAGATGTGCCAGTGGGACAAGGACTCCTGTGCCGACGCCGGCTTCCTCAAGATCGACCTGCTCGGACTCGGGATGCTCTCGGCGGTCGAGGAGTGCGTCGACCTCGTCGCACGCAACCGAGGCGAGCGGATCGACCTCTCGCGGGTACCGCTCGACGATCCGGACGTGTTCGCGGAGATCCAGCGGGCCGACACGATCGGCTGCTTCCAGATCGAGAGCCGCGCGCAGATGCAGGTCATCCTCCGCACACGGCCGGAGACGATCGACGACATCACGGTGCAGGTCGCGCTCGTGCGGCCGGGGCCGATCCAGGGCAAGGCCGTCCATCCGTATGTCGAGCGGCGGCAGAAGCTGCGCGACGACCCGAGCTACCGCGCGCCGGCCGACCATCCGCTACTCGAGGAGCCGCTGCGCGAGACGCTCGGCGTCGTCGTCTTCCAGGACCAGGTGCTCGACGTCGCTGTCCACCTCGCCGGCTTTTCGGTCGGCGAGGCGGAGGGGTTGCGACGGGCGATGAGCCGCAAGCGCTCGCACGCCGCGCTCGAGGCGTGGCGGGCGCGGTTCGTCGCCGGGGCGCTCGAGAAGGGGGTGGAGGAGCCGAGGGCGCACGAGCTCTACGACAAGCTCGTCGCCTTCTCGGGCTTCGGCTTCCCGAAGTCGCATGCGGCGGCATTCGGCCTGCTCGCGTACCAGTCGGCGTGGCTTCGGCACCACTACGCGCCGGAGTTTCTCGCCGCGCTCCTCAACGCACAGCCGATGGGCTTCTACCCACCGGCGACACTTGTGCGCGACGGCCAGCGGCGTGGGGTGGAGACGCGTCCGCCCGACGTGAACCGCAGCGAGGCCGACTGTGTGATCGAGGACGGAGCCGTGCGGGTGGGGCTGAAGTACGTGACGGGGCTGGGGGAGGACGACGCGCAGGTTGTCGCCGAGCGGCGGCCCTATTCCTCGATCCGCGAGCTCGCGCAGAGAACCGGGCTCTCGGAGGACGAGCTGCGCGCGCTCGCCGAGAGCGGAGCCTGCGACTGCTTCGGGTTGCGACGCCGCGAGCTCCTCTGGCAGCTCGGTCTCGTCCCCCGGCCGGCGAGCGTTCCCGGCACCGCCGGCGAGGCCAAGCAACTCGCCCTGCCGCTCGAGCCGACCGTCGGAACGCCCGAGCTGCCCGAGCCGACGGTGTGGGAGCGGATGCTCACCGACTACCGAACGACGAGCCTGTCGGTCGGCGTCCACCCACTCGCGTTGCTCCGGCCTCACCTGCCGTCGGGAACCCTGTCCAGCGAGCAGCTTCGAGGTATTCAGCACGGGAACAACGTCCAGTTCGCGGGCCTCGTCGTCGCGCGGCAGCGGCCGGCGACAGCGAACGGCGTCGTCTTCATGCTCCTCGAGGACGAGCTCGCGCAGGTGAATCTCGTGGTCGCGCCGCAGGTGTACGAGCGGTTCCGGGCTGTGGTGCGGAGTGAGCCGCTCCTGCTCGTACGCGGCCGCTACGAGCACTCGGACCGGAACCGAAACGTCCTCGTCCGCGAGCTCCTGTCGCTCGCGCCGCTCGCGCGGTCGCTGACGGACGGGGCGGACGTCCACGCCGCCCTTCCGCGCGCCCATCACTTCGGGCACCGCTAGCTACGACTACTGGCAGCCAACCTCTTGGTTGACTTCCCGTCTCACTTATGCGATAGGTCGTGGGACTGGGGCCGCACTGAGGGGGGCGCGGCAGCTGCCGTGCGATAGGAGGAAGTTCATGAAGCGGGTCTTGCGTGTGCGGACGCTCATCGCGGCGGCGCTGCTGACTTTTGTCTGCTTCACCATCTCGGCCGCGGCAGGGGCTGTCGCCCCCACGGCGACGAGGGTCCTGGCGCCCAAGCCGCTGATCCCCCTCGGAGCGAAGCAGCTCGGGCCCGTTTCGGCCACGGCCAACGTCTCCGGTGCGGTCGTGCTCCAGCCGCGCGACGAGAGCGCATTGACGCGCTTCATCTCGCAGGTCACCGACAAGCACTCACCCCTCTTCCACCACTACCTCACCCCTGAGGAGTACGCGGCGCAGTTCGGCCCGACTCCCGCCACGATCGCCGCCGTCAAGTCGCAGCTCGAAGCTTCAGGACTTACGGTCGGCAACGTCGCCCCGGACGGCCTGGTCATCGACTTCACCGCTCCCGCGAGCCGCGTCGAGAGTGCATTCGGCACCGGCCTCGAGCGCTACAGGCTCGCCGACGGCTCCATCGGAGAGACACGGACGGCTCCGCTCGAGGTGCCCGCGACGATCGCGAAGTACGTGACGTCGGTCGTCGGGCTCGACAACACCGTGCGGCTTCGGCCGTCCGGGATCTTCCGGGCTTCCCAGAGGCCGCGCGGCTCCTACCCTGCCGCTTCGGCGCCGAGCTTCACGCACCCGACCGGCTCTCCGACGGCGTGCTCCGACGCGTCGAACGCCGCACAGCAGTTCGGAGGACTGACCGACGACCAGATCGCGAACGCGTACGGCGTCTTCGGCCTCTACGGCGCCGGGGACACCGGCGCGGGCCAGAGCATCGCCGTGTTCGAGCTGGAGCCGTTCCTGACGAGCGACCTGCAGACGTTCGATACGTGCTATTTCGGCGCGAGCCAGGCCACCACGATGCTCAGCCGCGTGCACACGATCAACGTCGACGGCGGCCCCGGGGCAGGCCCCGGCTCGGGAGAGGCGATCCTGGACGTCCAGGACGTGTCCGCCTTTGCGCCGGGCGCGAACATCGACGTCTACCAGGCCCCGAACAGCACGTTCGCCTCGTTCGACGAGTACGCGAAGATCGTCAACGACGACGTCGACAAGATCGTGACGACGAGCTGGGGGTTCTGCGCGCAGGCGCTTCAGCAGGGATCGCCCGGCGTCCAGCAGGCCGAGAACGTGATCTTCCAGCAGGCGGCCGCCCAGGGGCAGACGATCTTCTCGGCCGCCGGAGACGAAGGCAGCGACGACTGCAACACCTTCCAGACGCTGTCGCCGGTCAGCCCGATCCTGTCCGTCGACGACCCGTCGAGCCAGCCGTACGTCGTGGCTGCCGGCGGAACCACGATGGACAACGCCACCCAGCCTGCCTCCGAGCATGTCTGGAACGACGGTGCCGCGTGGGGCGCCGCTGGGGGCGGCATCTCCGAGTCCTGGCCGATGCCGGCTTGGCAGCTCGACTCGCTCGTGCCGGGCGTGCACAACCCGAGCGTCGTCTCGGCGGCCGACAGCTTCGCAGCGACCGACATGGCCAAGCCCGGCTACGCCTTCTGCGCGTCCGAGAGCAACGCGGGTCCGGTCGAAGGCGGGTGTCGTGAGGTTCCGGACGTCAGCGCGAACGCCGACGAGTTCACGGGTGGGATCACGTTCTACGCCGCCGAGTTCGACGGCTGGAACACGATCGGAGGAACGTCGTCGGCGGCGCCGCAATGGGC
>Ga0209810_1002318_pt1 | contig 23352 bp, 22 predicted proteins | sample Coa_R1_7_FD_187159 | JGI IMG/M metagenome (GOLD analysis project Ga0209810, IMG submission 187159) | Surface soil microbial communities from Centralia Pennsylvania, which are recovering from an underground coalmine fire - Coalmine... | ecosystem: Environmental > Terrestrial > Soil > Unclassified... | reverse complement strand
AGATGCCCCTCCTGCCGCTCGTAGCATCCGCCCAGGCGCGTCAGCGTGGTCGTTAGCGGATCGGAGGCATCAGTCATGCCGCGAAAGGCGTAGTTGGACCGGAAACGTCCCAGCGCCTCCTTCCAGGAATGAGCGTACAGCGTATCGAGCAGGTCGTTCCAGTTTTGAATGCGTATCTCTTCCACCGTGCTCTCATTTTTAGGTTTCGTTTTGCACCCATAGGACGGCAAAGGATAACCTGAGTTCCCGCACTTCACACCACCGGGCAGGCGTGTTATAATAGGGAATCATCTTCCTGTTGCATTTTCCGGGACGATCTATATGCCTGCAAGGGAAAATTCCTTCGCAGGGCCGACGGACGAAAGTCCTTCGCTTTTAGGCGCTCCCTTCGCGAGGCAGGCGCAAGCGCCGCTCGCTCGTGTCGCGCCGGGCGTGCTTCGCACACGCTTTCCTGCTTAACTTCTCCCCTCTCCTTTAGAAGGAGAGGGGTCGGGGGTGAGGTCTTGTAGGGGTGAGGTCCGTCCGCTAGGACGGTTGGCCGAAGGCCCCCTAGACGGGTATTTCAATGCCCGGCTCTTTAGTCCGTCGGGCCATGCATTCCATCGCTTTCACGGAAAAGGCGACAGAAAGGAAGTCATTCTAGCAGGATGCTGAAATGAACCGAATGGTCGTGCTGGCGCTGCTGGCGCCGGAAGATGAGGATGCCGCGCCTTTTCGCCAGGAGATCGAAGGCGATCCGGCGCTTGCCGAGCGCGTGGAGCTTCGGTTTGCCGCCCGTGAAGCGGCGCATGAGGCGATTGCGGATGCCGAAGTGGTCGTCTGCGGCCTCCTGCCTCCCGACCTGCTCGCCGCCGCCCCAAGGCTGCGCTGGGTCAGTTTCTGGAGCGCGGGGCTGGACACCAAGCTCCGGCCCGACATTCTGGCGCGCGACCTGCTCATCACCAACGCCAGCGGCGTTCACGGTCCCAACATCGCCGAGCACGTCCTGGCCTTCATGCTGATGTTTACGCGCCGGATGCCGCACTACCAGCGGGCGCAGATCGAAGGCCAGTGGCAGCGCGCCCCCTCTCCGGATTTCCATACCGAAATGGCGGCAGAGCTGACCGGGCAGACCCTGGGCATCGTGGGGCTGGGCCATATCGGCGAGGACCTGGCCCGGCGCGCCAAAGCCTTCGACATGCGCGTGATCGCCACCAAGCGCGATCTCGCCGCGCGCCATGCAAACGTTGCGCCTCTCGACGCCCTCCTTCCACCGGAGCGGCTGCCGCAGCTTCTGGCCGAATCCGACCACGTCTGCATCGCCCTGCCCTACACGCCCCAAACGCGCCACCTCTTCGACGCGGCCATGCTGGCGCACATGAAGCCGACCGCCTATCTCTACAATATCGCCCGAGGCAAGATCGTCGACGAGGCCGCTTTGATCGCCGCGCTGCAGGCGGGCCGGTTGGCCGGCGCCGGGCTGGACGTGTTCGAGACGGAGCCGCTGCCCACCGATAGCCCTCTCTGGAAGATGGAGAACGTGATCGTCACGCCCCACGTCGCCGGAATCACGCCCTACTACTTCCCCCGCGCCGCCGCCCTCTTCGCCGCCAACCTCAAGCGCTATCTCGCCGGCCAGCCGCTCTCCAATCTCTACGACCCGCAAAGAGGATATTGAGCCGATGACCGTCGCCGCGCAGTTGCGGACACTGACCCCCTCGCAGCGCAACGCCTTTCTCGCTGCCTTCCTCGGCTGGGCGCTGGATGCCTTCGACTTCTTTGTCCTCGTCTTTATCCTCAAGGACATCGCCGCCACGTTCGGCACGTCCGTCAGCGCCGTCTCCTTCGCGCTGACGCTCACCCTGGCGTTCCGGCCCGTAGGCGCCTTTATTTTTGGCTGGGCGGCAGACCGTTACGGGCGGCGCGTGCCGCTGATGATCAACATCCTCTGCTACTCGGTCATCAACCTGACGTGCGGGTTCGCGCCCAATCTGACGGCGCTGCTTATCCTGCGCTCCCTCTTCGGCATCGCCATGGGTGGCGAGTGGGGGCTGGGAGCGGCGCTGGCGATGGAGAGCGTGCCGGAAGAGACGCGCGGCCTGCTCTCCGGCATCCTGCAGGAAGGCTACCCCACCGGCTACTTGCTGGCCTCCATCGTCTACGGGATCGTCTTTCCGCTGCTGGGCTGGCGCTGGATGTTCTTCGTGAGCGTGCTTCCGGCTCTCCTCTCGCTGTTCATTCGCAGTAAAGTCCAGGAGTCGCCGGTCTGGGAGCGGCAGAGGGAGCAGAGGCAGGCGCAGCCGGTGACGCTGGGCAGCCTCATCGCCCGGCATGGCGCGCTCTTCTGCTACCTGGTCCTCTTGATGACCGCCTTCAACTTCATGTCGCACGGCACCCAGGACATCTATCCGACCTTTCTGCAGAAACAGCGCCATTTCAATCCGGGGACCGTCAGCGCCATCGCCATCACCTACAACATCGGCGCCATGCTGGGCGGCACTTGCTTCGGGGCGCTCTCGCAGCATTTCGGGAGGCGGCGGGCCATCATCCTGGCCGCCATCCTGGCGCTGCCCATCGTCCCGCTGTGGGCCTATGCTCCTACCGCCGCGACCCTGGCCGCCGGCGCCTTCCTGATGCAGTTCATGGTGCAGGGTGCCTGGGGCGTCATCCCCATCCACCTCTCCGAGCTTTCGCCCAACGCGCTGCGCGGAACGTTCACGGGCTTCGCGTACCAACTGGGCAACCTGTTCGCCGCCATCAACGCGACCCTGCAGACGAAGATGGCCGAGGCCCACGGGAACGACTATGCGCTCGCGCTCTCCCGCGTCATCGTCGTCGTGCTGATCTGCGTGGTCATCGCCACCGCCCTCGGCCCGGAAGCGCGGGGCAGTCGCTTCACGGATTGATGCTCTATAGCCCCCAGGAGGAAGCGAGTGAGCGTCTTCATCCCCGCCAGCCTGCAGAATACGATCGGTGAGTTCGGCGAGGAAGGAGCCGAATGGCTGAACAGTCTGCCCGAACGCATCGCCGCGCTTGAGCGGGAATGGGGTTTGCGCGCGGGGCCGGCCTTCGATCATGCCGGGGCGTGCTCCTGGATCGCGCCGGTCACGCTCGAATCCGGCGACGAGGCCATTCTTAAGATCGGCCTCCCCCACGAGGAGGCGCGCTTCGAGGCGGACGCCCTCCGCTTCCTGGATGGGCAAGGCGCTGTGTGTCTCCTGCGCGCTTCGGACGACGGCTTTTCGCTGCTGCTCGAACGCTGTCTTCCAGGGACCGATCTGTGGTCTCTCCGCGAAGACGAGGCGGACGCCGTCGTCGCCGCGCTTCTGCCCCGCCTGTGGCGCGAGCCGGGTCCCAATGCGCCTTTCATTGCCTTGACCGACATCGTCGCCCGCTGGTGTGAGGAGCTTCCTCGTGAGGCGCCTGCGGCAGGATACGATGTGGAGATGGTCGCGGAGGCCATCGCGCGGGGGCGCGAGCTCGCCGCAAGCCAGCCGCAGCAGGTGTTCTTGCACGGTGATTTTAATCCCGGCAACGTCCTGGCGGCCCAGCGGGAGCCGTGGCTGGTCATCGATCCCAAGCCGATCGTCGGTGACCCGGCTTACGATTTCGCCCAGTGGCTCGGCAATCGCTACGATTCCGCCATTCAATCTGCCGATCCCGTCTCGGTCTTTCGGCGGCAGATCGACCGCTTCGCCGAGCGACTCGCCCTGGACCCCGCCCGCATCGCCGGCTGGGCGTTCGTCAAGGCGCTGGGCTGGGAATTTGGACCCGAGATGGCCGCTCTCTTTCACAAGGTAGCGCAAGCCTGGTAAGGATCTCGACGTTAGGCTCCGGGAGGGACCGCTTCCCTGCGCCTGACGCTGCATTATCACCACCTTGACATATGCCCTTCGACGACCGTACAATGAAAGCGATCCAGCTGAGAACAGACACATTACGATACTCTGTAAATAAGGGGTATTCACTATGAAAGAGACTACATTGGCCAAATCTAAGCGAAAGATCGCCGCCGATTATCAAGCCATCGCGGCGCAGTTGCTAGCCGGGATAAATCGCCTGGAAGAGCAGATGGACAAAGATCACGCGGAAAGCGAGCGACTGAAGGCAGAGACACAGGCTATCAAAACGCGGACGGAAACCACTCTTTCTCGCTTGCAGGAGCAAATCGATCGGCTATCGAAAGCGGTTTAGCCGATGTGGAAGCATCTCATCGATTTCGCCAATAAGCTGTTCTCGCTGGCTCAGCGCCTTCAGAAACAAGAAGAAGCTGCCAAGGAATTACGGCAAGAGGTCAAGGAGCTGAATCAGAAACAGGAGAGGGGATTGGGGAGGCCGATCCGGCCTCCCCATTTTCTTCACACGGTGTTACCGCGCGATCAGATCAGATTGGCGATTTCAGAAGCGATCTGCTGCAGAAGCGCATCGATCTGTGCGGCGCTGCCGCCGTTGTTGAGCAGATCGTCCAGACTGCAGAGCAGGTTGCCCAGCAGCGATCCGGGAACCGCATAAATACGCAGCCGGACCGGACCGTTCTTGCAGTTGTCCAGATGGACCACCAGGCCCAGAAGGTCAAGGTTCACCGGCCCCAGCTTCAGGTTCAGGATGTTGCACGAGGTTCCGGAAACGCCCGCCACCGCCGACGAGGACGTGAGACCCTTCAGCACGGTATTGAGCATATCCCTCAAATCGTAGGTAAGCATGCTGATCTGCGTAGAATCCAACCCGGCCAGGATCGTGCTTAAGGGCGTGCCCTGATTGAGCAGGTTGGCGATGTCGCAGAGCAGATTCCCCAGCAGATTGCCGTTACCGGAATCTCCATTGATATCCAGGCAGATCGCGCTGGTCTGAACGACCAGGCCCAGAAGATTCAGATGGATCGGCGCAAGATCGAGATCGAGTATCGGACAGGTCGGATCGGACGCATTCGGTGTTGCCGAAAGGGTGATCGGGGTTGTGAAAAAGTGACTGCCCAGCTTGCCGTTGGCGACGAGCTGGCCGTTGACGACTTTGACGCTGGTGATCTTGAGCGGCAGAATGTTGAACGACGTGCTGGTCTGCGCCTGGGCTTGCGGCGCGGCAAAGCTGAGCATCACGGCGACGAGCAGGGACAGAGCGGCCACCTGCAGCTTTGCCAATCGAGAAGTGGAACAATACATGGACTTCTTTCCTTTCTTGCTTAACAGCAAAGACGCATCTCGGCGTCTGACGGGAGTGCCTTCCAACGAAGGCGGCGCGCATCGCGGTCTCCTGTGAGAACGCGATAGCGCAGCATGGACCCGACGTCTGGATCAGGTCCGAAAACATCTTCCGAACGCAGGCGCTCTCCCACCTGGAACGGGAATACGCTGCCGGCAGTTCGGCCCCATAGGCTGCAAGGGAACAGAAGTAAAGGGGCAAATTTGTAGAGGAGTGTGTTATGCCTGCCATGATCAACAGTATCGTCTTGGGCATTTCCACTCAACTGGCCTAAAGACGGCAGAAAACCAGAAAAGTTCCCATTTTTAGTGGACGCCAGTACGCTAATTGCCTGCCTAGCCCCTTCTGGTGTGCTCCTCCCTGGAGGCGTGAGAGTAGGCGTTAAACAAGGTACAATAAGACACCTTCGAGCCTGGAATGATCGGCGTGGATACCATCGCTTCGCTTTACAAACACTCTCTCGCGCTGCTGACCGATCTCTATCAGCTTACGATGGCCTATGGCTACTGGAAGCTCGGCCTCGCGGATCGAGAGACGGTCTTCTGCCTCCAGTTCCGCAGCCATCCCTTCGACGGCGGCTTCACCATCGCATGCGGCCTGCAGACGGCCATCGAGTATATCAACGGCCTCCGCTTCGACCAATCGGACCTGGCCTACCTCGGCTCGCTGACCGGCAACGACGCCAAGCCGCTGTTCGAGCCGGGCTTCCTGGACTACCTGCGCGCGATGGAGTTCCGCTGCGACCTCGACGCGGTTCCCGAAGGCACTGCCGTCTTTCCCTACGAGCCGCTCGTGCGCGTGCGCGGGCCGGTCCTGCAGTGCCAGTTGCTGGAGACGCCCTTACTGACCATCCTCAACTTCCAGACGCTGATCGCCACCAAGGCGGCGCGCGTCTGCCTGGCGGCCGAAGGCGAGCCGGTCATCGAGTTTGGGCTGCGCCGCGCCCAGGGCATCGACGGCGGCATCTCGGCCAGCCGCGCCGCCTTCGTAGGCGGCTGCGTAGGGACCTCTAACGTTCTGGCAGGAAAGCTGTTCGGCATTCCCGTCAAAGGCACGCACGCCCATAGCTGGGTCATGCTTTTTCCCAACGAGCGGGAAGCCTTCGAGCGCTATGCGGAGGTGATGCCCAACAACTGCGTTTTTCTGGTGGATACCTACAACACCCTGGAAGGCGTGCGGCACGCCATCGAGGTCGGGAAGAAACTGCGCGCGGCAGGCCACCACATGATCGGCATCCGGCTCGATTCGGGCGACCTGGCCTATCTGAGCATCGAGGCGCGCTCGCTCCTGGATGCCGCCGGTTTCCAGGACGCCTCGATCCTCGCCAGCAACGAGCTGGACGAGCAGGTCATCACCAGCCTCAAGGACCAGGGGGCGACCATAACGGTGTGGGGCGTTGGCACGCATCTCGTCACCGCCTACGATCAGCCGGCGCTCGGCGGCGTCTACAAGCTCACCGCCGTCCACGATCCGGACGGAACGTGGCAGGAGAAGGTGAAGGTCTCGGAGCAGACGGTCAAGAGCACGGTCCCCGGCCTGCTGCAGGTCCGGCGCTACCATCAGAACGGCCACATGGTCGCCGATGCCATCTACGACGAGATCCTGGGCATCAAAGACGCGTATACCATCGTCGATCCTAACGACATCACCCGCCGCAAGAAGATTCCCCGCGATACCACGCACGAGGATCTGCTGGTCCCCGTCTTCCAGCAGGGCCGATGCGTCTATATGTCTCCCGCCCTGGACGCGATCCGCGACCGGACTCGAAGCCAGTTGGACGCGCTGCATCCGACCATCAAGCGGTTCCTCAACCCGCATCCCTATCCTGCCGGCCTGGAGAAGGGACTGCACCAGCTGCGGACCGAGCTGATTTTGCAGGCCCGCCACATCGAAAAGAACAACCACGAAGAGGAAGAAGCATGAGAGCTCTGGTGCTGGTAGATATTCAAAACGACTTCGTGCCGGGCGGTGCCCTGCCGGTGCCGGAAGGGGACCAGGTCGTTCCCATCGCCAATCGCGTGCAGCCGCTGTTCGATCTGGTCGTCGCCACGCAGGACTGGCATCCGCGCGACCACGGCAGCTTTGCCGCCAATCATCCCGGCAAACAGCCCGGCGAGGTCATCGACCTCAACCGGCTGTCACAGATCCTCTGGCCGGTCCACTGCGTCCAGGGCACGCCCGGCGCCGAGTTCGTCCCCGGACTGGAGAGGGACCGCGTCGCCAAAATCTTCCACAAAGGCACCGATCCCGAGATCGACAGCTACAGCGGCTTCTTCGACAACGGCCATCGCAAGGCCACCGGCCTGGCAGACTACCTCAAGAGCCAGGGCGTAGACGACGTCTACGTCATGGGCCTCGCCACCGACTACTGCGTCAAGTTCACCGCTCTGGACGCCGTCCAGCAAGGCTTCCGGACCTTCCTCATCCCCGACGGCTGCCGCGGCGTCAACCTCCAACCTGACGACTCCAAAAAGGCCATCGAAGCGATGCAGCAAGCCGGCGTCGTCCTCCTTCCCAGCGACACCCTCGGCGCTCCTCGCTAATCCGATCCTGTCCCCTATCGGTTTCTTTTTGAATGTTATTATGTGTTCTTTCGCTTCATCGGCGCAGCTTCGAACCTGATCGAGCAACCAGTGTGTTTATGTCTATTAGTGTAATTTCGTCTACATGGAAAGTCTGTATTGTATTAAACGGTAGGAATGATTATAATAATAAAATGACTTGTCAGACCGTGGTTTTTCACGGTGGCTATGTCAGACGAGCATCGTGAAGAACCTGCCCATTGACACAAACGAAGCCTTCCCTGTCTCGTCTACGCTTCTGGTGGCGTGCTAGTTGGATAAAGTCGCGGCGTTCCGGAAGAAGATTTCTGTTAGGAGAATACACGATGGATTCGGATGATGCGCAGAATGGAAATTGTTCTCTGTCCCCCCAGGCTCTGGCCTCTTTAACGGCAATTTTAGATGACTTGACACAAGCCTGCGCCAGACACTTGAGCATTACCAGGGAGGAGACTTCTGATTTTCAAGTCGAGTTAAAAGAACATATCCTATGTCATGCGGGACGGCTGGCTGCCTGGCAAAGGACGGAATATTCGAAAGCCTGGGCGTATGCCTGTACGCGTCATTATGCTATCGATTTCTTGCGCCGCTTGAATAAGACACGAGGCCGAGAAGTTAGCTTGCCTGAGCCGCAAAATACCATGAGCACATATCTGCGATTATTCCTCGCCAATCCATTGGATCCCGAGACGGAAATGGTCCGGCAAGAGCTTCGCGAAAAGGTACTCAAGGCATTAGTCAAGCTTTCTGACAGCCAACAGGAACTGCTGATTGGCTACCATGTCCTCGGAAATACGATCGAAGAATTGGCCACCTTGCAGAACCGAACGAAATGCGCTACCAGACAGGCCCTATCCGCCGCAGGTAAGCAGCTAAAATCCATTCTGAAACGCATGGGAGTAGATGATGTGGAGGCTGCTGAATATCTGGCAGTAGTCTTAAAGCCCCTTCCCGAGCCGTGCGCCCTCTTCTAAAAAGGATCAATGGTAAAAATCACCCCTTACATTTTGCTCGCTCCTTTCGTTATTTAAGTGAAATTAAATTAATGCTTCCAATATGGGAGGGAAAGCCATGAGAAATTTTCTCAAGTACTTTGCATGCGGCCTCGTCATTTCCGGAGCGCCTCTTTCTGTAGCCCTGGCGGGCGGTCCTAATCCGTGCTCTGCGCCCGATTGTTGCGGCAGTCCTTGCTGCAACTGCCAGACCTGTAGTTGTTGCAAAACGGGGTGTCAGGGTTACTGCTGTGGGAACAATACAGACTGTCAAACGTGCAATAACTGGTGCGCCGGCAACAAGTGCCCGTAGCCGTGGCACACGATCTTCGTTGTCCGTTATCCAGATTGAAAAGTAGGCCACTGTCAACGGTTCTCTCCTACGGTACAGGTTAGAGATGATCACATTACGTATTCTGAATAAACGTATCGTGGCAGGATGGAAGTTTCCACTTTTCCTCGGCATCCTTCTGCCTCTGCTGCTATGGCTGCTCGCCAGGGCTATCTATCCCCCTTTGGATCCTCGGATTAAAGCCGTCGCGCAACTGAGGGGGATGAATCCATATGCCTTAAATGATATCATGAGAATTATGGATAAGGCTCAGGCTGCTGGCGATCTTTCGGATCGAGATTGGGCGCATGTTTTAGAGGTTTTTCGCGATCCTGATACACGCTTGCGTAGCGATGCTATATCCGTAATGATGTTAATGCGAAAGTCACCCAGAAGAGGGGAGATACTTGCCCTGGTCCGGCCCTTGTTGAAGAGCCCGAATACCGATTTACAGTGCGCAGCCCTTTTTACAATCTGGAAATTGAAAGACTCAAACTGGACCGAGGAGGTGATCAAACGTAGGAATGATCCAGACCCGGGCGTACGAGACGCGGCTCAAATAATTATAAAAAAGGCAGGAATACAATGACCGGAAAGAGCGCCCGTGCTTTTACCTTGATAGAATTATTAACAGTGATCGCTATTATCGCCGTTGTCACCGCCTTATTGTTTCCTGTAATGCAACGAGCCAGAATGCAGTCACAAAAAGATGTCTGTTTGTCTAATCTGCATCAACTAGGCTCTGCCATAGCTCTGTATGCCGCGGATTATGACGGCAAAATTCCTTACGCCGCCGACGTTTTTGATAAAGCGTCGGATATAGAAAACGGAGGCGATGGTAGTTCGCTCGATCAGTTGCTGAAAATAATTCCGGATATTCGAACGGCATTACAGCCCTATAAAGCCAGTCAACCTTTGTTTCATTGCCCTTTAGATCGTTTTATCCTCAGCCAATCCGAGAGCCAACCTGACGGCAAGATGTCCTGGTTCGACAAATATGGATCCAGCTATGCATACGACCAAAAACATGCCTTAGCGGGCCGAGATTTAGCACAATATCCCTCCTCGGCGCAGAACCTGCTCATGTGGGATTATGAATCGTTTCACGTTCCGAACATTGGCCCTGATGGCATGCTCGGCGCTCTTTTCGCGGATATGCATGTAAAGACGATCACCTGGCAACAGAGGACAGAAGCATTAAAGGCCGATCCCTAGATAGGATCGGCAGGCTTTTAAGAATAGGATGAGACAAAATGATCAAGAGAGATATCGCTCTCTGCAGTTTTATCGCCGTCGAAATGATCGTCGTAGGCTCTTTCGCCCTGTTACGCAAACCGACGACGTGCGGTCTAGCGCCACAGTCCGCCGTACTGTCTGTCCCGGCAGCCGTCGCTATAGGAGCCAGACCGGATCTGATCGGAGACTCGAAAAATCCTTTTGTTCTCATCGAATTCGGAGACTATCAATGTCCGCCCTGTATTTCTACCCAGGTGACGGTTAAGCAGACGCTTGCCCGCTATCAGGATAGCCTTCGATTCGGCTTCCGACAATATCCCCTTGATAACATCCATCCCCTGGCGATGAATGCGGCCCTGATAGCGGAAGCCGCACGGGAGCAAGGATGCTTCTGGCCAATGCACGAGGCGCTTTACGATCTTTCTGGACAGTTAACCACTGAAAATATAGATAAAATCATCCAACGTCTTGGGTTGAATAGAGACAAACTGATGCAAAGCCGGCTCTCCTCGGCAAAGATAGCCGTGCAAAGAGATAGGCAGGACGCGAATAAACTGGGAGTTCCAGGGACACCAACCTTTATTCTTTGCTGCCCGGATAGGCGTGTTATCAGATTGGGGAATTTGTCTCAGGTAGCGGATTATGTGAAATGATTCTGTTTTTCCGGCGCCGGGCGAATTCTTACGACTTCCCATCTGCTCTAATGTCTGGTTCAGTTGTTGCTCGTCTGTTATCATAGCGGACTTAGAGGATGTAACGGCTGAGGTCTTCGTCCTTGACGATGTCTTCGAGCTTGGAGCGCACGTAGGCCGCATCCACGCACACTGTCTTCTCCATCATGTCCGGCGCCTCGAAGGAGACATCTTCCAGCAGCCGCTCCAGCACCGTATGCAGCCGCCGCGCGCCGATGTTCTCGCTGCGCCGGTTCACCTCGGCGGCCACGCGGGCCAGCTCGGTAATGGCATCGTCCATGAACTCGATGGTCACGCCCTCGGTCGCCATCAGGGCCACGTACTGGCGCGTCAGGGCGTTGCGCGGTTCTGTGAGGATGCGCTTGAAGTCCTCTTCCGTCAGGTTCTCCAGCTCGACGCGGATGGGCAGACGGCCCTGCAGCTCCGGAATGAGGTCCGAAGGCTTGGAGACGTGGAAGGCGCCCGCCGCAATGAAGAGAATGTGGTCGGTGCGGACCGGGCCGTATTTCGTGGTAACGGTCGAGCCTTCGATGATCGGCAGGATGTCGCGCTGCACGCCCTCGCGCGACACGTCCGGCCCGCCGCCGGAGGTCGCTCCCCGCGACGGCCCCGCGATCTTGTCGATCTCGTCCACGAAGATGATGCCGCTCTGCTCGGCCCGCTGGATCGCGTCACGCACCAGCGCATCGCGGTCGATCAGCCCCTGCGCCTCTTCCTGCGTGAAGATCTGCTTCGCCTCCGCGATGGTCACCTTGCGCTGCTTGTGCTTCTTCGGCAGGAAGCCGCCCAGCGTCTGCATGTCCATGCCCATCTCCTCGATGCCCTGCGGCGAGAAGACCTGCATGAACGGCATGCCCTGCGACTCTTCGACCATGATCTCGATCTGCTCGTCGTCCCGAACGCCCGTCGCCACCTGATCGCGGATGCGCTCCCGGCGGGCGGCGTCCTTCTGCGCTTCCTCGTCCTCGGTCTCCGATTCGGAGGAGACGCCGATCGGCGGAGGCGGCGGCGACTCGCCGGGCATGGGTTGAGACGCCGATCCCACGTTACCCAGCAGCGGCCCGACCATCTGCCGGATGGCGCGCGTCAGGTCGGAGCTGTCCGCGTCGCCGCCGCGCCGCCGTCCACGGGTAGAGGGCCGCGGCTGCAAAATATCCACAATGCGATCGACCGCCCGCTCTTCGGCGGCGGGACGCACCTCGGCGATCTTCTCGCCCTCCACCAGCCGAATAGCGCCCTGGACCAGGTCGCGCACCATCGAGTCCACGTCCCGGCCCACGTAGCCGACCTCCGTGAACTTGGTCGCCTCCACCTTCACGAACGGCGCGTGCGCCAGGTGCGCCAGGCGGCGGGCGATCTCCGTCTTGCCCACCCCGGTCGGACCGATCATCAAGATGTTCTTGGGGATCACTTCGTCGCGGAGATCCTCGGCGAGCAGCCGCCGCCGGTACCGGTTCCGCAAGGCAATGGCGACCGCGCGCTTGGCGCTTCGCTGTCCGACGATATACTTATCCAGTTCCGCTACGATCTGGCTGGGGGTCAGGTCTTCGGTGATTTCGGCCATGTGTCTTTCACTATCCTCGGGTTCTGCCTTCATTATACACCTTTTCATCGGTTCCGACAGAACGGGACAAGAGGGCGACTTTATGTGATTCTCGCCCTAGGAACGCACTCACCGCGCCCATGCCTTTCTTTTTATTGGAGGAGCCATCTTCACACACTCCATTCCCTTGACAGGAACCACCGAGCATTACGTCGCAGACATAGGCCCCCACCCCCGACCCCTCCCCCAATTCTAGGGGAGGGGGGACTCGATTGCTCTCTGGTACCTCTGCTTGAAACTAATCTGGCAAGCAGTGAAAGATGCTATCGCCATAACTTCCCTTATGGGATGAATGATAGAGCTTTGAACAGAATCTCCCCTCCCCTAGAATTGGGGGAGGGGTCGGGGATGGGGGTCTTAAGGGATACGGCCGTCAGCCACGACCTCGGCGGGCACCGGCTCCGGGGCATCGGTCTCCAGCATGGGCAGTTGGGACAGGTCAGCGAGGCCGAAGTAGTGCATGAAGTCTGGAGTGGTAGTGTAGAGGGTTGGGCGTCCGATCGTGGCCTTGCGGCCCGCCTCGGCGATCAGGCGCCGCTCCAGCAGAGTCTTGAGGACGCTGGCCGAGGAGACGCCGCGCACGGCATCGATCTCCGGCGCGGTAATGGGCTGGCGGTACGCAATGATCGCCAGCGTCTCCAGCGCCGCCCGCGACAGCTTGCTGCTGCTGCGTGCCAGCAGCCGCCCGACCGCCTCAGCGTGCTCCGGGCGCGTCGCCATCTGCCAGCCGCCCGCGATCCGCAGCAGTTGCAGCCCGCTGCCCCGCTCGGTCAATTCGATCTGCAGGTCGCGCAGAGCCGCCTCGACGGCGATCTCCTCCAGCGCCAGCGCGCGGGCCAGGTCCGCAAGGGGGACCGGCTCGCCGGCCACAAAAAGCAAACATTCCAGCGCCGCGCGGGTCGCGGCAGGAGACGTGGGAGCTTCAGAGAGCATCGTTTTCCGGTTTCAGCCAGATCGGGCCGCACGTCTGCTTCTGCTGGGCGCGCACGCGGCCCGACCGCAGCAGCTCCAGCAGAGCCAGGAAAGTCAGCACGATGTCGTAGCGCGGGCAGGGCAGCGTAAACAGAGTCTCGAAAGCCAGCCCCTCCGGATTCGCGGCGATCTTGCGCGCGATCTCGGCCATCTTCAGGCGCAGGCTCAGCCGGCGGCGCGGCGTGACCGCCGTGATCGCCTTCTCGGTCACGCCCGCCTCGTCCAGCAAACGCTGCAGGGCCCGCACGAGCTGCTGGGCGGTCGCCTCGCCCTCCGGGACAGGCAGGATGTAGTCGTCGGCGTTTTCCAGCGCGCCGCGGAAAAAGACCTGGCGGCGCAGCTCCTCCCAGGTCCGCAACGTCTCGACCACGCCCTGATACTGCTGGTATTCCAGCAGACGCGCCACCAGCTCCGCTCGCGGGTCCTCCGCCTCTTCCTGGCCCTCCGCCGCGGGCGGCTGCGGCAGCAGCATCCGCGACTTGATCTCGATCAGTGTCGCCGCCATCACGACGTACTCGCCCGCCACCGCCAGGTCCAGCTCTTCCAGCAGCTCCATGTACGCCAGATACTGCCCGGTGATCTCGGCGATCGGAATGTCGTAGATATCGACCTCGTTGATGCGGATCAGGTGCAGCAGCAGATCGAGCGGGCCTTCGAAGATCGGAGTCTTGAAGTGGGGCAGCGCGGCAGCGGAAGTGAGCCGAGAGACGGAGGCGACCGAACCGGATGGCGTGCCCGCCAGGGGCCGCCGTACAGCCTGGGAAACGGATTCCGAGACCTCTTCCAAAAGCGAAGCGGCCTCGGCGGAGACATCAGGAGCGATTACATCCATATCTGCTCCCATAATACACGCCCACGCCACAGATGTCAACTATTTTGCGTCTGTTTTTTTGCAGGAAGCGGCAGGGGTAGTGTGCAACATAACAGAGGACCACTATCCGTGGAACACAGGGATCCTACGCAAACCCGCCCGCAAGGAAAGATCGGCTGCCATGAGCGCTCTCTCGGTTACGTGCTCCCGACTCATTCTTGTCCCGCTTGCCCTCCTCCTGGCAGCCGGGTGTCACCGAGCCGAACAAGCAGCCGCCCGTCCGCAAGCGCCTGGGGCGAGCGCGCCCATTCCAGGCATCCCGCTCTCCTCTGCCGCCGTGATGCCCGGTATGCCCACCGAGGCACAGATCGGACTTCCCTTCTATCCCCAAGCGCGCGTCGCCGTAGGCCCAGACCGCACCCCCGAAGCGGTAAAGACGGATCAGGCGACCTTGATCGTGTTGGAGACGGCCGACTCGCCGGACAAAGTCCTTGCGTTCTATCAGCAGCATCTGCCACACGCGCAGCGCACCGATAAGACGCTCAACGCCGCCCCCGATATCCTCCTATCGCAGCCGTCCCCTAAAGGCGGCTACCGGGCCGTGGAAATCCACGCCGAGGAAGGCGTGACACGCATCCAGCTTATGAATATGCGCGCTTCCCGTGCCGGCAAAGGCCTCTTCCTCCCTAAAAAGTGATCCCTCCGTTTTTCAGTCAGCCAATCAAAAAACGGAACTAATGAGAGCGTTGTCGCGTCTTCCCGGTGACTGACAGGTTGACACCTGTTCCCCTCAGTTTCTGCAAGTCTGTGATCTCTCTTCACAGTCTATTCGTAGGCTTATGTTTTCTCGGCAGCCGGGAATGCGATCGGGGAAGCGGGCCCGGGCCTGGATGAAAGATATAGGGATTGGATATGAGACGCCTGGAGAAAAAAAGGATTTCAGGAGGGCCGGAGGCGCCTGTAGCGCCAGGCGAGGAACATACGCCGCGTTCTTCGGAAAGCAGCAAATCCGTCGAAGAGGTCGTGGCGGATATCACCGATCTGCAGCAGGCCCGGAAAGCGCCCCAGGAGTTGTCCGGAGGCACGCCGCTATGGAAGCATCTTGGCCCCGGCCTGATCACCGGCGCGGCCGACGACGATCCTTCCGGCATCGGAACCTACTCCGTGGCCGGCGCCCAGTTCGGCTATGGACTGCTCTGGCTGGTGCCCTACTGCATTCCGCTGATGATCGCCGTGCAGGAGATGTGCGGCCGGATCGGCGCCGTTACCGGCAAGGGGCTGGCGGCCATCCTCAAAGAGCACTATCCGCGCTGGATCCTCTGGGGCGCCGTGGGGCTGCTGTTCGTCGCCAACACCATCAACGTCTATGCCGACTTCAACGTCATGGCCGCCTCCGCCAAAATGCTGTTTCACGGCCCGTTCTTTCTCTGGCTGACGCTATTGACGGTCGTGACCCTGGGCCTGCAGGTCTTCGTGCCGTACCGCTCTTACGTACGCTTTTTGAAATGGATGTGCCTGGCCTTGCTGGCCTACGTGGTCACCGATTTCTGGCCGGGCGTGCATAACAATTGGGGTCTTATCGCCCGCAACCTCTTCATGCCGCACTGGAGCAAGGACCCGGCCTTCATCCTGACGGTCGTGGGCTTCCTGGGAACGACCATCTCGCCCTACCTGTTCTTCTGGCAGGCCGGAGAGACCGTCGAGGAGGAGATCGCGGAGGGCAAGGCCGTGGCGCCGGGGCAGCGTCAGGCGGCGTGCAGCGATGCCGAGATGCGCCAGGTGCGCGCCGATACGATCATCGGCATGGTGGCTTCGCAGGCGGTCACGTTCTTCATCATCCTCTGTACGAAGTCGCAGTTGTTCGACCATCATCTCAACGACATCAACACCGCACAGGACGCCGCCCGCGCGCTCATTCCCCTGGGCGCGGCAGCCTACTGGCTGTTTACCCTGGGTATTCTCGGCACCGGCTTGCTGGCCATCCCCACTCTGGCCGGCTCGGCGGCCTATGGCCTGGCGGAGACCTTCGGCTGGCGCTACGGCCTCTACCGCCGCTTCCAGCGGGCGCGCGGCTTCTATGCCACCATTGCCGCCGTCATTCTGATCGGCTTTGGGCTCAACTTTGTCAAGAGCATCAGCCCTATTAAAGGGCTGCTCTATTCGGCGGTCCTGAACGGTCTGGTCGCGCCGCCGCTGATCGTACTGCTGCTCATGGTCTGCAACAACGCAAAGATCGTCGGAGAGCGGCGTAACGGGCTGTGGTCCAACCTCCTCGGCTGGCTGGCCGTCATTCTGATGACCATCGCCGCCGCTCTCATGATCTGGGGCATGGCGACTGGAAAGATGTAAGTTTGCCACTCGGCTAGGGTATAATGAGCATAGCGCGATAGTAAGGGGAACGCCTGATGGCAACTCCAACGATAGAAGAACGGCTTTCCGAGTTAGAAAAGAAGGTAGCACGTTTGATGGAAGAGAAGTCCGAGCTACAGAAGCCGGTTCCCTGGTGGGAACATCACTTTGGAGCCTTCAAGGACAGTCCCTACTATGAAGAAGCGATGCAGCTAGGTGCCGAATATCGCCGCTCTCAACCCACTGCTGCGGACGAGCGCGAAGACGATGTACCTGCTGGACACTGACCATATTTCTCTGCTGCATCGTGGCGGCCCAGAAGCGGACCGTATTCACACCCGTCTTGCAGGCGTCCCTCCCGAACAAGTGGCTCTCTGTATCATCAGTTATGAAGAACAGATGCGCGGGTGGCTTGCTGAGATCGCGCGGGCGCGTTCTGTAGCCCAGCAAAAGCCGCGTTACGCAGAGCTACACCGCATGTTGGAACTCTACTGCGCCACGCCGCTTCTGCCCTTCGAGGATGAGGCCATCGCCGTATTTCAAAGCCTCTGGCTGCAACGGCTGCGCATCGGGACAATGGACTTGAAAATCGCCGCTATCGCCCTCGCCAATGCTGCCACTCTCCTGACGCGCAACCTCTCCGATTTCAGTAAGGTACCCGGTTTGCAGGTTGAGGATTGGACACTCTAGAACCTCTTCGACCCGCTTTAGAATATAACAGATCGGTTTAGGGCATCCTACCAGTTGGTGGGGGTTTCCAGTATGTCGGTATCGCCTTCGGATTCGAGCAGGCGCTCGGCCTGGATAGCCGCCATGCAGCCGGAACCCGCCGCCGTGACCGCCTGGCGGTATTCGTGGTCCTGGACATCCCCGGCGGCGAAAACCCCGTAGACGCTGGTGCGGACGTCGTGCGAGGTCAGGATATAGCCGTTCGGGTCCAGATCGAGCTGGCCGGCAAAAAGCTCCGTGTTGGGCTTGTGGCCGATAGCGACGAAGACGCCTTCCACCCGCATCAGGGTGCGCTTCTCTGTCTTGAGGTTGCGCAGCGTGATCCCCGTCACTTTCTTCTGCTCGGGTTCGTGGATGCGCTCGATCGTCGAGTCCCAGGTAAAGTCGATCCTGGGGTTCTTGAAGGCGCGCTCCTGCATGATCTTGGAGGCCCGCAGCGTGTCCCGGCGATGGATCACATGGACTTTGCTGGCGTGGTTGGTCAGATAGATCGCCTCCTCCATCGCCGTATCGCCGCCGCCCACCACGGCGACCTCCTTGCCCCGGAAGAAGAAGCCGTCACAGGTGGCGCAGGCGGAGATGCCGGCGCCGCCCAGCCCACCTTCCCAGACTGGCTTCTCCTCCGGCAGTCCCAGCCATTTGGCCGAGGCCCCGGTGGCGATGATAAGGCAGCGGGCTTCGTAAGCGGTGTCTCCCACCCAGACGGTGAAGGGGCGGCGCGAAAGGTCCACCTTCGTTGCCATATCCTCGACGACCTCCACGCCGAATCGCAGCGCCTGCCGCCGCATGATCTGCATCAGCTCCGGCCCCTGGATGCCGTCCTCGAATCCCGGATAGTTCTCGACCTCGGTGGTGATCATCAACTGGCCGCCCGCGCCCAGCAGGTCCTGGCCCTGGCCGACCCCGCCGTCGATCATCAGCGGCTTGAGATTGGCGCGGCCGGCATATAGCGCCGCCGTATACCCCGCCGGACCGGACCCGATGATTATGACCTTATGCACCATTCCCCAAACGCCTTTCCGAGGCTTCACCTCTTGCGCTGTGAGCGCCACTGCTTTTCATTACGCTTGGCCTCTGCTTCCAGTGCCGAAGCAGGCAAGCAGTCCCATCATTAAGACCCGCCCATTATAGCCGCCTGCCCAGAGCCAAGTCAACCTGGAAGGATGTAACGAAGTAAATGGGTAAATGAGGAGGGGAGGGGAAATTGACACCACAAGAGACCATCCGCGCGCTCGCCAACGCCGTCAAGGTCGCCGTGCTGCCGCATCTGGGCACCTGGCGATCTCGCAAAGTGACCGGCATCGCCTCGAGCGGCGACGCGACCTTCGACATCGACGAGACCGCGGAAGCGGCGGTGGAACAGTTTATCCGCGAGCAGGGTCTGAACGTGGCCTACTATTCGGAAGACCGGGGCCTCGTACGACCGTTTCCCGACCGCGAACCCGACGGGATCCTGATCATCGATCCTATCGACGGCACGCGCGGCGCAGTGGCCGGCTTCGAGGCGTGTGTCGTCTCGGTGGCCTGGGCGGACTACACCCCGGAGCCAAAGCTGGGGGATGTGCGCTATGCCGGCATCACGGAGATCAAAGGCTCACGTACCTTCTCGGCGGAGCGCGGCAGCGGCACGCAGATCGTGGACGCGGATGGCAACATTATCGCGCCCTTCCTGGCGCCAACCGCCGAAATCCCCGATATGGCCTGGAGCCTGGAAGTGGTCGGCGCGCCGATGGATCTGATCTTCAGCGCCCTGCGCGACCTGGCCAATCCGACGACGGTGCGCGGCGGCTTCTTCATCCTCAACAGCAGCGCCTTCGAGCTGACTCGCCTGGTGACCGGCCAGTTGGCCGGAGTGATCGACGTGCGCAACCGCCTCCTTAAAACGTTTCCGCAGACCCGCGAGTTGTTCCGTACTTACGGTGGCGGGCGGCTGGTCTGTCTGTACGGCTACGACATGGCCGCCGCCGCCCTGATCGCTCAGGAGGCGGGTTGCCTCCTCACCGACGCCTGGGGCCATGACCTTTCCGGCTGGCCCCTGCTCGACACCTCCGAGCCTAACTTCGGCTCTCTTATTGCCGCCTCCAACGCCACCCTCCACGCCCGCCTGCTCGCCGCCATCGATTCCGGCTTTGAAAACCTCACCCCCTGACCCCCTCTCCTTCGTAAGGAGAGGGGGAATTTGGTTTTTCTCACCCGTTCACCCCTCCATTTTTTACTGTCACGCCCCGTTAAGATTGCCGTTATATAAAGACAGAATCAGACCAAACGCGCAGGAGAATAAGGAGAGAAGAGCCATGCAGCGTAAAAATCGCTTTATCGCGGCGGCTTTGGCGACCGCCTTTCTGGGATCGACCCTGGCCCTGCCGCTGGCCGCGTCCGCCAGCGAAGATGGGCATCGCAACACCGCTATCGGTCTGGGCGCGCTCGCCGCGGGCCTGCTGCTGACCCAGAGAAATAAGCTTCCGGGCATCCTGGCCGCCGGCGGCGCGGCCTATGCGTATTCGCAGTACGAGCGCGATATGGTGGCGCGCCATCGCCGCGAGCGGGCGCATGCCTACCGGCTGGGCTTCCGGCGCGGCGAATCGTATGCGCGCTATTACCGCTCTCGCCGCCATTACTCTCGCCACTATCGCCGGTAAGGTGCCTAAAAGGTTCCAGGCCCCCACCCCCGTCCCCTCCCCCAATTCTAGGGGAGGGGGGACTATATCGCTCTCTTGTGCCTCTGCTGAAAGCTTCTCTAGCCTAAAAGCAGGGACAGAAGTCAGGGCAGTAGCTCCCCTCGCCCCTTGTGGGAGAAGGGATCAGGGATGCAGGGGCACAAGACAGCAATAGAGTCCCCCCTCCCCTAGAATTGGGGGAGGGGACGGGGGTGGGGGCCTGGGGGGCCTGGAGCCTTAATGACTCGCGTAGTGGACGAACAGCGCGCTGACCGAGCTGTCTTCATGGATGCGCTGAATCGCGTCGGCCAGAAGCGGGGCGACGTTGAGCACCTGGATCTTGGGCGAGCGCTTCTCCGGCGGCAGCGGAATAGTGTTGGTGACGACCACGGTGCGCAGCGGAGAGGCGTCGATGCGCTCCAGGGCGTTCCCGGATAAGACCGGGTGGGTGCAGCAGGCGTGGACCTCGGCGGCGCCGCGCGCCGCAAGCGCCTCAGCGCCCTGTACGATCGTGCTTCCGGTATCGAACATATCGTCGATCATCACGCAGACCTTGTCGGTCACGTCGCCGATGATCTCCATGATCTCGACCTTGTTCGGCTCCGGGCGCCGCTTGGCGATGATGGCGATCGGCGTCTTCAGACTCTCTGCCAGCGCGCGGGCGCGGGCCACGCCGCCCACATCCGGCGAGACCACCACCGTGTTGCCGTTGGCAAGCCCCTGCTGGATCAGATAGTCCGCGATCAGCGGCCCGGCGTAGAGATGGTCCACGGGAATATCGAAAAATCCCTGGATCTGGCCGGCGTGGAGATCGACGCACAACGCCCGGCTCACCCCCGCCGTCGTGATGAGATTGGCGATCAGGCGGGCGGTGACCGGCTCGCGCGGCTTGACCTTCTTATCCTGGCGCGCGTAGCCGTAGTAGGGAATGACCGCCGTGATCCGGCGCGCGGAGGCTCGCCGGAAGGCGTCGATCATGATTAAGAGCTCCATCAGATTGTCGTTGACCGGCCGGCACGTCGGCTGGACGATAAAGATGTCCTGCCCCCGCGCGCTCTCATCGATCTTTACCGAAATCTCGCCGTCGGAAAAATGGGTGACCGAAATCGCGCCTAACGACGTTTGCAGCTCCTCCGCGATGGCGGCTGCCAGTGCCGGATTGGCGTTGCCCGTAAAGATCCGCAGGTCATCTGTCCGCATCCGATTCTCCTCGTACTTCCTTCGCGTGCCTTGCTCTCGAAAATCCGCAGCCAACCCGGCTTTTGAGCCGAAGATGGATGCCGTTATCCCTGTTTGTCCTTATCGGGCGTTTTCGCGCCTCTCTCTGCGCGGCGGCGGGCCGCCCAGCCCTCCTTGATGGTCGGGTGCGCGCGCGCGATGGCCAGAGCGTCCGGCGGAACATTCTCGGCGACCGGCGAGGCCGCCGCCACAAACGCGCCGTCTCCCACCGTCACCGGCGCGATGAGGGTGGCGTGCGAGCCGATGAACGCGTTCTTGCCGATGACGGTCCGGTGCTTGGCGTAGCCGTCGTAGTTGCAGGTGATCGTCCCGGCGCCGATGTTGGTTCCTTCGCCCACTTCGGCATCGCCGATATAGGCCAGGTGCGACGCCTGCGCGCCCGCGCCCAGGCGCGCGTTCTTCAATTCCACGAAATCACCGATCTTGACCTTCGGCCCTAAATGCGTGCCCGGCCGCAGATTGGCGAAGGGACCCACCTTCGCGCCGTCCTCCAGTACGCTCTCTACCACCTGCGAGGCCAGCACGCGCACGCCGTTGCCCAGCGTGCTCTTCTCGATCCGCGCGAACGGCCCGAGCACGCAGTCCTCGCCGATGCGCGTGCCGTTCAGAAGAAATGTGTTCGGCTCGAGGACCGTGTCTTGCCCGATCTGAACGTCCACTTCTACGTAGGTGTTGGCCGGATCGGTGACCGTGACTCCGGAGAGCATCAGGTCGGTCAGCAGGCGCCGGCGCAGGATGGCGGCGGCGGCGGCCAGTTCCACGCGCGTATTGACCCCCAGAACGTCGGCGGTCTCGTCGGCGGGAATGGCCTCCACGCGTGCGCCCTGCCCCACCAGCAGCCCAACGGTGTCTGTCAGATAGTACTCGCCCTGCGCGTTCTCCGCGCGCACGGCGGCCAGCGTGGACCAGAGCGCGGGGGCATCGAACGCATAGATGGACGGGAACCACTCCTTGATGGCGCGCTCCTCGGCGCTGGCATCGCGCTCCTCGACGATGCGGGCAACGCCTCCGGAAGGATCGCGGATGACGCGGCCGTAGCCGGTAGGGTCTTCCAGAAAGGCCGTCAGCAGGGTCGCGGCGGCTCCGCACTGATGATGGCGCGCGATCAGGCGCTGCAGGGTCGCGGCAGGCAGCAGCGGCACGTCTCCTGCCAAAACCAGGATCGTTCCCGGCCAGTCCGCCAGCAGAGGCTGCGCGGCGCGGGCCGCATCGCCGGTGCCGCGCTGCTGCTCCTGCAAGGTATATTCGACATCCTCGCCCAGTCCGGCGCGCACCTTCTCGGCCTCATGCCCGACCACTACCACGATCCGCTGCACGCCCGCCGCCCGGCAGGCGCGCACGACGTGAGCGGTCATCGGCAGGCCGCAGATCGGATGCAGCGGCTTGGGCAGCTTGGAGCGCATCCGGGTAGACTTCCCGGCCGCCAGAATGATGGCGGCCACCGGTCGACCAGAGAGCGGCGAAGCCGCTTCTCGCTCCGCCGGTCCGCCGGATTCGGACGCAGGCCCGGAGGGGCGCGCTCGATTCTGCGCGCCGGAAGGGTCGGACATAAAGCGGTTACTCCGTAAAAAGCGTTGGAATGGACTCTAAGAGTATCTTAAACCGCCTACCCCATGTCAAGTAGACGGTTGAGTCGGCGGTGCCTCGCTCCCTGCATTTCCGTCCGGCAGGACGGTTTATGTTCCCCCTCTCCTTACGTTCCTTCTGTTCCCCCTCTCCTTGTCAAGGAGAGGCAGGCAGGGCAGCTAGGCCCGTGGTGACAGGAGCCCCGTGGTGGGTTAGGGAGTGAGGTTTCTGGGGCGAGGTCCGTCCGGCAAAAGAGTCAGCAGATCTGAGAGCCTGTAGGGAACTCGGTATTTCCACGAGCCTCCAGGCTTTCCCGTCCGGCAGGACGGTTCTTCGCGAGGCAGACGCAAGCGAGATTGCGTGTCCACGCAACCCATCCGCTCGCTACGTATGCCGGAGGCCCTAGAGACAGGTATTTCAACGCTTGCTGTGAAAT
>Ga0209810_1002317_pt1 | contig 23370 bp, 18 predicted proteins | sample Coa_R1_7_FD_187159 | JGI IMG/M metagenome (GOLD analysis project Ga0209810, IMG submission 187159) | Surface soil microbial communities from Centralia Pennsylvania, which are recovering from an underground coalmine fire - Coalmine... | ecosystem: Environmental > Terrestrial > Soil > Unclassified... | reverse complement strand
GCTGCACCGGCTGCGTCAGCTCGGCGAGCCTCCTCGTGCTGTGGCCGGGCCCGCAGCCCAGGTCCACGGCGAGTCCCACCCCCCGGGCCGCCGCCTCGGTCAGAAGGGCGCCGCTCGGAGCGTCGAAGACCCGGTCGAGGAGGGCCAGCCGCTCGGCGGCGGCGTCGGTGTCCCCGAAGGAGTACCCGTGGGCCGGCTGCGGCCGGGTCACGGGAGCAGCCCTCTCGCCCGGCGGGCCCGGGCCAGCACCGGGGCGGCCCGCTCCCTGGCCCGGGCCGCCCCGTCGGCGAGGATCCGGTGCAGCGGCGCAGGGTCTTCCATCAGGGCCCGGTAGGTGCGCCGGGCCGGGCCGAAGCGGGTCTCGAGGGCGGCGATCAGGCGGTCCTTGGCCTCGCCGTAGCCGACACCTCCCGTGCGGTAGCGGTCGGCCATCGCCGCCGCCTCCGCCGGGTCGGCCAGCTGGCGGTAGAGGCTGAAGACCGTGCACGCCTCCGGCGACTTCGGCTCCTCGGGCGGGCGGGAGTCGGTGACGATGCTGCGGACCCTCCTCGCCACGTCTTGGGGCTCGGCGAAGATGGGGATCACGTTCCCGTAGCTCTTGGACATCTTGCGCCCGTCGGTCCCCGGCACCGTCTCGACCAGGGGGTCGATGTGCGCCAGTGGCGGATGGAACGTCGGGCCGAAGCTGCGGTTGAAGGCGGCCACCACGTCGCGGGTGATCTCCAGGTGCTGGGCCTGGTCCCGACCGACCGGAACCAGGGTGCCGTCCATGGCGACTATGTCGGCCGCCATCAGCACCGGGTAGGTGAACAGGCCGGCCGACACGCCCTCATCGGCGGGGCGGTCGGCGTCCCGGTTGGCGTCCTGGGCGGCCTTGTAGGCGTGGGCCCGGTTCAGCAAGCCCTTGGGGGTCGAGCAGGCGAGCAGCCAGGCCAGCTCGAAGACCGGGGCAACATCGCTCTGGCGGTACAGCACGGTGCGGGCCGGATCGAGACCGAGGGCGAGGAGCGTCGCCGCCACCTGCACCGTGCGCCCGGCCAGCTCGCCGGGGTCCTCGACCGTGGTCATGGCGTGGCCGTCGGCCACGAAGACGTAGCCCTGGCGGCGCGATGCCAGGTCCAGGGCCGGCCGGATCATCCCCAGGTAGTTGCCCAGGTGAGGCGAGCCGGTCGGCTTGATGCCGGTCACCACCACCTCGGTCGATGCTTTGTTCATGCTTCCTCCTTGTTCGGAGGAGCGCCTCGGTCGAGGGGCCGGACACGACGAAGCCGCCTCGTCGAGGCGGCTCCTGGTCACGCTGCTGGCGCGGGTGGGCGAGCCGCCTACTCGGGCGACCACCACCACCGGTTCACGCGGCTGTTGCTCATCGCCCACAAGGTAGCCCGGGCGGCCGGCTCAGGCCCGGGCGTCTCAGCGGTCGTCGCGCTATACATCGCCCATGGTCGACAAGGTCCCCTACGACGAGTTCGGGCTGTTCCACGAGAACGCGGCGGAGTACGGCCTGCCCTACGACGGCCCTCCCACCGTGAGCCGGCGCTCGGTCGAGGTCGGCGGCGGTCGGTCGCTCAGCGCCCTGGTCTGGGGGTCCGGCGCCCCCGAGCTTGTCCTGCTCCATGGCGGCGGCCAGAACGCCCACACCTGGGACACGGTGGCCATGGCCATGCGTCCCCGCCCGCTGGTCGCGGTCGACCTGCCCGGCCACGGTCACTCGGACCGCCCCGACGACCGTCAGCTGACCGACCCGGGCTCCCTCGCCGGGGCCGAGGACGTGGCCCGGGTCATCACCGAGCTCGCCCCGAGCGCGGCAGCGGTGGTGGGCATGTCGGCCGGAGGGTTCATGGCCATCCGGGTGGCCAAGGTGGCCCCTCACCTGGTCCGGCGCCTGGTGCTGGTCGACGTGCTGCCAGGCCTCGACCGGGCCCACGCCCGGCACATCGGCGAGTTCCTCGACGGCCCGGTCACCTTCCCGAGCTTCGATGAGCTCCTCGAACGCACCAAGCAGTTCAACCCCCGGCGGTCGGAGTCCTCACTCCGGCGGGGCATCCTGCACAACGCCCTGCAGCTGGACGACGGCAGCTGGGTGTGGCGCCACCAGCGCTGGCGTCTGCAGGACGCCGGGGCGACCCGGCCGGTGCCGGCTCCGGAGGCGCAGGGGGCCTCCAACGTCGGGCCCGACCTGTGGGAGGTGATCGAGAAGCTCGACGCCCCGGTGATGCTGTGCCGGGGCATGCGGTCCGACTCGGTGCTGCGCGACGAGGACGAGGCCGAGCTCAAGCGCCGTCGGCCGGACGCCCTTGTGCGGCACTTCGCCGAAGCCGGTCACAGCATCCAGGGCGACATGCCGCTGGAGCTGGCCGCCGCCGTCGGCGAGTTCGTCCCCTGAGCGGGACGGCGCCGGGTCAGGGCCGGCCGGCGCCGGTCGAGGTTCGCTCGGCCCGGAGGGCGGCCCGGCGGACCTTGCCGGCGTCGTCGCGGATGGGCTGGTCGGTGTACTCCACCGACTTGGGCACCTTGTAACGGGCGACGCGCTCGCCCACGAAGGACAACAGCTGCTCCACAGGCACGGCGTCCGGGTCGGCCTCGACGATGGCGTGGATGGTGTTGCCCATGTCCTCGTCGGGCAGCCCGATGACCGCGCACGATCGCACCGCCGGGTGCTCCTGGATTGCCGCCTCGACCTCGGCCGGGTAGACGTTGGCTCCGCCGGTCAGGATCATGTCCTGCATGCGGTCTCCGAGGTAGAGGTACCCCTCCTCGTCCAGGCGTCCCATGTCGCCGAGGGACTCCCACCCGCCCTCGCGCGTCCGGGCGGTGGCGCCGATGTATCGGTAGGTCGGAGTGTCGCGCAGCGAGCGCATCCACACCTCGCCCTCCTGCCCGGGCGGCAGCTCGTTGCCGTCGGCGTCGCAGATCATGACCGTGCCCGGCGCCGGCTTGCCGACCGAGCCACGGTGGGCCAGCCAGTCCGTGCCGGTGATGATCGTGGCCGCCTGCGCCTCGGTGCCGGCGTACAACTCGTAGATGCGCTCCGGCCCGATCCAGTCGATCCACACCTGCTTGAGCCACTCGGGGCACGGTTCGGCCAGATGCCACACCGCCCGCAGGGAGGACAGGTCGTAGGAGTCGCGCACCTCCTCCGGCAGGCGCCAGATCCTCTTCATCATGGTGGGGACTAGGTAGACGACGTCGGCCTTGTAGCGGTCGATGGCCGCCAGGGTGCCCTCGGCGTCGAAGCGGGGCAGCACCACCACGTGGCTACCGGCCAGCCAGGCGGCACAGGACCACACGATGGGTCCGTTGTGGTACAGCGGGCCGGGCATCACCATGCAGCCCTCGGGCGAGGCCAGCAGGGCGGGGGCATCCTCGTTGAAGGAGGCGGGGTCGCCCGACACGATCAGCTTGGGCCGGCCGGTGGAGCCGCCGGAGGTCGGTGCCTTCCATGCCGGCGAGGTGACGTCGGGCAGGGGCTCGTCGGGTAGGGCGGGGTCGGGCCGGTAGCCGATGGGCAGGGCGCGCCGGCCCTCGGCCAGGTGCTCGGGCACGCCGATGACGGCGGTCGGGTCGGCCAGCTCGAGGATCGCCTGCAGCTCGCGGTCGGGCAGCTTGGCCGACACGGGCTGGGGGACCGCCCCGACCTTCCAGCAGGCGGCGAAGGCCACGTACCAGTCGGTGGAGTTGGGCAGGGCGATGGTCACCATGTCGCCGACCTTCACTCCCCCCTCAGCCAGATCGCGGGCCAGCCGGTTGGCGGCCGACTCCAGCTGCGCCCTGGTCAGGCTGTGGTCGCCGCAGGTGATCATGGGGCGGTCGGGCTCGGCCTCGGCCAGTTTGGTCAGGCGCCGGCTGTAGGAGATCATTCCCATGGGCCGGGAGCGTAGGGCGTCGGGGCAGGCCACCGCCCCTCGGCCTGACGCTGGCGCCCGGGCGCCCGACGGTGGGAGTCTGTCCCCGGCCCCGGCCACGGGGCCAGCGAGCGGGGGGAGGCGGCATGGCCGAGTCAGCGACGAGGACCAGGTACACCGACACGCTGGCTCCGGGGACCATCTCCGACGAGCTGGCACCGGTGATCGCCGAGCTGGGGCTGGAGAAGAACTGCCGGCAACTGGTCGACGACGGCTGGACGGTCATCGAGGACGCCGCCACGCCCGACTTCACCGCCCGGCTGCGCCGGGCGATCCTCGACGCCTCCGGGGTCGCCTCGGACAGCGCCGGGGGCGGCTCGAGCATGCTGCTGGCCAAGGACCCGGTCTTCGCCGAGGCGGTCCTCAATCCGAAGCTGCTGGCGATGGCCGAGTACTCGGTGGGCCGTGGCTTCCTGCTGTCCCAGGTGGCCGGTTCGGTAAAGCCCCAGGGCTCGCCGGCCATGGAGCTCCACGCCGACCAGAACTGGTTCCCGGCCCCCTTCCCCGAGCACAACTACATGCTCACCTTCTGCTGGGCATGCGACGACTACACCAAGGCCGGGGGCTCGACCCTGGTGATACCGGGCACCCACCGCTACCGCCGCCACCCCGACGAGGGGGAGATGGCCGCCCGCGACGGCGCCATCGCCATCGAGTGCCCGGCCGGCTCGGTGGCCCTTTGGGACGGGAGCGTCTGGCACGGCAACTGGCCCCGTGAGCTGCCCGGCCAGCGGGTGGTGTGCCACATCACCTACTGCCGTCTTGCCGCCCGCCAGGTGGAGGACTACTCCGCACGGGCCGACGAGCTGATTGCCGCCCACGGTGAGCGCATGGCCCAGCTGCTGGGGCGGGCCGACTCGCTGTACAAGCCCACCGGCTTCGACTACCGGCGCCTGCTCACCACCTTCAACAACGCCAAGCGCTGACCGCCAGGGGCGCCGCCTCAGCGGGTCTCACCCGTCGTCTCCGTGGTCGTCGGAGTCGGCGCCGTCCATCAGCCACGGTCGGATCACCACCGAGCTGGCCGTCGGGTCGTCCTCGTCGAGGTGCACGGTCAGCGGCCCGGGCGGCCCTGGGGGCGCCCCGGGCACCTCGGCCACGATGGCCACCTCGTCCCGCCAGGGCTGGAACACCTCGGCCAGGCCCCGGACGACGCCGGTGACGATGGCCCCGCCGGCGCTGCGCCGCCGCCACGCCTCGACCCGAGGGGGCAGAGCGGTGTGCTCACCCCTGCCGCCCTCGGGGCCGCCTTGAGCGCAGAGGGAGCCGGCCCCGGGATCGTCGTCGAGGGCGGACAGCATCTCCTCGTCCCACCAGACCTCGGGCGGGGGCGGCACGGGGCCGGGGCCAGCCTCCTCGCCCGGTCTGTCCACCACTCCAGGCTACGGCGGCAGCGCCGGCTCGATGGGTCGCCCGGCGCGGCGATCACGGGCACCCGTGTCCTGCTCAGCGCTGCTATCCATGGGGCTATGAGCCCCAGGACCGGCTCGCTGCTGGATGGCGAGGTCGAGCGGTTCCACCGCCACGGGTTCGTCGTCCTGGAGGACGCCTTCACCAACGCCGAGCTCGAGGAGCTGCGGCGGGAGGCCGACCGCATCCTGCGCCTCTCGGTGAACTCCTCGCTGGCCAACCGCCGGCGCCATCCTCGGCTCGACGCCGTGATCGACGACACCGGCAACCTCCGGGTCCGGAAGATCCAGCCGGTCAACGACCTGTCGGAGAAGATCGCGGCCTTCTCGATGCATCCGAGGCTCATCGACCCGATGCGCCAGCTCATGGGCGACGAGCCGGTGCTAATGGAGGAGAAGCTCAACTACAAGCAATGGGTCGATCTGCAGGGCAGCGACTTCTCGTTCCTACGTCGGAGCTTCATCGAGCACTTCGTTCTCCATCACGACTGGGGCTACTACCGCCAGCAGGGGTACCCAGACAGCACCTTGTCCTCGGCGCTGGCGATAGACGACTGCGCTGGCAAGGGCCCCATCCGCGTGATCCCTGGCTCCCATCTGATCGACGCCCCGCTCAAGGATCCGGACCCGGCCTCGGGCTCGGGCGAGGTCGTCGTGGACACCTTCGATGGCGCCAGGCGGGTCGCGCTGGACGTCGACGCCGGGTCCATGGTCATCTTCCACTCCAAGCTCGTGCACGACTCCGAGCCCAATCCGACCCGCGAGCCGAGGCGGATGATGATCTATAGCCACTACCCGAGGTCGTTCGACCCCGATGTCGACCCCGACCGCAGGAACGGACCGACCCGGACCTACTCCCGCCAGTTCGAAGACCGGTACCTGAAGATGCTCGAGGCGGGCGAATTCGAGGACCTCGACGTGCCCTGAGGGTGGGCCGGCAGGCCGTGCCCTCCCCGCTGGCCCTGGTGGTCAGATCAGGTCGGCCATTCGGGAAGGTCCTGGCTGACCCGGCCCGTCCAGTTGGGGGACCGCTTCTCGAGGAACGCCCGTGTGCCCTCCCGCGAGTCGGCAGTGCCGGTCGTGAAGGCGAACAGGCGCCCTTCCCGTCGGCGGAACTCCCTCAGGTCGATGCCGATGCCCTCCCAGAGAAGTCGCTTGGAGATGGCCACGGCAGGGGCGCGGCGTTGGTCGCGATGTCGCGGGCCAGGGCGAGTGCCTCCGGAAGCACCCGGTCGGCCGGGAACGCCTTGGTCGCCACCCCGTACTCGACCGCCTCGGAGCCGCTGAAGGTCCTGCCCGACATCAACAGCTCTGCCGCCCGGGACAGGCCGGCCACCTGGGTGAGGATGACGTGGGAGGCGAGCTCCGGGAGCACCCCCCGCCGTACGAAGGCGAAGGCCAGCTTGGCGTCCTCCGCCACGTAGCGGATGTCGGCCTGCAGCGGCCAGGTAAGGCCGGCGCCGACGGCCGGCCCGTTGATGGCGGCGATGACCGGCTTGCGGACCTCCATGGGCAGCTTGCGCCGCAACTTGGGATCGGCCTTGCCCCATCCGGAGGCGAACTCCTTGCCTGAGCCCAGATCAGCCCCGGCGCAGAAGCCGCGACCGGCGCCCGTCACCACGACGACGCGGACCGAGTCATCCTCGTCCGCTTCGGCCATGGCGTCGTCCATCTCGGCGCCCATCTGGGCCGTCATGGCGTTGAGCTTCTCGGGCCGGTTCAGCGTCACCAACGCCACACCGTCATCCACGGCGTAGATGATCTGCTCGTAGTCGACCACCGTTCCCCCTCCTGGCAAACCCGGGGCGAAATTAGCCCCTCCGCCCTGGGGGCCGGCTCGGCCCCTAGGAGGTCGGTCGGGACGGCCCGTCAGCCCGGCGGTCCCAGGGGGTGCCCGAGGAGTACCCGCCGAGCTCGGCGCGGCTCTGGCACAGGGCGGCGAGGACCGGGGCCAGCTCCCGCCACGAGGTCCCCTTGTTGAGATACTCGTCGGCCCCCAGGCTCACCACCTCCGCCAGCGTGACGGGGTCGGGAAAGGCCGATGTGACCACGATCGCCGCCCCGGGGCAGACCCGGCGCAGCTCCGGAAGGGCCGCCCAACCGTCCATGCCCGGCATGGCCAGGTCCAACACGATGGCATCGGGCTGGTCGATGGCCGCCACCACCACCGCCACCCGGCCGTTGCTGGCCCGGGAGCTGACCCGGAAGCGCCCGTCCAGCTCGAGCAGGGTCCGGGCCAGGATGCAGGCTTCGGGGTCGTCGTCGACCACGAGGACCTTCCACGGTCGAGCTGTCTCCATCCGGCCGCCTCCGGGGTGACTCGGGGGTATGTCCTGTAGGTAGATCGCCGACCGCGGCCCCACCGTTACACCCGGCGCCCGTCCACGACCTCCCCCCGGGTCGGAGCCGGCGCAGACCGCGCGCAGACGGGCGCGCCGGCGGAGCTTCACGAAGATGAAATCTCGAAGAGACGGGCCGTTCATGCGCCGGCCTTAAGCTGGAGCCGACACCCCGCCACCCCCAACGGAGGTGATCCATGCCGAGCCCCATCGACCGCATGACGACCGTCCTTTACCGGGTCGGGTTCCACCACCCCTCGGGTCAGAGCTCGATCGTCGCCCTCACCGCCAGCCCGGCCCGGCTGGTGCTGGGGGAGCTGGCCGCCCTCGCCGCCGACCGCGTCACCGGCGGCCGGGGCGCAGGCGAAGAGGAGCCGCAGCGTCGCTGAGACCGCCCGCCGGGGCCGGCCTCACCCCGGCGGGCTGATCAGCTCCTCGGCCGCTCCGTAGGGGTCGATGCGGCGGTCCCGCAGCCGTTCAAGCAGCGCCTCGAACTCCGGCCCGGAGCAACGGAGGTAGGCGTCCTCCTCGAGCCGGCGCACGACGATCTCCCGTACCTCGTCCCGGAGGCGGTCCCGGCGGCGGGCCTCGAGCAGCCCGTTGGCGGCGAGGTGGGCGCGGTGGGACTCGATGGCCTCCCACACCGCCTCGATCCCCTCACCGGCGGTGGCCGATGCGGCCACGATCGGGGGAACCCAGTCCGTCGGTGCGGACATGGCCAGCATCGACTGCAGATCCCGCTCGGTCTCCTTGGCGCCAGGGCGGTCGGCCTTGTTGATCACGAACACGTCGGCGATCTCCAACAGCCCGGCCTTGTTGGCCTGCACCGAGTCTCCCCAGCCCGGGTTCACCACCACCACGGTGGTGTCGGCGGCCTCGGCCACCTCGACCTCGACCTGGCCGACCCCGACGGTCTCCAGCAGCACCAGCGGGAACCCGGCGGCGTCGACGGCCCGGATGGCCTCCCTGGTCGCCAGGGTGAGCCCGCCCAGGTGGCCGCGGGTGGCCATGGACCGTATGAACACGCCGGGGTCGAGGGCGTGCTCCTGCATGCGGACCCGGTCGCCCAGGATGGCCCCGCCGGAGAAGGGCGATGAGGGGTCGATGGCCAGGACGGCGACCTCGCCGCCGGCCTTGCGCACCACTGCGATCAGGCGGTCGTTGAGGGTGGACTTGCCGGCACCGGGCGCCCCGGTCATCCCCACCGTGTAGGCCGCTCCGGCGAGCGGGAAGGTGAGCCTCCCCACCACGCGGGCGGGCTCGCCGCCCCGCTCGACTACCGAGAGCAGACGGGCCAGGGCGCCGCGGTCGCCGTCGGCGGCCGCCTCCACCAGCTTCTCGGGATCGCGGGTACGCAGCCCACTACCTCCTGCGCTCGATGTCCGCCCCCAGGGCGGCCAGTTTGCGGTCGAAGCCCTCGTAGCCCCGGTCGATGTGGTGGGCGCCGCCCACCACCGTCTCGCCGTCGGCCGCCAGCCCGGCCAGGACCAGGGCGGCCCCGGCCCGGATGTCCGACGCCCGCACCGGGGCACCCGACAGGCGGGCCACCCCCCGCACGACGGCGTGGTGGCCCTCGACCCTGATGTCGGCACCCATCCGGCGCAGCTCGTCGATATAGCGGAAGCGACCGGCGAACAGGTTCTCGGTGACGATGCCGACCCCGTCCGACACGGCCAGAAGGGTGACCAGGAGCGGCTTGTAGTCGGTGGCCACCCCCGGGTAGGGCAGGGTCGCCACGTCGACGGCGCCGATACGGCCCTCGGACGACACCCACATCCCCTCCGAGCACGGCGAGCACCGGACGCCCATCTCACCCAGCTTGTGGGTGAACATGTCCATGTGGTCGGGACGGGCCCCGACTACCACCACCTCGCCGCCGGCGATGGCAGTGGCGGCCATGAGGGTGGCCGCCTCAACCCGGTCGGGGATGACCTCGTGCTCGGCAGGCACCAGCGAGGCGACCCCTTCCACCTCGATGGTCGAGGTGCCCGCCCCGGTTATGCGCGCTCCCATCCGGTTGAGCAGGGCGGCCAGGTCCGACACCTCGGGCTCGCGGGCGGCGTTGTCGATGACGGTGGTGCCCTCGGCCAGCACCGCCGCCATCAGGAGGTTGTCGGTGCAGGTGTGGCTGGGGAACTCGAGCACGATCCGCGCCCCCCGCAGGCGTCCGGCCCGTCCAACCACGTATCCGTGCGACGCCTCGAACGTGGCGCCCATCGCCTCGAGCCCCCGCAGGTGCATGTCGATGGGCCGGTGGCCGAAGTCGTCCCCGCCGGGCATGGAGACCTTGGCCTCGCCGCAGCGGGCCAGCAGCGGGCCGAGCACCACCACCGAGGCCCGCATGCGCTCCACCAGCTCATACGGGGCCTCCGGTCTGAGCTCGGCCGGCACGTCGATCTCGATGGTGTCGTCGGCGGCCCCGTCACCGGTCGCACGGCCGGCTCCGGCGCCGCGGCGCGCCCCGTCGGCGCCGGTGCCGCCCGGCCGGGTCACGTTTACGCCCATCGAGATGAGCACGTCGCTCATGGTCTCCACGTCGATGATGTGGGGCACGTTGGTGAGCCGGGTCCGCCCCTCGGTCAGTAAGGCGGCGGCCATGAGCTTGAGGGCCGAGTTCTTGGCTCCGCCCAGGACCACCGACCCGGCGAGGGGGGGTCCTGAGCGGACGACGAAGCTGTCGGTTGGCTCGAGGGGCTCCACCGCTCAGGCGGCCATCGCTGGTAAGGGCCTGAGGGGGCGGCCGGACATGACCATGGGCTCAGTATCGCCGCTGGCGCCGGTCATCGGTCCCAAGGGGGCCCGCTATCCTCCCGTCCATGAGCGGGAACTCTGCTCCGGACCGCAACCTCGCCATGGAGCTGGTCCGGGTCACCGAGGCCGCCGCCATGGCGGGGGCCCGGTGGATGGGCCGGGGGGACAAGGAGGGCGCGGACGGCGCGGCTGTCGATGCCATGCGCATCATGCTCCAGACCGTCTCCATGGACGGCATCGTCGTCATCGGCGAGGGGGAGAAGGACGAGGCCCCCATGCTGTTCAACGGCGAGCGGGTGGGCGACGGCTCCGCCCCCGCTTGCGATATCGCCGTTGACCCCATCGAGGGGACCACTCCCACCGCCCTCGGCCGGGGCAACGCCCTGGCGGTGATCGCCGCCAGTGAGCGGGGGACGATGTTCAACCCCGGGCCGTGCGTCTACATGGAGAAGCTGGCCGTCGGGCCGCTGGCCGCCGGGCAGGTCGACATCACCCGACCGCCGGCGGAGAACCTCGAGGCGGTGGCCAAGGCCAAGGGTGTGCCGGTGCGCGACCTCACCGCCGTCATCCTCGACCGCGATCGCCACGCCGAGCTCATCGCCCAGGTGCGATCCACCGGGGCCCGCATCCGGCTCATTCCCGACGGCGACGTGGCCGGCGCGGTTTCGACCGCCTGGCCGGAGTCCGGTTCGGACATCCTCTTCGGGGTGGGGGGCACCCCGGAGGGGGTGCTGGCCGCCGCCGCCCTCAAGTGCATGGGGGGCGAGCTGCAGGGCCGGTTGTGGCCCCGCAACGACGGCGAAAGGAAGGCGGCCGAGGAGGCCGGCTACGACGTCGATGCGGTGCTGCTGACCGAGGATCTGGTCAAGGGGGACAACTGCTTTTTCGCCGCCACCGGCATCACCGACGGCGAGCTCCTGCGGGGCGTCCGCTACGCCGACGGCGGCGTGGTCACCCAGTCCCTCGTCATGCGGTCCCGCTCCGGCACCGTCCGACGGGTGGAGGCGTGGCACCGCCTGACCAAGTTGGCCGAGTTCAGCCAGGTCGACTTCAGCTGACATCGGGGCCGGTCAGGCCCAGGTGGAAAGGCCGAGGTCGGACGGCCAGGTCAGGTCGGGGTGGGACGGCACCACCCTGACGGTGAAGCCGTAGCGGCCGGGGGCGGAGCAGACGAAGTCGCCGGCGAAGCGGTGGGCTCCGAGTTGGTCGGCGGGACCGTCGGGGGCCATCGGCTCGAGGGCGACGGTGGTCAGCTCGTCGTTGTGGCCCACGTGCCCGTGGATCAGCTGGACGTCCACGTCCTCCACCCCGAGGGCGCCGAGGGAGACCACCGCCTCGACCTGGCGCTGGGCGCCGAGCTCGGTCGGCTGGGTGGTCGAGGTGACCGCCTCCACCGCCACCTCGGACCAGCCCTGGCGGATCCGGGCCTTCCATGCCGTCAGTTCCCGCGACCGCAGGTAGCCAGCGGCGGCCAGCCCGTCGGCCCGCGCCCCGGTGGGCTCGTAGATCTGCTCCACGTAGTCGCGGACCATCCTGGTCGCCGAGGCGAACGGGGCCAGCGTGCGCAGGGAGGTCTTGATTCGTTGCACCCAGCGGCGGGGCACGACGCCGTCGGTGCGGTCGTAGAAGAGGGGCACAACCTGCCGCTCGAGCAGGTTGAACAAGCTGGCCGCCTCGGCCCCGTCGCGGCGGAACACGTCGGGCTCGCCCTCCAGAGACGAGATCGCCCAGCCGTTGTCGCCGTTGAAGCACTCGTCCCACCACCCGTCGAGGATGGAGCAGTTGAGCGAGCCGTTCAGGCTGGCCTTGAGCCCGCTCGTCCCGCACGCCTCCAGGGGCCGGCGGGGAGTGTTGAGCCAGACGTCGGCGCCCTGGGTGAGCGCCCGGGCGACCGCCATGTCGTAGTCCTCGACGAAGGCGACCCGGTGACGCACCTCGGGGTCGGAGGCGAAGCGCAGCACCTCGCGGATCAGCTCCTTACCGGCGTCGTCGGCGGGGTGGGCCTTGCCTGAGAACACGAACTGGACCGGCCGGTCGGGCGAGAGCAGAAGGGCCTTGAGCCGGTCGGGGTCCGACAGCAGCAGGGAGGCCCGCTTGTAGGTGGCGAAGCGGCGGGCGAAGCCGATGGTCAGGATGCGGGGGTCGAGCACCTCGTCGGTCCACGCCAGGTCGGACTCGCTGGCCCCCTGGCGCAGCAGGCTGCGGCGCAGCCGCGACCGCACGACCGACACCAAGCGGTCGCGGGCCTGCTCCCGCACCCGCCAGATCTCGTAGTCGCCCACGTCGACCAGCCGGTCCCAGGCCCCCTGGGGTGCCTCCGGCCAGGCGGGCAGCACGTGCTGGGTCAGGAGGTTGGCCATCTCCGGTGCCGTCCAGCTGGGGGCGTGGACGCCGTTGGTCACCGAGGTGATCGGAACCTCGTCCTCGGGCAGGCCCGGCCAGAGGCCGGCGAACATCGTGCGGCTGACCCGGCCGTGGAGGCGGGAGACGCCGTTGGCCATGCCGGCGAGGCGCAGGCCCATGACGGCCATGTTGAACGGGGCGTCGGCCGCCTCGCCCGGCTCGTGGCCGAGCTCCATGAGGGCGTCGATGCCTATGCCGCACTCCTTGGCCCAGCCGGAGAAGTAGCGCTCCATGAGCTCGAGGGGGAACTTGTGGATGCCGGCGGGGACCGGGGTGTGGGTGGTGAACACGGAAGCGGCCCGCACCGCCTCCTTGGCGTCGTCGAAGGAGAGGCCCTCGTCGGAGACCAGCTGGCGGATGCGCTCCAAGCCCAGGAACCCGGCGTGGCCCTCGTTGGTGTGGAACACCTGGACGCTCTCGCCGAGGGCGCGCAGGGCGCGCACCCCGCCCATGCCGAGGAGGATCTCCTGACGCAGCTGGTGCTCCATGTCGCCTCCGTAGAGGCGGTCGGTGACTCCCTTCTCGCCGGGCTCGTTCTCCTCGATGTCGGCGTCGAGCAGGTAGAGCTGGACCCGGCCGACGTCGGCCCGCCACACCTGGGCCACCAGCGGGCGGTCGGCGAGGTCCACGGTCACCTTGACGCCGTCGACGGGACGCAGGGCCATGGCATGGGGATCGAGGTCGGGGAAGCGCTCCTGCTGCCATCCGTCGGCGTCGAGGTGCTGGCGGAAGTAGCCCTGGCGGTAGAGCAGGCCCACGCCGACCAGGGGCACCCCGAGGTCACTGGCCGCCTTGAGGTGGTCGCCGGCCAGTACGCCGAGGCCGCCGGAGTACTGGGGCAACGCCTCGGAGATGCCGAACTCGGGCGAGAAGTAGGCCACCCCCCGCAGCGGGCTCGCCTTGCGGCCCTGGAACCACAGGGGCGACTCGAGGTAGCGACGGAGGTCGAGCTGCACCTCGGACAGGAAGGCCATGAAGGCGGTGTCCCTGGTCAGCTCCTCGAGCCGGCCGGCTCCCACCTGGCCCAGCAGGGCCACGGGATCGCCACCGCTCTGCTCCCAGATCGCCGTGTCCACCCAACGGAACAGGTCGCGGGTGCGGGCGTCCCACGACCACCTCAGGTTCATGGCCAGCTCCTCCAGGGCGGCCAGCGGCTCCGGAATGCGGGGTCGGACCGTGAAGGTGTGCAGCGCCCTCATGGCCTCCCGAAGCTACCCAAACTGCGGCCGGGCCCAGACCGGGGCCGGATGGGAGGCGGCCGGACCGGGACTGCGGGCGGCAGGAGGCCAGAGGGAGTTTCGCCCCATGGTTATCAGTGGTAGGCCAATTGGGTGCTCGGCCGCCTGGTAATCGACGCCGTCAGGCCCTCCACGCCGGCCGGATACCCGGCCAAGGCGGTGGTGGGGGAGACCGTCACCGTGTCCGCCGACATCTTCAAGGACGGCCACGACACCCTGGCTGCCCAGGTCAGGTGGCGCCCCAAGGGGGGCCGCTGGCGCACTGCGCCCATGCACGAGGTCGTCAACGACCGCTGGGAGGGCTCCTTCCGGGCGGAGCGCCTCGGTCCCCACGAGCTGGTGGTGGAGGCGTGGACCGACCGGTACACCACCTGGCGGCGCCGGGTGACCACCAAACTGGCCGCCGGGCAGGAGATCGACCTGGAGCTGGAGGAGGGCGCCCGGCTGCTGGAAGCCAGGGCGGGGGGATCGCCGGCCCTGGCCGGGGCGGTGTCGGCCCTGCGCTCGGCCGACCTGGCGCCGCCCCAGCGCCTGGGCCCGGCGCTCGAGGCCGAGGTGAGTTCGGCCATGGCCGGCAGCGACAGGGCGACCGACCTGACCGCCTCCGGGGCCCGGCCCCTGCTGGTCGACCGGCCCCGGGCGCTGCGGGGGGCGTGGTACGAGATGTTCCCCCGCTCCGAGGGTGGGTTCAAGGGGGCGGCCGAGCGCCTGCCCGCCATCGCCCAGATGGGCTTCGACCTGGTCTACCTGCCCCCCATCCACCCCATCGGGGTCACCTTCCGCAAGGGCCCCGACAACAGCCTGGTGGCCGGGCCCGAGGACCCCGGCTCCCCGTGGGCCATCGGCGGGGCCGAGGGCGGCCACACCGCCATCCATCCCGACCTCGGTGACGAGAGCGACCTGCGCTACTTCCTCGAGCGGGCGTCCGAGGCCGGCCTCGAGGTGGCCATCGACTACGCCCTGCAGTGCTCCCCCGACCACCCCTGGGTCAAGGAGCACCCCGAGTGGTTCCACCACCGGCCCGACGGCTCGATCGCCTACGCCGAGAACCCGCCCAAGCGCTACCAGGACATCTATCCGATCAACTTCTGGCCGGCGGCCGAGGCCGACCGGGTGGCGCTGTGGGAGGAGTGCCGGGCGGTGCTCGAGCACTGGATCTCCTTCGGCATCCTCACCTTCAGGGTCGACAACCCCCACACCAAGCCGATGGCGTTCTGGGAGTGGCTGATACCGCGGGTGCAGGCGGACCACCCGGAGACGGTCTTCCTGGCCGAGGCTTTCACCCGCCCCAAGGTGATGGCCAAGCTGGCCGAGGTCGGGTTCTCCCAGAGCTACACCTACTTCACCTGGCGCAACGGCGCCGACGAGCTACGCGAGTACCTGACCGAGCTGGCCCACGGGCCCACCGCCGACTACATGCGACCCAACTTCTGGCCAAACACGCCGGACATCCTTTCCGGGCCGCTGCGGCGGGGACCGCTGTCCGCGTTCCGCATGCGCCTGGTGCTGGCGGCGACCCTGGTGCCCTCCTACGGCATTTACAGCGGGTACGAGCTGGGCGAGAACGAGCCGGCGTCGGAGGACAACGAGGAGTACCTGCACTCCGAGAAGTACGAGATCCGCCGGCGGGACTGGGACCGGCCGGACTCGCTGGCGCCCTTCATCGGACGGGTCAACGACATCCGCCGCCGCCACCCGGCCCTGGGGTGGCTGCGCAACATCACCTTCCACCACAGCGCCAACCCGGCCATCCTGGTGTACTCCAAGCACACCGAGGACCGGTCCGACGTCGTCCTGGTCGTGGTGAACCTCGATCCCCACAATCCGGCGGAGACCACGCTCTGGATCGACCTGGGCCTGCTCGGCTTCCCCTGGGACGCCCCCTACGAGGCCCATGACGAGCTGAGCGGGCAGTCCTTCGCCTGGCACGGCCCCGAGCCGTATGTCAGGCTCGACCCCGCCGACACCCCGGCGCACATCCTCCATCTGCGCCGTATATGACCTTTTCTCCGCAGTGGTACCAGCAGTGCGTCTTCTACGAGGTGCTCGTCCGCGGCTTCTACGACGCCAACGACGACGGCACCGGCGACCTGCGCGGGCTGACGGCGAAGCTCGACTACCTGTCGTGGCTGGGCGTCGACTGCCTCTGGCTGCTGCCCTTCTACTCCTCCCCGCTGCGCGACGGCGGCTACGACATAGCCGACTTCTTCAGCATCCTGCCGGAGTACGGCGACCTCGCCGACGCCGTTGAGCTGGTGGAGGCGGCCCACTCCCGGGGCATCCGGATCATCGCCGACCTGGTCATGAACCACACCAGCGACCAGCACCCGTGGTTCCAGGAGTCCCGCCAGGACCGCACCAACCCCAAGGCCGACTGGTACGTCTGGAGCGACGACGACCAGGGCTACCCCGACGCCAGGGTCATCTTCGTCGACACCGAGAAGTCCAACTGGACCTTCGACGCCCAGCGCCAGCAGTACTACTGGCACCGCTTCTTCTCCCACCAGCCCGATCTCAACTTCGACAACCCCGAGGTGGCCCAGGCCATGCTCGACGTGGTCAAGTTCTGGCTCGACATCGGTCTCGACGGATTCCGCCTGGACGCGGTGCCCTACCTGTTCGAGCGGGACGGCACCAACGGCGAGAACCTGCCCGAGACCCATGAGTACCTGCGCCGGCTCCGCAAGGAGATCGACGACACCCACCCGGGCAAGGTCCTTCTGGCCGAGGCCAACCAGTGGCCCGCCGACGTGGTCGACTACTTCGGCGACGGCGACGAGTGCCACATGTGCTTCCACTTCCCGCTGATGCCCCGGATGTTCATGGCTGTGAGGCGGGAGCAGCGCTACCCGGTCACCGAAATCCTGGCCCAGACGCCGGACATCCCCGAGGGCTGCCAGTGGGGCATCTTCCTGCGCAACCACGACGAGCTGACCCTCGAGATGGTGACCGACGAGGAGCGCGACTACATGTGGGCGGAGTACGCCAAGGACCCCCGCATGAGGCGCAACATCGGCATCGGCCGCCGCCTCGCCCCCCTGGTCGACAACGACCGCCGGGTGGCCGAGCTGCTCCACGCCCTGCTCTTTTCCATGCCCGGCAGCCCGATCCTCTACTACGGCGACGAGCTGATGATGGGCGACAACATCTACCTCGGAGACCGCGACGGCGTGCGCACGCCGATGCAGTGGTCGCCCGACCGGAACGCCGGCTTCAGCCGGGCCGACTTCGCCCAGCTCTACCTGCCTCCGCTGATGGATCCCGTCTACGGCTTCCAGTCGGTCAACGTCGAGGCTCAGATGCGCAACCCCAGCTCCTTCCTCCAGTGGATGAAGCGCATGCTCGAGGTGCGACGCCAGCACCAGGTCTTCGGCACGGGCGCGTTCGAGGTCATGGCGGTGGACAACCCGTCGGTGCTCGCCTTTGTGCGAGTCCTCGCCGGCGACGAGACCGACGAGGACGGCGAGGCCGGGGACGTGGTGCTGTGCGTGAACAACCTGAGCCGCTTCGCCCAGCCGGCCGAGCTTCAGCTCGGGCGCTGGGAGGGCCGCACGCCGGTGGAGCTGTTGGGGCGGGTGCCCTTCCCCCGCGTCGGGGCCCTGCCCTACTTCATCACCCTGGCGCCCTACGCCTTCTACTGGTTCCAGCTTGTCGAGGAGGCCGAGTGACCCCGGCCGCCCGGCGAGCCGCCCCGGCCGTTGCCGAGCTGGGCCCGTTGATGGGCCCGTATCTGGCCCGCCAGCGCTGGGCCGACCGGGGCCAGCTGGAGTCCGGCACCGTCGAGACGCTCGACTCGGAGGTGGTGGTGCCCGGCCCGCCGAGCGTGCTGTGGATGCTGGTCCGGGCGGGGGAGGCGGTCTACCAGGTGACGGTGGGGCTGCGGCCCCTCGGGGACGAGATCGCCCTGGGCGACCGCGACATCATCGGAGAGGTGACCGGCCCCGACGGGCCCCTCCTGGCCTACGACGCCCTGGTCGACCCGGTGCTGGCCCGCCCCCTGGTCCGCCTCACCGGGGCCGACGTGGCCGACGGCGCCTTCGTGCGCTCGGTCGGGGCCGAGCAGTCCAACAGCTCGCTGGTGGTCAACGAGAAGCTGATAGTGAAGTTCTTCCGCCGGCTGCGGCGGGGGCCCAACCCGGACGTGGAGACCACCCTGGCCCTCGACGCCGTGGGCTTCAACCACGTAGCCCCACCGATGGGCCGGTGGCGACGCGGTGACTACGACCTGGCCGTGGCCCAGGAGTACCTGGCCGGGGGAACCGAGGGTTGGGCCCTGGCGCTCACCTCTCTGCGGGACCTTTACGGCTGCGACGAGGACGACCCCGCCTCCGCCGGGGGGGACTTCGCCGGCGAGGCCGGCCGCATCGGCGAGATGACCGGTCGGCTGCACCTGGCCATGGCCGAGGCCTTCGGCACCCACCCCGGCGACGTCGGCGCCTGGGTGTCGGGCCTGACGGTCCGGCTGGAGTCCCTGGGGCTGGACCGCCGCCTGGTCGAGCGCGCCCACCGGCTCGTTGAACGGGTCGGGGGGCTGGCCGACCCCGGGCCTTCCATCCGGGTCCACGGGGACTACCACCTGGGCCAGGTCATGCGCACCGACGTCGGCTGGTTCGTGCTCGACTTCGAAGGCGAGCCAGAGAGGCCCCTCGAGGAGCGAACCCGGCCCACCTCGGCCCTCAAGGACGTTGGCGGCATGCTGCGCTCCCTCGACTACGCCGCCGCCGTCAGCGGGGCGGAGCGGGAGGCCAAGGCTCAGCGGGTGGTGGGCGAGCGGGGCCGTGCATGGGAGCAGCGCAACCGCCAGGCCTTCCTACGGGGCTACGCCTCCGTGCCAGGCATCGACGCCCTCCTTCCGGCCGGGGATGGCCAGGGGGTGCTGGGCCCGTTCTTCGAGCTGGACAAGGCCCTCTACGAGCTGGCCTACGAGCGGTCCTTCCGGCCGGAGTGGGAGCGCATACCGGCCGAGGCCATCGAACGGCTGCTGGCCGGGTAGGAGTAACGACATGGCGAAGCTTCAGGAAGACCTGGACCGGCTGGTGGCGGGGGAGCACGCCGGCCCCCACGACGTGCTGGGCCGCCACGGGGCCGCGGTGCGCGCCTACCGGCCCGACGCCCGGGCCATGCGGCTGGTCACCGAGGCGGGCAAGCGCATCGAGATGCGCTCCGTCCACCCCGGCGGGGTCTTCGCCGGGGACCTGCCCCCCGACGAGAGCCCCGAGGCCGCCTACAAGCTGGAGGTCGAGTACCGGGGGGCCACGATCTGCATCGAGGACCCCTACCGCTTCTGGCCCACCCTGGGCGAGCTCGACCTGTACCTGCTGGGCGAGGGCCGCCACCATCGCCTGTGGGAGGTGCTGGGGGCCCATCCCCGCACCCACCAGGGCGCCTACGGAACCGCCTTCGCCGTGTGGGCCCCCAACGCCCGCTCGGTGCGGGTGGTGGGCGACTTCAACCTGTGGGACGGCCGCATCCACCCCATGCGCAGCCTGGGGACCTCCGGCATCTGGGAGCTGTTCGTCCCCGACGTGGGACCGGGGTGCCGGTACAAGTTCGAGGTGCTGACCACCGACCGCCACCTGCTGCTGAAGGCCGACCCCTTCGCCCGGGCGACCGAGATGCCCCCGGCCACCGCCAGCGTGGTCGCCGCTCCCGACCACCACCAGTGGGGTGACGGCGAGTGGATGGCGGCCCGGGCCGAGCAGGACCGCTACCACCGCCCCCTTTCGGTCTACGAGCTCCACCTCGGATCGTGGCGGCGGCGCCCCGAGGAGGGCGGGCGGGCCCTCACCTACGACGAGCTGGCGGACACGCTGCCCGACTACGTGGCCGACATGGGCTTCACCCATGTCGAGATGATGCCGGTGGCCGAGCACCCCTTCGGCGGCTCTTGGGGCTACCAGGTGTCGTCGTACTTCGCCCCCACCGCTCGCCACGGCTCTCCTGACGGCTTCCGCCGGCTGGTCGACGCCCTGCACCGCCGGGGCATCGGGGTGATCGTGGACTGGGTGCCGGCCCACTTTCCCCGCGACGAGTGGGCCCTGGCCCGCTTCGACGGCACAGCCCTCTACGAGCACGAGGACCCCCGCAAGGGTGCCCACCCCGACTGGGGGACCCTGGTGTTCAACTTCGGGCGCAACGAGGTGCGCAACTTCCTCATCAGCAACGCCCTGTACTGGCTGGAGTCCTTCCACATCGACGGCCTGCGGGTCGACGCGGTGGCCTCCATGCTCTATCTCGATTACTCCCGCAAGGAGGGCGAGTGGATCCCCAACCAGTACGGCGGGCGGGAGAACCTCGAGGCCATCTCCTTCCTGCGGGAGCTCAACGACGTGGTCGAGTCAGAGCACCCCAATGTGATGACGGTGGCCGAGGAGTCGACCGCCTGGCCCGGCGTGTCCCAGCCCACCGCCGACGGCGGCCTCGGCTTCCGCTACAAGTGGAACATGGGCTGGATGCACGACACCCTGGACTACTTCTCCAAGGAGCCCATCTACCGGCGCTACCACCACGACCGGCTCACCTTCGGCCTGCTCTACGCCTTCAGCGAGCACTTCGTTCTCCCGCTCTCCCACGACGAGGTGGTCCACGGCAAGGGCTCGCTGCTGGGCAAGATGCCGGGCGACCGGTGGCAGCGCTTCGCCAACCTCAGGTCGCTGCTGGGCTGGATGTGGGCCCATCCGGGCAAGCAGCTGATGTTCATGGGGGGTGAGATCGGCCAGGAGGCCGAGTGGAGCCACGACCGCAGCGTCGACTGGCATCTGCTGGACGACCCCCTGAACGCCGGCGTGCAGCGGCTGGTCCGCTCGCTCAACCATCTCTACTCGGAGCGCCCGGCGCTGTGGGCCGCCGACTTCAGCGGCGAGGGCTTCCGCTGGATCGACGCCAGTGACGCCGATTCCAACGTGCTGTCGTTCCTCCGCTTCGGCGACGGGGGCACCGTCGCCTGCATCGCCAACCTGTCCCCGGTGGTGCGGGACGGCTACCGCATCGGCCTGTCCGAGCCCGGTCCGTGGGCGGAGGTGCTCAACACCGACGCCACCGACTTCGGCGGCAGCGGGGTAGGCAACGGCGGCCGGGTGCATGCCGCCGACCACCCCTGGCACGGGCTGCCGTTCTCGGCCGAGCTGACGCTGCCCCCGCTCGGGGTTCTGTGGCTCCAGCCCGGTTAGCGGCTCGGGCGGTCGATCAGCGTTAGTGCCCGGCCGGCGGCCGGTCACGCCTGGCCGAAGAAGGCGGCGTCGCCGAAGCTGAACACCCCGCCATCTGAGGCCACCAGCCAGTAGCCCCCGCCGTCGGGGGTGGCGGCGATGCCCACGACCGGCTTGGCCAGGTGGATAGCCCCGGTGGAGCCGTGGAAGGCGGCGTCGCCGAAGCTGAACACCCCGCCGTCTGAGGCCACCAGCCAGTAGCCCCCGCCGTCAGGAGTGGCGGCGATGCCCACCACCGGCTTGGCCAGGTGGATAGCCCCGGTGGAGCCGTGGAAGGCGGCGTCGCCGAAGCTGAACACCCCGCCGTCGGAGGCCACCAGCCAGTAGCCGTTGCCATCCGGAGTGCGGACACCGCCCACCACCGGCTGGGCCAGGTGTATCGCCCCAGTCGAGCCGTGGAACCCGGCGGATCCGAAGGTGAAGACTCCGCCGTCCGAGGCGAACAGCCAGTAACCGGGCTGAGCCGCAGGGCTCGGTGCGGGCGACGGCGCTGGGGTTGGGGAGGGCGAGGAGGCAGCCGACTTACCCACGCCGAAGACAGTTCCGGTCATCTGGGTGAGGTTGGGGCTGGTCGTGTTGTCCAGGGTGACAGTCATGCAACCGGCGCTGACGGTCGGCCCCGGATTGCCTACAACAGCCGACCATGAGCTCGACGAAGGATTCCACCAGTACAGGGCGTTACCGCCGTTGAGGTCGCAGTCCTGGATCGTGACGCTGGTAAAGGAGCTGCCGGTGGCGATGCGTACGTCGAAGTACTTGCCGGTCGAGTTGAACGTGGGCGGTCCCACCGGGTCCGAGTTGTAGAGGGCCACGGTGAGAGACCCTTGGCCATGGGCTGTCACGCTGACTCCGTCGTCTGTCACCGTGGTCGACCCAGTTGGGCTGTTCGAACTACCAGAAGACGAGGAGCTGGACCCGGCCGGTGCCGGAGGAGCCGGCGGTGTCGCACCACCACCACCGGCGCCGCCGCCACCACTGCCACCACCGGCACCACTCCCACCACCACCGCCGCCATTGCCACCGGCACCTGAGCCACCGTTGTTGGAAGCCGGGGTGACATCAGTGAGGGTCACATCGTGGCCGGATGATCCGCCGGCATAGCTGATCTGGAAGGTGCGCCCACCGGTGGTGAAGGTCGCCCCTTCGGGTAGACCGCTGAACGTCCCGGCGGTACCCGTGACCGGATTGCTGATGATGTCGAACGTTGAGCCGTTGGAGCCGGAATAGCTGGGGCTCAGGTTCACAGCCAGAGTGGCACTGTTGAGGGTGACGGTGCTCGAGGTGCCCGTCACGGCCAGCTGGCTGTAGTCCGCCGGTGAGTTCAGCGTGACTGAGAAGACCGACGTGCTGTCACCGAAGGTGACCGACCCGTTGGCGGTCTGGGTTCCTGTGGGGGCCCCGGGGGCAAGCGTCGCCCCCGGGGAGACCGTTGTGCTCGTCACCTGCCCGGTGCCGCCCAGAATGCCCGTGGCATCCGAGGTACTGCCGGTGTAGCTGTTGGAGGGGTTATTGACCAGCACTTTCCCGGTCGAGCCCGAGGCGGCGGTCAACGCACTACCACCAGAAATCAGACCGGAGAGCGTGAAGGTGGTCGCGGCCGCGTTCTCCGCCACCGTTAGGGGCACGCCCAGCACGATCGGCCCGGACCAGCCGCCGCCGCCGGTCACGTCTTCGAGCACCGGGAGGCACAGGATGGGGAAGCAGCCGAAGGAAGCGCTCAGCTGGTTGGCCGGTGTGACCCCCGCCACGGCGACGATTCCGCCGTCATCGTTCACCCTTCCGTCCCCGAAGGCAGCATTGCTGGCGGCGGCCTCGGCCCCTCCGGAGACGACCGACAGACCGCCCGTCCAGGTGCCATGGTTGCCGGACGGGTTCGAGAACTCGACCGTGCCCTGGAAGGACGACACTGGTTGGAGGAACCCGCTGGGAGCGCCAGCAGTGACGCCGTTGCCGTTGTCGGTGATGGCGCCGCTGAAGTCGACGACCGCTCCAGTGCCGGCGCCAAAGTTCGTCGCCGTCGGAGTGACTGCCACGGGTCCGGAGAAGATGCCGGTAATCCCTGTGCCGACCGCACTTAGGGCCGGGATCAGGGGTGTCCCGCCGCAGTGGAGCCCCTGGCC
>Ga0209810_1002314_pt1 | contig 23409 bp, 17 predicted proteins | sample Coa_R1_7_FD_187159 | JGI IMG/M metagenome (GOLD analysis project Ga0209810, IMG submission 187159) | Surface soil microbial communities from Centralia Pennsylvania, which are recovering from an underground coalmine fire - Coalmine... | ecosystem: Environmental > Terrestrial > Soil > Unclassified... | reverse complement strand
CGCGAGCCAGTGAATAATGTTGGGGGCGCGATCCCCCCATTCTACGGTATCCAATAACTGGTAACCACGCACCGCGAAGATCAGAGGGTGGCCGGCGTCCTGGAACGTGGTGGCGAGCGCCTCATATGGGCGCACCTGCATGGTCCGGTAGTCGGCTCCCGTTCCGTAGAGGCCGAAAAGCAGGCGTTCGGCCAGCAGCGCGTCGTTGTTGAAAACGGCTTCGTACATCTTATCGTTGACGGTCTTGCCCTGCGGCAGAGCGCTGGGATAGAAGGGATCAGGGTAGTTCGGCTGAACGCCATGCCCGGCTTTAACGGCGGGAGCGGCAATAATCAACGCCTGCGCTAAGAGCGGCAGGGCGAGTTCGTATTCCCGCTCGCTGGCGACATCCGGCGGCAGAGGCAGCCAGTGCAGCAGGCGGCAGAGCATCGCGGCTGCGGTGAGCGTGATAATCACATGCCCGTCGGGATCGCCGTGCGCCGCGATCATACCCACGCGTCCGATAATGACACTTGCCGCCTCGCTCGCGTCAATGTGTTCATCCTTCTGTAGCAAATATGTACGAGCGGCGTCGATGATGTCTTGATGATTCCCCCTGACAAGTGTCTCGATAAGGTGTGAGAGGTCAACCCTCATTTCTACTGATGCCATATAATAAGCTCCTGACGTAATTACATTTATTTAATGCCATGTGCAAGATGATGCTAACCGCTGCGCGGTTCGCCGGGAGATGAAGTCTGCGGGCAGGCGCCGCAGGCTCGGCCCGCAGACTTCATCTCCCGGCTGGTGTGCCGCAGGGGCACAAAAACGTACACATCGGGTTATTGATTTTATCAATGCTGATCCTGTAATTCGCGAATGGCGCGTTCAATGCCGGGGATATCGGCATATTCTTCATCGAGCAACTTGAAGGCGCGGCTCAGGTAGAGTTCCGCGAGTCGTGCCCCGCGCTCATCGGGGTTAGTCGCGGCTGTAACCAGTTCCGCGCCGCGATATTTCTGAGCCAGCATGCCGGCGATGCGCTGCATGCGCCGCTTCGTATCATTCAGCAGCGATGTGTCGCGTCCTTCCAGGGCATAGCGCGCGACGCCCACCAGCTTGCCCAGTTCCGCCAGCTTCTGCCGGTCCGGCATTGCCTGGAGCAGCAGTTCTTCGGCATCCAGATCATCCAGGGATGCAGCCTCTGACGTGGTGGAGGCCGGAATCTGCTCGAAGCTGGCTTTGTAGGTCGCGTAGAGCTGTGCGTATTCCTGGCTGCCCATGACCGCCGTCTGCATGCGCGTCATTTCATCTCTTGAGCTGAGCGGTCCGATATCGCAGAGGTCATCGTCGCGCCGTTCCGCCAGCATTTCCAGGTATTCCAGGCTGTTCGCCTCCTCCAGCATCGGTGGAATTGGCATCCCCGCCACGCTGGTCACATCTTGCAACTCTTCGGTAGGGATTTGCGCTGCGAGCAGAGGAGAAAGATACTTTGCCAGCGACATCGGTATCGGCGGCACTACGCAGTAGGTGCAGTACACGACGCGCGGATCGCTGCTGCTGCGGGCTATAAAAATGGCATGTCCCCTTGGCGCCTGTGGATTACCTCGTAAGAAACGCAGAGCCATAACTCGAATCCCTCCTCCTGTTTACAATCATAAGCCAGAAAGTCCCTCTATTTCAAGCAGTCGTCACCATTCAGGTCCCCTTGCCGCCTGCGGCGGCTGTTCGGTAGTGGTGGTGCGGTTGGGGCGAACGCAGCTCGCCCTAACCGCACCACCACTACTGCCTGCTCAGCGCCGCGGGCGCTGAGCAGTTATAAGCCTCTGCGGATTTGCGCTATGCGCTTTGCCAGATCTTTATTTGCGCGTATCTCTTCCTCGCTTAAATCCTCGCTGCTGGTGGGGAGGTTATCCTCATACATTTTGAGCTGCTGCGCCAGTTCGGCGGTTCCGGCGATGCGGGCAAAGTTCTGGAGGAGGGTGCGGGCCTCGTCGTCCCGGTTGCGGCGCAGGTCGGTCACGGCGGTTTGCGCGTAGAGATCGGCGTACTGGCGCAGGAAGCTGCTCCAGAGCTGCGGCGTCTTCAACGTCTGCATCACATGCTCGACCTGGGTAATCGCCTTTGCCTGCTCATCCCTGGCCCGCTCAAGATCGCCGCGCAGGAAGAAGATGCCCGCGCGCGCCGAACGTGTATCGGCGACGCCCAACGGACGCCGCTCCTGATGATAGAGCTTGAGTGCCTGCTCGTAGTCTTGCAAAGCTTCGTCCAGCTCATCCTTGCCGCGATGGGCGAGGCCGCGTGTCAACAGGGCATCGGCCTGACCGAGCAAATCGCCCGCCTGCGTAAGGCGTAGAATGGCTGCATCGCAGTTCTCGATGGCCTCATCCCAGCGCTGCTGTCCCAGATTGACCTGCGCCACACCCAGGACGGCTGAACCATCGCCACCGGTGCTTTCAAGCGTCTGGAACTCGCGTCCGGCCTCCAGGAACGTCGTCTGCGCGGCATCGAGCGCGCCGCGCGCCAGGTACGTCCGCGCTATGTGCAGAATCGCCTCCGCTGCCCAGAGCGGCTCTTGATGTGCCTCGGCCTGGTTATGCGCATCGCTGAACAGGCTCTCGGCCTGGGCAAAATCGCCCGCGACCAGGAACAGCTGCCCGCGTACAATAAGCAGCAGGGGTGTCACCTGCGCGGCCAGCGGATTCTTCGGAATGGCTGCGGAGGCGGAAGCGAGATGCGCCTCGGCATCCTGTAGTTCGCCATTGTAGATGGCGGTGCGCGCCAGGCGTATCTCGGCCTCGGCGATGCGCCCCGCCGCCACAGTTTCGCCCAGCACGGCGGCGCGGTCTCTGGCGTCGCTATAAGCGCTTCTGGCCTGGCCGCTCTGGCCCTGGTAATAGTAAATGTCGCCCAGCCCGAGCAATGCCCGCGTCTCGGTCTGGATATTATGCGACTGGTAGGCGAGTTTGCGCGCCTCGTTGAAGGTGCGTGTGGCGCGGTCCAGAAAGCCGCGCCGGTACTGGATCTCGCCCAGCCCGGCGGTTGTCTCCGCCAGTTCCAGGCGATAGGCCGTAGCTGTATACATACGCGAGGCGCGTTCCATGAGCGAGTTCGCGTAAGAGAGCTGCCCGCGCCGCAGGTTAATCTCGCCCAGCACGCGATTAGCATGCGCGCTGCCCAGTGCGTTGCGTTGAACCGTATAGGTCTGCAAGGCGGCCTCCGCTTTTATCAACGCCTGGTCGGCGTTGCCCTGCAACAGCAGCGCCTCGGCCAGCCCGAGATTCGCGTCCGCCTGTCCCAGCTCGTACTCGGCGCTGGTCGCCAGGTTGAGCGCGGCGGCGAAGGTATCCGATGCCTCGTCGAGTCGCTCCTGGTCAAGATAAATACGTCCCAGCCCGGTCTGTGCATCGACGATTCCGAAAGTATCGCGCGTTGCCTGGTAGATCTCCAGCGCATGCTGGTAGCCCTGTAACGCTGCATCGAATTCGCGGTTCATACGCTGGATGTCAGCGAGGCTGCGACTGGCGTCGGCCTCGTTGATGCTATCGCCGGATTCCTTGAAGAAGGTAATGGCTTCCTGGTAATGTTCTGCCGCATAGCTGGTATTGCCGCGTTGTAGTTCGATATGGCCGAGGGCCAGCTCGACGTTGCCCAATCCCTGGGCATTGTGAAGCTGACGGTACTGCTGCTGCGCGCTTTGGTACGCGTCCTGCGCGCGATCCAGGTGCGCCAGCTGCCGCTCGACATGTCCCAGCGAAAGAGAGGTGTCGGCCTCCAGCAGCGGGCGCTGCGCCTCGCGGTAGTGCCTCATGGCGCGCTGGTAGCTGTTGATGGCCTGCTCCAGCAGACCCTGCTCACGCTGCACCTCCGCGACCATTGAGCGGCTATCGCCAGCGCGCTTGAAGTCGCCAAGCAGGCGAAAATGGATTTCGGCGTCGCCAAATGCTTCCGCCGCTTTGTCGTATTTCCCGTCGTTGTATGCTTCAAAGCCGGCGCGCAGGCGTTTCTCCGCATCCTGCCGCTTCTTTTCCTGCTGATCCTGTTCCTGTGTTGTCATGATGGTCTATCCTTAGAAAAGATGACTCAGATTTCCTTGCTATCACTCTAGTAGTATACATCACGCTGGTTCCTAGTATACATCACGCTGGTTCCGCAAAGGGAGGTTCACCCAATCCTCATGGTGTCTGCTTCTCAGTCTCCTGGCCGCCTCTCGTCGCCCTTCGCGCGGGCGCGAGGGGAGAGTGTGTCGCAGATCAGACGCATTGCAGGGCTATGTAATGCTCGCCAGAAGCGGGGGTCAAGGGGGCGGCCGCCCCCTTGCGGGGCGCGGGGTGTCCCCGCCCAAACTCTTCCTTTCGGGCGGGGGTGGGGAGAATTACATAGCCCTGGACGCATTGTTAGCCGGATGACCGCCGGCTCTGGTTGTGGTAAAATAGCTGGGACCATGCGGCGCCGTAATCGAAAATCTATTTTGCCGAAGGAGTGAATCTCTGATGAATGAAGATGTCCTCGCGCGCGTAGATCTTTTTTCCACACTGGATAAGAAAGAACTCCAGATGCTGGCGAAGAGTTGCCAGGAGCGCTCGTACAAAGCCGGCACGACCATTCTCACGCAGGGAGATGCGGGGGCGGGCCTCTACGTGATCAAGAGCGGGAAGGTGCGTATTATGCAGGCCGTTGATCCCGACAGGGCGGAGGTAGAGCTGGATACCGAAGGTCCGGGGGGCGTGCTCGGCGAGATGGCCCTGCTGGACGACATGCCGCGTTCGGCTTCGGTGGTCGCGGAAGAGGATGTAACGGCTCTGCTGCTGCCGGTATGGGAGTTCCGCACAGTGCTGAGGAGCCATCCCGATATCGCGCTCAAGCTGCTGGCCGTGCTGAGCCGCCGCTTGCGCAAAGCCCAGATGCGCCGCAGCTACTAGCAGACGCCCTGCCCGCCCGGGCGCGTTAAAGGCTCTCTTTTGTGCGCAGGCGCGCGATTGATCGTGCCTCCAGCCGCTCGACAGGCCCGGCGAGCGCGATAGTGAACATGAACGATCAAGATGGCAAGGGAAGTTTGCGTGGGCTGCCACAAGGGCGGCCCTTTCAGTGGCACGCAGGAGGCCGGGCGCGCATCGGACCACCGCAAGGGCCGCCACGAGGGCGGCCCACGCGCACCCACCCGGCGTGATGGTTCGTTGCCGGTCTTGATGGTTAAAGATCAAATTGCGCGGCTGTGCACGTATTACTCGGCCTTCTCGCGGTTCAGCAGTTTCTGTATCTCCTCGAACATCGTCTCGACATCGGCAAAGGAGCGGTAGACGCTGGCGAAACGGATATAGGCGATTTTATCCAATTGCCGCAGGTGCTCAATCACCAGTTCGCCAATCACGTTGCTTGGGATCTCCTGTTTGCCGAAGCGATAGAGTTCCTGTTCGATTTCTTCCACCGCATTTTCGATCTCACCGGCGGGCAGGGGCCGCTTCTCGCACGCCTTACGAATGCCGATATAGAGCTTCTCGCGATCAAAAGGCTCACGCCGCTGGTCGCGTTTAATCACCATGAGGTGGAACTTCTCTACACGTTCGTAGGTGCTAAAACGGCCCTTACAATGTTCGCACTCGCGTCGCCGGTGAATGGCATCGCCGATGTCGCGTGAGTCCTTTACTTTTGACTCGGTGCCGCCACAAAATGGACATTTCATGCCCTGCCCTCAATGTTGCTGACAATGTAATAACCCCTATTCTATCACACGCGTCAGCAGGGAAGGTGCCCGCCTTACAAGACGGTTGCGGCAAGGCATTCCTGGGTAGGCGCTGGCGTCGCGACCTCCTGTTGCGTAGGAGACGCCGGGGACCCGTACTGATTGTCGGGACGCTTCTTCCCGACGTAACCGGAGCGTAAGCGGGAACCCTCGCGCCAGTAGGCATACCAGTAAGGGCCGTGGCCCTGACCGCTGCGGCACGTACTACATGACGCCTTCCCACACTTACGATATTGCAACTGATAGGTGACATGTTGATTGTCTGGTATTTTTGTCATGTACCACTACCCTTCCACGAAGCGATAGAACTCGAATGAGTGCATAGATACCACTGTTATCTTACCATCATAAGATGAACATTCTCTGAATTTTTACCCTTAAAGTATGAATTATTTTTCATGTTATGCGTGCATGGAGAGACCATATTCGGCTTCAGGTAACACATTGTTCATTGATGGCCGAGAGGTCCTACGCGGCTGCCCCCCGGTGATATAATGGGGAATAGATCTATTTCTTTTCTTCGCTGAGTCAATGGTTACTGGTCGTGTCGTGCTGTTGGATTTAGGAAAGAGAGCAAACGATGCAGATCATCATTAAAAGTAGACAAATGGAAGTCACACCACGACTGCGGCAGCGGATCGAACACAAATTGCAGCGTCTCGCGCGTTTTCTGGATGAGGAGGCGCGGGTAGAGGTGACTGTTACCGAGGAGCAAACGCGCAGCGCGCGCGAGCGCTACTCGGTGCGGCTTGCGCTCTCCGGGAACTGCCATCCGGCGCGCAGCGAGGTGAGCGCCGTCAATGCCAACGCTGCCCTCGATGTCGCGCTTGACAAGATCATGGCCCAGCTTGGCCGTAAGAAGGACAGGCAAACAACGCTGTACCGGCAGCACACGCCGGGGGTAAAAGTGCTGGCGCTGGAGCGTTCCGGGCAGCTCTCTGCTCTGGAGGAGCAGGACTCCGCCGGGCGTGGTGATGGCGATAGGTTCGTTGAGGAGGAAGAGAACGAGCGCATCTGGTCGGAGATCATGGAGATCCGGCGTCTGCCCACGCGGCCAATGAGTGATCGCGAGGTGATCGAGCAGATGGAGAAGACCGGTGCCTCCTTCTTGCCGTTCTTCAACGAGGCCACCAATAGTGTCAATGTAATGTATAAACTGGAGCAGGGGGGCTATGGGCTGCTGGTGCCTGCCGTAGAGTGAGTCAGGTATGTAGAAAAATGCATGGCGCAGGGCCGCAGGCCCTGCGCCATGCATTTTTCTACAATGTTATCTCGAATTGCCAGAGTTGCGGCATGGAGGTCTCGAATTGCGCCAGCGGATCGGCGGCGCGCACAACCAGCGAGCGAGCCTCCGGCGAAGGGAGCGGGCGGAAGCGCGCGCTGCCCTGGTAGATGGCCTCGTTGGGATTGCTCGCCAGTTCCGGGCGCGCCAGGATCATCCCTCCGCGGTCCCCCGTCCATTGTACCCCGGTATTATCTTTGAGCAAAAAGATGATGCGTGGTACGAAAGCAAAGCCCGCCGTAAATGGCGGCCTGATCCAGAGATAATGCAGTTCGAAATGACTGCGGTAGTAAAGCATCTGGTGCAGGATCAGCGTCATACCCTGCTGCTTCTGCTCCAGTTCAAGCGTAACGACGCGTTCAGGTTCATGTATTGCGCTAGACTTACCCTGGTCCTGTTCTGGCGGGCGCGGAGCGGCGATCACCACAGGCGGGCGCGAAGCCAGTTCCAGCGCCTTCGCGGAAAATGGCGCCGTATCGTGAAGAATGTCATTGCAGAGTTGCAGGCATTCATCACAGATGTAGGCTGCTCCTGGTCCAGCTACCATGCGCCGGACCTCAGATGAGTGGCGACCGCAAAAAGAACAGCGGGCCAATGACCGGTCAAAACTCATTGTGCTTTCCTCAGTCGTTGAACCATCGGATCAGCTTTATGGGAGCGTAGTGCGGCTGCGGCTGCGCTATGCAATCCCAGGCGTTCGAGCATGGAGATATGCGCCGCCCATTCCAGCCTATCATCTAATGGGGCCAGCAGCTCCCTGTCCTCAAGGTCGTGCATTTCCAGGGGGGAGGAGCCGTTTGCGTGCAGCGCAGCGGAATCGGCGCGAGCGAGGCCATCTGGCGATTCCGGCTCATCAACGGTGGACATATGCGTTATGCCGTATTTTCGTCGCAGGGCCAGAGTCAGCAGGTGGTCGGCGAAGTGCGGATTCTTAGGTAGAAGCGAGCCGTGGAGATAGGTGCCGTAGGCATTGCGGTATACCGCGCCCTCGGTACGGTCCTCCGCGTTATTGCCGTAGCCTTTGAGCACCCTGCCCAGTGGCTGCGCCGTTCCCAGGTAGGTGCGCCCCCCGTGGTTCTCGAAGCCCACGAGCGTGCTGCCATTCCAGCTAATGGCGACATCTCCAATGCAACGCGAAGTCTGTGGACCTTTATGGATGGTCCAGGCGTCGAAAACCCCCAGGCCACGCATATCTGGTCCATCTGCCGGACGATAGTAGTGTGCAAGCAACTGATAGCCACCGCAGACCGCGAGTACGGGCATATCATCTTCAATCGCCGCCCACAATCCGATGCCCTTGATCTCATATAAATCCTGGGCCACAGGCCCCTGATCCTTGTCCTGTCCTCCGCCGATGAAGAGCAGATCGTACTCGTCTGGCGCCAGGGCGTCGCCAATACCCAGTCCTACCACGCGCAATGTGATACCCCTTAACTGGCAGCGCCGTTGCAGTGTCAAAATATTGCCGCGATCACCGTACAGGTTCAATTGATCTGGATACAAGTGCCCCAGTGTGAGGGTAAGAGGCTGCGTGAACGGGTTGGTCATGCATCTCTTCCTTCCCAGTAGCGCGGCGTCAGGCCGCGCTGCTCTAACTCACGATGCACTTCTAGTAAGCCTGTATACGTTGGAATAACGAACAAAGTTTCACCGGCGGGCGTCTGGCTCAGGGCTGCGTCGATGGCTTGCTTGAGGCCATACCCCTGCTGCACCTGTATGCCGGGCTGTTCCTGGTCGCTGGCCCGCGCCGTCTTTGTCGCCGCCCCCCCTCGTCTTCTGGCGCTGCGTGCGTATGAGAAGCGCCTGGTCGTCATCTCGCTCCTTGCCGCGCGCAGTGGAGTTGGAGGGAAGATGGACATGGCCGATTGCTCGATGCCTGCGTATTTCAGACGCAGGGCCAGGTCGAGCGCGCGCGTCCCGGCGACTGCCAGCGTCCGGGTCTGCCCGGCAACCCGTTCAAAATCAACATCCCAGATCCAGGAAATGTCCCGGCCATCGGCGATGTTATCATTTAAGACGAAGAGCACATGGCGTGGGATACCGTCGCTAAAAAGTGTGCGCAGCACCTCATTAAAGCCGGTAGGATTTTTTGCCAGCAGCAGGCGCACCGTGCGTCCCTCGGCCTGAATGCGCTCGCCGCGCCCGAAGACCGGCCTGGATTGTTCGATGCCGCTGGTAATCGCATCCCAGCTCACATCCAGCGCCAGGGCTGCTGTGATCGCGGCCAGGGCATTATAGATGTTATAGAGTCCCGGCAGGGGGATGATAATTTCTCGCTGCTGGCCCTGCGACGCGACCTGCACGCGCAGCCGGTCAAAGTTGTCGGACTGGATATGCGTCGCATAAACATCAGGGTGAGGGCGACTCAGGCCGCACTGCGCGCAGCGGTAGTGTCCCATATGGCTATAAAAGCGCACGTCGTAGACGAATTCGCTGTCGCAGTGCGGGCAGGTGCGCGTATCGATCACCTGGTGACGCTCGGGGGCCGTGCCCTGTGCCAGCAGATCCAGAGAGCGGTCCTCGATACCGTAGTAGAGAGTTTTGCCGGGAAAGAGTTCTCCCAGGCTGGCAATGCTGGGATCATCGGCATTGAGCACAAGCGTGGCATCATCGGGCAGCGATTGCAGCGCGCGCTGCCAGTGTGCCACAACGCTATTGACCTCGCCGTAGCGGTCAAGCTGATCGCGGAAGAGATTCGTAAACACGGCGACGCGCGGTCTGATAACCGGCACAATCTGCGGCAGCGTCGCCTCGTCGATCTCGAAAATGGAGATGGCGCGCCCCGAGCGGTAGAGGCGTCCATTGGGCAGCGCGCGAATGACCAGCGCGCTCGCCACTCCGCGCAGCAGATTCGAGCCTTCGCGGTTGCGCCAGACGCGCAGGCCCACGTCGCGTAAGATGGCGGAGATGAAACTGCTGGTCGTGGTTTTGCCGTTGGTCCCGGTAACAATGACGCTCCCGTACTCCAGCTGGCCGGCCAGGTGCTCAACAATATCTGGATAGACGCGTTGGGCCACGACGCCGGCGATGCTCGTCCCGCCGCCCAGGTGTAACCTGCGGCTCAGTGCGCCAGCCGTGCGACCGGCGATAACGGCCAGGCCAGCTCCCAAAGAACTGCGCCGGGGTCGCGGGCGTCGCTGACTCCTGTTCTCCTGCCTCCGGCCAGCCATCCGCGTGCGGCTCATCTTGCGCTCTCGTCGTGGCGCGGGTTGCTCCTGCGAGATTGGCCGAGATGATCTCTGTTTGCGCATGCTCTTCCTCCGAATCAGCGCTTGTGTTATCCTCTCTCATACCAGATGCGTGCAGCATAGCATGCAAGCGCGATAGGGTCAAGGGCCGGGTTTCTTTGACAGGGCTATGTAATGCTCGCCAGAAGCGGGGGTCAAGGGGGCGGCCGCCCCCTTGCGGGGCGCGGGGTGTCCCCGCCCAGACTCTTCCTTTCGGGCGTGGCGTGGGGAGAATTCAATAGCCCTGTTTCTTTGAAAAGCAGGGGTGCGGGGGACGGCAGTCCCCGGCGGAGCGCGAGGCGGGAAGTTGAGGAAACTTCCTGGGAGCACAAAATACCTTTTCTCCCATCCCCATAAAGAATGGAAGACCATTATTATAGTGAGGGATTAAGATGGAGGGGAGAGAATAAGACTATTGCGGAGGTGTGGTATGCTGCTCAGAAGGAAATTTTTGACTCAGCGGCACGTGTTTCATAGTCATGGGGTGGGGGACAAAGTAGCTACTTGCCAGCATATGCTATTCTATGCTGTGAAGCGAATGCACAAATATAAGCGGGTTCGAATATTAGTGAAGATCGGGTAATTGTTGATGGCAAAGAAACTTGTAATTGTAGAATCACCGGCCAAAGCCAAAACCATCGAAAAGTTCCTGGGCCGCGACTTCATCGTTCTCTCCTCAATGGGGCATATCATAGACCTGCCCAGGAAGGGGCTGGGTGTAAATACACGGAAGGATTTCGCGCCACAATACGAGATTATCGAGAAGAAAGACAAGCTGATAGACGAGTTGAAAGCTGCCTCCAGAAAGGCCGATGAGGTCTTCCTGGCGCCCGATCCTGATCGCGAGGGAGAATTTATTGCCTGGTCGTTAAAGAATGTGCTGGAATTGCGCAACCCGCATCGCGCCGTCTTCCATGAGATTACCAGGCGCGCGGTTCAGGAGGCGATCAACAAGCCGCGCGAAATCAATGAGGACCTTTTCAATGCGCAGCAGGCGCGCCGTGTCCTTGATCGCCTGGTCGGCTATAAAATCAGCCCGCTGCTCTGGCGGCGCATTCAATCTGGCACCAGCGCGGGCCGCGTGCAGTCCGTCGCCCTGCGCATGATCTGTGATCGTGAGGCCGAGATCCGCGCGTTTAAACCCGAGGAATACTGGAGCATTACCGCGCTGCTCAGCAAGCAGCGCCGTCCAGAGCGCTTCGAGGCCGTGCTGATCTCGCGGCTCAACGATATGGCAGCCGTCAATGGCGAGGAGGGGGAGGAACCGGGGGCAGCGGAGGAACAGAACGGCGCGAATGGTACTAATGGGGCAAAGGCCGCGAAGCGGGAGAAGGGACGCATCAAAATCTCCTCTAAAGAGGAAGCCGATACGATCCTGGCCGAGTTGCAGGGTGCGGCCTACAGCGTTCTGAAATACGAGGAGCGCGAACAGCGTCGCCAGCCGTATCTGCCGTACACGACAAGCACGATGCAGCAGGATGCCTCGGCGCGGCTCTACTTCAAGCCTAAGAAGACGATGAGCCTGGCGCAGCAGCTCTATGAGGGTATCGAACTGGGAGCGCGCGGTCATCAGGGCCTCATCACCTACATGCGTACCGACTCGACGCGCATCTCCGAGGAGGCGCAGGCGGCTGTCAAGTCCTATATCGCGCAGGAATTCGGGCAGCCCTACGTTGGCGCGGGACGTACCGGCAGGGCAAAGGCCACCACCCAGGACGCGCACGAGGCTATCCGCCCCACCGATGTGACGCTGACGCCGCAGGAGGTCAGGCCATATCTGAGCGCCGATCAATTCAAACTTTACAATCTGATCTGGCGCCGTTTCGTGGCAAGCTTTATGGCTCCGGCGATCTTCGATACCGTGCGGGTAGACATTGTGGCGAAACAGTATGTCTTCCGCGCCACTGGCTCGAACCTGAAGTTCCCCGGCTTCTACGCCGTCTGGCCGCGCGAGGAGGACGAGCGTCTCCTGCCCACTATGCAGGTAAACGAAGTGCTGGAGCTGCACGAACTCAAGCCGGAGCAGCATTTCACGCAGCCGCCGCCGCGCTATACGGAGGCCAGTTTAATCAAGGAGCTTGAGGAGCAGGGCATTGGCCGCCCCAGCACCTATGTCACGATCCTGAGTACCATTCAGGATCGTGGCTATGTTGACCAGGAGCAGCGCCGTTTTGTGCCGACCTGGCTGGGCGAGACGGTCAACGAGGTGATGAACAAGCACTTCCCCGAGATCGTGGATATCGGTTTTACCGCCGAGATGGAGCGTAACCTTGATGATGTCGAGGAAGGACGCCGCTCCTGGACGGAGTTTCTGCGTAATTTCTATGGCGGCTTCAAGACGACGATGGAGAAGGCCGAGGCGGAGATGGATCGTGTGCAGAAGCCTGTGGAGGAGATCGATGAGCAGTGCCCGGACTGTGGGCGTAAACTCGTTATTCGCACTGGCCGCTTCGGGCGTTTTATCTCCTGCTCGGGGTTCCCCGAGTGCCGCTACAGACGCTCCTTCGTGAATAAAACGGGCGCGTTCTGTCCCCTCTGCGGCGGCGACCTGGTGGAGCGCAAGACCAGGCAGAAGAAGCGCATCTTTTACGGCTGTGCGAATTATCCGGCCTGCAACTTCGCGATCTGGGAGCGCCCGGTGCCCGATCTCTGCCCAAAGTGCGGCGGGTTGATGGTCATTCCCAGGGGCGGCCAGGAGCCGGTCTGCTATCAGGAGGTTATCGCTGTGCGGCGCGATGCCGAGGCCCAGCCTTTGCAGGAGGAAGAGAAGAAGGCAGCGCGAACGCGCAAGAAAGCCTTGACGACGGAGAAAACACCTGCCGCACGCGGAACGGCACGCAAGGCTGCAACGACCAGAAAAGCCAGGACGAAGGTAAGTGCAGAGGCAGATACAGAAGAGGCCGTAACCGCGCAGGCGAAGGATACCAGGAAAGCCACAAGAGCTTCCTCGCGCGTTACCACCGCAGGGAAAGCAACAACCCGCGCGACTACGACCAGGAAAACAGGGCAACATGCAACTCCTGCTGATACTTCTGAGACAGGAAAGAAAAGTACCAGCGCCAAAGCGGCTGCCAGAGGCGAACTCAAGACAAGGACGGCCAGGTAGCCGCGAAAAGCAGATATAAGGTAAGCAATGTGATATAATCGCAAATAGTTTACCACCCTCCCCATCGAGGTAAGTTCTGCAATTATTGGAGGATTTCATGTCGCATGCAGTGACGCTCATTCCCGGCGACGGGACGGGGCCAGAAATTACCGGAGCGACACGCCGCGTCCTTGAAGCTACTGGCGTTCAGTTTGAATGGGACATACGGCAAGCGGGAGCGGAGACACTGGAGAAGTATGGCACGGTACTACCAGATGATGTCATTGAGTCGATCAAGCAGACAAAGGTCGGGCTGAAAGGACCGATCACTACCCCCATTGGCAAAGGGCAGCGCAGTGCGAATGTAACGCTGCGCAAAAAGCTCGATCTCTATGCAAATCTTCGGCCTGCGAAAACCTATCCGGGGCTACGCTCTCGTTATGAGCATATTGATTTAGTGATTGTGCGCGAGAATACGGAGGACCTGTACGCCGGCATCGAGTTTCAGCGCGGAACTCCAGAGCATGAGCAGATCCTGGAAGTAATCGCACGCACAACGGGACACCAGCTCGACACAAATTCGGCGCTGAGTATCAAATATATCTCTGTCGCCGCCTCGCGCCGGATCGTCAAGTTTGCCTTTGAATACGCTCGCGCCAATAAACGACGCAAGGTTACTGCCGTTCATAAGGCCAATATTATGCGGCTCTCCGATGGCCTGTTTCTCACCATGGCCCACGAGGTCTCCAAAGAGTATCCTGATATCCAGTATGAAGATCGTATCGTGGATAATATGTGCATGCAACTGGTGCAGAAGCCGGAACTCTATGACGTGCTCGTGTTACCCAATCTCTATGGCGATATCATCTCGGACTTATCGGCGGGTCTGATCGGCGGACTGGGAGTCGCGCCGGGAGCCAATATCGGCAGCCAGTACGCTATTTTCGAGCCTGTGCATGGCAGCGCTCCGAAATATGCCGGGCAGAATAAGGTCAATCCGATGGCGATGATGTTTTCCGGGGTGATGATGCTGCGCCATTTGAACGAGCGCGATGCCGCCGAACGGCTGGAGAAGGCGCTGACGCAGGTGATCGCCGAGGGCAAGAATGTGACCTATGATCTCAAGCCGCGCCCGGACGATCCCACCGCCGTCGGTACCACACAGGTTGCCGATGCTGTCATTGAGAAGCTATCGAAACTGTAACCCTTCAAGTTTCCTCGCCGTCTCCGGCGGCTGGTCCGTCAGTGGCGGATGGGTGCGGGCGGACGCAGTTCGCCCACACCCATCCGCCACTGACTTTGCGCAGCGCCGCCGGCGCGGAGTCACCAGAAAAGGCGGGCGCTGCGTTATTTTGCGGGCCGCGATGAGGGCGGGAGCTTCCCCTGTCCATTCCTGCGCCATTTGTGGCGCGCCTGGATATAGCGCACGGTCCCTGAGCGAGAGCGCATCATGACCGATGAGGTGCGCGCGCCCCAGCCAAAGTACTGCACGCCGTCGAGCAGTTCGCCGCTGGTAATACCGGTGGCCGCGAAGCAAACATCATCGCCTTTCACCAGGTCGTCGGTGCGGTAAACTTTTTCCAGATCGATACCGTCCGCTTTCAGCTTGTCGCGCTCCTGGTCGTTGCGCGGCCAGATCTTGCACTGGATTTCTCCGCCGATACATTTAATCGCCGCCGCTGCCAGCACCGCCTCGGGCGCGCCGCCAATGCCCATCAGGACATCGACGCCGCGATAGTCTTCCATTGCCGCCTGAATAGCCGCCGATACATCGCCGTCGGTAATCAGGCGAATGCGCGCCCCGACCTCACGTATCTGCCGGATTATCTCCTGGTGGCGCGGGCGATCCAGAATAATTACCGTCAGGTCGTCGATGTGACTTTCACGCACGCGCGCGATGCGATCCAGGTTCACAGCAACGGGTGCATTAATATCGATGACATGCTTCATTGCCGGTCCCACAGCGATCTTTTCCATATAAAAGACGCCCGGCGGCGCAGAGAACATGGTACCTCGCCCCGACGTTGCCACAACCGCGAGCGCGCCGGGCAGGCCGAGCGAGAGCAGGCGTGTGCCGTCTACGGGATCGACGGCAACATCAACATCGGGAGGGTTGCCGTTGCCCACTTCCTCTCCGATGTAGAGCATGGGCGCCTCGTCTTTCTCCCCTTCGCCGATGACCACAACGCCGTGCATGTCAACGCCGTCGAGCGCATGACGCATGGCGTCAACGGCGGCCTGGTCCACCATCTCCTTATTGCCTTTGCCCATCCAGCGTCCGGCGCTCAGGGCTGCGGCCTCGGTGACACGTACCAGCTCCATTGCCAGATTGCGTTCTTGTGTACGAGATTGCTCAAAGCGCTCTTCTTCTTGAGTTTGCAATGTATCCTCCTTTGAGTTGTCAGATGCTTACATAACGGGGATGGGTTCGGCAGTGCTCGGCCAGCATGATCGCACGGAGGCAGGTAACTGCTGCCTCAAGATGGCCCTGACGATTCTCGACGACGTAATCGTAGTGATCGCGCTCTGCCAGCTCTTTCTGTGCATCGGCCAGGCGCCGCGCTCGCTCGTCCGCGGTCTCCGTCTGGCGATTGGTCAGGCGCTCAACAAGTTCCTCGACGGAACCGGGCACCAGGAAAATAAAGATGGCCCCTGGCAGTTTCTTGCGCACTGTTGCGGCTCCCTGCACATCGATCTTGAGCAGCACATCGCGTCCTGCCCGCAGATTCTCCCTGATCTGTTGCAGCGGTTGCCCGTACCAGTTGCCATGCACATTCGCGAACTCGAGCAGTTCGTCGCGGGCAACCATCTGCTCAAATTCCTGCTGGCTCACGAAGAGATAGGGGTTGCCCTGGCTTTCGCCGGGGCGGGGCGCGCGCGTAGTAACGGACGCGACGACGTGAAAATCCATGCCCTGATCCTTAAGGGCCTTGATAACGGTATCTTTTCCGGTTCCAGAGGGCGCTGAAAGCACAAAGAGCAGTCCCTGCTGCTGCGGTGGCCGTAAATCGTGGGATGCGGAAGCAGGCTGAGGCATGGGTTTCTCTGTCTCAAGTTGCATACGTTTCTTCCTGGTGTTGTGCAAGGTAGCGAGGATGATATACGAATAGCGAACTCTTTGCTATACTGTTCATCGACAAGCTCACAGAGGGCGACCATGAAGCCGCGACCTCCGTGGGTGAACAGGAACTCATAATCCTATTGTACAACATGTGGTTTGAAATTCGGTAGCCACTTTCTATGCCTGAGATTGGAGATGCTATGCAGATAGATGCCCTGACGCTTGCGGCGGTTGCTGACGAGTGGCGCTCCCTGCTGATCGGGGCGCGCATCGATACAGTTATTCAACCAACCGAGCACGCCATTGCTATACAGTGCTATGCGCCCCCGGCCCCGCATCGCGCGGGCCAGAACCGCTGGCTCTATCTCTCGGCTCATCCCCAACTGGCGCGCGCGCACCTGACCGGCTTCAAACCGGCGAGAATTAGCAGCGAGCCGCCGCCGTTTGTGATGCTGCTGCGCAAGCATCTGGAGGGGGCGCGTATCGAAGCCATTGTACAACCACGCTGGGAGCGCGTGCTGGAGATCGTCGCCGGCTATCGCAGCGGTGCCAGCCCTGAGAGCGATGAGCGCGTCCGTTTCCGTCTCATCATCGAGATGATGGGCCGCTTCAGTAACATTATCCTCTGTGACGAGCAGGGATTGATCCTGGGCTGTCTCAGGCGCGTGGGCGCTGAGGTCAATCGTTATCGCATCATCGCGCCCGGCACGCAGTATGTGCCGCCTCCGCCGCAGCAGCGCACTGTGCTGGGTCAGGCGCTGCTGCGACTGGATCCGGCCACCATCACGGCCTCTCAACTGGCACTCAGCGCTACCGAGGAGGCTGCCGCGCCGGAACCGGCAGCGGAGAAGAGAAAACGCGTCCCCGAACGACCTACGCTGTGGCGACTGCTCACGCGGCAGGTGCTCGGCTTTGGCCCACAGCTTGCGCGCGAGGCCGTCTATCGCGCCACCGGGGACGCCGAGGCCGATGTTGAGAAGGCAGACGAGAGCGTGTGGGAGGAGCTGGCCTGGAACGTGCGCGACCTGGCCTCACTCTATGAGAGCCGCAAGTGGCAGCCGCAGGTCGCGGAACGCGTGGAAAACGGCGCCGCGCCGCGAGTTCCTGTCGCCATAGCCTCTTACGCGCTGGAGCAGTATGCTGCGGTTCCCGATATGCGGGTTCGCCGCGCTGCCTCGATCAATGAACTGCTCGATGAATACTATGCTCAGGCTGAATGGCGCGATGCGATGGACAGCGTGCGCGCGCCCATCCGCAAGATCTTGCAGACGCAGATTGATCGCTGCAAACGCAAGGCGGAATTGCTGCGGCAGGAGATGGCAAGCTCCGAGGAGGCGGCGCGCTATCGTTTGCAGGGCGAGTTGCTGCTGGCGCAGCAGAACGAGGTCCCGCCGGGACAGAGCAGCGTAACCTTGCCGAACGTCTTCGAGGGCGATGAGGGGGCGACGGTGACGATCCCTCTCGATCCGCGCTTCGATGCCGTGGGCAATGCTAACCGGCTCTTTAACAGGTATCATAAACTGCGCCGCGCGCTCACGCTGGTGCCCGGCCAGATTGAACAGAACGATGCCGAACTGGCGACGCTGGAGCAATTTATGGCCGACCTGCTGCTGGCCGAGACGCCTGCGGAGGTTGCGCTGGTCAGGGCCGAGGTGCAGGCGGCGGGCTATATCCGTGGAAAGGCGCTTCTGGACAAACGGGCGATGAAGGCCGCGAAGAAGGGCAGGGGCGGCAAACAGGCGAAAGGAAAACCTGTGCCGCCGGGAGGAGGCGTGCCGCTGCATCTACAGAGCCGCGATGGCTTTACGCTCCTGGTCGGGAAGAACAGCCGCCAGAACGAGGAGGTGACGTTCCGCCAGGCGGCGGCAAACGATATCTGGCTGCATGCTCGCGGCGTGCCCGGCGCGCATGTCATCATCAAGGCGGCCGGGCGGGAGATCCCGCGCAGTACTATCGAGCAGGCCGCGAGCCTGGCCGCGTACTACAGCCAGGCCCGGGGAAGTACCAGCGTACCCGTTGATTATACGCTGCAACGCCATGTACGCCACATGAAAGGCGCCGGCCCCGGCATGGTCATCTATGAGCGCGAACGCACGATTTATGCGACGCCACAAAATACATAGATAATTCAGGGGCGAAGAGAGACTTGCGCTTCAAAATAATCTTTTGTGTGGCAATTAACATAAAACGTGTAATAAAAGGGGTCAATGTAGAGACATCCCTTGCGGGTGTCTCCATGGACCACGCGGACCCCCTCTTTCTCGCCCTCGACCAGGAGGCGTGGTCAAGGAGGGAGCCGTCTTGTATGTCATTGGTATTCCTCCCTATCTCACCGCCATATCTCATCTCTCTCTCGACGAGCCGATGCCCATTTCCTCGCGGTACTTCGTCACCGTGCGTCGCGCCATCGGGATGCCGCGCGCGCTCATGAGGCGCGCCAGTTCTTCATCGCTCAAACGATGGCGTGGATCCTCTCCCTGGATCAGTTCGCGCAGCACATCCTTGACGCCAAGCGAACTGTCGAAGAAGTCCGAGAGCGGCATCAGCCGCCCGTTAGGGAGCAGTGCGTACTTGTTAGCCGTCGCGCGACTGACCGTCCCTTCATCCAGGCCCAACCTCTGGGCTACCTCCGCGCGCGTGAGCGGGCGCAGCGCGCGCACGCCCTGTTCCAGAAACTCGCGCTGGTAGTCCACCACCAGCGTCGCCACACGTTTGAGGGTGCGCCAGCGCCGCTGCATGCACTCTACGAAGAAGCGGGCGCGCTCGCGGTGGTCGTGCAGGTAGCGCTGTACTTCGCGGCTGGCAAGCGCGGGGGAGAATGAGGCGCCCGGCTCGTCGTACTCCGTGGCGATGGCGAAGTGATAGCGCTTCTCTTCGATCACCTCGACCTCGAAACCGCCGGCGGCGCGCCGAATGACCAGATCGGGACGGATGTAGGGCGCGGAACTCCCCGGGCGCAGCACGCGTGTATCCGGGCGATAAATGTGGGCCGGGAAGGGGTGTAACATGGTGCGGATATAGCGCAATGCCTGGCGGATCTCCTGCTCGGGGGCTTGCAGTTTGCGCGCCAGTTCATGTACCTGGTGCTGGCCGAGCTGATCGAGATGACGTTCGATAAGAGGACGCGCGAGTGGATGGGGCGGCGCCTGCTCGCTCAGCGCGTCGAGCTGGAGCAGCAGGCACTCGCGCAGGTCGCGGGCGCCGATGCCCAGGGGTTCGAGCGTATGTAACTGGCGCAGGACGTATTCGACGCGCTCCAGAGGAACCGCGAGCTGGGCGGCGATCTCCTCCAGACTGATCTCCAGGTAGCCGCGCTCGTTGAGGTTGCCTACCAGTTGTTCGGCGATAGGAGCCTCGTCGGGGGCAACCAGAGCCTCCAACTGCTGCAAGAGCGTCTCGGCCAGCGTCTCGCCGGTAGGGATGCGCGATAGGGGATCGTCCGCCTCGTCGCCATCGACCTCGATGAAGCCGTAGTTGTCGATGTCGTAGTAGGTCTGCTGCGAAGTCCATAGCGGTTCGCTGTGCTGCTCCTCTACTGAGGTCTCGCGCACCTGAGCCAGCGGGTGCGTTGAAGGCGCGGCATGCCCGCACGCGCTGCACACCTGCCCGTAGAGGGAGGCGCCGCAAAAAAGACAGATGCGCTGCTCATGCACTTCCAGCGCCGGATTCTCCATTTGCTCCTGACTAATAGCGTATTCTACCTCGTCGGACGACAGGTGTAGAATGGTACTGGAGGTGATGAGCCTGGCGCTGACGCGCAGCGCATGTTCTGGTCTTGCTCCTGGTTCTAGTCGCATTCACTTCCCCCTATCAGCCCCTCTTTTAAAGAAAAAGAGAAAAAAGAGATTTTTCGGGGGACACCCCCGCGCCCCCGTTCAGGGGCTACCGCCCCTGACGACCCCGTTCAAAAGAGATTTTTCGGAGATATGCTCAGAGCCATCCCCGGTTGACGAGTGCGGCGTGCGCCGCTTCCTGCTCCGCGCTCTGCTTATTGCGTCCCTGTCCCCTGCCTGCCACCTGGTCGCCCAGCAGCACCTCCACGGTGAACTCGCGCTGGTGAGATGGCCCCTCCTGGCTTACCAGGCGGTAGGAAGGGGTAATGCCGTCGTGAGCCTGCGCCAGTTCTTGAAAGAGCGATTTATTATCTTTGAAAAGACGTTTGCTGACGATAGTATGAGCAATCGGCTCCAGGCGCGGAATTAAAAAGTTCTGCACGGCCTCCAACCCCTGGTCGAGATAAAGCGCGCCCAGAATTGCCTCGAAAGCGGAAGCGAGCACACGCTGGCCGCCTCCCGTGTGCTGCTCACCCTTGCCCATGAGCAGAAAACTGCCCAGATTGATCGCGCGGGCGAAGTCCGCCAGCGTCTCCGTGCGCACCAGGACGGCGCGCACGTCGGTCAGTTCTCCCTCGCTTAACTCGGGAAAGGTGCGATAGAGAAAATCCGCACTGACCAGGGCAAGGATCGAATCGCCCAGGAACTCCAGGCGCTCATTCGAGCGCTTCCCCACGCCGGGAGTTTCGTAAATATAGGAGCGATGCGTAAGCGCAGTGCTCAGGAGTTCCTGATCGCGAAAGCGCACCCCCAGGATCTTTGTTAATTGTTCGTCCATCAAGATACCTCTAACAACACCTGCTCCTCGCCTCGTACCTGCTCTGTAACCTCGCCAATGCGCCAGAAAGTAACCTCCGGGGCCAGCGCGGCGAGCGCTGTCCAGGCCGCGGGATCAATCGCGGCGAAGAGGCCGCCCGAGGTCTGGGGATCCCAGAGCAGTTCGCGTTCGATAGCATCAAGCTGCTCGTCGATACGTACATGCGGGGCGAGGTACGTCTCGTTGCGCTGCGAGCCTCCAGGGATGCATCCGACCTCCGCGTAATGATAGACATTGGGCAATTTCGGCAGCGCGGCGTACTCGAAGCGCATCCCGACCAGACTCTGTGATGCCATCTCCCAGGCATGGCCGAGCAGGCCAAATCCGGTAATATCGGTGGCCGCGTGTACCGCCGGCCCCGCCTGTGTGAGCGCCTCGCTGGCTCTGCGATTGAGCTGCGTCATCGATTGAATGGCGGCTGCCAGATCGCTATCCGCCACCAGATCGCGTTTATGTGCGGTTGTAATCAGCCCTGTCCCCAGCGGTTTGCTGAGGATCAACACGTCCCCGGGCCTGGCTCCGCCCTTTGTCAGAATACGCTCGGGATGTACTATTCCCGTCACGGCGAGGCCATATTTCGGCTCCCTGTCCATGACGGTATGACCTCCGGCGATGGCACCTCCGGCCCGTGCAACAGTATCCATGCCACCACGTAGAATCTCAGCAAGAAGCGCGGAATCCAGATCGTCGGGCCAGGCGACCAGGTTGATAGCCATCAGGACCTGCCCGCCCATCGCGTAGACATCGCTCAGGGCATTGGCGGCGGCGATAGCGCCAAACGCGTAGGGATCATCGACGACAGGCGGAAAGAAATCAGCCGTGCTGATGATCGCCTGCTGATCGTTGACTCGATATACCGCTGCGTCATCTATCGTGTCCAGGCCCACAAGCAGGTCGCGCGGCATGCTATGTGATTGAAATTGACGCAAAACTTGCGCCAGGGCGCCTGGTCCCATTTTGGCCGCTCAACCGGCGCAACTGGCGAGCGAGGTCAGGCGAATCTGGCGACCGGTACTCATTTGCCATTCATCCTTAAAAACCATAAAGGCTGTTGTTCCGCCGACATTGTAGCGCGTTTTTCCCCGGATAGCAACGTTGGCACCGTATGAGGATGCGTGCAGCGCCTTTTGCACTCCTCACCACCTTCGGTGGCTCATCGAAGAGGGAAGGGGTGCATGTGGTGCGGGCGCCCGCACCACCCGCCACGTACCCTTATCCATCACGAGCGACGCAGTTGCGAGGCGTCTATGAATAGCCCGATAGGGCCTCTTGATTCCTGGAATATGCACGATAGGATATACTAAGAAAAAAGATTAAGAATGGATGAAAGACTGGTCAGGAATGCCGCATGAAGTGTGTACATTGTGGATTCACCATCCCGCATATCCCTGAGGATGGGTTATGCCCTCGTTGTGGTTCAGCCCTCTCTACAACGCAGACATTCGCATTAGAGCCGGTATGGCAGCACAGCAGCCGGGAAAACCGGGAAAGAGCTATAGAAAGTGCCTCAACGGTTGCCCTCCAGGTTATGCCGCACATACGACTGCCTGTACGCCAGGTTGATCAGGAGGTGGCGCTGCCGGTTCCTCAATCGCTGGCCCGGCCGGTGATGCAGCGTATCGCGGAAAAAGAGATTACCTCTGCTGATGTCATACGCTATGTCAAAGCAAAATCCACGCGAATCCTGATAGGTCTCGGTGCGCTCCAGTTCGCGCTCTTTGTCCTGCTGGCATGGTGGGTATACCAGCGTCCCCTCTGGCATATCGATGCGGCAGTCACGCGCCAGTTTCAGAGCCACCAGGCGATCTGGGTGCGCGATACGATGTTTGCTGTGAGCATGCTCGGCAATATTCCGCATCTGCTCCAGGGATTGGTGGTGCTGACGGCTCTCATCATATGGTTCGCCCGCCGCCGTTTAGCGGCGCTGCTCATGATCCTCGTGTACGAGGTGAGCGAGCAGGTATATCCACTGGTGAAGTCCATAGTACATCGTCCGCGCCCTACCGAGGCAAGGCACGTACTCGTGCTTACTCCTGCCAGCGGAACAAGCTTCCCCAGCGGGCATGTGGTGACATATAGCTCTTACTGGGGGCTGCTCTTCCTGCTGGTCATCTTCGTTCTGCCGGGGAGATGGAGCAGGACCTGGTGGTGGCGCGTGCCCGTCCTGCTTGTTTCAGGGGCATTCGTGATGTTGATCGGCCCGTCGCGCATCTATGTGGGCGATCACTGGCTGACCGATGTGATGGGCGGCTATCTCTTCGAGGGCTTTCTGCTTTGCTGCGCCTTCCTGTTCTATTACAAAATGATAGAGGTCGGTCCTAAGCTGAAAGCGGTGGCTATGCAGCGCTTCAAGTGGCTCAACAAGGTCCCCTTTCTGCGCTG
>Ga0209810_1002313_pt1 | contig 23409 bp, 22 predicted proteins | sample Coa_R1_7_FD_187159 | JGI IMG/M metagenome (GOLD analysis project Ga0209810, IMG submission 187159) | Surface soil microbial communities from Centralia Pennsylvania, which are recovering from an underground coalmine fire - Coalmine... | ecosystem: Environmental > Terrestrial > Soil > Unclassified... | reverse complement strand
ATCCGCCTCCACCTCCACCAGCCGCTCCTGAACCACCGCCATCCGATCCTCCTGGTCGTGTGCAGCAGGAATCGTCTTAAACGCCCCGGACGGCACCGCCCGGACGATTACTGACCCACGCTCCTAGCGCCGGATTTACGCTCAGCTGACGCGGGGTCTCGTAGCGTGGGTGGCGGCCGCATCGGCTGCGACGAAGTGCGCCTCGTCGCGCGGGCATGGCCCGCAGTCACGAAACCGGCGGCGGTGCGGGTCTCGACTCCCACCCGCGCCGCCCGCCGGGAGCCGCGTCAGCCGACGACCGTGACCAGCGCGAGGGTCGTCAGCGCGTCGATCAGGATGAAGAGCGGCACCCGGTGGTACCAGTGCTGACAGAAGGTGGACGCCCAGTAGCCGCCGAGCCCGGCGACGAAGTCGAAGTAGAAGTGCTGGGTGTAGACCCTGGCGCTGAAGCCGTGGAGGTGGCCGAGGTCGAACAGCGGGCTGAGCAGCCCGGCCGCCAGCAGCGCCAGGAGCATCACCGGCAGCCACACGCGCAGCGTGAGGCCGAAGATCCGCTTGTCGATCAGCTCGGGCGAGAGGAGCTGGAGGATCCGCACGCCTCACACGGTACCACATCTGTGAGAATGATTCTCACTATCGTGTCGGACGGGTGACCCGTTACGCTTGGCCGGGATGACATCGAGCTGGCGCGATCGGGTGCAAATGACGCTGCGGGAGGCGGGGCTGCGCCACGCCGACGCGCGGGAGCGCGTGGTGGAGCTGCTGGCCGCCGAGCCGTGCGCGCTGAGCGCGGTGGAGATCGAGCAGGCGCTGCGCTCCCAGGGGCGGCGGACCGGGCTCGCGTCGATCTACCGCGCCCTCGAGCTGCTGGCCGACCACGGGCTGGTCGAGCGAGTCGCGGTCGGCCCGGGCGTGACCCGCTTCGAGCGCTCGCTCCCGGGCGGCGAGCAGCACCACCACCATCTGGTGTGCGAGCGGTGCGGCCGCCTGGTCGCATTCGACGACCCCGTGCTCGAGCGGGCGATCGACGGGGTCTCGCGGCGCCTGGGGGTGCGCGTGGAGCACCACGAGGTGCTGCTCCGCGGCGCCTGCGAGGACTGCGGCCCCGGCTGAGGGCGAGACCGCCCTACCAGGCGTCGACCATCGGGCGCCGCTTGCCCGGCCGGCGCCACCACTCCCCGGGGCGGTCGTCCAGGAGCATGGCGATCCAGCGGCGGCTGTCGGCCGGGTCGATCACGTCGTCGATCTCGAAGTGGGCCGCCATGTTGATCCCGCCGCCGCGCTCGTAGGCGGCGGCGACCATCTCCCGGTAGGCGCGCTCGCGCTCGGCCGGGTCCTCGATCGCCTGCAGCTCACGGCGCATGCCCAGCCGCACGGCGCCCTCCAGCCCCATGCCACCGAACTCGGACGTGGGCCAGCCGACGCAGAACAGCCCGGCCTTGAACCCGCCTCCGGCCATCGCCTGCGCGCCCAGCCCGTAGCCCTTGCGCAGCACGATCGTCCCGATCGGGACCTCGAGGTTTGCCCCCGTGAGGAACATCCGCGCGAAATGGCGGACGGTGGCCGTGCGCTCGGCCGCCGGGCCGACCATGAACCCCGGCGTGTCGCACAAAAACAGGATCGGCAGCGCGAAGGCATCGCACAGCTGCATGAAGCGGGCCGCCTTGTCGGCGGCGTGGGCGTCGATCGCGCCGCCCAGGTGGGCGGGGTCGTTGGCGATCACCCCGAGCGGCCTGCCGTCCTGCCGGGCCAGCGCGGTGACGATGCCCAGGCCGAAGCCGCGGCGCAGCTCCAGCACGTCGTCGAGGAGCGCGTCGATCACCGCTCGCACGTCGTAGACGCGCTTGCGGTTGGGGGGGATGAGCTCGCGCAGGACGACCGGGTCGCGCGGCGGCGCGGCCTCGGTGGCGCCGCGGAAGTAGGAGAGGTAGCGCTTGGCGGCGGCCACGGCCTCGGCGTCGTCGCGCACGCGCAGGTCGACCACCCCGTTGGCGTGCTGGATGTCGATCGGGCCGACCTCGGCCGGCTCGTAGACGCCCAGCCCGCCGCCCTCGATCATCGCCGGGCCGCCCATCCCGATGCTCGAGTCCTCCGAGGCGATCACCACGTCGCAGCAGCCGAGCAGGGCCGCGTTCCCCGCGAAGCAGTAGCCGGAGGCGATGCCGACCAGGGGGACGAGGCCGGACAGCCTCGCGAACAGGTGAAAGGCCCGGCAGTCGAGCCCGGCCACGTGCGGCCAGTCGACGTCACCCGGGCGTCCCCCGCCGCCCTCGGCGAACAGGACGACCGGGAGGCGCCGGCGCTCGGCCACCTCGAACAGCCGGTCCTTCTTCAGGTGGTTGCGCATCCCCTGGGTGCCGGCGAGCACGGTGTAGTCGTAGGACAGGGCGACCACGGGGCGACCGTCGATGTCGCCCACCCCCGCGATCAGCCCGTCGGCGGGGGTGCGGCGGATCAGCTCGTCCCGGTCGCGACGGCGCTCCTGGGCGGCGAAGATCAGCGGTCCGTACTCGACGTAGGTGCCCTCGTCGAGCAGGTCCGCCAGGTTCTCGCGCGCGGTCCGCCGCCCCTGCGCGTGGCGGGCGGCCACGGCGTCCGGGCGGGCCTCGTCGAGCCCGAGGGCGTGGCGCTCGATCACCGCCTCCAGGTCGGGACGGCCGCCGTCCGGCGGCGCGTGGGCCTCCGCGCGAGCGGGCCGCTCGGCGACCGCGCCCGGCTCGAGCACGGCCAGCAGCTGCCCCTCGTCCACGGCGTCGCCCACCGACACCGCGAGGCTGCGCACCACGCCGCCGGTGTCGGCGACGATCTCGTGCTCCATCTTCATCGCCTCCAGCACCACCAGCGCCTCGCCCCGGCCGACCGCCTCGTCCGGGCCGCGGGCGATCGCGATCACGGTGCCGGCGAACGGGGCGGTGATCCGGGCGCTCGTCACGGTCGGATCATCGCGCAGCCGCGGACGGGAGGTCGGCTGCGGGTCAGGGGGTGCCCGCCACGCTCCGAGCGGCGCGGAGGATCTCCTCCGGCGCGGCGTTGTCGGAGGCGTCCTGCGCCATGTGCGACCAGACGACCCGGCCGTCCGGGGCGATCACGAGCGCGCCGCCGAGCTGGGCCGGGTGGCCGATCGTGCGCCCCTGAACCTGGCCGGTGCTGCGGGAGAGCGCGATCCCCCTGGCCACCACCCTGGGCCCGAACAGCTCGCTCATCGTGGCGACCTTGGCCCCCGCCGCCCGGTAGCTGACGCGCTCCTCATCGGCCAGCACCGGCAGCTCGATCTGCTGGCGGCGGCGGAAGTGCGCGGCATGGCGCGGCGTCAGCTGCCCGATCAACGCCAGGCCCACGCCGGCGGCCTCGAACTGCTCCCGGGCGCGGTCCAACTGGACCGCGTGCGCGCGGCAGTAGATTCAGCCGTAGTGGCGGAGCCAGACCAGCGCGACCGGGCGCTGGCTCCACAGCTCGCCCAGGCGCACGTCCCGCCCGTCGTGATCGCGGAGGACGATCCCCGCCAGCTCGTCGGCTCGCGCCGGCGGGTTGGTCTTCTGACGGCGCGCCGCGGCCCCGAGCACCCGCGAGATGCTACTACTCCGCCCGATGGCGATCACCGCTCCCGAGGTGCTGTGGACTCCCTCCGAGGAGCGCGTGCAACGCGCCGCCATCACCCGCTATCAGCGGTGGCTTCAGGAGACGCGCGGACTGCGCTTCACCGACTACCAGGCGCTGTGGCGCTGGTCGGTCGACGAGCTGGAGGCGTTCTGGTCCTCGATCGTCGAGTTCTGTGAGGTCCGCTTCGCCGAGCCGCCGGAGCGCGTGCTCGGCTCCCGGGAGATGCCCGGCGCGAGATGGTTCCCGGGCGCGCGGCTCAACTACGCCGAGCACGTCTTCCGCGACCGGGCGCCCGAGGAGGTGGCGATCCGGCACGCCTCGGAGCTGCGGCCCGTCGCCCAGGAGTGGACGTGGAGGCACCTTGGTGAGCAGACGGCCGCGGTGGCGGCCGGGCTGCGCGCCCTGGGTGTCTCGGAGGGCGACCGCGTGGCGGCCTACATGCCGAACATCCCCGAGACCGTGGCCTGCGTGCTGGCCTGCGCGTCGCTGGGCGCGATCTGGTCCTCGGCGGCCCCCGAGTTCGGCGCCCGCAGCGTGGTCGATCGCTTCTCGCAGATCGAGCCCACGGTGCTTTTGGCGGTGGACGGATACCGCTACGGCGGGCGCGACTTCGACCGCCGGGAGGCGGTGGACCGGATCGCCGCGGGGATCCCGTCGCTCGAGCGGGTGATCCGGTTCGGGTACCTCTCGGGCGAGGGGTGGCCCGAGTGGTTCCTGCCCGAGGACGCCGAGCTTCGGTTCGCCCACGTCCCCTTCGACCACCCGCTGTGGGTGCTCTACAGCTCGGGCACCACCGGCCTGCCCAAGCCGATCGTGCACGGCCAGGGCGGGATCCTGCTCGAGCAGCTCAAGAAGGGGGTGCTGCACCTGGACGCCCAGGCCGACGACCGGCTGTTCTGGTTCTCGACCACCGGGTGGATGATGTGGAACTTCCTCGTCGGGGTGCTGCTCACCGACGCCTCGATCGTCCTCTACGACGGCAATCCCGGCCACCCGGACATGGGGCGGCTGTGGGATTTGGCGCAGGAGACCGGCATGACGTGCTTCGGCACCTCGGCGGCCTTCGTCTCCTCGTGCATGAAGGAGGGGGTGAGGCTCCGCACCGAGGAGCGCCCGCTGGCCGCGCTGCGCTCGCTGGGCTCAACCGGCTCGCCGCTCACCCCCGAAGCGTTCAGGTGGGTCTACGACCAGCTCGGGCCGGACCTGTGGCTGTTCTCCACCTCCGGCGGCACCGACATGTGCACGGCGTTCGTCGGCGGCGTGCCGACGCTGCCCGTGTACGTGGGCGAGCTCCAGGCGCGCATCCTCGGCGCGTCGGTGGAGGCGTGGGACCCGGAGGGGCGGCCGCTGGTGGACGAGGTGGGCGAGCTGGTGATCACCCGGCCGATGCCCTCGATGCCGCTGTTCTTCTGGGGCGATGAGGACGGCTCGCGCTACCGCGAGTCCTACTTCTCGATGTACCCGGGCGTGTGGCGGCACGGCGACTGGATCGAGATCACCTCGCGCGGGACCGCGATCATCTACGGGCGCTCTGACTCGACGATCAACCGGGGCGGGGTGCGGATGGGCACCAGCGAGATCTACCGGTCGGTGCTGGGGGTGGAGGCGGTGGTCGACGCGCTCGTGGTCGACGTGCCGCGGGAGGGGACCAGCGGGTGGATGCCGCTGTTCGTCGTCCTGCGCGAGGGGGAGACCCTCTCCGACGAGCTGGTGGCGGAGATCCGCCGGAGGATCCGGGAGGACTGCTCGCCCCGCCACGTTCCGGACGAGGTGCTGCAGATTCCGGAGGTGCCGCGGACGCTCTCGGGCAAGGCGCTGGAGGTCCCCGTGAAGCGGATCCTCACGGGCACCCCGGTGGAGCAGGCGGCCTCGCGCGAGTCGCTGGCCAACCCGGCCGCGCTGGACTACTTCGTCGCCCTGGGGGGTGGAAGAACCTAGCTCGCGCCTCTTTAAAGGCGTGAGGATGATCGAAAAGCCTCCAATATGGAGGAAACGGGAGCACGGTCGGCGTGGCTGAGGGAGCGGACCGCCGGGTGGCGGCGCTGGCCAGGCGCCAGCACGGGTACGTCACCCGGCGCCAGCTTCAGGCGCTGGGGCTCGGGGTCAAGGCGATCGACTACCGGCTCGGCACCGGGCGCCTGATCCGCGTCCACGCCGGCGTCTACGCGGTCGGGCACCTCCCGACGCTCGCGGTGGACCGCGCGCACGGCGCGCTGCTGGCGTGCGGGGAGCGGGCCGTGCTCAGCCACCGCTCCGCCGCGACGGCGTGGGGGATGTTCGGCGAGTGGCGGATGCCCTTCGAGGTGACGAGCCCCACCTCCCGCCGGCGGGACGGGATCACCGTGCACCGCGCCGAGCTGCGCCGCCGGGACGTCCGGGTCCAGCTCGGGCTGAGGGTGACGAGCCCGGCGCGCACCGTCCTGGACATCGCGCCGCGCGTGCGGGACCGGCGGCTGACCCGGATCGTCAACGACCTCCGCCTCGCCAACCAGCTGCGCCTCTCCGAGCTCGCCGACGTGCTGGAGCGCAATCCCCGCCACCCGGGGGCGCGGCGCCTGCGTCCATTCCTGGAGGCCGAGCGCGGGCCGACGCGCTCGGAGCTGGAGGACCGCTTTCTCGCCTTCGCGCGCCGCCACGGGCTGCCGGAGCCCCGGATCAACACGGTCATCAGCGGCTACGAGGTCGACGTGTTCTTCCCGGTGGAGCGGGTGATCGTCGAGCTGGACGGCTGGGCCTTTCACTCCAGCCGCGCGAGCTTCCACTCCGACCGCGAGCGCGACGCGGAGATGCTGAGGCTGGACATCCCCACCGTGCGCATCACCTGGGAGCGCCTGGCGACGACCCCGGAGCGGGAGGCAGAGCGCCTGCACGCGATCCTGGCGCGCCGGCGCGCGCGAGCCGCGTAGGTTCTTATGCTCCTCTCACCCTGGCCTGCCACCCTCTCGGCATCGTGCGAAAGCGCAGCCTGGCGATTCCCCTCACGGTGGCGGCGGTGGCGGCCGCCGCAGGTGGCGCTTATGCGGCCACCCAGAGCGGCGGCAACCCGCGTCAGGCGTTCCTCGACGACGTCGCGGCCCGGCTGCACGTGAGCCCGGCGCAGCTTCAGTCGGCGCTGCGCGGCGCGCTGACCGACCGCCTGAACGAGGCGGTGAAGGCGGGGCGACTGACCGCGGCGCAGGCGAAGGCGATCGAGCAGCGGCTGGAGAGCGGACGAGGCCCGTTCATGGGGCCCCGGTGGCGCTTCTTCGGCGAGCCGGCAATGCGGCCGCGGCGCGCGGGGCTCGACGCGGCGGCGCGCTACCTGGGGCTCACCGACGCCCAGCTCATGACGGACCTCGAGGCGGGGAAGACGCTGGCGCAGATCGCCCAGGCCCGAGGCAGGTCGGTGTCCGGGCTCGAGCAGGCGATCCTCTCAGAGCTCCGGACGCGGCTTGACCGCGCGGCGGCCGCGGGGCTGATCGACAAGGCTCAGGAGCAGCGCATCCTCAGCCGCTGGTCGGCGCGGATCGCCAGGGTGGTCGAGCACGGGCTGGCCCCGATGATGGCCCGCCCGCGCTACATGCCGCCCGGCCCCGTGGGCGGGCCGCCGCCCGGCCCCGTGGGCGGGCCGCCGCCCGGCCCCGTGGGCGGGCCGCCGCCCGCGGCGTAGTCCTCAGCTCTTACGCGCCTCTCATCGATCGCTGCTCTACTGGGTAGTGATGATCGAAGCGAGGAACCCAGGAGCCAGCCAATGAAACGCCTAACCCCTGTGACCGTGGTGGCCGCGGGCGCCGTCGCGCTCGCGGTCGCCGGCTGCGGCGGGGTCACCCGGACCACCACCGTGATCGAGCGCCCGAGCGCGTCGAGCATCCCCAGCTCGTTCAGCACCCAGGCGCGCGGGCTGACGATCAACCAGATCTACCGCAAGGCCGGGCCGGGCGTGGTCGACATCACCGTCACGGCCCAGACGAGCTCGGGCTTCCCGTTCGGCTCCCAGCAGACGCAGGGCGAGGGGGCGGGGGTGGTCTACGACACCAAGGGCGACATCCTCACCGACGAGCACGTCGTCGACGGCGCGACCTCGGTCACCGTGACGTTCGAGAACGGCAAGAAGGTGGGCGCCAAGGTCCTCGGCACCGATCCCTCCACCGACGTGGCCGTGCTCAAGGTCAACGTCCCCGCCTCCGAGCTGCACCCGATCCCGTTCGCCGACTCCTCGGCGGCGCAGGTGGGCGATCCGGTGGTGGCGATCGGCAGCCCGTTCAGCCTCCCGGAGACGGTCACCCAGGGGATCGTCAGCGCGGTCGGGCGCAGCATCACCGCCCCCAACAACTTCACGATCACCGGCGCGATCCAGACCGACGCCGCGATCAACCCCGGCAACTCCGGTGGCCCGCTGCTCGACGCCAAGGGCGAGGTGCTCGGGCTCTCGGATCAGATCGAGACCAACAACGCCACGCCGACGGGCCAGGGCTCGAGCTCGGGCGTCGGCTTCGCGATCCCCTCCAACACGGTGGCTCACATCGCCAACCAGATCATCGCCGGCATCCCGATCAAGCACGCCTATGTCGGCGTGTACCTCAACTCCAGCTCCAGCGGCGGCGCCCAGATCAGCTCCGTCCAGGGCGGCTCGCCGGCCTCCGCGGCGGGGCTTGAGCCGGGCGATGTGGTGAGCGCGATCGACGGCAAGGCGATCACCTCGACCCAGCAGTTCATCGAGACTATCGACACCTACTCGCCGGGCCAGACGGTGACCCTGACCGTGCACCGCGGCGGCAGCACGCTGACGATCAAGCTCAAGCTGGGCCAGCGTCCCCAGGTGCAGCCCAACAACGGATAGCTCGCGGCGGCGCGGTGGTCAGCTCGTGGCGGCTGACCACTGCGCCAGCGCGCGCTCCATCAGCTCGCGGTGGACCGCGCGCGTGCGCCCGGGGCGGCGCGTCCAGCGTCCGTCCGGGCCGAGGGTCCAGGCGAACGTGTCGTCGGCCAGGCAGCGCTCGAGCGTGTCGGCCAGCTCGGTGCGGAGCTCGGGGTCCAGCACGGGGACCAGCAGCTCGACGCGCGTGTCCAGGTTGCGAGGCATCAGGTCGGCCGACCCGATGTAGTAGACCCGCTCCTCGCCGCGGTGGAAGGCGTAGATGCGCGAGTGCTCCAGGAACCGGCCGACGATCGAGACCACGCGGATCGTCTCGCTGACGCCTGGCACGCCGGGCATCAGGCAGCAGATGCCGCGCACGGCCAGGTCGATCGGGACCCCCGCCCGCGACGCCCGGTAGAGGGCCTGGATGCAGCGCTGGTCGACCAGCGCGTTCATCTTCATCAGGATGCGGGTCGGCGCGCCGGCCCGGTGGGCCGCGACCGTCTTCTCGATCTCCTCGATCACCCCCTCGCGCATCGACCCCGGGGCGACCAGCACGTGACGCTCGCGGTCGGGGTGGCCGTAGCCGGTGAGCGTGTTGAACAGGTTGGCCACCTCCTGGCCCAGCTCGCGGTCGGTGGTGAACAGGCCGAAGTCCTCGTACAGGCGGGCGTTCTTGGAGTGGAAGTTGCCGGTGCCGATCATCACGTAGTTGCGCACCCCGTCGCGCTCGCGGCGCACGACGAGGATCGCCTTGGCGTGGGTCTTGAGCCCTGGGATGCCGTGCACGACGTGCGCGCCCGCCTTCTCCAGGGCGCGCGACCACTGGATGTTCAGGCGCTCGTCGAAGCGTGCCTTGAGCTCCACCAGGCAGACCGCCTGCTTGCCCTGCTCGGCGGCGCGGATCAGCGAGGGGACGAGCGAGGAGTCGTCCGAGGTGCGGTAGACCGTCATCTTGATCGCCAGCACGCCCGGGTCGTCGACCGCCTGCTCGACGAACCGCTCCACGCTGGTGGCGAACGACTGGTAGGGGTAGTGGACGAGCACGTCGCCCGCGCGCATGGCGGCGAACACGTCGGGCTTCTCGTCGCTGTCGGTGCCCGGCGCGAAGGCCGGGTGCATGACCGGCGTCCAGCCGGGCTGGCGCAGCTCGCCCTGGCCCTCGATCCCCACGATCTGCCACAGGTCGGATAGGTCGAGCAGCCCGTCGACGTCGTAGACCTGGAGCTCGTCGACGCCCAGCCACTCGATCAGCCGCGAGCGCAGCACGGGGTCCATCGAGGCGCCCACCTCCAGCCTCACCACCTCGCCGAAGCGCCGCCGCCGCAGCTCGTCCTCCACGGCCTGGAGCAGGTCGTCGGCCTCGTCGTTGACCTCGAAGTCGGCGTCGCGCGTGACGCGGAAGAGGGCGTGGCTGACGATCTCCATGCCGGGGAACAGCGCGTCGAGGTGGCTCGCGATCACGTCCTCCAGCGGCACGAAGGTGCTCTTGGAGATCTGGACGAAGCGGGGCAGGACCTCCTTGGGCACCTTCACGCGCGCGTAGGAGTCGTGGTCGAGCTCGGGGTCGCGCAGGCGGACGATGAGGCTGAGCGAGAGGTTGGAGATGTAGGGGAACGGGCGGCCCGGGCCGATGGCCAGCGGCGTCAGGACGGGGAAGATCTCCTCCCGAAAGTGGCGGTCCAACGCCGACCGGTCCGCCTGCGCCTCCTGGCAGGTGAGGATCCGGATGCCGTGCTCGGCGAGCTGCGGCGCGATCACGTCGCGGAACTGGTGCGAGTGGCGGCGGTCGAGCTCGGCGACCGTGCGCGCGATCCCCTCCAGGGTCTCGGTCGGGGTGAGGCCGTCCGGGCCGCGAGCGTCGATCCGCGCGTCGACCTGGTCGTGCACGCCCGCCACCCTGATCATGAAGAACTCGTCCAGGTTGGTGACGAAGATGGCGAGGAACTTGACGCGCTCCAGCAGGGGCAGCGACTCGTCCTCGGCGAGCTGGAGGACCCGGTCGTTGAAGTCGAGCCAGGACAGCTCGCGGTTGGCGAACAGCGAGCTGTCGCCGAGCTCGTCGGCGGGGGCCTGCGCCGCGAGGTGCTCGGGCACGGCGTGGACGTGAGCGGCCGCGGTGCGCGCCTGAATGGCGGCCGCCGCCTCGTCCTCGCGGGTGCCGGCGGCGGGCGCGCGCGTGCTGCTCATGTCGCGGGCACCGCGTGGGCCGCGGCGATCGCCGCCAGCTCGGCCGGGCGCAGGAGCACGACCAGCTCCCCCTCGGCGATGCCGGCGAGACCGCCCTTCTTCATCCGGGTTTGGGCTCCCGTCAGGTCGTGGATCAGGAGCGAGAACGACGGGTCATGGCCGACCAGCAGGACCGTGCCCAGGCCGGCGATCAGGTCGTGCACGTCAAACGGCTCACCGCTCAGCGCGGGCTCGATCCGGACCTCGACCCCCAGCGGCTCGCAGGCACGCCTGGCGGTCTGCGCCGCGCGCACCTTCGGGCTGCTCAGGCAGACGTCGATCCTCTCACCCAGCCGGGCGAGCGCGTGGCCGGCCGCTTCGGCCTGACGGATGCCCCGCTCGGTGAGCGGCCGCGCGTCGTCGGGGACTCCGTCCGCTGCCTCGGCGTGTCGGAGCAACCACAGCACGACCTGCAACTGTAACGCCGAGCCTCAGCGGATCCTGAAGCTGAGCAGCCAGAGGGGCTGGCGCTCGCGATGCCCCAGGGCGTCGACCGCCTGCAGGCGGAAGAAGTAGCGGCCCCTCGGGAGCACCACGCGCAGGCGCAGGCGCCACCGGTGGCTCCCCCGGGCGCGCAGGCGGAGCGGACGCGCGCACGAGCGGGGCGCCGAGAGCCGCCCGTCCCGTCGCAGGAAGCGGCAGCGTCCGCGGCCGGCGCGGCGGTAGACCATGACGTACACCGCGACGATGCGCTCGCGGCGGCGCGTCGCCGCGCCGACGTGGGGGCATTTGCGCTCCAGGGCGCGGCCGGCCATCGCCAGGAGGCGGCGCCGGGCCCGGACGCGAATCGCCTTGGATGCCGGCCCCGGGGCGCACGAGGCGCCGTTGGCGATGAACGGCGCCCGTGGTCGCCTGACCGCGGCGGGCGTCCCGGGCGAGCCGGGCGTCTCGTGAACCGGCAAGCGCAGCTGGAGGTCGGAGACCGCGATCTGGAACTGGCCGTTGGAGGTGCGCGCGTACGGCGAGTCGCTCGAGAGCAGCTCGAGCTTCGGGACGTGACCGGCCGCGAAGTGCCACGCCCCCGGGTGCAGCTGGAAGACCTGAATGCCGCTGGGGTCCGCCGGGTCGAGCCGGTAGAGCCCGCGCGCGACCAGCGTCTGCGTGCCGGCGGCGGGGTCGACGTCCCACAGCCTGGCGGCCAGGATCGGGTAGCTGCCGGTGGCCGTCAGCCTGGCGATGACGGTGGGCGAGCCGAGCAGCGTGTAGCCGGCGCCGCTCACCCTGGGCAGGCGGTAGGTCGCCACGCCCGGCCCCTGGTCGGTCGAGGAGACCGTGGCGCAGGCGCCCTGTCCGGCCACCGGGTCGATCGTCGCCGAGATCGTCGGATCGCCCGCGCCGGAGGTGACCGTCTGCGGCGGTTGCGAGCTGAAGTCGACCTCCCCGGGGTGGAGCCCCGCCCACGTGGGCGCCTGGTAGGGGCCACCGGAGGGAGCGCTGGAGGGGCAGGTCTCGATCGTCGCGGTCACCCCGAGCGCCGGCGCGCCCGTCGCGCCCTTGACGTAGTGATCGAAGAAGCCCTGGATCCGGTCGGAGAGCAGCCGCTCGTCGCTCGGCTTGTTCTGGGCGCGCATGTGACCGAAGTCCCCGTCCACGAGCGCGACCGGATCCGACGGGTACAGCGACCGCTCGAGCTGGTAGTAGCGCAGCGCCTCGTCGACCGGGAACAGGTCGTCGGTGAACCCGTTGGCGATCAGGAGAGGCGCGGGCGGCTCGCGCGTGAGCCCATAGGCTCCGTCCAGCAGGTAGTAGGCCGAGTGGTAGCGGGCGATCTGCTGCGCGATCGCCTCGTCCTGCGGGTTGCCGTCGTAGGGCTCGCCGGCGTTGATGGCGGCAAACCACGAGGTGAGGTCGGCCTGCGGGTCGATGCCGGGCGGGGCGAAGTAGCCGTCCTTGGCGCCAAGGGCGAACAGGCCGGAGACGAAGGACTGCTTCTCCACGCCGAGCGGCCGGAGGTCGGCCGTGGGCGAGGTTGGCCGGTAGTCGAGGGTGCGGCCGTTGGGCAGCAGGGAGTAGACGAGGTCGCTCCAGGGGATCACCGGCGCCGCGGCGGCGAGGCGCAGCGGCGTGCCGCGGGGGCTTCTCCAAGGGACGGTCGTGCCGTCGCTCAGCATCACGCGGTCCTTCAGGGTGCCGAGCTGGAGCGAGACGCCCCCGCCGTAGGACTCGCCGGTGGCGCCGATCCGGTTCGGGTCGACTACCCCCTCGTCGACGAGCAGGCCGAGGGCATACTGGATGTCCCGCACCTCGTAGCGGTCGTCGTCCAGGTGGACGTAGCCGGCCGCGCAGCCGGAGGGATCGGCGAGCCGCGACTGCGTCGATCCGCAGGAGCCGCCCCAGCCGCGGGCGACCAGCTCGACCGCGGCGAAGCCGTCCTTCGCCCAATCCTCGCCGGTGGGGCCGTAGAACTGCGTGTCGCCGGGGCCGCTCGTGGGCCCGTCCCAGCCGTGGCTCTGCACGACCGCCGGATAGGAGCCGTCGGGGCCGGAGGCCGGCGCGGGCGGGAGCACGACGTAGACCTCCAGCGGGACTCCGTCGAAGCTCTTGAGGCGGATGTCACCGCCGCCCGGGCCGTTGGCGAAGCTGCCATGGCAGACCCGCACCCCGTCGGCCTGCGCGGCGCACGGGATCGGGGCACCGCTCACCGTCTGGCCCGCGAACACGTCGGTGATCGACGCCTGCGCCGCGGGCGCCACGAGCGCCGGGATCGCAAGCGCCCCCACCATGACCCCAAGCACCCGTCGCAGCATCGCGCTCACCCTAGCGTCAACCCTTCCCCGGCGCGCCGGTGGCTAGTCGGCTCCCTCCTCGCTCACGGTCACCTCCAGCACTCCGTCGAGCCCGTCGAGGGCGAGCGTGAGCGGATCCGGGGAGGGTTGGCCGCGGACGTCGATCGTGACCGCGACCGCCGGCACGCCCCGGATCTCGCGCTGGGCCGGGTGCGTGTCGAGGCGGCCGATCGAGTAGCCGAGCCGGGTGCTCTCGGCGAGTATCTGACGCAGGATGCCGCGGCCGTCCTCGTAGAGGACGCGCATCCGGAAGCTGAGGTAGCGCGAGCGCGGAAGGCGCGCCTCCAGGGGGCGATACAGGAAGGAGACGATGAAGTACCCCCCGGTGGTGGCCAGCGCGAGGATCGGCAAACCGGCGCCGCTGGCCATGCCCACGGCCGCCGTCACCCACACCGCGGCGGCCGTGGTCAGTCCGCGCACGGCGTCGCCGCGCACGAAGATCAGGCCGCCGCCGATGAAGCCGATGCCGGAGACGATCTGGGCGGCCACGCGCGAGGGGTCGAGCGCGACGCCGTGGCCGATCACGTCGCCGAAGCCGTACTTGCTGACGAGCAAAAACAGCGCGGCGCCGACACCGACCAGCGTGTGCGTGCGCAGCCCGGCCGCCTTCTGGCGCCACTCGCGCTCGACCCCGATCAGCGACGAGAGCGCGAAGGCGAGCGCGAGCTCGCCGATCTGCTTGAAGCCCTGACCGCTCGGCACGATCGCGGCAAGCGCGTGCATTCGATGGTGTTCGCCGGCCGGGCGATGGAACCTTCCGCGGCGCGGGAGTAGCGTCCCCGGCGTGGCGTACCAGCTCACACCCGGGGAAGCCGTCGGGGGCGCCCTCAGGCGGTGCGCGGACGAGCAGCTGCGCCGGGCGATCCAGGCGCTGGAGGAGGAGGTCGACTCCGACCCGGTGACCGCCATCCACACGGCGCGCAAGGCGATCAAGAAGGAGCGCGCGCTGCTCCGGCTGGCGCGCGGAGCGATCGCGCCGAGCACGCGCTCCTCGGAGAACGCGCACCTGCGCGCCGCGGCCGGTCGCCTCTCGGGCCTCCGCGACGCCGAGGTGATGCTGCTGACGCTCGACACCCTGCTGCGGCGCGACCCCGGCCGGGTGCCGGAGGCGGCGCTGGCGTCCCTGCGGGCGCAGCTCGAGCGCGAGCGCGACGCGGAGCGGGGGAGCCCGGCGGTGGTCGGGGAGGTCGCGGGCGAGCTGCGGCGGGCGCGCCGGCGCCTCGCCGCGTGGGAGCCGTCGGCCGACGGCTGGGGCGCGCTGGCCCCGGGGCTTGAGCGCACCTACCGGAGCGGACGGCGGCTGATGCGCAGGGCCCGCCGGGATCCCTCGCCGGCGAACCTCCACGAGTGGCGCAAGCGGGTCAAGGACCTCTGGTACGAGATGAGGCTGCTGGCGCCCGTGTGCGGCCCGATCGTCGGCGGTGCGGGGGCGGAGGCGGGCGAGCTCGGAGAGGTGCTCGGCGAGGACCACGACCTCAGCGTGCTGCGCGCCAAGGTGGAGGGGGTCGAGGCCCTCACGGCGGTCATCGACGAGCGGCGCGCCGAGCTCCAGGCCCGGGCGTTCGCCCTCGGGAGCCGGCTCTACGCCGAGAGCCCGCGGGCGTTTCATCAGCGCCTGGCCCGCTACTGGCGCGCTTAGCCGATCAGCAGCCGGCGCCCGAAGACCCGTTCGAACGCCTCGTCGTCGCCGTAGCGCTCGACGCTCCAGCGCGGGAGGATCAGGCTCTCCCCCTCGGCGTCGAGGTGAAGGCCGACCTCCTCGCCGTCCGGGCGCAGGCGGGCCCGGCGCACCGACTGGTCGCGCCCGCGCTCCAGGTGCTCGGCCAGCCGCACGAGCACCGCGCAGCGCGCCACCAGCTGCTCGTCGCCCTCGCGGGCGAGCGACGCCATCTCGCCGAGCTTGGGCGCGCCCTTGCGGTGGTAGCGGCTGATCTGCGCGATCAGCGCGCGCTCGCGCGGGTCGAAGCCGGGCAGCTCCGCGCTGACGATGAGATAGCGGGAGTGCTTGTGGTGGTCGTCGTAGGCGATCGTCATGCCGATGTCGTGCAGCATCGCCGCCGCCCACAGCAGCTCGCGCTCGCCGGGCTGGGGCGTGAACGCGTCGGCCTCGAGCAGCGAGTCGAACATCTGCAGCGCCAGCCGCGCCACGTGCTCGACGTGCTCGAGTGCCGGCTCGTACTGGATCGCCAGGTTCCTCACGGCCGCGCTGCGCACGTCGTCAAGCAGCGGCTCGCCCGCCCCGGCGAACAGCTCGCGGTCGAAGAACACCCCCTCGCGGAGCCCGGCCTCGGTCACCTCGATCCCGGCCAAGCCGCCCACCTGCAGCGCTGCCTGAAGCGTCACGGCGGCGGCGAGCACGATGTCGGCGCGGCCGGGCTTGATTCCCGCCACGCCCGAGCGCTCCCGCGCCGGCAGGTCGGCCAGGCGCGCCACCAACTCCTCGAGCGCCTCGGTGGTGAGGAGGAAGCCCTGGATCCCGATCTCGGGCTGCCCGGCCGCCCGCTGGGCGGCGGTGGCGAGGTTGCGCACCGCCCCGCCCATTCCGACCAGGCGGCCGCCCGCGAGCCCGCCGCTGCCCTCGATCAGCCCGCGCGCGTAGGCCCGCAGGCGCTCCAGCTCCCGCCTCTTCGCCGGCCCGGAGCCGGGGAGGTACTCCTCGGTCAGCCGCACCGCGCCGAGCGGCAGCGAGCGCAGCGCGCCGGCGCGACGCTCCACCACGGAGACCAGCTGCATGCTCCCGCCACCGAGCTCGAGCACCGTTCCGTCTTGGAGCGTCGAGGTGTTGACCGCCGCCACGTAGCCGAGCCGCGCCTCCTCCTCCTCGCCGAGGACCTCGATCCGCAGCGACGTCGCCGCCTGCGCGCGCGCCACGAGCTCGGAGGCGTTGCGCGCGTCGCGGATGGCGCTGGTGGCCACGGTGTGCACCCGCTCGGCGGGGAGCCCCGCCGCCCGGCAGAACCGTTCGAACACCCCCAGCGTCTCGAGCCCGCGCGCCATCGCCTCCGCGCTCAGGCGCCCGCTGGCCGCCATCCCCGCGCCGATGCGCACGGTCTCGTAGAGCTCGTCGGTTCGCTTCCACCAGCGCGGATCGCGGCCGAACGCGTAGACGACCAGCCGCCACGAGTTGGACCCGAGGTCGATCACGGCCACCTGCCGCCGCGGCTCCTCATCGCGTCCGGCGTTCCTGATCAGCCGCCGGCTCATTGCGCCATCATCCGCGCCGGCACGGACGGTCGGGGCCTCACCGGGACGGACGGTCGGGATCGGGTCAGGCGCGGGGGCGTACCGGCTCGCGCTGCGGCGCGGCCGTCGCGGCGGGCGCGGCCGCCGACGGCGCGGGGGCGGCCGGCGCCCCGAGCAGGAACCGCCACACGGCGCCCGCGAACAGGAGGGCGAGGATCACCGCGCTGCCGGCGCACCACTCGCACACGGCGTGGATGGAGAACAGCTCGCGGTAGGTCAGGTAGGCGCTGAAGGCGACGCCGATCAGCGTCATGCCGAGGGTGGCCAGGCGGGCCTCCTCACGCTCGCGCCACAGCAGGCTGAGCATGATGCCCACGTAGCCGATCAGCCCGATCAGCGCCACCGGCACCGCCCCCACGTGCGACCACGCCGAGGTCTGAACCTTCAGGCACGACTGGCCGGCGGTGCACGCCGGCTTGATCCCCGCGTAGTGGACGTATGTCAAATAGATCGCGTCCGCCAGGCCGAGCGCGGTGAGCCCGATCATCACGCGGCGCAGGATGCGGCTCATGCGACCGATTTGATCGCGGTCTCCAGCGTCCCGTAGTCGGTGTCGCCGACGATCGGCTGCGTCTGGCCCTTGGGCCCGCTGACCGTGATCGTCGGGGTCGAGTTGAAGCCCTTGGCGTTGGCGAGCTGCTGGTCGGCGTTGACCTGGGCGACGAGCGAGGATCGGTGCAGGTCGCTCTGCCACTTGGCGAAGTCGAGGCCCGGCACCTGCTGGGCCAGGCCGTTCAGGTAGGAGGTCGTGACGTACCCGGTGCCCTCCTGCCCCTGCTCGTGGTAGAAGAGCAGGATGTAGTACCAGGCCTTGCCCTGGAGGCCCGCCGCGTACGCCGCCGCCTGCTGGGTGGCGAAGATGCCGGGGTCGGGGCCGTTGCCGGTGGCCGTCTCCAGCGAGCGGTAGACGAGCTTGACCTTGCCCGAGCGGACGTCGTTGGCGATCAGCTGGTTCTCCGCGCCGAGCGCGAAGTCGCGGCAGATGGGGCACTGCAGATCGCCGAACTCCGTGACCGTGACCTTGGCGGCGGGCGAGCCGAGCGTCACCCCGCTCTGGGGGATTCCCGCCAGCAGCGAGGAGACCTGGGCGACGGTGCTCGACGCCTCCTTGCCCCGCTTCAGGCCGGTGGGGCCGCCGCTGCCGCTGGAGGAGACGACCACCAGGACCACCACGACGACGATCGCGGCGATGATCACCCCGCCGACCATCTGCATCCGCCGCTGGCGCTGCGCGCGCTCGGCCTGGGCGCGCTCCTCGGCCAGCCGCCGGGCGCGGGCTTCCTCCTTCTGCTTGGTGCGTGAGGCCATCTCGTGGTGATCGGGTCGGGACGACGGCGACCGGCGCCCGGGCTGGAGGATAGAGCACGCCCCGCAGCACGGTGGACGGTCCGCCGTGCACGGGGATCTCACCGCTATCTGCGCGTGAAAATCCTGTGAACGCGGTCGCTGGCGGCGGGTTGCCGCCGGGGGTGGCCGCTACAGTGGGGCTCGTGTCGACCGGGAGCAGCGACCACAGCACGGTGGCGGCCCCGAGCCCCCGTCATCCGAGCCGGCCGCGAGTGGCGGTGCTCGATCGTGACTCGGGCCTCTTGCAGGTGCTCTCCAAGCGCCTGGCCGCCCTGGGCTGGGAGCACCGGGTCCTCTCGAGCCCGGTCGCGGTCGAGACCCTCATCGCCATGCGGCTCAACGCGCTGGTGGTCGACCTCGCCGTGGTGGGCGCCGACGGCTGGGGCTATTTGGAGGAGGTGTGCAGCCACCTCGGTGGCCTGGCCGTGATCGTCTGCACCGGGCCCTCGTCGGTTGCCCAGCGGGTGCGCGGGCTGCGCCTCGGCGCCGACGCCTGGCTCACCAAGCCGTGCCACCCCGAGGAGCTGATCTGCGTGGTCGAGGCGGCGCTGCGCCGCCACCGCCGGGCGGAGCTGCCGGCGCTCGACGCCCCCACCACGGTCGGCGAGCTGACGATCAGGCACGACCTGCACCAGGCCTACGTCGGCGAGGCGAGCGTGGAGCTCACGGCCCGCGAGTTCGAGATCCTCAACCTGCTGGTGGCCCACAGCCGGGTGCTGCGCCGCGAGGAGATCTACGAGCGCATCTGGGGCTACGCGATGGCCCACGGCGACCGGTCGGTCGACGTGTTCGTGCGCAAGCTGCGCCAGAAGCTGGGCGCCGCCTCGCCGGGCTGGAGCTACATCCACACCCACTTCGGGGTCGGCTACCGGTTCGACCCCCAGCCCGAGGACGCCGCGCTCGAGCCCGAAGTGGGGCCCGGCCGCAGCCGGGTCGCACCGCACGCACGAGCCCTCAGCGCCTCTTAGCGGGCGGGCACGGTTGGCGCGTGTCCGCGGGGCGGGCGGGCACGGTTGGCGCGTGTCCGCGGGCGGGCGGACAGGCGTCGCGCTGGCGCCATGCGCCCGCGCGTTCACAACCTTCCGACAGGGCGTTCACAGGTCGGTAACACGCCCCCCTCCCAGCCGTCCGACACTGACGCCATGATCGATTCAAGGAGATGGAAGTGAGCAAACGTCGCATGAGCGGGATCGCGGTCGCGGGGGTTGCCACCCTGGTGGTGGCGGCGTGCGGCTCGACGTCCGGCGGCAACGGGTCGTCAGGCTCGGTCGGCAGCGCCAAGACGCTCGTCGGCTCGGGCAGCACGCTGGTGGCGCCGCTGATCGGCGTCTGGCAGCCGACCTACCAGAAGGCGACCGGCGTGACGGTCACCTACGGAGCGATCGGATCGGGTGGCGGGATCCAGGCGATCACCGGCCGCACCGTCGACTTCGGCGCCTCGGACGCGCCGCTCAGCCCCGCCCAGGCCACGGCCTGCAAGGGGTGTCTGGAGATCCCGTGGGCGCTCGCCGGCGTCGGCATCGCCTACCACGTGTCCGGCGTCCCGAGCGGGCTGCACTTCACCGGGCCGGTCCTGGCCGACATCTGGCTGGGCAAGATCAAGACCTGGAACGACCCCGCGATCGCCAGCCTCAACCCGGGCGTGAAGCTCCCGAGCACGCCGATCGTGCCGGTGCACCGCACCGACGGGAGCGGGGACACGTTCGCGTTCACCAACTACCTCGGGCAGGTGAGCCCGCAGTTCAAGGCCCAGATCGGGCCGCCCGCCGTGACGGTGGCGTGGCCGGGAGGCGTCGGTGGCAAAGGGAACTCGGGCGTCGGCGGCGTGCTCGCCTCGACCAACGGCTCGATCGGCTACATCACGATGGCCTACGTGCTGGAGAACAAGTTCGACTACGGGCTGGTGCAGAACGCGGCCGGCAAATACCCCGCGCCCAGCGTGGCCACGATCGAGGCGGCCGCCGCGGCGGCGAAGTCCGTGCCCAGCGATGGCGCGAGCGGGGTGTCGATCGTCAACCCGCCGGCGTCGGCGCCGAACGCCTACCCGATCTCGACGTTCACCTATGTCCTGATCCCCAAGTCGACGAGCGGCTCGGTCGCGGCGGCGCTCAAGCAGTTCGTCAGCTGGGCCGTGACCACGGGCCAGAGCGACGGGCCGAAGCTCGACTTCGCGCCGCTGCCACCGGGCGTGGTCAGCGCCGACCAAGCGGCTCTGAAGCTGATCGGATGAGCCCGGGGGCGCCCTACCCGCAGTCGACCGTGAGCGTGCCGCGGACCGTCCTCGGGCGGTCCGCGGTCACGCAGGAGGCTGACCAATAAGCGCCTCGGCCGCGACCGTCGCCGCCCGCGGCCCGCTGGCTAGCACGCGGGCGAGGCTGTCGGACCGGATCGGCCAGCCCGCGGTGTGGCTTCTCTCCTGCCTGGCGGGATGGGCCGCGGTCGCCCTGCTGATCTGGATCGCCGAGACGATCTTCAACGGCGCGAGCCCGGCGATCTCCAGGTTCGGGCTCGGCTTCATCGGCAGCCGGGTGTGGAACCCGAACGCGGCCGGCGGAATCGGGTCCTTCGGAGCGCTCGACTTTCTCTACGGGACGCTGGTCAGCTCGTTCATCGCCCTCCTGATCGCCACCCCGATGGCGATCGCGATCGCGATCTACTTGACGGAGCTGGCGCCGCGGGCGATCCGGCGCCCGGTGGCGATCCTGGTCGAGCTTCTGGCCGCGATCCCGAGCGTGATTCTCGGCCTGTGGGGGATCCTGATCCTCGGCCCGTTCCTCGGCAAGCACCTGGAGCCGTTCCTGAAGAGCTTCCTCGGGTGGATCCCGCTGTTCTCCGGCACGCCGTCGCCGTACGGGATGCTGAATGCCGCGGTGATCCTGACCATCATGGCCCTGCCGATCATCACCGCGATCACGCGCGAGGTGTTCGAGAGCGCTCCCGGCGAGCTCAAGGAGGGCTCCTACGCGCTCGGCGCGACGCGGTGGGAGATGGTGCGGATGGTGATGCTGCCCGTCGCCCGTCCCGGGATCGTCGGCGCGGTGATCCTCGGCCTGGGGCGCGCCTTCGGCGAGGCGATCGCCGTCACCCAGGTGATCGGCAACGCCACCCAGATAAAGGCGTCGCTGTTCGCCGCCGGGGGGACGCTCGCGGCCCAGATCGCCAACTCCTACCAGAGCGCCAACCCAGGCCTCGGGCAGGCGTCGCTGATCTACCTGGCCGCGATCCTGCTGGTGATCTCGCTGATCGTCAACGTGGTCGCGCGGCTGTACGTGCGGAGGGTGAGGGTCCGCTGATGGAGGGCTCGGCCATCGCCGCCGCCCCGCGCGTGCTGGCCGCCGGCCCGGGCGCCCGCCGCCGGAGGGCCGTCAACCGCCTGATGGAGGCGGTGTCGACGCTGGCCGCGGGGCTGGCCGTGGCGGTGCTGGGGCTCGTGGTCGTCTCGGTGGTGGTCAAGGCGGCGCCGGCGATCAGCTTCAGGTTCATTACCACCAACCCGCAGATCTCCCCCTTCGGCGCCAACACGGGCGGGATCGCGAACTCGATCGTCGGAAGCCTGATCCTGGTCGCGCTGGCGACCGCGATGTCGGTGCCGGTGGCCGTTCTGATCGCCATCTACACCACCGAGTTCGCCGGCGGGCGCATCGGCGCGCTGATCCGCTTCGCGCTTGACCTCCTCAACGGAGTCCCGACGATCGTCACCGGGCTGTTCGTGTTCGGGATCCTCGTTCTCGGGGCTCGCCAGTCGGGGTGGGCGGGGGCGATCGCGCTGGCGATCATCGAGCTGCCGATCGTCGCGCGCTCGGCGCAGGAGGTGCTGGCCCTCGTACCGAGCTCGCTGCGCGAGGCGGGACTCGCCCTGGGGCTCAGGCGCTGGCGGATCGTGCTCCGGATCGTGCTGCCCACCGCTCTCGGCGGCCTGATCACGGGGTCGGTGCTCGGGGTCGCGCGGGTGGCGGGCGAGACCGCGCCGTTGCTGTTCACGACCTCGACCTTCTCCAACCTCGGCCTGACCACCAGCCCGTCGCAGGCGCTTCCGAACATCCCGATCACGATCTTCGGCCTTTCCGAGAGCGCCGCGCCGTCCGACCACGCCCAGGCGTGGGCGGCCTCCCTGGTGCTGATCCTGTTCGTGCTGCTCCTGAGCGTCGTCGCACGGGCGCTGCACGAACGCAGCCGTCGACGGATCCGCGAGTGAACGTTGAAAGGACGCGACTAGGATGAACCCCCTACCAGCTGGCGAGCCAACCACGATGTCGAGCACCGAACGTCCCCTGCGCCCGGAGCCCTCTCGGCCCGCCGCCATCCGCGAGCTGCCCAGGCCCGCGGTCGGCCACAGCGTCGAGCTCCGCGACCTGAACGCCTACTACGGGCAGCGGCATGCGATCAAGGGGATCGACATCACGTTCGCGCCCAACGAGGTCACCGCGATCATCGGCCCGTCGGGCTCGGGCAAGTCGACGGTCGTCAGGTGCATCAACCGCATGCACGAGGAGGTTCCGGGCGCCCGCGTCGAGGGCAGTGTGCTGCTGGATGGCGAGGACGTGTACGACCCCAGGGTCGACGTGACCCAGGTGAGGCGGCTGATCGGGATGGTGTTCCAGAAGCCCAACCCGTTCCCGACGATGTCGATCTTCGACAACGTCGCCTCCGGGCTGAAGCTCGCCGGCACCCGCGGCGCCGAGCTGCGCGAGCGCGTGGACCGCTCGCTGCGCGCGGTCGGGCTGTGGGACGAGGTCAGCGACCGCCTCGGCGCCCCCGGGGTGAGCCTCTCGGGCGGCCAGCAGCAGCGGCTGTGCATCGCGCGCACGATCGCCGTCGAGCCCGAGGTGATCCTGATGGACGAGCCGTGCTCGGCGCTCGACCCGGTGGCCACGCTCAGGATCGAGGAGCTGATGGCCGAGCTCAAGCAGCGCTACACGATCGTGATCGTCACGCACAACATGCAGCAGGCGGCCCGCGTAGCGGACACCACGGCCTTCATGCTCGACGGGCAGCTGGTGGAGCACGGCGAGACGACCAAGATCTTCACCACCCCCGACGACGAGCGCACCGAGCGCTACGTGACCGGGAAGTTCGGCTAGCCCGCGCGCCGCGCATGCCGCACGAGCCGCGCCACCACTTCCAGGAGACCCTCCGCGAGCTGGAGGAGCAGGCGCTGGGCGGGATGGACCTGGTCATGGGGCAGCTCGAGCGGGCGCTGGAGGCGCTCAGCTACCAGGACGTCGAGCTGGCGGGGATGGTGGTGGCCGATGACGACCGCATCGACGGCCGCTACCTTGAGGTCAACCAGGGCCTGCTTTCGCTGATGGCCCGGCAGGCGCCGGTGGCGGGCGATCTGCGGATCGTCGCCGCGCTGCTGCACGTGAT
>Ga0209810_1002311_pt1 | contig 23443 bp, 26 predicted proteins | sample Coa_R1_7_FD_187159 | JGI IMG/M metagenome (GOLD analysis project Ga0209810, IMG submission 187159) | Surface soil microbial communities from Centralia Pennsylvania, which are recovering from an underground coalmine fire - Coalmine... | ecosystem: Environmental > Terrestrial > Soil > Unclassified... | reverse complement strand
GCGGCGATCATAGTGACGGAAGCGCTCGTCCTGGGTCTGGCCGCGGACATAGCGGATGTAGATCTGCTGGATGATGACGGCGAGTTTGAAGGCGCTGAACACGATGTACCAGGAGATGCCGCCGACATCGAAACCCGTGCGGGCGGCGTAATGACGGACGGCCTCGGCGCGGCTCGGAAAGCCGTCGCGCCAGGTCGGCATCGCGGCGATCTCGCGCCAGAACGAATCGTCGCCCGGTTCGACCCAATAGTTTAGCATGTAGCCGAGGTCGCTGAGCGGATCGCCCCGGGTGCACATGTCCCAGTCGAGCACCGCGACGAGCTTCGCGGGATCGCTCGCGTCGAGCAGGCAGTTGTCGAGGCGGTAGTCGTTGTGCACCAGGCTCGCGGCGCCTGACCTCGGCAGGTTGCCGCCGAGCCAATCCAGCACCGGCGCCATCGCCGCCTCCGCTGCGGCGTCGCCGCCCAGCGCCGCATGCCAACGCCGCGTCCACCCCTCCAGCTGGCGCTCGATAAATCCTTCGGGGCGACCGAGCGCGTCGAGGCCCACCGCATTCGGCGGCACGAGGTGCAGATCGGCGAGCGCCTCAACGAGCGCGAGGCCGATGCGGTGGTTGAGCTCGGGGCGGCCGGCGAAAGGCGGCGGGATATCGTCGCGGATGACAAAGCCGTGGCGCCGCTCCTCGACGATGAACGCGGCGCCGATGACGCTCTCGTCCTCGCACAAAAGCAGGCTCCTCGGCGCCAGCTTGTAGCGCCGGTGCAGCACCGACAGCACCCGATGCTCGCGCCGCATGTCGTGCGCCCCCGGCGGGATCGGCCCGAGCGGTGGCCGGCGGAGCACGAACTCATTGGCACCGAACAGCAGCAGGTAGGTCAGGTTGGCCTTGCCGCCGCCGAACTGCCGTACCGTCAGCGGTCCCTCCGCCCCCGGCAAATGCGCCCGCAGATATGGTTCGAGCCGCGTCCTGTCGAGCCGCTCGTCCCCCCGCTCCTCGATCAGTTCCGCAGTTTCGAGATCGGACGCCATCGCAAGTCATCACCGGGAAGCGGCTGCACGGGCATTGTCCGCTTCGTAGTAAATGACCTGGAATGCTTCCTGCTCGTGCGGCGGCGCGAAATGCCGAGTCACCTCGACAAATCTCTCCTCGGTGACCGGACCATAATAGAGTCCCTCGGGTTTGGTCTCGTTGCGCCGCCGCAGCCGCGTCTTGCACAATTCATCGGATGCGACGATGACATGCAGCAAGTGGTCGGCGCCAGCGCGCTCGAAGATCGAGCGCACCCACGCGCGGTCGTTTGGTGTGTTGCCGGCGAAATCGAACACGACCGGCACCCCCAACTGAAGCAGCCGGACCGCGTGTGGCGTCAGAACGGCCCGCAGCCGTCTTGCGTGCCGTCCGAAATCGGCCAGGCTCTCGATCTCCGCCTCAAGCAGCGTCAGCCACTCGTCCTCGACGAACAACACCGCGGCATGATCCGCCGCCAATTTGCGAGCCAGAGTCGTCTTGCCGGACGCCGGCTTTCCGCAAATGAAGTGCAACGTTGCCATGCCTCAAGGCCGCAGCATCACTTCCGCAGCTCGATGCGCGCGATGGCGCGTTTGTGGACTTCGTCGGGGCCGTCGACGATGCGCATGACGCGCGAGCGCGCCCAGGCGTAGGCGAGGCCGAAATCGGCGGAGACGCCGCCGCCGCCATGAGCCTGGATGGCGCGGTCGATGACGTTCAGCACCATCTTCGGCGCGACGACCTTGATCATCGCGATCTCGGCCTGCGCCGCCTTGTTGCCGACCGTGTCCATCATGGAGGCGGCCTTCAGGGTCAGCAGCCGCGCCTGCTCGATCTCCATGCGCGAGTCCGCGATCCATTCGCGGATGACCCCCTGGTCGGCGAGCGGCCGGCCGAACGCGACGCGGTTCTTGACCCGCGCCACCATCGCCTCGAGCGAGCGCTCGGCCAGCCCGATCATGCGCATGCAGTGGTGGATGCGGCCGGGGCCGAGGCGGCCCTGCGCGATCTCGAAGCCGCGGCCTTCGCCGAGCAAAATGTTCTCGGCCGGCACGCGCACGTCCTTGAATTCGACCTCGGCGTGGCCGTGCGGCGCGTCGTCGTAGCCGAATACCGAGAGCGGCCGCACCACCGTCACCCCCGGCGTGTCGCGCGGCACCAGGATCATCGACTGCTGCTGGTGGCGCGGTGCGTTCGGGTCGGTCTTGCCCATCAGGATGAAGATTTTGCAGCGCGGGTCCATCGCGCCCGAGGTCCACCACTTGCGGGCATTGATCACGTAGCCGCGGTTGCCGTCGCGCTCGATCCGGGCCTCGATGTTGGTCGCGTCGGACGAGGCCACCGCCGGTTCGGTCATCGCGAAGGCGGAGCGGATCTCGCCTGCGAGCAGCGGCTTCAGCCATTGCTCCTGCTGCTCCGGCGTCGCGTAGCGTACGAGGGTTTCCATGTTGCCGGTGTCGGGGGCGGAGCAGTTGAATGCTTCCGGCGCGATCGGCGACCGCCCCATGACCTCGCACAGCGGCGCGTATTCGAGGTTGGTCAGGCCCGCGCCGTGCTTGCTCTCCGGCAGGAACAGGTTCCACAGCCCTTCCGCCCGCGCCTTCGCCTTCAATTCCTCCATGATCGGCGGGATCTGCCACCGGCTTTCCGCCTCGGCGAGCTGCCGCTCGAATATCCTCTCGGCGGGGTAGACGTGGCGGGTCATGAACGCCTCGACCCGCTCCTTGAGGCGCTTCACCTTGTCCGAGGGTTCAAAATCCATGGGCGACCTCCGGCGGAGTTCAAATTCGAGCGTATTCGCGAAGCTGACGCTTGCCGGGCCTTTTACAGCGCCTTGCATGCTCCGTCGCACTCGTCGAGAAAAAGGCTCATGCCGCAGGCGCACGGGCCGCGGTGGCCGGCGAGGCGGGTCTCGGGTGTCGCCGCCGGCGGTTCTGGCAATCTCTCGCGCCGCAACTCCTCCATGCGGGCGCGGATCGTCTCGAAATCGTCGGCGGCGCGGGGTTGGGACATCGAACCCTCCGGGCAATCATGCTGCCCAACTTGCTTGGAATTCGGCGCCGGAGCGGCGAGCGCCCCGAAACGTTTTCAGATAATTCAACTGCGGAAAATGGCGAAGAAGATCACGTAAATCCAGCCGAGGATGCCGTCGATGATGGCCCAGAGAATGGAGTGGTTGTTGTTGTAGGAGATCGCCATCGCGAGGGCGGAGCCGAAGCCGACGCCATACTTCGCGCCCTGCACCCTGATGCTATAGTTCGCCCCCCGGGCCATCATCCGTCTCCCCTTTACGAGGCGCCGCCGTCAAGCCGGCCATGGGCGCGCCGAACAGGCGGCCCTGGCCGTAGCCGATGCCGAGCGCCGCCGCCGCCATGGCCGCCGGCTCGTCCTCGATCATCTCGCCGATGACGCCGATGCCGAGTTCGGAGCACAGGCCGCAGATCGAGCGCACCAGCCGCCGGTCGCGGTCGTTTGCCGCCGCCGCCTTCAGGAACGGCCCGTCGATCTTGACGAAATCCACGTCGAAGTGGCGCAGGTAATGATAGGCTGCGGCGCCGGCGCCGAAATCGTCGAGGCAGACCGAGCAGCCGTCGTCGCGCAGCCGCTTCAGGAACTCGGCCGCGGCCGCGACCTGCTCGATGGCGTGCGTCTCGGTCAGCTCGAACATCAGACGGCCGAGCAGGGCGCGCCGTCGTGACAGCAGGCCCGCGAGCCCGGCGCGGAACGCCGGGCTCTGCACCGAGCGCCCCGACAGGTTTACCGCCAGCCGCGCCCAGGGCGCGTCCGCCAGAACGGACAATGCCCTGTCGGTGATCGCGAGGTCGAGCTCCTCGATCAGCCCCGCCTCCTCGCCGAAACGCACCACGGCGAGCGGCTCCTCGCCGGCAGGAAAGCGTACCAGCGCCTCGTGGTGATGCGCCCGGCGGTCGGCGAGCGCGACGATCGGCTGGAAGGCCAGGCTGAAACCGCCCGAAGCAATGGCGCGCCGCCAGTTCTCGAAGCGGGTAATCGCCGTTTCCACCGCTGCGCCAAGCTCGCGTTGCAGCGACGCCGGCGTGGCGCCGTCCGCCGCTGCCGGCATGCGCCGCACGGCGTAGGCGAGCGCGCGGGCTGCCTCGTCGCGGCCGATGCCGGCAAGCGCCAGCCGCAGCGCGTCCGGCGCCGTGGGGCGCAGCCGACGATGCCGGACCCTGGCGCGGCTCTGCCGCGGCGCGGCATGCGGCGGAAGCAGCGACCGAATGGATCAGCTCCGCTCGATGTCGGCGGCGGCGCGGTCGAGCATGCCGGCCACCGCGCGCACCCCGTCGGCGTCGAGGCCGCGGTCGAGCCGGATCGCCAGCGCCGCCTCCAGATTGCGGACGGCGCGGCGGATTTCCGGCGCGGCCTCGCCGCAACCGCCGCGGCAGGCCTGCGCCATCCGCGCCAGGATCGCATCGACGATGGCGCGGTTGGCGGCGAGAAACGCCGCGCCCTCCTGCGTCAGCGCATAGAGCTTCCGCGTGCCCTCCATCGTCTCCGGGCGCAGATAGCCCATTTCCTCGAGCAGGGTCAGGGTCGGGTAGACGACGCCCGGGCTGGGGCTGTAGCGGCCGCCGAACTTCTCTTCGACCGCCTTGATCAGCTCGTAGCCGTGCCGCGGCTTCTCCGCGATGAGGTCGAGCAGCACGTAGCGCAGCTCGCCGTGGTCGAGGACGCCGCCGCCGCGCCGGCCGTGGCGCCGCCCCTCGTGATCGCGGCCGGGACCGGCGCGCAACAGCCGCCGCCGGCCCCCGCCAGACCCGTGTTCATGCATCGGCAACAACGCCTACTCCGCCGCCTGCGCCTGTCCGAAGCTCGGCGAATGTTCGAGGTCGTCGACCAGCGCCGCCTCGCCCTCGGTCGGCAGCCGCTCGGCGTAGTTGAGCGCGGCCTGGATGTCGCCTTCCCACATCTCGCGCGGCAATTCGTAGAGCAGCTCGATGCCGTAGCCGTTGGGGTCGCTGATGTAGACGCTGTGGGTCATGCCGTGGTTGGTGCGGCGGTGGAAGGGGACGCCCTTCGCCTGCAGGAACTTGAGCTGCTGCTGCCAAGCCTCGCGGTTCGGCAGGGTGATCGCGATGTGGTTGATCGCGTGCGGCATGCCGAACATCTTCCAGTCCGCCGGCGGCTCCGGCAGGTCGAGGTTCTCGACCAGCGCCACGTCGTGGTGGTTCAGCGCGCCGCCGTGGTCGCCGCTGTAGAAGCGCATCTCGATGCGCGGCTCGCCCTCCGGCTGGCGGCGCACCGTGCCGACCTGGGTAAAGCCGAGGATCTCGGTCCAGAATTTGTGCGACGCCTCGATGTCCCGGACATTGAGGACCAGGTGGTTGATGCCGGCCGGGGCGACCGGGCGCGACGGTGTCTCTGCGGCCATCTGATGGCTCCTGAATTAGATATATCGAACATGCGATATATCTAATTGCGCCGCGCGGTTGTCAAGCGCTCTCTTTTGCCCTGCCGGCGAAGGCACTATGTTCGGCCGAGCAACAGGCCGGAGAAACAGCATGAGCGGCGCACCCGAGCCAGGCGCCATCGATTGGAAGACGCACGGGGTCAAGGTCATCCCGGGCGACCAGCTCGACACCAATACGCCGCAGACGCCGGGCATGAACCGGGCCGCTGCGATCAATTTCGCCCGCGCCGGGGCGCAGAAGATCTGGGCCGGGACCGTCCACATCCACGCCAACGCCAAGACCGGCGCACACCACCACGGTGCGCTGGAAAGCGTCATCTACGTGCTGAAGGGGCGGGCGCGGATGCGTTGGGGCGAGCGTCTCGAATACGTCGCGGAGGCCGGCCCCGGCGACTTCATCTTCGTGCCGCCCTACGTGCCGCACCAGGAGATCAACGCCTCCTCTGACGAGACGCTGGAATGCGTGCTCGTGCGCAGCGACAACGAGGCGGTCGTCGTCAACCTCGACATCGAGCCGGTCGAAAAACCGGAAGCGGTGCGCTGGGTCGATCCCATCCACCGCCACGGGTGACGCGAGCCACACCTCTCGTCATGGCCGGGCCTTGACCCGGCCATCTCCCGCAGCCCCGAGATTCGCGGGTCGAGCCCGCGAATGACGCGCGGTTGGGGTATATCCGAATGAGCTATCTGACCTTCCGCGTCGAGGTGACCCGGGACGAGACGGCCGCCTCCGGCGCGGAGGAGGCGGAGATCACCGCCTATATCGACCGGCTTCCCGAGACCGATGCGCCGACCCGCGGAATGCTGACGCGCGCGGCCAAAGGCGTATGGAACAGCCGGCTGCAATACACCGGCGATTTCGACTCGCTGGCCGAGGCGCTCGCCGCAGTAGGCGCCGCCTTTCCCAGTATCCGGCGCATTCGCTGCTACGAATACACGGTGGACGACGAGTTCCCGGTCGAGGCCGCCGCCCTCGAACGCAGCGGCGATCGCTGGAATCCCGCCGGACCGTGACGGCCGGCCGCTACAGCACCGCCACCGCCTCCACCTCGATCAAGAACTCCGGCAGAGCCAGCGCCGCAACCGCGACCAGCGTATGCGCCGGCATCTTCTTGCCGAAGAACTCCTCGCGGATCGGCCCGTAATCGGCGCGGTGACGGATGTCGGTGAGATAGGTATTGACCTTGACGATGTTCGCCATCGTGCCGCCGCCGGCTTCGACCTGCGCCTTCACCGCAGCGAGCGTGGCCCGCGCCTGCGCCGCGAAGTCGCCGGGATGGGCGCATCCGCCCTTGCCGTCATAATCGACCTGCCCGGCGATGAAGAGCATGGTCTCGCCGCCCGTGACTTTGACGGCCTGCGCGTAGAGCGGCGGATCGTAGATGCCCTTCGCCGCGTACGACTGGATCGACGCCATTGCTGCCTCCCGTGCAGGTAAGAAAACGGCGTGAGCGTGCTGTCGCAGGTGCTTGCAGCGCGCTTGACAGGATTTGCCGCCGCACACCATCTTGCGCCGCCGCCGCGGTCGAAGAAACCCAGTTTACTGATGAATCCGCGGCGCGTCTGGGAGCGTCGAAGGGAGGTTCGCCATGCACCTGCGCCATAGCCTTGCTCTTGTCTGCGCCGCCGCGGCGCTGGCGCCGTTAAGCGCGCGCGCCGCCGACATCAAGATCGGGTTCCCGATCCCGCTCTCCGGACCGACGGCAGTGTATGGCAAACCCGTGCTGGCGGGCGCGGAGATGGCGGTCGCCGAAATCAACGCCCAGGGCGGCGTCCTCGGCCGCAAGCTGCAACTCTTGTCGCGCGACAGCAAGGCCAACGCCGACGAGGCGGTGCGCCTCGCCCGCGAGCTGATCATCAAGGACAGCGTCGATTTTCTTGCCGGCACGCTAACCTCGGCGGAAGCGCCCGCGGTCTCGACGGTCGCCAAGGAAAACAAGATCGTCTTCATCGCACCGACCTCGAAGAGCACGATCCTGACCGACCCGCAGCACATCCACCCGTATATCTTCCGCGTCTCCTCCAACACCGACGTGGAAGGGCTGGCGGGCGCGACCCTGATGGCGCGCTGGAAGGACGTGAAGACGGTCGCGACGATCGCGCCGGACTACGCCTATGGCCGGGACTCGATCGCCGCCTTCATAGCGGCGCTGAAAAAGCTGCGCCCCGACATCCAGATTGTGGACTCGCAGTGGCCGAAGCTCGGCGAGCCCGACTTTACCGCGTTCATCACCGCGCAGATGAGCAAGAAGCCGGACGCCGTGTACTGTTCACTGTTCGCGGGCGATTTCGTGACCTTCTCGAAGGAGGCGACGCCGCGGGGCTATTTCAAAGCGATCAACAACCGGCTCATCGACGGCGCCGAGATCGGCACCACCGACGAGGCGCAGGCGCTCGGCGCCGATTATCCCTATGGCGTGATCGGCGACTCGTACGACCCGGTGATCTGGGGCGGCGGCAACGAGCCGCCGGAGCACAAGAAGTTCATCGAGGACCTCAAGAAGTTCACCAAGGCCGAGTACGCTTCCGGCTGGTCGATCGTCGGCTACCAGACGATCTACGCCCTCGCCGAAGGCATCAAGAAGGCCGGCGACACCAAGAGCGACGACGTTTCGAAAGCCCTGATTGGCATGACGTTCGACACTCCGGTCGGCAAGCGGACCTTCAGCGTCAAGTCGCACGAGACGTTTGCGCCGGAATACTGGGGCGTCATGGTCAAGGATCCGAAGTATCCGTTCGCGATCATGAAGGATCCGGAACTGCTGCCGACGTCCTTCCCGTCGAACTGACGAACAAGGCGTGCACAGCGCGCCCCGCCGTGGCGGGGCGCCGCCCCACTCGATAAGGACGCGCAGCGGTGTCGGCCTCGCTTCTGTTCAGCCAATTGATGGGCGGCCTGACCACGGCGATGTTTCTGTTCCTGATCGCGTCGGGGCTGTCGCTGGTGTTCGGGGTCATGCGCGTCATCAACTTCGCGCACGGCTCGTTCTACATGCTGGGCGCCTATCTCGCCTGGCAAGGGGTGCAGTGGTTCCATCCGACAGGGGTCGGATTCTGGGCGGCGGCGGTATTCGCGGCCTGCGCGGTCGGGCTTTTGGGGGCGGTCGTCGAGCGCCTGTTCTTCCGCTCGCTCTATGGGCGCGAAGAGCTCTATCAGCTGCTCTTTACTTACGCGCTGGTGCTGATCCTCGGGGACGCGGCCAAGTTCTTGTGGGGCACCGGGCAGCTCTCGGTCTCCACCCCGCCGGTCCTGGCCGGCAGCGTCGAGATCTTCGGCACCGCCCAGCCGCTCTACAACCTGTTCATCATGGCGCTGGGGCCGGCCATCGCGGTCGGCGGCTGGCTCGTGCTGAACCGCAGCGGCATCGGCCGCATGGTGCGGGCGGCGCAGATGGACCGCGAGATGCTTGGCGCGCTCGGCGCCAATGTCGGCACGATCTACACCGGCATGTTCGTGTTCAGCTCGTTTCTCGCCGGCCTCTCCGGCGCGCTGGTGACGCCGATCCAGAGCATCGTGCCGGGGATGGACGTGCTGATCATCGTGCAGGCCTTCATCGTCGTCGTGATCGGCGGCATGGGGTCGTTCTGGGGGACGTTCTGGGGCTCGGTCATCTACGGCGAAGTGCTGTCCTTCGGCATCCTGATCTTCCCGAGCTTCTCGCTGTTCTCGGTGTTCGCGCTGATGGCTGTGATCCTGATCGTGCGGCCGTGGGGCCTCTTCGGGCGGCCGCTATGACCGAAACCACCGCCCAGGCGCCTGCCGCCCCGATCGGCGTCCCGCGCCGGGAGAACTGGGTCCGCCGCATCCCGTGGACCTTCGTCGTCTTCGTCATTGCCTGCTCGGTGCCGTGGCTCGGCAGCCGCTACAACGTGTTTCTCGCCGAGCAGATCGCGATCGACGCGCTGTTCGCGGCGAGCCTCAACCTGCTGCTCGGCACCACCGGCCTCGTCTCGTTCGGCCACGTCGCCTATTTCGGCGTCGGCGCCTATGTCTGCGGCATCCTGATGAAGACGTACGCGGTGCCGTTCTGGCTCGCGTTCCCGGCGGCGGGGCTCGGCACGGCGCTGTTCGCGCTGGTGTCGGGCTATTTCTGCGTGCGCCTGATCAAGCTCTACTTTGCAATGCTGACCTTGGCGTTCTCGCAGATCGTCTGGGCCGTCGCCTACAAGTGGAACGACGTGACCGGCGGCGACCAGGGCCTGCCTGAAATCCCGTTTCCGAACCTCGACTGGATGTCGTCGATTCCCGGCCTCGGCGACCTGCGCACGAGCGACCAGTTCTACCTTTTGGCGGTGTTCCTGATCGCGGTGTCGCTCGCGGTGTTGCACCGCATCGTGCGTTCGCCGTTCGGCCGCGTGCTGACGACGATCCGAGACAATCCGGAGCGCGCCGCCTTCATCGGCATCAACGTGCGCGCCTACCAGCTCGCCGCCTTCGTCGTCGCCGGCACCTTCGCCGGCTTCGCCGGCGCGCTCTACGGCATCTTCAGCCGCGGCGTCTTCGCCGATTACGTGTTCTGGTCGAAATCGGCCGAGGTCATGATCATGACGCTCCTCGGCGGAATGGATTACTTTTGGGGACCGCCGGTCGGGGCGCTGGCGCTGGTCTGGCTCAATCAGCAGATCACCGATTACACCGAATACTGGCCCTTCGTGCTCGGAGCGATCCTGCTGATCCTGCTGTTCGGCTTCCCCGGCGGCATCGTCGGCGGCATCGACGCATTGTGGCGGCGGTTGCGGCGAGGGTTCGGTGCTTGAGATTTCCGGCCTCAGCAAGTCGTTCGCCGGCTTTCGCGCCGTTTCCGACGTTCATCTGACCGTCGAGACGCGCCAGATCGCCGCCGTCATCGGCCCCAACGGCGCCGGTAAATCAACCCTGTTCAACCTCATCACGGGCCATCTGCGGCCGGACAGCGGCAGGGTTCGGCTCGACGGCCGTGACATTACCGGGGCCGCGCCCTACCGCCTCTGCCGCATGGGGATCGGGCGCTCGTTCCAGCGCACCAACATCTTCCCCAAGCTGACCGTGTTCGAGAACCTGCAGGCGGCGCTGCTGGTGCATCGCGGCCGCGGCCTCAATTTCTGGTCGCTGGCGGAATCGTTCTATCGCGAGGAAACCGCGGCGCTGATCGCGTCGGTCGGTCTCGACGGCGAGGAGAACACCGTCGCCGGCACGCTCAGCTACGGCAATCAGAAGCAGCTTGAACTCGGCCTCGCGCTGGCGAGCGACCCCGACATGCTGCTGCTCGACGAACCGACCGCTGGCATGTCGGCGAACGAGACGCACGACACGATCCGCCTGCTGGAGCGGATCGCCGCCGACCGCGGCCTGACCTTGCTGTTCACCGAACACGACATGGAGGTCGTGTTCTCGATCGCGCAGAAGATCGCCGTGTTGCACCAGGGCCGGATCATCGCCGATGGCGCGCCGGCAGAGGTGCGCCGCGACCCCGAAGTGCGCCGCGTCTATCTCGGCGAGCACTGATGGCGGCGCTGCTAGGACTCGACGACATCCACAGCGCCTACGGCCTCAGCCGGGTGCTGTTCGGCATCAGCCTCGAGGTCGGCGCCGGCGAATGCGTGTGCCTGTTGGGGCGCAACGGGGTCGGCAAGACGACGACGATGCGCTCGGTGATGGGGCTGCTGCGGCCGTCGCACGGACGGGTCCTGTGGAAGGAGCGCAACATCGCCGGCTGGCCGCCGCACCGCGTCGCTCGCGCCGGCATCGGCTTTGTTCCCGAGGACCGCCGCATCTTCCCCGAACTGAGCGTGTGGGAGAATTTGGAGGTGGCGGGGCGCGCCGCCGCGCGGCCCGGCCGCTGGACCATTCCGGCGGTGTACGAACTCTTCCCGGTATTGCGCGAGCTGCGCAACCGCCAAGGCGGCTTTCTCTCGGGCGGCGAACAGCAGATGCTGACGATTGCGCGCACCCTGATGGGCAACCCCGAGCTGCTGCTGCTCGACGAGCCGTCGGAGGGGCTGGCGCCGCTTGTTGTCGACGCGCTCCGCGTCAAGATCGCCGAATTGAAGGAGCAGGGGCTGACGATCCTGCTCGCCGAGCAGGGGGTGGAATTTTCGCTCGCGCTGGCCGATCGCGTCTACGTCCTCGAAAAAGGCGCCATCATCCATTCCGGCCCCGCCGCCGAACTGCGCGACGATCCCGCCCTCCGCGACCGCCTGCTCGCGATTTGAGGCCGCTCCCGAGCGATCGAAATCCACTTTCCTCGTCACCCCCGCGAAAGCGGCTGTCATGAAATTGCTGCTTCAGTCGAAGAGGGTGGCAACTCCAGCGGCAGATGGTTCGAGACGCACCCTTCGGGTGCTCCTCACCATGAGGTAAATCATTGGTCCGGCGATGAGCCTTTCCTCGTCCTGAGGAGACCGCGAAGCGGTCGTCTCGAAGGACGCAGAGCCGCGCTCCGGCGGCTCCAATTTCCTGACAGCCTCGAAGGCGGGAGGCCAAAGGCGACGAAGCGCGGGCCTTGGATACCCGCTTGCGCGGGAATGACGCCTCAAGGTGGCTGGAAGCTGTAGTTCCCTTTACTTCTAGACATTTGCCGATCCGGCTGCTCTACAATGCCGGACAAGACTCCGCCAACGGAGCAAGTGCGGGCGCCGCTTATGGCGATCCGGGCAGTCACACCGTAGCGGCTCCGCCGCGGGCGGCGGGCGAGGGAGGAGATCGAAATGGCGATGACGGCGGACACCCAGGCCGTGCCGTGGTGGCGCGAGCCGACCAAGGACCAGTGGCTGGCCTATGTGGCCGCCTGGCTCGGCTGGACGCTCGACGCGTTCGACTTCACGATCTTCCTGTTGATCATGGTGCCGATCGCGAACGAGTTTAAGGTCCCGCTCGTCGACGTCACCTTCGTGTTCACGGTGACATTGTGGCTGCGGCTGGTCGGCGCCACCGGCTCGGGCTGGCTCGCCGACCGGGTCGGCCGCAAGATCCCGCTGATGATCTCGATCTTCTGGTACTCGGTGTGCAACTTCATCGCCGGGTTCTCGCCGACCTTCATGTTCCTGTTCATCTTCCGCGCGCTGCTCGGCATCGGCATGGGCGCGGAATGGCCGGCCGGCGCCGCCCTCGCGATGGAATCGTGGCCGGCGCGCTCGCGCGGCTTCATGAGCGGCGTGTTGCAGGGGTCATGGGGTCTCGGCTTCGCGCTCTCCAGCCTCGCCTTCTGGGGCTTGTTCGACCATTTCGGCTGGCGCGGCATGTTGTGGATCGGCGTCCTGCCGGCGCTCGTCACGCTCTATATCCGCAAGTTCGTCAAAGAACCGGAAGTGTGGAAGGAGAACCGCGAAAAGCAGCGCCGAACGAAGCAGGAGGTGCGGCTGCCGCTGTTCGAGATCTTCCGGCCGCGCATGTTGTGGAACACGCTGACGGCCTGCGTCTGGATGGGCAGCGGCTTCGTGTCCTACTACACCATCTTCGGCCTGTTCGCGACGCACCTGCAAAAGGACCTGCACTTCGGCACCGGCGACGTGGCGCTGCCGACGCTGATCTCGAACCTGATGCTGTTCGCCTCGAACTGCATCTGGGGATGGGTCGCCGACAAGATCGGCCGGCGCTGGGCGATGATCATCCCCGCCGCCATCGGCATTTTTGTGACGCCGTTCTATCTCGGCTTCTTCACGACCAGCTATCCGATCCTGGTGCTCGCCTTCGCGGTGCAAGGCTTCTTCGCCGGCGCGGTGTATGGCCAGAACCCGAGCTATCTCAACGAGCGCTTCCCGACCGAGGTGCGGGCCACGGCCGCCGGCTTCTGCTACCACCAGGGTGCGATCTGGGGCGGCCTCGTCGGTCCGGTGTTGGCCGCCTGGGCCGCCACGCAGCCGCTCGGCTTCGCGATCCCGATGCTCTACGTCACAATCGGCGCCGAAATCGTCTTCATCGTCGCCCTGCTGCTCGGGCCGGAGACGAAAGGCAAGGTGCTGGTCTCGGATCTCGAACTGGTCGAGGCTCCGCAGACGACCTAAGGCCGCCGCGGCGGGTGCGGGCGCCAGAAATCGCCCGCACCCTGCCTAGTATCCTGATCGTGAAGTTCATGAGGTTTCCGCCCGGCTATTGTTATCGTCATGCCGGCGGAGGCCGGCATCCACGTGTCCAACGATCGAGCGGCTGAGGGGTGGGTCCCGCCTGCGCCGGGACGACAAAGGGAAGCCCGGGCTCGACCCGGCGATCTTAAGGTGTCGCTGACATGACCCGGGTAAGCCGGCGCTGTCGGAAAAAAGCTTGTACGCAGGCGACTTCAGGTGGTGCGGTCGAGAAGACTCGAACTTCCACAGGGTTTCCCCCACAGCGACCTCAACGCTGCGCGTCTACCAATTCCGCCACGACCGCACGTCACCTACCTATGTGGGATGGGCGGCGTCTGTAGCAAATCCGGCCTATGATCGCAAGATGGATACGCTCGTAAACGCTCCCGCCGAAGCGGTGGAATGGCGGGTTAGCGACGGCCTCGTCGGTTACGCCGAGGCCGTCGCCGAGATGGAGCGGCGGGTGGCCGCGATCCGTGACGGCTCCGCTGCGGAGCTTGTGTGGCTGCTGGAACACCCGCCGCTTTATACCGCCGGCACCAGCGCCGACCCGGCCGAATTGCTCGAGCCCGACCGCCTGCCGGTGTTCAAGAGCGGCCGCGGTGGCCGCTACACCTATCACGGGCCGGGGCAGCGGGTCGCCTACGTCATGCTCGACCTCAACCGTACCGGCCGCGACGTGCGCTGCCATGTTCATCGGCTGGAGGAATGGGTCATCCGCACGCTGGCCCGGTTCAACCTCGCCGGCGAGCGCCGCGCCGGGCGCGTCGGCATCTGGGTCGCCGGGGGGGACGGGCGCGAGGACAAGATCGCCGCGATCGGAGTGCGGGTGCGCCGCTGGGTCGCCTATCACGGGCTGGCGCTCAACGTCGATCCCGACCTCGCCCACTTCAGCGGCATCGTGCCGTGCGGCATCGCCACCGATCCCTCGGGATATGGCGTGACCTCGCTCGCCGCGCTCGGGATCACGGCGTCGATGGCGGAAGTCGACACCGCGCTGAAGGCCACCTTTGCCGAGGTGTTCACCGGCTCGGCCTGCCCGGCCTAGGCCGGGCAGAGCTTACATTCTATGAGTTCAGGAAGAGGCGGCGGCTCCGCTGCCGCGGCGCGTCCTGCCGGTGCTCGGCTTCTTCGCGGCACTCCCCTTCGGCGCCGAACTCGCGGTTGCGGCCGCGCCCGTCTTGCGCGCCGCCTGGGTCGTCCCGGCATTGCTCGCGGCGGCGCGACCGCGCGCCGGTCCGCCTCGCTTGCCCTCCCTTTCGATTTCTCGGGCGGCGCGGTGCCAATGTTCCTCGTGCTTCCCGTGCGGCCGCCCTTCCTCCATCCAGATGGCGTACGCACGCGCCCTGATCCGTTCGTCCTTATCGGAATCCATCCGCCTCTCCTCGCTTGATCCGTCCGACGCTGGAGCCGCTGCGCCCGCTCGGCCCAGCCCCGTCGCTCAACCCATAACAAAAGCCGTCGTTCCACGCCCGCATCATAACACAAGCCGGGCGCTTGCCGGCTAGGTGCAGGCGCCCCTAGGATGGCCATTTCCCGGCCTACGGAAGGTCCCGATGCCGCATCTGACGACCGACGACGGCGTGCGTCTGTATTATGAAGAAACCGGCAGCGGCACGCCCCTTGTCCTTGTCCATGAATTTGCCGGCGATGTCCGCAGCTATGAGCCGCAGGTGCGCTATTTCTCCCGGCGCTACCGCTGCATCGCCTTCAACGCGCGAGGTTTTCCGCCCTCCGACGTACCGGAGGACTGGACGCGGTATTCGCAGGAGCGGGCGCGCGACGACATCCGCGACGTGCTCGACGGCCTCGGCATCGCCAAGGCGCACATCGTCGGCATCTCGATGGGCGGGTTCGCCACTCTGCACTTCGGCCTCGCCTATCCGGAGCGGGCGCTGTCGCTGGTCGTGGCGGGCTGCGGCTACGGCGCCGAGCCGGCGAAGCGCCGACAGTTTCATGACGAAACCGCCCGCACCGCGGCCCGCATCGAAAGCCTCGGCATGGCCGAGGCCGGCAAGAGCTACGCGCTCGGGCCGACCCGGGTGCAGTACCAGAACAAGGACCCGCGCGGCTGGGCCGAGTTCGCGGCGCAGCTCTACGAACATTCCTCGCTCGGTTCGGCCAACACGATGCGCGGCGTGCAGGCGCGGCGGCCGTCGATCTGGGACCTGACCGATGGCATGAAGAAACTCGACGTGCCGACCCTGATCGCGACCGGCGACGAGGACGATCCCTGCCTCGAACCGGGCCTCCTGATGAAGCGCACGATCCCGACGGCGGCGCTCGTCGTGCTGCCGAACACCGGGCATGCGCTCAATCTGGAGGAGCCGGATCTGTTCAACCGGCTCTGCGACGACTTCTTTCACCAGGTCGAGAGCGGCCGCTGGCCGCGCCGCGACCCCCGCTCCGTCACCGGCTCGATCCTCGGCGCGTGACGCCTCAGCCGGCCAGAGAGCGGCCGGCGAGTAGAGCGGCACTCGCCGAACCGAGCCATCGTCCAAACAACTCGTCATGGCCGGGCTTGACCCGGCCATCTTTCGGAACGCCGCGAGATCGCTAGGTCAAGCCCGGCGATGACGACAAGGGGCTCGGCTCTACTCGACCGGCACGAAGATGCAGTTGCGGATCTTCTTGTCGACCGCCTTCGACAGGTGGCCCTTGCCGGTCGTGTCCTCGACGAGGATCACCTCGCCGGCGCCGATGATACGGGCTTCGCCGTCGCTCGCCGTGATCTGGACGCCGGCGTCGAGGTTGATGATGTATTGCCGCCGCGGCGCCGGGTGCCAGTCGAGGTCGTAATCCGGCTGCACCTCGCGAAAGATGATGCCCGTCGCCGGCAGCCGCTTCGACAACTTGCCGGCCCGACCCTCCTCGACCCACTCGACCTCGATGTCGCGGAAATGCGATTGGCCGTTGGCGTCGGTGTACAGGTTGTGAATGCGCATCAGCACCCTCCCTCGCTAAAAGGCTGCCGCCATTCTAACCGCGCACGGCGGCGGCGCCACCGTCGTGCGGCTGCGTTGCGCAAGGCTGCGATGCTCGCCGAGCGCGAATTGACAGCGCCCGGCCCCGTCCTCATACTCCGCCGCTTTCCTGCCCGATTGCCCTGACGGCCGCGTGCGGCCCGAGGCGGCGAGGAGAGAGGCGATGACGCGCGATCCCGGCGCCCCCGGCCGGTCCTCCGCATATCCGCGCAAGATCGCGCCGGCGATGGAGCGGCGACGACGATAATTCCGCATCGTCGAATTCGTCCGCAAACCGTCGCACAGGAGAAACACCGTGATTCCAGCCGTTATGCCGACCTACGGTCGGTGGGATGTCGCCGTCGAGCGGGGTGAGGGCTCTTGGCTCTACGCCACCGACGGCCGCAAATACCTCGACTTCACTAGCGGCATCGCCGTCACCTCGCTCGGCCACTGTCATCCGCACCTGATCGACGCGGTGACGGAACAGGCCAAGACGCTGTGGCATTCCTCGAACCTGTTCCGCATTCCGGGGCAGGAGAGGCTGGCGCAGCGCCTCGTCGACAACAGTTTTGCCGACACCGTCTTCTTCAACAACTCGGGCGCCGAGGCGGTCGAGCTGTCGCTGAAGGTGGCGCGCAAGTACCAGAGCGAGACAGGCCACCCCGAGCGCTACCGCATCATCGGCTGCCACGGTTCGTTCCACGGCCGCAGCTTTGCGACGCTCGCGGCCGCCGGCGCCGAGAACTACCTCAAGGGCTTCGGCCCGGTCATGGACGGGTTCGACCACGTCGCCTTCAACAACCTCAACGAGATGCGCGCCGCCGTCACCGACAAGACCGCGGCGATCCTGGTCGAGCCGGTGCAGGGCGAAGGCGGCGTGCGCGCGCCCTCGGCGGATTACCTGAAGGGGCTGCGCGACATCTGCGACGAGTTCGGGCTGTTGCTCGTCTATGACGAGGTGCAGTGCGGCATGGGCCGCACCGGCAAATTGTTCGCGCACGAATGGGTGGGCGTGCCGCCGGACATCATGGCGGTGGCGAAGGCGCTCGGTAACGGCTTCCCGATCGGCGCCTGCCTCGCCACGGAAAAGGCGGCGGTCGGGATGGTACCCGGCACGCACGGCTCGACCTTCGGCGGCAACCCGATGGCGGTGGCGTGCGGCAACGCCGTGCTCGACGTGATGCTCAAACCCGGTTTCTTCGACCGCGTCGAGGCGACGGCGCGGGCCTTCCGCGGCAAGCTCGAGCAGTTGGTCGCGGAATATCCGAAGCTGTTCGCCGAGTTGCGCGGCGCCGGCCTCCTGCTCGGCATCCGCTGTGTCATTCCGGCCGCCGACTTCAACACGAAGCTGCGCGCCGAGGGGCTGCTGTGCCTGACGGCGGGCGACAACGTGCTGCGCATCCTGCCGCCGCTGGTCGTCGGCGAGGCCGAAATAGACGAGGCGATGCGCATCATTCACAAGGTGGCGCGGGCATGGCCGGCGTAGCCAGAGCCGTCGCCGGCGGCGCCCGGCTTGTCGGAGGGCAGAACCTGCTGCCCCCCGACACGCCGCCGCGCCACTTCCTCGACATCAACCAGATCGAACTCGACGAGCTGCGCCGCATCCTCGACAGCGGCTTCGCCTACAAGAACGGGTTGCGGCGTGACCGGCCGCTCGCAGGCAAGATGCTGGCGATGATCTTCGAAAAGCCGTCCACCCGCACCCGCGTCTCGTTCGAGGTGGCGATGCGCCAGCTTGGCGGCGAGACGATCGTGATCGGCTCGCAGGACAGCCAGCTCGGGCGCGGCGAGAGCATCGCCGATACGGCGCGGGTGCTGTCGCGTTATGTCGATGCGATCATGATCCGCACCAACCACCCGCAGAAGCTCGACGACATGGCGCGCTACGCGAGCGTGCCGGTCATCAACGGGCTGACCGACTCGTCGCACCCCTGCCAGATCATGGCCGACCTGATGACCTTGCAGGAGCGCAAGGGGCCGATTGCGGACACGGTCGTGGCGTGGAGCGGCGACGGCAACAACGTCGCCGCCAGCTGGGTCCACGCCGCCGTCCGTTTCGGCTTCGAACTGCGGCTCGCGTGTCCGGACGAGTTGAGCCCGCCGGCCGGGCTGCTCGAGTGGGCGACCCGTGAGGGCGGCCGGGTGCTGCTGACGACCGATCCCGACAAGGCCGTCTTCGACGCCGATTGCGTCGTCACCGACACCTGGGTGTCGATGGGGGCGGAGGCCAATGCGAACCGCCACAACCTGCTGGCGCCGTACCGGGTCGATCAGCGGCTGATGGCGCAGGCCAAGCCAGACGCCATCTTCATGCACTGCCTGCCGGCGAAGCGCGGCCAGGAGGTGACGGCCGAGGTCATCGACGGGCCGCAGTCGGTGGTGTGGGACGAGGCGGAGAACCGCCTGCACGTGCAGAAGGGCATTCTCGCCTGGTGCCTCGGCTGACCCCGCCTTCCGCCGCCGGCGGCGGCGAGGGGGGCTATTGCAGCCAGCTCGATGGGCTGCGCGCGCTGGCCGTAACCGCCGTCCTGATCACCCATCTGACCCTGCTGTGGCCGCAAGGCGGCGGCTACGGCGTCGCGCTGTTCTTCGTGCTCAGCGGCTATCTGATCACCGGCATCCTGTTGCGGGCGCGGACCCTGGTCGAGAACGGGCAGTCGCTGTGGCTGACGTTGCGCCAGTTCTATGCCCGCCGCTGCCTGCGCATCCTGCCGATCGTCTATGGCGTGCTCGCGGTCGGCTGCCTGCTCGGCGACGCCGAGATCCGCCGGCTCGTCTGGTGGCACCTGGCCTATCTCTCAAACTTCGTCTTTGCCGCCACCGGGTTTCCGCAGAAGACGGCGCATTTCTGGTCGCTCGCGGTCGAGGAGCAGTTCTATCTCTTCTGGCCGCTGTTCATCCTGCTGTGCCCGCGCCGCTGGATCGCGCCCGCGCTCGCGGGGCTGATCGCCGCCTCGGCCGGCTTCCGCGTCGTCGCCCCCTACGCGTTCGGCGGCCCGTTTCCCGAGGTGCTGACGCCGTCCGTCACCGACGCGTTGTGCTTCGGGGCGCTGCTCCGGATCGCCGAGACCAGCTCCCGGCTGGCAAAGCTCGTTGCGTGGGGCGGACCGTTCGCCGCGCTCGTCGTGCTGCCGCACCTGTTCCAATTCTTGCCGATTGGCTCGCCGGTCGCCGAGAGCCTGGTCCTGTCCTGCCGCGGTCTCGCACTGGCCTGGTTTGTCGGGCTGGCGGCGCGGGGCAACGTCCCCGTCCTCGACCGCGTGCTCGGCGCCGCCGCGGCCGTCTATATCGGCCGCATCAGCTATGGCATCTACGTCTATCACCCGCTGTTTCTGGCGCTCTACGACAATTACGGCGCAACCCCGGCGGGCGCTTGGCTGCATTCGCTGTCACGGCCGTGGTTCGTGGCGCTGGCCAGCATCGCCGCCGCCTCCTTGTCCTGGCACTTCTTTGAGGCCCCGATCAACGGCTTGAAGCGTTATTTCCCGTACGCCGCGGTTCGCAAACCCCATATATTGACGGCGCCGGTGCCGGAACCCGGCTCCCGCTGAAAAATCGAAAGAATTGCAGGACGTACCGCCTTGCCCGTGACCGCCGCCCCCCGCTCCGACGACCTCGTGCAGCCGTTCCAGATCGACCCGTTCGCGTTGCGCGGCCGGCTGGTGCGGCTCGGGCCGACGGTCGACCGCATCCTGTCGCAGCACGATTATCCGGAGCCGGTCGCCGCCATTCTGGGCGAAGCCGTGACCTTGGCGATCGTGCTCGCCGGCGCGCTCAAGTACGACGGCGTCTTCACGTTGCAGACCAAGAGCGACGGCCCGGTCCGCCTGCTGGTCGCCGACGTCTCGACGGAAGGCGGCGTGCGCGGCTACGCGCAGTATGATCCGCAGCGGCTGGAGGCGGTGGCCGATCGCGCCGCCGCCGGCGACAGCCCCTCCGTCCCCGACCTGATCGGCTCGGGCTATATCGCCTTCACCGTCGATCAGGGCGAGCATACGGAACGCTACCAGGGCATCGTCGAGCTTGCCGGCGCCACGCTCGCCGAGTGCGCGCAGCATTATTTCCGCCAGTCGGAGCAGATCCAGGCCGGCATCAAGCTGTCGGTCGCGCGTTCCGGCGAAAACGGCGCCTGGCGCGCCGGCGGGCTGATGCTGCAGCGGGTGCCGCCGGAAGGCGGCTACCGCGTCGTGCCGGACGACGTCGAAGACGGCTGGCGGCGGGCGATGGTGCTGATGAGCTCGGCGACGCCCGAGGAGCTGGTCGATCCCGGCTTGTCGCCGCGCCGGCTGCTGTTCCGCCTGTTCCACGAGGATGGCGTGCGCGTCTACGACACGCACCCGCTGGAAGCGCGCTGCCGCTGTTCGCGCGAGCGCATCGAGCGCATTCTGCGCGCGCTGCCGGCCGACGAGATCGAGGACATGCGCAAGGAAGGCGCCGCCACCGTCACCTGCCAGTTCTGCAACACCAACTACACCTTCGACCGCAGCGATCTCGACCGCATCGCGCCGGTGTAGGCGCGCCCGAGCGGCAGAGGCACGCCGCCATCTCGCTGCCGCCTCAATCGGGGTCGTAGAACACCGCGAGCCAGATGGTCGGGTTGTCCGGATCGGTCCACTCGACGCGGTGGCGACGACGCGGCGGGATCCCGAGCCAATCGCCCGCCACGAGCTCCCGCGGCTCGGCCTCGTCGGCGAAGCGGAGCCGGGCAGCGCCCGCGACCAGCACCACCCATTCGCCCTCGGCCTGATCGTACCAGAACCCCTCGGGGCTGGCCTGGCCCAGCGACACGATCCGCTCGATGCGGATGCCCGGCGTCGTCAGCAGAGCCTCGGTGATCTCGGCGGCGCGGGCGTCCGGCAGATCGCGGAACAGGTTCACGCCGTGGCTCCAGCGGCGGCGAGCACGCCGGCGACGGCACGCCGCCAGCCGGCGTAGCGCTCTTCGCGGTCGGCGGCGGCCATGGCCGGCTCGAACCGCCGCTTGGCATGCCATTGCCGCATCATCTCGGCGGGCGGGGGATAGAGGCCGCGCGCGAGGCCCGCGATATAGGCCGCACCCCATGCCGTGGTCTCGACCGAGGCCGGGCGCTCGACCGTTGCCGGCACGATGTCGGCAAGAAACTGCATCGCCCAGTCGTTCGCCGCAAGACCGCCATCGACCCGCAATGTCGAGATCGGCACCCCGCAATCGGCGCTCATCGCTGCCAACAGGTCGCGTGTCTGGTAGCCGACCGCTTCGAGCGCCGCGCGGGCGATCTCGGCACGGCCGCACTCGGCGGTGAGGCCGAGCAGCGCGCCGCGCGCCCGCGGCTCCCAATAGGGCGCGCCGAGGCCGGCGAACGCCGGCACCAGATAGAGCCGCTGGCGCGGGTCGGCGCGTTCGGCCAGCGCCTGACTTTCCGGCGCCGCGGCGATAATGCCGAGGCGGTCGCGCAGCCACTGCACCGCCGCGCCCGCGACGAAGATGCTGCCCTCGAGCGCGTAGGTCGTCTCGCCGTCGAGGCGGTAGGCGATCGTTGTCAGCAGCCGGTGGCGCGATGCGGCGGGGGTCGTGCCGGTGTTGAGCAATGTGAAGGCACCGGTGCCGTAGGTCGATTTGATCATGCCCGGCCGGAAGCAGGCCTGGCCGATCGTTGCCGCCTGCTGGTCGCCGGCCATGCCCGCGATCGGGATGGGGGCGCCCCCAAGTTCCATCGCGGTGCCGTAGTCGGCGCAGGTGTCGCAGACTTCCGGCAGGATCGCGCGAGGGATGCCGAAGCGCTCGAGCAGCTCGTCATCCCAGGCGAGGCGCTTGATGTCGAACAGCATCGTGCGCGAGGAATTGGTGACGTCGGTGGCGTGGCGCCGCCCGCCGGTCAGCCGCCACAACAGAAACGAGTCGATCGTGCCGAACGCGATCTCGCCCTGCTCGGCGCGTGTTCGCAGCCCCGGTAGCGCGTCGAGAAGCCAGCGGATTTTCGAGGCCGAGAAGTACGGGTCGATGACGAGGCCGGTGCGCTCGGCAACGAGGCCGTCGAGGCCCGCCGCCCGCCACTCGTCGCAGAGCGGCGCGGTACGGCGGTCCTGCCACACGATCGCGTTGTGCACCGGCCGCCCGGTGGCGCGTTCCCACAGCACCACGGTCTCGCGCTGATTGGTGATGCCGATCGCGGCGATCGGCGCGTCCGCCGCCGTCATGGCCTCGCGGCAGGTGGCGAGGACGCTGCGCCAGATCTCCTCCGGGTCGTGCTCGACCCATCCCGCCTGCGGATAATGCTGGGTCAGCTCGACCTGCGCCGTATGGCAGGGCGCGCCGGCGCCGTCGAACAGGATCGCCCGCGTGCTGGTGGTGCCCTGGTCGATCGCCAGAATGTAATCCCCTCGCGCCATCCTCCCCTCCCGCCGTGGTCGAGCACCCGCTCGTTCTGCCACAAATTCGCGTCTGCGGTGGGCGCGGATCGTCGGCAGCATGCGACCGTTGACGGCGTGAAGAGGAGGCAGCATGGCGAACGAGGAAGGTTCGGGGACGCGGCCGGCGTGGCGGCCGCTGGTGGGGCAGAAGGCGCTGGTGACGGGCGCCAATTCCGGCATCGGCGAGGCCGTGGCGGTGGCGCTCGCCGGCGCGGGCGCGGACGTGGCGGTGAACTACGTCGCGCGGCCCGAGGACGCCGAGGCCGTCGCGGGAGGGATTCGCGGCCTCGGATCCGACGCGATGACGGTGAAGGCGGACGTGTCCGACGAGGCCCAGGTCGTCGCCATGTTCCGCAGCGTCATCGAGCGCTTCGGCCGCCTCGATATTCTCGTCGCCAATGCCGGGCTGCAGCGCGACGCTCGCCTCGTAGACATGACCTTGGCCGACTGGAACACCGTCATCGGCGTCAATCTGACCGGGCAGTTCCTGTGCTGCCGCGAGGCGGTGCGCCAGATGGAAAAGCAGGGGGTCGAGGCCGCGCTGTCGAAAGCTTCCGGCAAGATCATCTGCATGAGCTCGGTCCACCAGCAGATCCCGTGGGCC
>Ga0209810_1002310_pt1 | contig 23447 bp, 22 predicted proteins | sample Coa_R1_7_FD_187159 | JGI IMG/M metagenome (GOLD analysis project Ga0209810, IMG submission 187159) | Surface soil microbial communities from Centralia Pennsylvania, which are recovering from an underground coalmine fire - Coalmine... | ecosystem: Environmental > Terrestrial > Soil > Unclassified... | reverse complement strand
ACACATGCGTATAGAAATCGAGATTGCGCTGCGGGTCGCTGGCAATGGCCGTGACGTGATGCAATCCCAGAATCGTTGCGTCCATAAGCGTATCCTATCTCCCAAACTGGTTCCCGGCATAGCCTGGCGGCGCCTGCAGAGAGGCGTCGAAACGAAGGCTATTCTCAATACGAACAGACCGCCGGTGGAGACAGCCCAGGATAAACCATGCCCCCTAGCTTCCGCATCCTGCGGGCAAATAGGTGCCTGGAAGAACGATATCTGCGGACCAATCCCCTGCGCATTCCTGAAGGAGTCTCCGCAGCTCACGCTCGTCTTCCTCGGTGAATGGGATCGGAGCTGCGGCGAGGCTGGTTCTCGACAGCGCCGTCCCCTCCTGGGCATCCTCTTTCAACACCACATCCAGGTTTCCTACCCGGCGCTCAGCCAGGCCACAAAAGGCAAACATCTGCGACAGCACCTCCCAGGGCGCAACGGTTAGATCCTCGTACCGGGCGAGAAACATCGGAATCCCCTGCCGCTGCATCTCCCGGCACGCCTGCATCGTGCCGAGCCAGGCCCCTGCTAACTTCTCTAATGGGGTATGTCCTTCTTTATTCGGAGTCCGCAATCCTGATGTCGGAGCTTTGGGAAAGCACGTCTGGATATACCGCCAATAGGAACGCATCCACGCTACCGCGTTGCGATAGAGAAAGACGACTTTCGCCTCCGGGAATATCGAATAGAACTTTGGTCCCAGAATCGTGACTTCACTCCGAAACTTGAGCGCCCATGCGCCGGCGCCCTGGAGCCTGCCAGGAACGCATTGCAGCAACGTGCAGCTCTTTAACAGCGCGGCGTTCTCCGAACTTTCCGGCCCTTCCCAGCTACAGGCCCAGCGCATCTGAGTAAAGACATCCGGCTCTGAAAGGCTCTCTACGCCTTCGACCTGATTGAAAGCCCGGCTGACCAGCGTGGAACCACAGCGCCCCACCGAGTAGATCAGAATGAGCTTCGCAGGATCCAGCCGGACCTCAGCGGCCAGGCTATGAAGCATATCGTAGGGTATCTGGATCAGATGCCTGGCGGCTTCGTACTGGGCCTGGTAGAGAAAAGGAGCCTGGGAAAGGCGGCATTCCGGGGAGGTTTCCACAAAGAGCGCCTGGCGATTATCGAAATCCAGGCAATAGAGCGAAAGATTGGGATTCTGAAGCAGGATACGTGGCTCAATCGCGCCCCCGTCTCTCACCTTGAAATCGGCAGGACCTACGAGGCCGGGAAGGACTTTCCGGCGCTTCTCCTCGATCATCAGCAACCGTGCTTGCATGGCTCACCTCGGCAGAGCGGCCGATTCTCCTTCCCTCCTGTCAAAGAGACCGGAGGACATATCCGCCTTCCGGTCTGATATGATCGAATTCTAACTTCTGGCATGTATACTTGTCAATAGGCTAGATATTCTTGCTCACGGGGGAGGGTATGGGTAGGTAGTAGGCAGTCATCAGGACATCGCCCGGCCGGCGCTGGGCGAATACGGTCCCCCTCACGGGAGATAGGATTGCGGAAGGATAGACAAAACCCATCGTGAAAAGACGACTAAACGCATGGGCGCTTTGCGCGACGGTATTACTTACGATGCTGCCCGCCGTAGGCCGCGCGGATCAGATCCTCGTCTCGGCGGCGGCATCTCTGACGAACGCTTTACAGGATATTGGGAAAGCGTTTACGAAAGCCAACCCGCAGACAGCGGTCCGCTTCAATTTCGGCTCTTCCGGCCAACTACAGCAGCAGATCGAGCAGGGCGCGCCGGTGGACGTATTCGCTTCCGCCTCTCCCAAAGAAATGGATGCGCTTCAGAAAGAGGGCTACATTCTGGCAGGGACGCGCGTGGACTTTGCCGGCAACCGCCTCGTTCTGATCGCGCCGCGTAACAGCCGCTTGAAAGGCTGGGACGATCTCCGGCTGCCCGGCGTGCAGCGGATCGCTCTTTCCAATCCTTCTTTCGTGCCCTCCGGGCGCTATGCCCAGCAAACGTTGACGAAGCGCGGCCTCTGGGCTGTCGTGCGGCCGAAAGCTGTTCTAGGCGATAATGTGCGGCAAACACTGGCCTATGTGGCGAACGGAGATGCCGATGCCGGCGTGGTGTTCGCTACCGACGCCCGCATTGCCCCGCAGGACGTCCGCGTCGTCGCGGAGGCCCTTCCGGGCAAAGATCACGTGCCGATCGTCTATCCCGCCGCCGTCGTTGCCGAGGCGCCGGATAAGGCTGCCGCCCGCCGGTTTGTCCTCTTCCTGCAAAGTCCGGTCGCGCAGCACATTCTTTCCCACTATGGCTTCACGCCCGTCCACAGTCGGCAGGGCCACCGGTTGAAGTCACACCGGCAGGCCAGGCCTTCGTCTTTCCATCGGCGAACAGGGACTCGCGCCCCTTTACATGGTGTTGAAATTGTCAACCAGTTTGGCAGGTTGGCACGAATCTTGCAATACAAGCTCTAAAAGGCGATTCCCAGATGGCGCCCCGGTCATTTTTTATGATCGGCTCTTCAAGGTCTCTAGAAAGGAGTAACACCCTATGCGATCTTATCGTTCTGTCGGCATCGCGCTGACGCTTTTCACCGCCGCCCTTCTCGGTGGTTTCGCTTCTTCGCCAGGTAAGGCCCAGACCTACGACGCCGCCACGCAATTTTCTATCACCCAGAACCCGAACGGAGTCTGGTCGTATGGATGGGAGCTCAGCACAGGAGCGACCTTCACGCTGTATAACACCACGGCTACGGATAGCCAGGGTATCGAGCGCTGGTGGGATGCAGGGCATGTCGACAACGGCGTCCCGGTCTTCGGAAAGAACTCCACCAGTTCTGCGGTCTCCGAGCAGACCTGGACAGTGCCAGCAGGAGCCCTCGGTACGAATCCCGGCGTCAACGGCGAGAACAATGTCGTCCGTTGGACGGCTCCGGCTGCCGGAACAGTAGTCGTTAACGGCTTCTTTATCGGCTACGACTATGTCGGACCGACCTCGACCGACGTGCACGTGCTCTATAACTCTTCTTCGCACCTGTTCGACGGCAACATCAACAGCTATAATCAGCCCCTGAATTTTTCCATGACCCTGGCGGTCAACCCTGGAGATACCCTCGACTTGAACGTCGGCTACGGCAGCGATGGCAGCTATGGGGAAGACACCACGGGCATGGATGCTACCATCACCTATGCCACGGTTCCCGTCCTCAACGGTATCAGCCCGACCTCTGCCAATGCCGGTGGACCCGCCTTTACGCTTTCGGTCAAAGGCAGCGGTTTCGCTTCCAACTCTACCGTTGACTGGAACGGCTCGCCGCTTGCAACCACCTATGTCTCAGCAGCCCTGCTCAAAGCCAGCGTCCCGGCTTCCCTGATCGCCAACGCCGGCAAAGCCCTGGTCACGGTGACCACGCCCCATACCGGAACCTCCAGCAGCAAGCCTTTCAAAATCCTGCTGACCACCCTCAAGCTGAGCAAAGCCAGCCTCAGCCGGGATGGCAGCGGCAATATCCAGGCCACCCTCACCCTCAGCAATGTCGGCTACAACGCAGCGACCAACGTTTCCATCACCAAGGCTACCTTGAATGGAGTGTCTGCCACCAACCTGCCGGCCAGTGGTGGCAGCATCGCCGCCGGCAGCAACGGCGCTGCGTCGCTGGCTTTCCCCGGCTCGGCAGGCACGACGGGCCAGGTGGTCAGCCTGAAAGTCTCCGGCAAGTTCACCGGAGGAATGTTCAGCGGCTCCCTCAAAGTCACCTTGCCTTAGCCAAAACACTTTCCGAAGGGACGGCCATAAGCGGCGGCCGTCCCTTTTTCTTGCCGGCCCTACGTGCCATTCTTACGCGACTGGCAGGCTAATCTGTGCATATCCCGTCCGGGGAGAATAGCCGGCAGTTTCGATCTCGTCGCCAGCAGCCAAGATACACGCTTATCGGGAGTCGTGCCGCTCGCATTTGAACGTTTGGTGCCATACTACATACGGACCTTAACACCTTTTCATCTGACCTGCGCTCTTCCAGAGCGTGTTCCTGTGCGGCTTTGAGCCGAGAAGGAGATTACTGCCATGTCCCGCTGGTCTATGCACTCTTTCTTTAGTCACCTTTTCCGATCTACAATTCCCCGACTCGTCGTCGTCATGCTAATCACTCTGGTCGCGCTGGCTTGGAGTAGCCTCGCCTCCTGCGATGAGATTCATGACGCGGTTGTGGCTAAGACCTGGGAAAGGTCCAGGCGTTGCTCAAAGGCAATCATGATCTGGTTGATAGCAAAGACGACGAACAAAGCGCCACGCCATTGTACTGTGCAGCGGCGGCAGGCCACAAGGCTATGGTGGAATTACTGCTAGCCAACAAAGCCGACATCGGGGACGAGGACGAAGACTGCTGGACGCCTTTGCATGTTGCGGCGGCTAAAGATCACAAGGACGTTGTGGAATTGCTGCGTAAGCACGGCGGCCACGAATAAACTGTCGTGCATTATCGCAAACGGTCATTTCAGAAAAGTACATACTCCTCGACCGTTCAAAATCCTTCCTTTTGAGACAACCTCACCGACGCTGCTGATCTGAACGAGATCACCAGCTTTTCCGTTTCTATACCTCCCGTTGAGAGGGAGACGTTTCGGGTACGCGACCCGCCCACATGTCCCAACTTAGGGCCTTAGAAGCCGAAGACAGGATTCGAACCCGCGACATCCTCTTTACAAGAGAGGGGTTCGATTTCCTTCTCATTCGGCCCTATTTGCTTCTCAAAGAGCGTTGCTCGCTGCCCCGGTTTTTGTGAAACTAGGCGCTTACTTATTATACCTGACTCTACATATAAGTCGATAAACGGAAGACAGTAATCGATAGTTTGGCTGTCAAAAATGGCTGCTTCGCGATTGGTGCTTAAGGTAGGCAGGCAATATGGTTTGCTTATTTGTTATTGCTCGATGGATTTGCTCTCTCGATAGATCTAATGCTCGTGATAGATCTAGCCCGCGCAGGTCAGTATTGGTCAGATCGGCTCCTTTTAGATGCACTCCACCAAGATGAGCCCCTCTAAGGTCAGCACGGCTAAGTGTAGTATAGTTAAGATTAGCCCGTCTAAGATCAGCCCCGATTAGATGAGCTTTATCAAGGTCATCACCGCTAAGGTCAGCTTTGACAAGATGGGTTTTATAGAGGTAAGCATTACTGAAGTTTATATATCTAAGGTTTCCGCTAAGATTTGCCCCTTGCAATTTAGCATCACTTAAATCAGTGGTCAGCTCATTATCTTCCCCGTTAAGTTTGGCCTCTCTCAAGTCAACGCCACGAAGGTCAGCATAGCTAAGATCTGCTTGGTTAAGCTCAGTATTAACAAAATGATCTCCGCGAAAGTCAGCGTTTATGAAATGTACTTTGCTAAGATTGACTCCATTTAAATATGTATTCCTTAAGTCAGCATTGTCAAAATCATCGTCTCCAGGTGATGATCCTAAGTCCATTTCTGAAAGAGAGACTCCTCTAAGATTAGCTTTAGAAAAGATTGCATAGCCTATATGAGCTCCTTTGAGATCAGCATGACTGAGATCAGCATTGCTTAAGTCAGCTCTATTAAGGAAAGATCCCTGAAGGTGAGCGCCGCAAAGATTTGCCTGGGAAAGGTCAGCATCCTCCAAGTGAGCATTCTGTATGGTTGCTTCCGTCAACTTCGCGTTAGTTAGCATAGAATTCATACATGCACCTGTCAAATTGGCATGGCGAAGATCAGCATTGGCTAAGATAGCACCTTCAAGATGAGCCTCCGTAAGATCGGCATTGACCAGAAAGGCATTAAATGCCCTGGCATAACGAAGATCCTTGCCTCGCAAATGTGCCCCTTTTACCAAATCAAAATCCTCTGACTGCTTGCCTGTCCAATTCGCAGGTCGTGGAGAGATGTCAGCATCTGACAGATTAGCGAATCGATCCGGCAGAGATAAACTTCGGAGCAGATGATATGAGGCTTTTTCTGGTTGTGTTTGGGTCATAGCTTGCTTTCTCCTAAGCCGGAATTTGCTTCCGATAACACTTTACTCCTGCTACGAACAGCGGTCAGGCTGGCCGGCCCGCTTCCTGCCACCCGCAAGCGGGTCCCCGGCAGGTGCGCCTATGGCAGCCGCAGCACGGGCACCCCGGCCTAGCCCTCCTGCACCGGGTTCCGGCGGACAGCGCGCCGCAAGCGTGACAGGCAAACGCTTCGATGGAGCTTCTGGCGGGGTGCGCTGCCACTGCGCGCGCTGCGCCTTCACCCTCTCTTTGCCGGCGGTCGCTTCGCGCCGATGTTTCCAGTGGGGGCGGCTAAAGGTATCTACCGCTCCCCCAAGCCAGCCGGCCCATAGACTTCCTGCTCTACGCCGGCCAGCCAATCCTCTAGCATCTCTTCCGGTCCGTCTCCTAACCATCCCCGCTCTTTGCTCACCTCGCAGCACGCCTCGTAAGCGGTCCGCAACGCCTCGGCAAAGCGCCGGTTGGCCGGGCTGGTTAGATACTCTAGCGGCACGTTGGCCGGGTCCACGCAGCCGGACGGGGGCGGCAGATCGTCGCGCGTCTCCACCACGGCGCCAGCCCGTTCCAGGCCATGAGCGACGGGCAGCAGCGCGGTCCGGGCCTGCTCTGCCAGGATTAGCGCCGTTTCCGCGTCTCCCTGTGGATACTGTCCCCGCTGCTGCATCCGTCTCAAGGCGTCCTGCGCCCGCAGAAGGGCGCTGTTAGCCTGCTGCAGCTTCCTGGCCCATTGATCCAGGTCCTCAGCCGGTATATTCACGCCTGCCCCTCCTCCGCGTCCTTCTGCTTACGCGGGCGGCCCCGTGGACGCTTCGGCGCCGGGGGAACGCTCTCTCCACGCTCGGCCCGCAGGCGCTCCCAGCGGGCCTTCTGAGAGGCGCTAATCCGGGCTTTCATCTCCTCGGTCACAGGATGGCTGCCCCCCTTCCTGCCGTTTTCGCGGGAAGTCTTTGCCTTTCTCTCCGACCGTACGCTGCCTAGCAGCCGGGCGGCCTCCTGGCGGGTCTCCCCGTCGCCACTCTGTAGCGCGCGGCCTGGCATCTCCGGCGTGTTCATGTGTCTACCAACCTCCTGCCCTATTATGGACTATGCACGTTAGGGTTGTCAAGTAAAATTTTTCCAGAATTTCCCGAAAAAAGCTTAAAATACCCTTGACAACCCTAACGTTAGGGTAGTATAATAAAGGTGTAAGAACAAACGAATAAAGAGACTTCGGAGACGGGCGAAAGCCCTCTACCTGAAAGAGCAGAGCGAAAGCAGCTAAAGCAGGAACACTCCGAAGTGAGGCAAGGAAAAGGCAGGCAAGCAATCATCCCAAACCCTACTCGAAAGGAGTTCCGACAATGGCAAATCCGTTCCCCGTTCCTACCTTCTTCGCTGAACCCAAGAACGCTGCTCAGGCCGCTTTCATCGCTCGCATCGCTGAGCGCGCTCAAGAGCTAATGACCGAAGGCTACGTCATCAAGCAGCGCAGCCGTAAGACGCTGTTCGGTATCTACAAGCCCGGTAACACCACGCGGCACAGCGATTACGTGGTAGACCGGACGCCCGGCCATGAACTCTGCACCTGCGCCGGTTTCAAGAAGCATGGCGACTGCAAGCATCGAATAGCCGTCGCGCTGGAAGAGGCGCGCGAAGCCGCCCAGGTCGCCGCCCTGGAAGAACAAAATCGCTGGTGGCAAGAGGCCGGGTTCGATAGCCCGCCGCTCTACCTCTAAAACGAAGCGGGCTTAGGAAGCGCGCCAACGCTCCTAAGCCCTTCTCCCTTTCGGGAGCGGGTAAATCGAGCCGACTCACCCGCTCCCATTCTACCACAAGGAAGGATGGGACTCAATGACCGTCGCCGGTTACACCGTCGCGCCCGGTTTCCTTGATCCGGGCCGCCGCTGGCCCTGCTTTAACTTGCTGGATACCTCCGGTAAGATCGTCGGGCAGTCTACCGACCGCGAAGGCATCGGGGATCTGATCGTCGCCAAACAGCTTGCCGCCCTCATAGCGCGCAACCTGGCAAACGTGGGCCTACAGGAAGCCTCCCACGCCCGTTACCAGTGTGCCGAAGACGCTTTCAACGATCCTGACGGCATGACGGAGGAGTAAGCGGCCATGAAGATCGAGCGTTACCGCAAAACCCGCTTTTGGGCGCTCTATGATGAGGCCGGAGAACTCATCTGCGTCACCGTCTACAAGCGCGGCGCCCTGGAAGTCATGCGCCGCTTGCAGGGCAAGTAACAAGACGGGCCGGGAGTGTGGCAGCATCCCCAGCCCCAGGCAACCGAACGAGAGGCTTATAAAGCCCTCCTCAGCGCGGGCCGACGCACGTCCAGGCCGCTGTCTGGGAGGGGGCGATGTAGGCGGCGCTGAAGACCGTATGGCCGTCCAGGTACCAGATCGCCATCTGCCCGGTCGTGGGATTCTGGAACACGATGTCCGGATGGCCGTCCCCGTTGTAATCTCCAACAGCGACCGCCTTCCACTGCGGGTCCTGAATAGGATAGATCACGTTGCCGCCGGTGGCAACATTGCCGTTCAGATACCAGAGCGCCAGTTGGCCGGTGGTCTGGTTCTGAAAGAGCAGATCGAGCTGGCCGTCGCCATTGAAGTCAGCACTGCCCGCGCACCGCCAGGCCGGGTCCTGTGCAGGATAGACGAAGGCGCCTCGTGTAAAATAGTTGCCGTCCATGTACCAGATCGCCAACTGGCCGGTGCGCTTATTCTGAAAGAGCAGGTCCGGCTTGCCATCTAAATTGAAGTCATTGACGCTCACACATTGCCAGGCCGGGTCTTGACGTGGGTAGATATAAGCGCCTCCAAAGATAGATCCCGTGTTCCCGTTGAGAGCTGTTCGATACCAGAGAGCAAGCTGCCCCGTGGCCGGGTTCTGGAAAACCAGATCGGGATAACCATCGCTATTGAAATCGGCCGTACCCACGCACTGCCAGCCAGGAGCCTGGGTTTTAGAGATCGCCGTGGCATCCAGGGCGGCGTTGTCGTTCATGAACCAGACACCCAACTGACCGGTCGAAGTGTCCTGAAAGACCAGATCGGTGATTGGTGGGGGAATACTGGCGACATGTAGATCAAAGACCGCGCCACCAGCGCCGACTGGCCCTGTCGGAATACTCCCATAGAAGTCGCCGTTGCTGCCTTGAACGAGATTGCTGGAAGGATACCCGCCATCAAAGCGAGTAAACAGATGCAGCACGCTCAGCTTGCCGGTGGGCGTGAGTTGAAAGATCGTCCCCAGCGTTTCCCGCCCTCCATAGGAGGTGGTCCCATAGAAATTGCCGTCGGCGCCTTGCATCAAAGGCGCTACCGGAGCTTCTCCTTCGGTGTACGGATTGAAGCTATGAAAGACGGTGATGTCTCCTTGTGGGGTCATGCGGAAAATCGTGCCTGCCTGGTAGACCCCGCCCGGACCGAAGCCATAGAAGTTGCCATCGCTGGCAAGCATCAGGTCCGCTGAACCAAAGACGGAGGAAAGCACGGTGAGAGTGCCCTGCGGCGTGATCTTGAAGATCGTCCCACTGGCGTTGGAACCGCCTTCTCGCGTATCGCCGTATAAATTGCCATCCGGACCTTCGACCAGGGCATCTGCCGGCAAGGCTCCGTCGTCATTTCTGCCTTTTTCATCGGTAGCCGAGAAGGAGTAAAGGGTTGTAAAGACGCCCGAAAGCGTGATCTTAAAGACTGTGCCTTCCCCATTGGTCCCTCCAATATATGCCGTGCCATACAGATTGCCATCGCTTCCTTGGACCAGATCAGCCGACGGATCGCCGCCATCGGGATTGACACGGCCCGGATACTGGAGCGCGCTGAAGCTATAGAGGACGCTGAAATCGCCGTTAGGAGTAACTTTGAAGATCGTGCCATTGCCGTTCGCGCCACCCCCTCCCGCCGTGCCATAGAAATTGCCATCACTGGCCTGGATTAATCCCGTGGGATAGGCTCCGTCAGTATTGATGCTGTCAGAAATGGCCGGGAAATCATGCAGGACGGTTTCGGTACCTTGCGGCGTCAACTTATACACGACTCCATTCCCGCTGCTCCCCCCTCCCGCTACACCGTAGAAATTGCCGTCCGTTCCCAGCACAAAACTACCCTTCGGCCCGGTGCCGTTCGGCCAGGCACCGTTCTGCTCTGTAAACGTGTATAGGAAGGAGAAGGTCGTGGACTGCCCGCTTGCCAGCAGCCCGCTGTACAAGAGGAACAGGCAGAGAAAAGGCAGCAACAATCCGGTCTTTGCTTTCCGAAACATGGCAGCCTCCTTACAAAGTGCTTTGCTTCTCATTTCCCATCCGGCAGGCTAATTCCTGCTTCTCATCCCCAACAAAAGCCCATTGCTGTCCCTTATGCGCCTCTGACGCGCCATCTCTTCAGGCGGCCACAACTACTCTAAGAGTTGCTTTTGGGCGCTCTACGACGAAGACGGCACGCTCATCTGTGTGACCGTCTACAAGAAGGGTGCCGAGGAAGTCCGGCGCCGTCTGCAAGGCAAGTGACAGGATGGGCCGGGTATGTGGCTGCATACCCGGCCTCATCTAGGATGCTCTATTTGGCTAGAGGCAACCTGACTGAAGAGCAAGCAGGCTAATGCGGTCCCACAACCTGCCATCCGGACTGCGGCTGGGTGGAGAAGGCATTGCCATCGATGGCCTGCACGCCGTTTAAGAGCCAGTAGACCAGCTTTCCGGTGCTTGTGTTCTGGAAGACCAGGTCCGGCTTTCCATCTCCATTAAGATCAATGACCGACACGCACTTCCAGCCTGCCTGTTGGGAAGGCGTGATATAAGCCCCTCCGGTAGCGGTGGCATTGTTGTTCATATACCAGACCGCTAACTGACCGGTAGAGAGGTTTTGCAAGAGGATGTCTTGCTTGCCGTCTGCATTGAAGTCCCCGCTGCCTACCGCTGTCCAGCCAGAAGAGGGAGCAGGAGAGACATAGCCTCCGCCCGTTATGGTGGCCCCGTTCATCGTCCAGATCGCCAGCCGACCGGTAGAACTGTTTTGCAGCAAGAGGTCTGGATGCCCGTCTCCATTGAAGTCGGCAAGGCTCACGACGTTCCAGCCGGCAGGCGGAGTAGAAGAGAGCAGTTGCCCTCCTGTGGCCGTAACACCATTCATGCTCCAGAGGGCAAGCTGGTTGGTGCTGGTGTTCTGGAACAGGATGTCGGGCTTGCCATCCCCATTGAAATCGGCATCGCCTACGGTTTTCCAGGCAGAGGATTGCGAGGGAGTGACAAACGCCCCTCCAGAAGGCGTGATGCCATTCATATACCAGACGGCAAGCTGGCCGGTAGAACTGTTCTGGAAGAGAAGGTCGGGCTTGCCATCGCCATTGAAGTCGCTGGGGACAGGGGCGCTAGGACCTAATTCCAGTGAGAAGATCGTACCGGTTCCATTGGCGCCCCCGTTTGCTGCGGTGTCATACAGATTGCCATCGCTGGCCTGAATGAGAGCGGCATCGGGATGGATTCCGTCTGGGTTGGAGTAATTGTTGCTGAGGGCGCTGAAGCTGTAAAGAGTGGTGAAGGTCCCGGAAGTAGTAATCTTAAAGAGCGTGCCATTGCTATTAGCACCACCCTGTTCAGCCGTTCCGTAGAGATTGCCGTCGCTGGCCTGAATGAGGGCGGCAATGGGATCGGCTCCATCGGTATTGGTGTTGCTGCTGAGGGCGCTGAAGCTGTATAGGGTAGTAAACGTTCCCGAAGGTGTGATTTTAAAGAGCGTACCTCTTCCATTGGCGCCCCCGTTCCACGCTGTCCCGTAGAGATTTCCGTCGCTGGCCTGTATCAGAGAAGCATAGGGGGTAGCACCATCGGTATTGGTGTTGTTGCTGAGGGCGCTAAAGGTATGCAGGAGAGTGAAAGTCCCAGAAGTGGTGATCTTAAAGATGGTGCCGTTGCCATTGGCGCCGCCATGATAGGCTGTGCTGTAGAGATTGCCGTCGCTGGCCTGGATCAAAGCGGCATCGGGACCGGCTCCATCCGTACCTCCAGTAAAGCTGTAGAGGATGGTGAAGGTGGCAGAGGGAGTGATCTTAAAGAGCGTGCCCCTATTGTTGGCGCCACCTCCTACTGTTGTGCCATAGAGATTGCCGTCGCTGGCCTGCATCAGAGCGGCATAGGGTTGATCGCCATCTGTTACATTGAAGCTGTGCAAGGTCGTGAAGGTGCCCGAAGGTGTGATCTTGAAGAGCGTGCCATGCCCATTGGCGCCACCCACAGTGGCTGCCCCGTAGAGATTGCCGTCACTGGCCTGCACCAGAGCGGCAGGGGGAATAGCGCCATCGGTATTGGTGCCGCCGCTATTGGCGCTAAAGGTATGTAGGAGGGTGAAGGTGCCCGAAGGGGTGATCTTAAAGATGGTGCCGTTGCTATTGGCACCCCCGTACCTGGCCGTCCCGTAGAAGTTGCCGTCGCTGGCCTGGATCAGAGCGCCCGATGGATTAGCGCCATCGGTATTACTGTTGGTGCTACTGAAAGCACTGAAGCTATAGAGGGTGGTGAACGATTGCGCCTGGGTCTGCTGCAACGCTCCCAGGAGCAGACAGAAGCAAAATGCGAGCAAGAAACCGAAGTGGCGATAGCAAGTCATCGTCTGTTCTCCTTGCCAAAGGATGTGGCGGTCCACAGTGAATAGGTGGGAAACGCTTGGCTCCCCCGCTCCCGGTGTCGGGTTGCAGGGAGGCGGCGCCGCTCAGTGAGCGCCAGGGAGTAGGTGTGGTCAGGAAGCTGAACAGCACATACTGGACATCGTGCATGTCAGGATCATAACAGAAAACGGAAAAGCAGCCAACAATCACGTCATGTTCATTGATGCCATTGTAGCAGGGCTTATTGCAAGAGTCAATAGAGTGTGATGAAATTCACAGGCTGCCTGTGAATTGGACGCCGGGTCATTGCTCATCAACGCCGACTTTCTACGCTTACTGAATACCTCGTCCTGTCCCGACGCGACTATTCCCTTCGCTGTCACTGAGGCCGGGCTTGCTGCCTTGAGCCGATAGACCTTACCCAATGCCGAGCTGGGCGGCGATAATACCCGGCATACCCTCATGCTGGTAGGTAAAATCAGGCAGAAAGGTCTCTTCTTGCTCCTCGTTACAACACTATTTGATTTTATAAATAAGAGCAAATAGTTCCTTTAGGAAAACTATATGCTGCTATTGACAAAAGCAAATAGGGGGAGTACAATGCCAATGGACCGCGACCCTAGCGACAGGGGCCTCCCTCCCTAACCGGTAAACCCTGGCCGGTAGTAGGAAGGCAGCCTGTCCACTCGCATCCCTCGAAAAGGAGGCGCCAAGCCCATGATGGCTAAGCGTGTTATCCCTGTGTTCCTGGCTGTGATGCTGGGGCTGACCCTGAGTATCCTCTGGCTGCGACACAATCTGCACAAACCCTATCAGGCCCTCTCTCTTGCCACCCTGGCAGGCGCCGGCAATATGGCCTATGCGCTGAACGACCGGGGACAGGTGGTAGGATGGGCCAATACTCCAGAGTGCCACTCTCATGCCTGCCTGTGGGAGCAAGGACGCATTAAGGACCTGGGCACCCTGGGAGGACTCTACAGTGGCGCCAACGCCCTCAATGACAAAGGCCAGGTCGTTGGTCAGGCTCAGACGAGCCATTTCACCACCCATGCGTTCCTGTGGCAGAAAGGCAGGATGCAGGACCTGGGCACGCTGGGAGGAGAGAAGAGCGCGGCTCTTGGGATCAACGAGGCCGGTCAGATTGTAGGCTGGGCTCTGTTGCCTAACGGGGACAGTCATGCCTGCCTGTGGGAGCAGGGCCACATCCGCGATCTCGGTACGCTAGGAGGGCGATTCAGCTGGGCCTATGCCATTAACGAGAGCGGCCACATTGTTGGGGAGGCGAAAACTTGGAATGGATGGTCCCATGCCTTTCTGTATGTGGCCACTGGTATGCTCGACTTAGGCACGCTAGGAGGAACGTGTAGCACGGCCTATGCCATCAATGCCGCCGATGAAGTGGTAGGGGGAGCAGATACAACGGATCAAGATTTGCATGCCTTCCGGTATGCAAAGGGGAGGATGGAGGATATTCACCCTCAAGAGGCCATCGGCAGCGAGGCTAAGGCCATCAATGATGCCGGCCTGATCGCCGGCACCCTTCAGAACCTAGACCTGCGGGATGTTGCCTTTCTGATTAGAGGTCAGCAGACAGTAAAGCTGAACACGCTGATAGACGGGCGTACTGGCTGGCAGGTGAGTGAGGCGCGGGCGATCAACAATCGCAACCAGATGGCTGCCACTGGCTATCAGAAGCAAGAGTTCTCGGCTCTCCTCCTCTTCTTGCGATAATGAGGAAAGAGAAAGGAGACCTCCGTAAGTTCTCCACGATTTCGGGACTTGCCTGTTTTTCAAGAGGCCGGGTATGCAGCCACATACCCGGCCCTAGCAACAGAAGGAACGGAGCGTTGTTATGAGCTGAAGCAGATACCCTGATAGCCCCGTGGTTCAGATCTACCCGAAGTCGCCGGTACCGACGACCAGAAGGTCACCGTGTCCCCTCGGCTTATCCAACGCCGACCAAGGACTTTAAGAACAATAGCGCACCCTAACGTGTCCCATCAATACCGAATCGAAGCTTGCCAAGACGCCGGAGTAATACGGCGGCGCCCGGCAGCACTCAAGTCCGTTTCATGGAGTAGATTTATGATCACTACACTCAACCGGATGGCCTTGCTAAAGGTCGTCGGAGGGATTGTCTGCGGGATGCTTCTCATAACAGTCGGTTGTGCTGCTCCTCTGCAAAGCCAGAACGCCCCTCCGAATGGAAAGCCAGCCAACACGGCTGAGTCCAGCGTGATCGGGGCAAACCCAGCCCCGATTGCCCCGTTAATGAAGATGGATGCGGATAACGTTACGCTGGGCAAGAAGGTTTATGCAGACAACAAATGCTCGGACTGCCATGTGATTGCCGGCACAGGAGTCAGCGTCGGTCCCGATCTGACGCGAACCGGGGCCGATCCCAAGCACACCGTTGCCTGGCTGGAAGCCGAGATAAAGAATCCCAAGTCCCATAATCCTAAAGGCTTCATGCCCGCTTACCAGAATAAGATCCAGGGACAAGATCTGCAGGCGCTGGCAACCTATCTAGCCAGCTTAAAGTGAGGAGCCTCCCGCTCTGCCGTTTTTAGGCTACGCAAATGCGTTGGTTAGCCCACGTCGGCTAGTTCACGGCCGCAAAAGAGTACGCGGCGGCTATCCGTGCCGCCACCGATGCCTGCCGGAAGATGGAGACGGAGCGCGCCGAGCGGGAAGGTCCGCAGGAGTAAGCCCTTTATGCCGATGCCGGGCGGCGTGAGAATACCCGGCAGAAAGGTTTCCTACCGTTGGAAGGCGATAAAGACAGCCTGCTGCATCTCTACAGGGACGAGCTGGCCGCCTACGTCGCCAAGAAGATCGAGGTCAATGGAGGCCGGCGCCGGTCCGTGGCGTTCCTGCAAGGCTCCTGCTGCTTCCGGCGCGTCCCCGCTCACGTGAGCGTGAAGGATACCAGTGCCGCCCTGCTTCATGCAAAGAGGCCAGCCTGCAGGACGCTATCAAGACTATCGAGAAGCTGGACGCGGAAGCGTACCGGACTTTAGCCGAGGCGCGCCTTTCGGTGGACGGCACGGCGCTGCCCGGCGTGGAGGTCGTGCCGGAGATGGATCGCTTCTCGATCCGTGTTGCTGGCAGGAAGGAGGGAAACGAGGAGTAAACTGCCAATTGTCACTCTATGCCTCGTAGAAGGTGCCGGAAACAGGTTTATACCGGCAGACGAGGTTTTTCCTAGAGGTTAAGTTTCCGCTTAACTTTCACGCTCAGTAGCAAACTTAACAGCCTCCTTTTTGGTGGCGAAAGTTCGCCAGGTCCGCCGTTTTGCTAACATACACGAACGAAGGCCGCTCTGTCATCTCGCCCGCCCCTTTCCCTTCCGGTAAGTCGTGCAGTCGCTCAACGTGGCAGGAGCTGCTATCGCCTTTGGGCTTTCCTCTTCCCCCGGCTCTTTGTCCTCCTCATAAACCCTATCAAGTGCCTCCTCGAAAACAGGAGACATCGGCCCCTGCTTCTGGACATTGACTTGCTGCTCGCCGACATTGACCTGGCCGGCGTTCTGCACGAAGATCGGGCCGCTATAGCGTCTAAAGTCCCTCAAGGCTCGCATGGTGCGCAGCGTGATCCGATTAAACCGGTCTACCATCGCCGCCGACCGCTCGATCGCCTCCGCCGCCGTCAGCCGTACGGGTCGCGCCTTGCGCTTCATATCCGGGTCCGTATAGTCGGTTTCCGTCCAGGTGTCGAGGATCTTCTGCCAGTTCAGAAACTGCATGTACGCCACACAGATTTGATCGATGCAGGCTCGCTCCAAGCCGTTCCTCGGTTCCCAATCGCGTATGAGCTCGGCGCGGACCGCCCCGAAGAGCGCCCGCTGCCAGGGAGAACCCTTAAAGCCGGCATCCGCCACATGGTTGCCGGCCAGAACATGCTCAGCCGCCGCGGACTTGATCTGCTCCCACTTCTTTAGCCCGGCTTCTTCGTCTACCTCCATCAGGTCGAACAGATCGTTCCATTCTACATCTGCCGGATTTCGGGAGACGATCCATTCCTTCATGTTTTCGCTGCGCGCCCGGTAAAAGCCGACTTCCAGCGCCTTTGAGTGGGGCAGCTCGCAGTCGCGGACATAGTATTGGAACCGCTCCAGCACTTCTTTGAGCAGGCTGCTGGCAAGCTCGCTCATCTCCGTCTTTGCCTCTGCCTGCTCCCGCTCTTCCTGGCGAGTCGTTTCCTGGCTGTCTTGGCTCATGGCCGTTCCCTCATGCTTCGCAACAAGGCGCGGGACTGGCGCAGCAGGTCCGCATAAGCCGCCCTGCCGGCCCGGATTTGGACCTGCAGCTCCCGGTTCGCCTGGCATTCCGCCCGGACCTTAGCGACATCGGCTTTCTTCACATAGCTTTTATACAGCCGGCCGTCCTCCCGCCAGAAGTGATAATAGTAAGGGCCGTGCAGCTTCCCTCCCGCACACCGGCAGTTTTTCTTGCCGCAGCGCACATACTGCGCGCACACGTAGCCGCTCAAAGGCTGTATGGGCGGCGGCTCCATCTTAGGTAACGGTTTTGATTTTTTTATTTTGGACATCGTCAGACGCTTCCTATTTTCTTCTAACATCTTTTACTCGAATCATCCGCCAATTTAACTTTCCTCCAACTCCACCGGTGGCAGGGCGTTCGGTGTCGGCGCTCCCTGAACCACGTTCATCTGCTTCTCGGCTATGTTGACCTGCACAGCCGGGATCTGCAGCCGGCGTACCAATGCCAGGGACTGGATGGCCGCCAGGTGCCGCTTCTGTGCCCTGTCTAGCACCTTCTGATAGTACAGGGACTTTTCCAGGCTCATGCTCTCCTTCAGGCACCGCTGGTATGCCGTCTCCATATCATGCAAATGATGCCAGCAGAGGACGATCCGCTCGATCAGCAGCCGCTCCAGTGGCGTAGCGGTCTCCCATCCCAACTCCTTTTTCATCTGCTTCATGCGCCGGCGAAAGGCTTCCTGAATGACCAGATGGTCATGCCGGATGGAAAGTACCTGATACATGGAATCGGTCACCGAATGAACGAAGGAGGCGGCCATGTCATCCGCATCCATCTGAGCATACAACGCCTCACATGCCTGCTGGTCGCCCTGGCCCGCCTTCTTGATGAGATTGGCCCGGCTGCTTTCCGTTTTCTTGTCTACCTTCCCGTTCACGACGGCCTTGATCTCGGTCACGTTTCTTTCTCCATGCTCCCCGGTTATGCCGGTAATAGCCGGCCGCCTCCATTGCCTGCCGGAAGATGGTTTCCACTTGGGCGAAGTAGGCGGCATTCTCTTGATCGCGCTTGTCGATCTCCGCCCGCTTCTGCTTCTCCTGCTCTCGTTCTGCCTCCTGCTCCTGGCGTCTCCCCTCCTCCAATTGTGCCGCCAGCGTAGCGACCTCCCCGGCTCCCAGATACCGGGAGACGACCTTCCCGCCCACCCGTTCCTTCTGCACGTAGTAAAGACCGCCGCGCTTCCTTCGTTCCCATCCCATCGTTTTTCCGTCCTGTTGTGCTACACGCCTGCACTTGCCCCGCTTTACAGGCCATCACGCTTTCCCTTCCTGGCTTACTCGCTTCCTATCGTGCAGGAATCCGACAATTCCAACATTTCCAACAAGAACCCGCCGCCTCCCTCTCAAACCGGCTGCCTCTGTCGGATTTCTGTTGTCGGATTTTACGTCCGGCTCGCCAGGTATCCAACATCGAAAACCCGACAGGGAGGCAACTTTTCCTTATCATGCTTCGTCCCTCCTGTCGGGTTTGTCGGAATTGTCGGATTTTTCCCATACAATGGTATCCGCTCGCAGGTGCAACACCTTCTGCTGCTTGCCCTCCATGACCTTACGGATGGTCAGCGTGCCGTACTTGGTATCCGTCGAGACCAGCAAGCCGGCCTCATGCAGACGCTTAAAGAGCACGGTCGGCGTCAAAGTGATCCCTTCCCCGCCCTCATTGCCCAGGCGCTTCGCCACATTATAGGCCACGTCCTTTTGCAGATACAGGTCCTCGCTCTCTACCCAGCCGATCCGCTCCCCGTGGGACTGCCACTCGTTGCGCTCATGCTCCCCGGTGCCGATCACCTTCAGACGCCAGCCCCAGGCGACCGGTCTGTCCGGCTCGTACCCCTGCGGCGCCGCCACATGCGCCCGACCGCCGGCAATCGCCGCCTGCAACAGATCCAGGAACCGCTGCGTCGGCTCGCTGGCCTGCTGATGGCTCGCCTGCGCGTCCGCCGCTCCGACCAGTGCCCGCCAGCCCCGTCTCCAGCAGACATCCAACTCGGCTGCACTGATAATCCCGGCCGCTTCGGCAAAGCGCAGGAAGCAGTCCCAGCCGAACGCCAGGTGCGCGGCAATCTCCGGCGTGCGCCGGTGCAGGGAATCGGTGGCGATCTCCGCCCGCCATGCCTCTACCTGCGCCGGCAGTTGGGATCGGGTTTCTTCATAGCGGGGCGCCAGCCACTCCACGAAGGCGGCCAGGCAGGCGGCATACAGGCCCGCCGCCGCGTCCTTCTGGCACGCGGTTAGCTTCGCCGGATCAATGTCCTCCGGACCGACCTCGATCATCAGGCTGCGTGCCCGCAGGGAGCGGCCCTGCGGCACATCCTCCCCGGTCGATAGGATCAGACCACGCGGAGGGCGTTCAGCCCGTATCTTCAAGTCTCGCTGCATCCGTTGCCGGCCGGAATTGTTGCCCTGCGCCCTTAGCACCCGGTCCGCCTTCAGGTGCAGTCGCTGCATGTCCGCCTGAGTGCCTGCTGGTGCAAAGTCGTCGATGACCAGCAGCGCATCCTTGACGCTGAAAGCCAGCTCCTCTAAGGCGTTCTCCGTAGAGGACCAGGAACCGGGCAGGTGCTTGGCGTGCATCTCCTGGCCGAAGTGGCGCTGCGCTAGGGCGGCCAGCTCCGACTTGAAGGACCCCGAAGGGCCGGCCAGGTGCATACTGAAGTCGGCTGCCCCCAGCACGGAGCGGAACACAGCCGACACGACCGGAACCGTGATCCGGTCGGGCGCCAACTCTACCAGGCGCAAGGTCGCCTCCACGGCCGCCCGTAAAGCCTCCCCTTGCGGCGGCATGGGCAGCGCGTACTGTTGCAAGGTCCTGGACAGCCGAACGGAGACGTCTTCCGGGACCTCCGCGCCGATAATGCCGCCGGCATGCAGATAGACATACGCCCCGCTCTCCAGCTTGCGCCAACCCGTATGCGTATAGACCCGCTGCTCTGGCGGCTCCCCGGATAGCTGGCGGATGGCGAAGGCGGCATGCGCCTTGATGGTCATGCCTGGATAGCAGGAGGCGCCTACGCCTAGATGCTCGGCAGGCCAGGCCAATCCCTCAAACGAGGCGATCGGTACGGAGAGGCAGGCTTGCCGGCCGTTGCGCCTGGCCTGGATGAGATAGGTATGCCGGGTTTCCGCTCCGTCGTCTTCGATCTCATCGGCGACGATCCGGGCCAGGAAGTTGGTCAAGGGCTTCTCCACCGTGCCGTCTTTGGTGCTGCACAGCCACACCAGCCCGCCCGGCGTCTCCCGGTAGGGAAGCGCGGGCGCCTCATCCTCCTTCGGCAGGGGACGCAGGAGCGGGGTTGCCAGGGCCAACAGTTCCTCTGTCGAATGCCCGGAGGCTAGGTAGTCATCCAGGCCGACCTTCTTGCCATCCTCTCCGTGCGGCAGGTAGATATAGGCCACTTTCGCCCCGCGCTTCTTCAGAACCTCAGACAGCCGCACAAGCGCCTGATAAACCTGCTTCTTGAGCATCACGTCGGAGTCATAGCAGAGGTAGACCTGGCGGGGATGGTTGTTCTTGTCTTTGAGGGCGATGCACTCCCAATCGGGCAGAAGCGTCTTGCCATCAAGCTCGTTGCTGCCCCGGAAGTTCCAGGTGCCGATGAGGGCGATGCAGCACAGACCGGCGCTGATGCCTGCGTCCGCTTTCTTGACCCCTTCCGTGATGAGCAAGGGAATGCTCGGATCGCGGACCTTCTGCCGAATAAACGGGTGGACATCCACGACCATCTTGGATTTGGCCGGGAACTCATACCTGGCCTGCTTGCCGTCCCGGATACGCGGCTTATCCGGGCGATGATGGCATAGGGCCGGCTGCTCACCGTCGTGGACACCCCAGAGAGGAATATAGAGCGTCGGCACCAGCAACTGACCGGAACTGAAGCCATGCCGCGCAAGCTCTGCCTTGCTCTTGATCGACTCATAGCCCCGTGCCTCGATCACTTCCGGGCTGATCTTCGAGGCGAGGAGCTGCTTGAGATGCTGAGGAAGCAGTTTGGACGCTGCTGATGGGCTTGCTTCCTCTTCTTCCGACCGTTCTACACTTCCGGCAACTTCTTCGGAAGTATCGGTCATCTGTTTGTCTCCTTGCGGCTTTGCATCATGCGCGCCTGCCGCTGGCGCTTCTCTGGTTTGTGTTGACCGGGCGTCTCGCTGCCCTTCGATGCGTGATACAGGAATATATTGGCGGAACAGCCATACAGCCGGCTGAGCCGCATCGCAAGCCCGTAGGAGGCACCCCCATGCCGCTCTACGGCCCGCAGATAAGCCACACAGACGCGCGTTCGCTTGGCGGCCTCCTCGATGGACAGGCCAGCAGCTTCACGGGCGGATCTGGCGGGCGTCATTTGGCGCTGTCCCGAATCAGACGTAGCGCCTGGCGCCGGCCCTGATCGAGCGAAGCCAATACCGGATCGGAGACTGCTTCCCCGGTACTCTGTGGGCTTTCGAGCAGTTGGGAGACGACCTGCACGACCAAATCCGGGTCCGCAGAGACGGCGACCATTTTGGCAGTATCAATCTCGGCGCCTCGGTAGATGGCAATGAATGTAACCATGAAAAACCCTCCTTCACTATCCATGCAGCGAGGAGGGCTAAATGGGGAACAAGTCTTTTTTGTGGGTTCAGAAGTCTAGCTATACTGAGCGCATAACGTCCGCGCCTTCCGCCGAACCAGAAGCAACTGCCGCTTGACGACCTCATCGGTTGTAGACAAGCTGTCAGCGATCTCCACACGTTCATAGTCCTGAGCTTTTAAGCTAATGATGGCGCGTTGCTGTGCGGTAAATTCAGACCAATAGGCTTCCACATCCGCTCTTGCCAGCACCGTTTCCAGAGGATCGGGCAAACGGGCGATAACAGGCAGTTCATCCGTTAGCACCTCCAGCGAAGAGACGGAGAAGCGATTCTGAATGCCGCTGGCAGCCAGGCCCGGCAACTTCGGAAAAGCAATTTCTTGATTGAGATAAGGGACTGCCAACTGAACAGCTTCCCCAGGAAGCTCCAGCAGCAAGCCGTCATCATAACTCAGAGTGGGATGTGCCTGATGGACCGCGCGCATGAGTTCCCCATAACGCTTAATCCGGACGGCCATCCAACCACTCAGGAGTAAGAAACCAAGTTCGACCTTATCGAGCCGTGGGACGGGAGACTGCAGACTGGCAAGATGTTCCCGGAATAAAGTATCCTTGTAGGCATTATGGAAGACAGGCAGCCAACTACGGTTAAAGGTGATGGAGGCTTCCACATAACTCTGTTGGGACTGCTGGGCAGCTTGAATCTTTCTTAAGGTGAATGCTCGCACGGCTTCGTAGGCGCGATAGCAGGAGAGACCATTTTGAGGGCCTTGTTGGTCGGCGGGGAAAAGCAGGTTGACCTGTGGATCAACCCCATACTGTGTCCGTAGCTCCTGAGCTTGCTTCTCCATCTCTTTGCCGAGAAGGTGATAGCACTTTAGCAAGAACCAGCGCGCGTACGTTTCGCTGGCTGGTCTCCAGTGAGGATCGTCACATACCAACCTGGCAGCCATTGTCTTCGCATGGTCCCTGGCGATATGTAACAGTCTGACAAATGGATCTCTGCTCATATCACGTTCTCTCGCTCCCTCACTGGCCTGAAATCCCACATAGCGGTTCGTTACCATAGAAACCTCCTTCACAGTCTATGCAGTGAGCCGGGCCAAATGGGGAACAGGCAACACATTATTTATTTTTTCGTGCCTCGTAACCTTTCCACCGGGCTAAACTGGCGGTGCTGGTTCTCGATGTCCGCCTGTGCCAGCGCGACATACTTATTGGTCATGTGCAGGCTGGTATGACCCAGGATCTGCTGCAGCGTGAAGACGTTGCCGCCCGCCCGCAGGAACTCGACCGCGAAGGTATGCCGGAAGGTATGCGGACTGCAGCGCGCCGTGGCAATCTTGGCCGTCCTGCCCAGCCGGCGGATGAGCTGCAGCAGGCCGGACCGGGTAAAGGCATCAGACCGCTCGGAAACAAACAGGGGATCGTCCGGCTCGCGGGCGTCCTCCTTGAGATACTGCCAGAGCGCCTTCGCGCAGGTCTTATGGAACGGCAGAGTCCGTCGCTTGTTGCCCTTACCGAGCACCGTCGCCCGCCGGCCGCTGACGTCCACATCCTGCACCCTAAGCGAACAGAGCTCGGAGGCGCGCACGCCCGTATCCAGCAGGAAGAGCAGAATCGCCTCGTCGCGGCGGGGATAGTGGGAGCGTTTGGCCGCCGTCAGGAGCGCGTTGACTTGCTCCGGAGTAAAGGGCTGGATCTGGTCGTTTCGATTGGTTGGGATGGGAATACGGTCCATCGGCGAGGCTTCGATCTCGCCTTCTCTGACCATCCAGGCAAAGAAGGTCCGCAGGTGCCCGTGATAGGTGGCGACGGTGCGCGGGCGAACGGGCTTGGTCATCTTGGGATTGCCCCACCGTCCGCCCGAATCCTTGTGCCCGTTGCTTACGTAGTGGAGGAACTGGCGTAGCTCATCCGTGCCGCAGGCAGCGCAGTCCCGCCGCCGCAGATACCAGAGGAGTTTATTGAGGATGTCCCGCCGCGCGTCGAGGGTGCGCT